>Ga0265314_10000633_pt1 | contig 43095 bp, 36 predicted proteins | sample 4126metaG_FD_203106 | JGI IMG/M metagenome (GOLD analysis project Ga0265314, IMG submission 203106) | Rhizosphere microbial communities from Carex aquatilis grown in University of Washington, Seatle, WA, United States - 4-1-26 metaG | ecosystem: Host-associated > Plants > Roots > Rhizosphere >... | reverse complement strand
CAGCTCGACGTGCGCGTGCATCACATCGCGCGGCGTCGGCTGCCCAAGCAGCATCCGCTGATCGGCCATGGCGGCTATGAGCGCGCGCGGCGCGTCGGTGCGGTGCGAACCGCGCTCAGCACGGGCCGTCAGACGGCGCGCCTCCTGGTCGAAGAGTTTCCCGCTGCGTTGGCCTTGGCGCGTGTCATCCGGCGGGAGCGCGCCGACGTGTTGCATCTCGGCAACGGCGTGCGCGCCAACTTCGACGGCATCCTCGCCGGCCTGCTCACCGGCACGCCGGTGATCTGTCACGTCAAAGGCTTCGAGAAGTACGGCGCGCGTGAACGTTGGGCGGCGCGGCGTACGACGCTCATCTGCATGACGCGCGCGATTCTCGACTACTGCCACACGCATGGCGTGCATGCGGCCGATGAGCGGATCGTCTACGACGCGGTCGACGAGACCTGGCTGACGCCGCGTCGCGACGCCGCGAGCGTGCGCCGCGAGCTCGGCATTCCGCTCGAGGCGCCGTGTATCGGCTTGGCCGGCAACGTGCAGGAGTGGAAGGGCCAACACGTCGTCGTCGAGGCACTGGCCCTGCTCGCGGATCGCCCCGACGTCCACTGCGTGATCGCCGGCGGCGTGCACCGCGCCGGAGCGCAGTACGCGGCCACGCTGCGGGACCGCATCGAGGCGCTCGGTCTCGCATCGCGCGTGCATCTGACCGGCTTTCGCTCGGATATCCCGGACGTGATGGCGGCGTGGGACGTCGTCGTCCACGCCTCCGTGCGACCCGAGCCCTTCGGCCGGGTCATTCTCGAGGGCATGCTGCTCGGCAAACCGGTGATCGCCAGCGACGCCGGCGGCGTGCGCGAGCTGATCACGGACGGCGAAACCGGCTATCTCACGCCGCCGGGTGACGCCGCGGCGCTGGCCGCCCGGCTCCGCGCTGTGCTGGCGGATCCCAACGCGGCTGCCGTCGGCGCGCGGGCGCGCGCGCAAGCGCGCGAACGGTTCTCCCTGCAACACCACGTCGACTCCATGAGCGCGATCTACGAAGCGATCGCGAGGGCCCCCACACAATGATCATTCTCGGAATCTCGTGTTTCTATCACGATGCGGCTGCGGCGTTGCTGGTCGACGGTCAGCTCATCGCCGCCTCGGAAGAGGAACGCTTCTCGCGCAAGAAGCACGACTCAGGCTTTCCGAGCCTCGCCATACAGTTTTGCTTGCAGCAGGCGGGGATCGGCATCGCCGATGTCGACTACATCGTCTTTTACGAGAAGCCGTTCGTGAAGTTCGAGCGCATCCTGACCACGGCGCTGCAGGCGGTGCCGCGTTCGTGGAAGGTGTTCGGCGATGCGATGACGACCTGGCTGCTGGACAAGCTGTGGGTGAAGAACTTCATCCGCCAAGAGCTCGGCGTGTCCACCGACAAGATTCTGTTCAGCGAGCACCACCTCTCGCATGCCGCCAGCACCTTTCTCTGCTCGCCGTTCGACGAGGCGGCGATCCTCACCGTCGACGGCGTCGGCGAGTGGGCGTGCGCGACCTTCGGCCGCGGCCGCGGTACCGACGTGTCGCTGCTGCGCGAGATTCGCTTCCCGCACTCGGTCGGCCTCCTGTACAGCGCCTTCACGGCCTTTCTCGGCTTCGAGGTGAATGAGGGCGAGTACAAAGTCATGGGCATGGCGCCGTACGGCGAGCCCAAGTACGTCGACAAGGTCGAGAAGCTCTACAAGGTCGAGCGCGACGGCAGCTTGTGGCTCGACATGAGCTACTTCTGCTTCCACCACTCGACGACGCGGACGTACAATCAGAAGTTCGTCGACCTGTTCGGCGAGCCGCGCGATCCGGACTGGCTGTTTTTCACCGCCGCTTCCGGGTTCCCGGAATACTTCGGCGACAAGCCGGGCGACTTCGACCGCATCGCCGAGCGCAATCAGTATTACGCCGACATCGCCGCCAGCATTCAGCACTGCACCGAGGAAATCGTGCTGTCGATGGCGCGCGCGCTGCACAACGAGACCGGCCTCACCAAGCTGTGCCTCGCCGGCGGCGTGGCGCTGAACAGCGTTGCCAATGGCAGAATCCTCAAGGAGACTGCCTTTACCGACCTTTTCGTTCAGCCGGCTGCCGGCGACGGTGGCGGCGCGCTCGGCGCCGCGCTGTTCGCGCAGCACTGCGTCCTCGGGCAGCCGCGCACTTTCCGCATGGAGCACGCCTATTGGGGCAAGTCGTACACCGACGCCGAGATCGGCGATTACTTGCGCGGCGCCGGGATCGCGCACACGTCGTGTGCCAACGAGGATCAGCTGCTGGACCGCGTCGTCGACCACCTACGCCAAGGACACGTGATCGGATGGTTCCAGAATCGCTTCGAGTGGGGACCGCGGGCGCTGGGCGCGCGCAGCATCATCGCGGATCCGGGTCGCCACGACATGAAGGATATCGTCAACACCAAGATCAAGTTCCGCGAGCCCTTCCGGCCGTTCGCGCCGTCGGTGATCGTCGAGGCCGCCGAGCGCTTCTTCGAGTTGCCGGAAGCGGCGCGCCACTATCCGGCGCGCTTCATGTTGTACGTCGTCGATGTGAAGCCGGGGCAGGGCGAGAAGTTGCCGGCGATCACGCACGTCGACAATACGGCGCGCCTGCAGACCGTGCATCGCCAGCAGAGCCCACTCTATTACGGGCTGATCGAGCGCTTCGGCCAAGCCAGCGGCATTCCCGTGGTGCTCAATACGTCGTTCAATCTCAAGGGCGAGCCGATCGTCAGTACGCCGGCCCAAGCCCACTCGACCTACGCGCGCAGCGGCATGGATGCGCTGGTGGTCGGCAACAGCATCGTCACCAAGTCCTGAATGGCATCGAGCAGCGGCCGCCGGCTGCTCGGCGGCCTGATCCTCGTGGGTTTCGGCGTCGGCTTGGCGTTTCTGACGCTCGAGCTCGGCGTGCGCATGTTGCACTTGGTGCCCGACCGTTTCTGGAGACCTGATCCGGTGCTCGGCAGCGCGCTGATTCCAAACGCCAGCGGGTGGTGGACGCAAGAGGAGCACGAGTTCGTCGTGCCGGTGCAGATCAATCGAGACGGCCGCCGCGACCTCGACCGCAGTCGCGACAAGACGCCGGGTACGACGCGCATCCTGTTGTTGGGCGATTCGTTCGTCGAAGCCCTACAGGTGCCGATCGGCGATACGTTTGCGCGCGGCTTGGAGCGCCGGCTCGGCGAAGCGACGGCGCAGCCCGTCGAAGTAGTCAGCATGGGCGTGAGCGGCTACGGCACGGCGAGCGAGTATCTCTGGTATCGCGACGTCGGCCATCTCTATCATCCCGACATCGTGGTGTTGTCGTTCTACCCGGGCAACGACGTACGCAATAACAGTCCGACCCTGGAGCCGGCGCTGCCGCCGATTTACGACGCCGACGGTACGCTGCAGCGGGTCAGTGCCGGCAAGAGCGGTGAAGGCGCCCCGTCGGGGCTCAATCGCTCGCGGGCGTACACCTATCTGCGCAAGTTGATCTTGACGCGCCAGCCGGACTTGGCGGCACGGCTGTCGGATTGGGGGCTGATCAATCCGACCGCGCTGCGACCCGTGCCGCTCGAGAACGGCGTGCCGGTCGACTACTGGGTGTACGCGTCGACGCCGCCGCCGGCGTGGCAGGACGCGTGGGCGCGCACGGAAGGCTTGGTCGGCAAACTGCGCGACGCCGTGCAGGCCGATGGGGCGCGCTTCGTCGTCATGGTGGTGACGGCGCGCGAAGAGATCTATCCGCAGGATTGGCAAGAGATCCTCGAGACGTATCCGCCGATGCAGCAGATGAGCTGGGACGTGCAGGGGCCCGAGCGCCGCGTGCTCGATTGGTGCGCGCGCACCGACACCACGTGCGTGGCGTTGTCGCCGGCGTTTTTCGCGGCGCGCGATCAAGCCCCGCGCCTGCACTGGCACGCTGACGGACACTGGACCGCCGCCGGGCACGCGCTCGCGGCGGAGACGATGACCAAATTTTTGCGCGCCAACGGACAGCCGGCGGCGCAAGTCGCGGAGGACCGATGAAAGTTGGCGAAGGAATGAAGAACCGCCTCGGCATCGCCGGGGAACTGCTGTCGTTTCTCTGGCAGCAGAAGATGTGGTGGCTGATCCCGATGGTGATCGTGCTGCTGGCGTTCGGCGGGCTGCTGGTCACCGCACAGAGCTCAGCTCTGGGACCGTTCATTTACACACTCTTCTGAAGCCGGGGGGCCGTGGAGAAGAGTCGTAGAAGGGGGAGGGAACGAGATGCTGAATGCCTGATCGATCACACGTTCTGCCAGGCTGCCGTGCCGGCCTGATGATGGCGCTCTGCCTGATCGCAGCGGCCGCTCCGGCTGCAGCTGCGACGGCGTGCAACTTCTACGTGCGGGCCGGATTCGTTCCAACCGGCCAGACCGCCGATGGATTAACGCCGGCGACGGCGTTTGCCACCATCAAGGCCGGTGCGAAGCTCGCGCAGCCGGGCCAGGTCGTTTGCGTTGGGCCGGGCCTCTATCTCGAGGGCGATCTCTCTCCGGACCGAGATGGTGCGCCCGGGGCGCCAGGCATGCCCGACTTTCCGATCGTGCTGCACGGCGACCCGAGCGGGACCTCGACCGGCGATGCCGCGGGCGCGGTGCAGTTGATGCCGCCGACCGGGCTGCCTGCGATCGACACGCCGAGCACGGCGTTCCTCCTCGCCGGCCGGCGACAGATCGTGATCGAGGGCTTTGAGATGTCCGGCTACGCGGATGCGGGCATTCAGGTGCGCGCGTTGGACGCCAGCTTCAACAGCGCCGACATCACGCTGCGCGACAACGTCATCCGCAACTGCCGCAGCGGGATCGACGTCCACGGCGAGGGCACGATGGTGGTTGAGCACAACACGGTGCTCGGCAACGTGAACTCGGGCATTTCGATCGAGAGCTGCACCGAGACGGAGGCATTCGGTCCCTGTCGCGGTGTGCCGAGCGGCGTGGTGGTTCCCGTCGTTTCCAACAACCGCAGCGGCGGCAATGGCGCCCACGGGATCTTCCTGCGCATCGGCGAGGATGCGGTGGTGCAGAACAACGTCGTCTTCAACAACGCGTTCTCCGGCATCGCGCTGCGCGGGGTCTCCGATGCGACCGTCGTCAACAATCTCGTGTACCGCAATACGCAAGAGGGCGTCGCGGTCGGGACCGGCTACATCGATGCAGCGACCTCGGGCGATCCCGCGGACTTTTCCTCGCCCAATACCATCGTGCTGAACAACACGATTTACCAGAACGACGAGTGGGGCATCGAGGTCGGCAGCTCGCTGGTGCCGTCACCCGGCTCGGCGGTGGTCAACAACATCGTCTGGGGCAACTCGCAGGGCTCGATGGGGATCGGTGTTCTCAACGAGCGTCGCGCGACGGCGTCGCGCCAGCCGTCAGTCTGCAGCTACGTGTCGGGGTTCAACGACATGTTGGACGACTACGGCCCGGACACGCCGCGCAACAATTTCGATATTCGAGCCGACCCGCATTTCGTCGATCTGCCGGGCCCGGACGGTGTGCTCGGCGGCGAGGTAATCGACGGGCAGTTCGTCGATCGGTCGGCAGACGACGACTTCCATTTGGCTGCTGACAGCCCGGCGATCGATGCCGGCTATACCACGGTGATGCGCTTGGGGCTGACCGGCTCGACGAGCTCCGACGGCGCCGCCGATAGCGGCGGGGTCGATCTGGGCTATCACTACGACGCCGAATCTACGCAGGCCGTGTTCTACGAGGCGCCGTACATGCCGCTGTACGTCCGCGTGACCGGCGACAACACCAACGACGGCTTGTCCCCGGCTGGCGCGCTCAATTCCATCACCTCGGCGGCGGCGCGTGCCGGCGCCGGCGTGACGGTGGTCGTCGGCCCCGGCACCTATCGCGAATGCAACATCCACCCGCGTGAGGACAACGGGCGGGTCTTCTTCGTCGCCGATCCGGCTGGCGCGCAGACGGGGGACAGCCCTGGCGTGGTGCTGGTCGACGCCGGCAAGTGTTCTTTCGACGGGACGTCATACCATGCTGGCGAGTCCGGGTTCGGTGTCTCCAAGGTCTGCGGCGTCGTGATCGACGGCTTCCACATCACCGGCGCGACCGACGACGGCGTGCAGCTGAACGATCAGTGTGCGCGCGGGATCGTGCGCAACACGGTGGTCTTCTCGAACGGCAAGCGCGGCATCAACATCATCAACTCCGACGACGTCGATCTCATCAACAATCTCTTGTTCGCCAACGGCGGCGGCGTGCAGGTCGGCAGCGGCTCGAGTACCGCAAAGGAATGCGCGGATGCGGGCTCGTTGCGCGTCACGCTCGAATTCAACACGGCCTACGACAATACCGATGACGGCCTGCTGATCGGTGCAGGTGTCTGTCCGTCGACGTCCGCCACGCTGCGCTACAACATCACTGGCGAGAACGGCCGCCAGACGAGCAACAACGGTATTCAGGTCGGCAGCAACGAAACGCGGAAGCAAAATCTCGTCGGCTTCACCAGCGGATACAATTTGATCGCCGACAGCCTCGCATCGGGGGTACCGCAATCGGTCGGCGATCTGACCGTCGATCCGAGCGTCGCGGCGATCTATCTCGACCCCACAGCGATCAGCCTCGACGGCGACTGGCGGCTCGACCAGCACTTCCGGCTGGCGCAGTTGGCCAGCGGGCAGACGACCCAGAGCCCGGCGGTCGACTTCAGCGACGTCACCGCCGCGCAAGCGGGCATGGCGACCCTGTCCACCCGCAGCGATGGCGTACCAGACAGCGGCGCGGCGGATCGTGGCTATCACTACCCGAGCAGTCGCCTGGTGCGGGCTGGCGACTGCAACAGCGACGGGGTGGTGACCATCGATGAGGTCATCCGGGCGGTCAACATCGCCATCGGCGCGATCCAGATCGCGCAGTGTCCGGCGGCGGACGCCGACGGCGATGGAACGGTCAACATCGCCGACTTGATCAAAGCGGTGAACGCGGTTCTCGGCAACTGAGACCGTCCGGCAGCGATCACATGGCGCGCGCGCGTATTCTCTACACCGTCAACCGCATGGACGTCGGTGGCAGCCAGACGCACTTGTTGCAGGTGCTGCGCTTGCTCGATCGCACGCGCTTCGAGCCGCTGCTGTGTTGTTTGACCGGCAAGGGGGCGCTGTTGGAGACGGCGCGTGCGGCGGGTGCGACGGTCGTCAGCGGTGGGCTCGGCGGGTTGAAATCGCCCGGTGCCGTGGCCGCGTTGGCGCGTCTGGCGCGCTTCATGCGCCGCGAGCGCATCGACGTGGTGCACAACTATCTCCTGCGCGCCAACGTCGTCGGCACGCTGGCGGCGCGTGCGGCGCGCGTGCCGATCGTGTTGACCAGCAAGCGCGGCTGCCACGAGCGGCGCGGCATGGAGTTGGTCGGCGCACGGCTGTCCAATCGTCTTGCCGATTGCGTCACCACCAATGCCAACGCCGTACGCGCCTTCGTGCACGACAATGAAGGGTGCCCGCTGAACAAGATGGTCGTGATTCCGAGCGGGATCGACTGCGATCGCTTCGCGCCGCTGCCGCCCGGCGACTACAAGCAGCGGCTCGGGCTGCCCGCCGATGCGCCGGTGGTGGGCATCGTGACCCGCATGCGCGTGCGCAAAGGTGTCGAGGAATATCTGCGCGCCATGGCCGAAGTACGGCGCACGCATCCGACGGTGCACGCCGTCGTCGTCGGCGATGTGTCGCTCGATCCCGAGCTCGCCGCGATGGTGGAATCGGTTGGCCTCGGCGATCATCTGCACATCCTCGGGCGTCGTGCCGACATGCCAGAAGTGCTGTCGGCGTTCGACGTATTTGTGCTGTCGTCGCACGACGAGGGAATGTCCAACGCGATTCTCGAAGCGATGGCGATGGGACAGCCGGTGGTGGCGACCGACGTCGGCGGCACCGGCGAGGTCGTACAGCATGGCCAGACAGGTTGGCTGGTGCCCGCGAAGGACGCCGGCGCCCTGGCGGCCGCGATCACGCGTGTACTCAGCGATCCGGCGCAGGCGCGTGAGATGGGCGCGCGCGGCCGGCATGTCGTGGTCGAGCAATTTTCGGCTCGCGCCATGGTGCGGCAGATGGAAGGGTTGTACGCGCGGCTGCTCGACGGCGGCCGCGTCGGCACGCCGGCGGCGGAGGCGCTGGCCGCGATGCCGTGAGGGGCACAAGGGGGAGCGCAATGCTGGTGACCTACTTAGGGCATGCCGCGATGATGATGGAGGGCGGCGGTACGCGGATCCTGATGGACCCGTGGCTGACCGATCCGTCGTATCACGGCACGTGGTGGCATTTCCCGCCGCTCGAGGTCGGCGTGCGCGATCTGCCGCGTCTGGATTATCTGTACATTTCGCACGAGCATCCGGATCACTTCGATCCGCCGACGCTGGCGCAGCTCGACAAAGACATTCACGTCGTCGTTCCGCGCTTCAAGAAACGCCGCCTCTACGACACGTTGGCGCGGCTCGGCTTCCGCCAAATCACCGAGCTCGCCTATGAAGAGCCGTTCGCCTGCGGCGCGCAGGGGCCGACGCTGCGGCTGATCGGCCCCGACCGCCCGTGGGACGACAGCGCCATCTTGGTGCAGCACGGCGGCACCACGGTGATGAACGTCAACGACTGCCATCTCGACGAAGCGACGCTCGGTCGCCTCGGCCGTGAGCATGCCATCGACCTGACCTTCCTCACCTTCACCGGCGCCAGCCAGTATCCGGCCTGCTTCGATTTCCCGCTCGCCTCGAAGATCGAGCGCGCGCTCTATTCGAAGCGTTCGCACCTGGAAGAGTTCGTACACTGGGCGCAGCTGCTGCAGACGCGCCGCGTCGTGCCGGCGGCGGGCAACCACGCGCTGCTGGCCGACGATCAGCTCTTCCTCAACACGCCAATGTACGCCAACACCCCGGCCGAGGCGATCGAGGCGCTGCGCGTCGGCGCGCCGGAGATCGAGGGACTGCAGATGAATCCCGGCGATAGCTGGACACCCGAGGGCGGCCATGTGCGCCGCAAGCCGGCGCCGGATTGGAGCCGGCGGCAAGAGCTGATCGAGGAGCTCTCGCGTCAGACGCGCGCGCGCGGTGCCGAGTACTTCGCCAGCGAAGCGCCGGCCCCGCCGGATCTGTGGGAGCGCTTCCGCGCCTACTTCGAAGGACAATTGACGCGCTCCCCCGAGGTCGCACCGTCGATCGGCTACACCGTGTGGTGGACGGTAACGGGCGAACACGGCGGCGAATGGGCAATCGACTTCTCGCGCGAGCGCGAGTGGGTGCAGCAGGGCACGCCGTCTGACTGGAATCTGCACATCACCATTCCCGACAAACTGGTGTGGAGCGGCGTGAGCGGGGAGGGTGTCTGGGACCACATCATCCTCTCCTTCCGCGTCCGCCTGGCGCGTCAGCCGGATCGCTACATGAAGGAGTTCTGGACCTGGTTCTGTAAGCTGTAGGCGCGCGGGGGCTGCGCATATGGGGGGCAACGCGATGAACTTGTTGTTGGTCGTGCTCGAGGGGGCGCGAGTCGACCATCTGAGCTGCTACGGGGCGGCGGCTCAGACGACGCCGTTTCTCGACCAGATCGCGCGCGAGGGCGTGCGCTGCACGGAGGCCTTCACCACCGCGCCGGCGGCGCTGCCAGCACATGCCTCACTGCTCACGGGGTGGTTCGCCTGTGCACACGGCGCCACGGAGGAAAGCGGCGTGCTGACGGCGACGCCGCCGACGTTGCCGGAGATGTTGCGGGCCGCCGGCTACCGCACCGCGGCGTTCTGCCCCGATCGGGCGGTCAGTCCGGCAACCGGCTGCGGGCGCGGCTTCGATCGCTTCTACACGGCCGGCAACACCAGCGACCTGACCGGGCGGGCCGCCGACTATGCGCGCCGCGCCAGCGATCGCGTGCTCGGCCGCGCCGACAGCGGTGCACGCCGCACGACGCATGCACTGCTCGACTGGGTGCACGACGACCCGCAGCCATTCGCGGCGCTGGTCACCTTTCGCGAAGCGGTGCTGGAGAAGCGACCGCCGGCGCCGTACGATCGCCAGTTCGCCGCCCCAGCGAATGATGCTCAGGCGTTGCGCCGGGCCTGGCATGCCGGGGCGCTACGCTACATCGATCTGCGTTTACAGGAAGTCGCGGACGCGCTCGCGGCAGCGGGCCGGTGGGACCAGACGATCGTCGTGGTCACCGGGACGGGTGGCGTGCCGATCGACGGCGCTGACGCGTTCGACGACAGCAGCCTGCGCATCCCGTTGTTGATGCGCGCGCCCGGTCGCGTGCCGGCCGGCTTCACCCTCGACGAGATCGCGCAGCTCACCGATATCGCGCCGACGGTGGTGTCGTTGCTCGACCTGCCGGTTGGCCTGGCCTGGCAAGGGCGCGCGTTGATGCGCGACGGGGCGGTGACGCCCGGGCCGCGTTGGGCGTTCGCCGAATCGTACCGGCGGTCGGCGGAGGATGTGCGTCGAAAGGCGGTGTGCGGACGGCGCGCCAGCTTCGTCTGGCAATCGGACGAAGCGAACCGCTACGTCGATCGCGCCGCGCCGCAGCCCGGCGTCGGCGCGGCGGCTGCCGACATCGATCGCATGCGCCGCGTGCTGTTCGATTGGCTCGCCGAGGCGACGCGTTGGCCCGCCGCATGCGGCTTGGCCGCCGCCGCGGCGCTACCGCCGGTCCTGCACGGGCACGGCGCCGGTGAGTGAGCTGAGAGATGGCACGCCGGCACTGCGAGTCATGCCGCTCGCGACCGTCACGGTGCACCGTTGGCGGGATGCCGATCCAGTCCTGCTCGGCATCATGCTGCTCAGCTTGTCGCTCAATGCCTGGCAACTGACGTGGGGGCTTCCGAACGGCAACCTGTCGTGGGCGGCGGACGGCATCGGTCCGGTGACGGCGCTGAGCGTGGCACGGCGGACCTTTGCAGGCTTCAATTCGGGATGGTTCTACTTCAAGTATCCGCCCGCTTGGCCGTTCCTGATGGTCATCGCCTCTCTGCCGTATCTGGCGGTCCTGTATCTGACCGGCGGCTGGCGGCATCCGGCAGCCGACTATCCATACGGCTTCAGCCAACCCGAGCATGCGTTGTTCGTGCTGGCGATGATCGGGCGGCTGCTGGCGTTGGCGTTCGGGGTCGGCATCGTCGCCGTCGCCTACGGCATCGCGCAGCGGTTGTACGATCGCGCCACGGCGCGCTGGGCGGCATTCTTTACCGCCACCGCGTACCCGATCATCTACTACTCGCACACCACCAACCTCGACATTTCATACTGCTTCTGGCTGTTGCTGGCGCTGTACGCGGCCATCGCGGCGTCGCGTACCGCCGCGCCGCGAGCGTGGGCCGTGCTGGGTGTTGCCGCGGCGATGGCGCTGGCGACCAAGGAGCAGGGCTTCGCGTGGCTGCTGCCCTTGCCCTTCTTCGCCTGGTACGGGCGCGTACGCAGCGACGGCTGGCGGGCGCTCTGGTCGCGGCCGACCTGGGTGATGGCGGGCGCAGGGCTGCTGACGCTGCTGCTGGCGAACAACGCGCTCATCAATCCGCTCGGCTTCGTCGGCCGCATCGCGTACTTGCTCGGCCATCCGCTGTCGCACATCGATGCGCGCCTGGCGCCGGTGGAGTTCGCGCTGTGGAAGGGCAGCAAGGAGTGTGTCTATGTCGCGCATACATGGAACGGGCTCAGCAGCTCGTTCGGACTCGTGCTGCTGCTCGTCGCCGCGCTCGGTGCGCTGCTCAGTTGGCGGCGGCCGGGTGCGGCGCTGTGGCTGCTGACGCCGTCGGTTGCGCTCTACTACCTGTCGTTGCGCGGCTTGGAGCTGATCACGCTGCGTTACGTGATGCCGATCAGCGTGATCGGCTGCATCTGGCTCGGCGTCGCGCTCAGCGCGCTGATGCGGCTCGGGCAGCGCGGCGTTCCGCGCCTTGTCGTGCAGGGCAGCGCGGCGTTGCTGGCACTGCTCGCCCTGGCGCGCGCCATCGAAGCGGATTGGTTGCTGACCGCCGACGCGCGCTACCAAGCCGAAGCCTGGATGGGCGCCAATCTGGCCCCCGATGCGCAGGCCGAAGTATATCAGAAGCTCTCGTTCCTGCCGCGCTTCGGCGACCGCGTCCGCGTCGTCGAAGTGCCGATCGAAGCGCGCACGATCGACGGCATCGCGACGCGACAGCCCGATGCCATCGTGACCAGCTCGGCATCGTACAAGAGCATCAACGAGACGTGGGCGCCCGATTGGCGCGAGACGCGCACGCTCCTGAAACCGGATCCCGCCGCCAGCGCGTTTCTCACGGCGCTGGAAGGCGGGCAGCTGCCGTACCATGTCGCCGCCACCTTTCGGCAAGAGCCGCGCCTGATCACCAATCGCATCACCAGCGTTGCCCCTGAGATTCGCATCTATGTCCGCAATCCGTGAATCTTCCGTCGCGGTCGCGCGCGCCGCCGCCGCGCCGCGCTGCTTGTTGTGCGGCAGCGAGCGCCGTGTGCCGCACTTTCGCGGTACGGCGAAACCGCAACCGGTGTCGCCGGTGTCGGAGCGCTACCGCATCACGCACAGTGACCGGCATCTGGTGTACCGCATCGTGCGCTGCCTGCAGTGCGGGCTGGTCACGTTGCCGGTCGACGAGACGCCGACCGTGTCCTACGAGGACGCCGCCGATCCGTACTACATCCAGCAAGCGCCGGAGCGCATCGCCAACGCGCATCGCTTGCTGTCGCTGTTGCCGAGCGGTGGTCGCCTCCTGGAGATCGGCTGCGCCTGCGGCTTTCTCCTGGTGGCGGCGAAGGAGCGCGGCTTCGACGTGCAGGGCGTCGAGATGTCCGCCTGGGCCTCGGCGTATGCGCGCGACACCTATGGGCTCGATGTCCGCACCGGCACGCTCGAAGCGGCGGCACTGCCGGCGGACAGCCTCGACGCGGTCGTGCTGGCCGACGTCATTGAGCACCTCACCGACCCGCGCAGCACGCTGGCCGAAATTCGCCGCGTCTTGAAACCCGGTGGCCGCGTCCTGATGTTAACGCCCGATGTCGGCAGCGTGGTCGCGCGCGTCGCCGGCCCGCGCTGGTGGGGATTGCTCGACGACCACTACGTCTACTTCTCACGCGCCACCCTGCAGCGCCTGCTCGACGAAGAGGGCTTTGCGGTCGAGCGCACGCGCTCGCTCGGGCGCGCGTTTCCACTCGGTCACTGGGTGTTCAAGCTCGCCCCGTACAGCCGCGTGCTGCACGACGCGACGGCGCGCGCGGTGCGCGCCGTCGGCGCCGATCAATGGCAGATCTCACTCAACTTGGGAGACCAGATGGCATGCGTAGCCCAGAAGAAATGAACGACACGATGCCCAGCACTGCCGCGACCGCCGGCCGCCCCAAAGTGGTGGTGGTCATGCCCGCCTACAACGCCGGGCGCACGCTCCGCATGACGTATATGGAGCTGCCGCACGACACCGTCGACATGGTGATCCTGGTCGACGACGGGTCCACTGACGACACGGTCGCGGTGGCGCGCGAGCTCAACCTCAAGCTGTTCCTGCACGATCGCAACTACGGCTACGGCGCCAATCAGAAAACCTGCTACGCCGAAGCGCTGCGCGCCGGCGCCGACATCGTCGTGATGGTCCACCCGGACTATCAATACGATCCGCGCCTGGTGCCGGAAGTGATCCAGCCGATCCAGCAGGGACTCGCCGACGTCGTGCTCGGCTCGCGCCTCAAAGCCGGCTCGGCCAACACGCTGTCGGGTGGCATGCCGTGGTGGAAGTTCGTCTCCAACCGCTTCCTCACCTGGGTGGAGAATACCGCCTTCGGCTTGCACCTGTCGGAGTACCACACTGGCTACCGCGCCTACCGGCGCGAGGTGCTGGAGACGGTGAACGTCAATCTGAACGCCGACAAATTCATCTTCGATCAGGAGATCATGGCGCAGATCGTCGAAGCCGGCTTCCGCATCGAGGAGGTAGCGGTGCCGACGCGCTACTTCGCCGAAGCGTCGTCGGCCAGTTTTCTCGCCAGCTCGCGCTACGGGCTGGGCATCCTGTGGCTGGTGGCGCGCTACGAGGCGCATCGCCGCGGCTGGTGGAAGCAGCGGCAGTTTCAGAGCCTGCGCGGACGGTACCGAGAACTGGCGTGAACGGATCCGCCTCCATAGGCACTGCGGAGCCCGAGGTGGCAGCCGGTGTGTCGACCGGCAACGTGCTGCGCGAGCAGGCCACGCCGGTGGCGCGCGAGGCGCGGCGTCGGTTGCTGCAGACCTGGCTGCCCGCGCTGCTGGCGTTGGTGCTGCTGGACGTCTCCTTCAATCAATGGTTCTGGCGCATTCCCAAGTTGACGCCGGCCTCGGGCGACTACGGCTATCAATTCCTTACCGACGCGCGGCAGCTCTCGACGATGCCGAAGCAGCCCGGAACGCCGCGGGTGCTCGCCATCGGCAGCTCGATCGCCGGTGCCTTCGATGCCGGGCAAGTGCAGGGCTTGCTCGCCGCCGGCGACACGCCGGCCGATGTGCACCGCATGTTGCTGCCCGGGATCAAGCCGTCCGACCTGCGCCTATTCTTCGCCACCGACGGGGCGGATGTGGCGCCGGACGTCGTCGCGATTCTGCTCAATCCGCTCGACTTTCTGAACCCGAGCTTCGAGCGCGATCTCAAGCCGCAGGTGCGCAACGTGCTGCCGCCGGCGCAGACCTTGCGCGAGCGCGGCGCGTTCATTCCGACGGTCGCCGGCAAGCTCGATCTGGGACTCGCGTCGCTCAGCAATCTGTATCGCTACCGCGCCGCGCTGCGCGCCGGCATCGAGGATCATTTGCGCCTCGCCTGGCGCTGGCTGCGCGGCGGCGCGATGGGGCAGGGCTACGGCGTCTATGCGGACGGCTTCGCACGCCAGGACTTCGGCGTACCGTTCAAGGCCGTGCCCGATGGTCTGGAGTACTATATCGACCCGGCGTGGCTGGCCCAGCGCGGTCGCGTCACGCTGACCTTTCGCACCGGCGACAAGGCGCTCGAACAGCGCGTCGAGACGACGCCGGGGTGGAAGCGCTTCGGTCTTCCGGCCGAGCAGCACGGCGGGATCTTGCATGTCGCGGCGGACAGCGTCTGGAGCCCGCGCGCCGCGGGTCAGGAAGATACGCGCGTGCTCGGCGTTCGCGTGCGCGACGAGCTCGCCGCCGCCGCCGGGCGTGAGCGCGTGCCGGTACGGTATCCGCCGCTGGAGCGCGACTATCCGGACACGCTGCTGCGCATGGAGGGCGCGCGCGGTGACGCCTTCGTCACACGGTGGCAGGCGCTGCTTCAGGCCGACACGGATTTCGGCAAACGCTTTCGCGCCTATCGCGATGCGAAAGTCGCGGCGCGCGATCAGCCGGTGACGCTGAGCGGCGAGTACGCCGAGCTCGAGGCGTTGGTGCACGGCTTCGCGCAACGCGGCGCGCGCGTCGTGCTGATCAACAATCCCGAGAGCGCCCTGATGCGCTGGCAGTACGCCGACAGCCCGTACTACCGCAGCTATCTCGACGTGCTGGCCGGTATCGCGGCGCGCCAGCCGCACACGCGCTTCGTCGATCTCGCCGCCGTGCTGCCGATTGACGACTTCAACGACTGGCACCACGTCACGTACATCGGCGCCATCAAGCTCGGGCCAAAGTACGCCGAGCTGCTGCGGCCGCTGGTGCTGGACGCGGCGGCGCCGCCCAGCTGAGCCATGCTGTTCAACTCGATCAGCTTCCTGCTCTTCCTGCCCCTGGTGTTGCTCGGCGCCAACGGTCTGCCGGCGCGCTGGCGCAACGGGTTCCTGCTGGTTGCCAGCTACGTCTTCTACGGCGCCTGGGATTGGCGCTTCCTGCTGCTGCTGATCGCCACCACCGGCATCGACTACGTCGCCGCCCAGCAGATCGCCGCCTCGACCAGCGGCGCCCGCCGGCGCCGCTTCCTGCTGCTCAGCATCGGCAGCAACCTCGTCGTGCTCGGCTTCTTCAAGTACTACGACTTCTTCGTGCGCTCCGGCGCCGAGCTGCTGGGCATGCTGGGCCTGCCGGCGTCGCCCTGGACGCTGTCGGTCATCCTGCCGGTCGGCATCTCGTTCTACACCTTCCAGTCGATGGCCTACGTCATCGACGTCTATCGCGGCGAGCTGCCGGCGGTGCGCGACTTCCGCAACTACGCGCTCGCCGTGGCGTATTTCCCGCAGCTGGTCGCCGGGCCGATCTCGCGCATGGGGCAGCTGCTGCCGCAGTTGCAGAAGCGCTCGCGCCCCACCGCCGAGCGCGTGCAGATCGGCCTGGGCCTGATGGTCATCGGCTTCGCCAAGAAGGTGCTGATCGCCGACTTGCTGGCGCCGGAAGTCGATCGCATCTTCACCCACCCGGGCGAGATGACCAGCGGCTTGCTGCTCAAGGGCGCCTACTGCTTCGCCATCCAGATCTACGGCGACTTCTCGGGGTACAGCGACATCGCGCGCGGCGTCAGCGAGTTGCTCGGCGTGCGACTGATGAAGAACTTCGAGCAGCCGTACCTGTCGCAATCGATCACCGAGTTCTGGCGCCGCTGGCACATCTCGTTGTCGACCTGGCTGCGCGACTATCTCTACATTCCGCTCGGCGGCAATCGCCACGGCGCCTGGAACACCTACCGCAATCTGATGCTCACCATGCTCATCGGCGGGTTGTGGCACGGCGCCAACTGGACGTTCGTGGTGTGGGGCGGCCTGCACGGCAGCTATCTCGCGGTCGAACGCATGCTCGGCATCGGCCGCGACCGGCCGGCCGGCCGCGGTGTCGCGGCGCTGGGCGGGCGTCTGGCGCGCACCGTGCTGACCTTCCACCTCGCCACCTTGGCGTGGATCTTCTTTCGCGCCCCGACCATTCCCGCCGCGATGACCTACCTCGGCGGTTTGCTGCGCGGGCATCATGTGGGCGACGTCGGCCCAGTGCCGTTCATCGCCGGCGCGGCCATCTTGCTGATCGATCTTCCGCAGTATCGATCGGGCCGACACACCGTCTTCCTGCGCCTGCCATGGTGGGTGCAGTCACCGCTCTATGCCGGGCTCTGTCTGGCGCTCATCCTGTATGGCGGCAGCGAGGTTCCGTTCATCTATTTCCAGTTCTAGCCGCAGCGCACTGCGCGCTCGCCGAGTGGGGCGCGCATGACGGTGGCCCCGGTACGCGTCGGCATGGTGATCGGACAGCTCACCACCGGCGGTGCAGAAGGCCAGCTGCGGCTGCTGTGCGAGGGCTTCGACCCCGCGCAGGTGACGCCCACTGTGTATTGCATGAGTGACGAGACGACTCCGTACGGTGCGCTGCTCGAGCGCGCCGGCATTCCATTGCGCGTGCTGGCGGGTGGACGCATCGGCCGCGTGCGCGGGCTGCGGCGTGCGCTGGCGGCCGATCGGATCGACCTGGTGCACTCGTGGCTGTTCATCGCCAACGCGTACGCTTGGGTGGCGACGCGTGGCGGCGGTCCGTTGGTCACGTCGGCGCGCAACTGCAAGCGCTCCGGTCGCGTTCTCGATGCGCTGAATCGGCGCGCCTTCCGCGCCAGCCGAGCGGTGATCGTCAACTCGGGACCGGTGCGCGACTACATCGAGCGCGAGTACGGCGCGCCGGCCGAGCGCATCAGCGTGGTGCACAACGCCATCGACCTGGAGCGTTTCCGTCCGCGCCCGGCCGACGCGACGCCGCGCCCGCCGCGCGTCGTCATGGTCGGCCGTCTGGTGGCGCAGAAGAATCCATTGCTCTTCGTGACCGCCGCACGCGCCCTGCGCGCGCGCGTGCCGGGCGTGCACTTTCAATTGGTCGGCGATGGCCCGCTGCGCGCGACGCTCGAGGCGGCGGTGCGCAGCGCCGGTCTCGCCGCGTGCGTCGAGCTGACCGGCGAGCGACACGACGTGCCGGAGCTCCTGCGCGAGGCAGATCTGTTCTGGCTCACGTCGGATTGGGAAGGGTTGTCGAACGCCATCATCGAAGCGCTCGCGTCGGGCCTGCCGGTGGTGGCGACCAACGTCGGCGGCGCATCCGACCTGGTCGCCGCCGGTCAGGAAGGATTTCTGATCACGCCGGGCGACGCGACGTCGCTGGTCGAGCGCTCGGCGGCGATTCTGTCCGACGCGGCGCTGCACGCGCGCATGCGCGCGGCGGCGCGGCGGCGCGCCGAGGCGTTCAGCCTGGCGCGCACGGTCGCGGCGACCGCGGCCGTCTATGCGCGCGCGCTCGGACGAGGCTTGGCATGAGCGCGCTGCCGTTGGTCACGGTGGTGATCCCGATGCGCAACGAAGCCTCCGGCATCGGCGAGCTGTTGGCCTCGGTGCAGGCGCAGGACTATCCCGCCGAGCGGCTCGAGATCCTCGTCGTCGACGGCGACTCGAGCGACGATTCGGTCGCCGTCGTCAATGCGATCGCGGCGCGCGACCCGCGTGTGCGCTTGCTGCACAACCCGAAGCGCATCGTGCCGTCGGCGCTCAACATCGCCATTCGCGCGGCGCGCGGCGACATCATCACGCGCGTCGACGGCCACACCAAGTTGGCCCCGGATTACGTGCGCGTCGGCGTCGAGACGCTGGCGCGCACCGGCGCCGACAATGTCGGCGGCCGCATGGATGCGGTCGGAGGCGGCTGGTTCGGTGACGCGGTGGCGGATGCGACGGCATCGCCGGCCGGAGTCGGCTCGTACTTTCATTTCGGCACCGAGGAGCGCGAGGTTGACACCGTCTATCTCGGCATGTGGCCGCGCCGCGTCTTCGAGATCGTCGGCTTGTTCGACGAAGAGCTGGTGCGCAACCAGGACGACGAGTTCAACTATCGCACGCGCAAGCTGGGCGGCCGTATCGTGCTCAATCCGGCCATGCGCTCCTGGTACCAGAATCGCCAGGACGTCGTGCACCTGATCCGCCAGTACTACCAGTACGGCGAGTGGAAGGTGCGCGTGCTGCAGAAGCATCCGGCGCAGATGAGCTGGCGGCACTTCGTCCCGCCCGCCTTCGTCGCCGGCATGGCGCTACTCGCCATTCTCGGTCCGGAGTGGCGCCCGGCGGCGTGGGCGCTGCGCGGCGCCGGGAGCCTGTACGTGCTGCTGGTGCTGGTCGCCGCGCTGCGCCAGTCGGCGGCGCGCGGCGTCAGCGGCGTGCTGGCCACGGCGCTGGCGCTGATCTGCGTGCACGTCGCCTGGGGCGCCGGCTTTCTGAGCGGCTTGATCAAATTTGCCGATCGGTGGCGCAAGCCGGAGCAGGCGCCGCCGCGGTTGGAACCAACCGGCGAAGTCGTCGCGTAAGTGTCGGGCGATCCTGGGGAGGATCGCCGGGGGCTTTGGAGGGAGCATGAGACTGCGAGAGAAGCTGACCGTGGAAGAAAAGGTCGCGATCGCGCTGGAGCTGATCAAGCGCGAGCGCTCGCTGGACGAGATCCGCGAGCGCTATCGCGTCAGCCACACCACCGCGTACAAGCTGCGCAATGCGTTTCTCGCGGGGGGGCGCCGGGCGTTGAGCCGCGGTGAGTACGACGAAGGACCCAACCTGGAAGCGCGCGTCAAGGCGATCGAGGATCGCCTGGCGGGTGAAGCATTGAGTGCGCGCGGCGGCGACCGCGCGCGCAGCGGCGTGCGGGCGCGCGCCACGACTGCATCGGAGATGTGAGGAGCGATGGCAGACTTGTATCTGATCACCGGCGGCGCCGGCTTCATTGGCTCGAACTTGGCGGAAGCGCTGGTGCGCGACGGCGAGCGCGTGCGCATCCTCGACAACTTCTCCGCCGGAACGATGGAGAACCTCGCCGCGATCAAGGACCGCATCGAGATCGTCGAGGCCGACCTGCGCGATTTCGATGCCGTGCGCCGCGCCATGCAGGGCGTGACGCGCGTCGCACACCAAGGTGCGCTGCGCTCGGTCGAGCGCTCGGTCGACGACCCGATCAGCAGCGATGCGGTGAACGTGCAGGGCACCCTGCATGTGCTGCAAGCGGCGCGCGAGAACGGCGTCAAACGCGTCGTTTATGCGTCGTCATCATCGGCCTACGGCGACACCGAAGTGCTGCCGAAGACGGAAGACCTGACCCCGGCGCCGATCTCGCCGTACGCCGTGTCGAAGCTGGCGGCGGAGCATTACTGCCGGGTCTACTCGCGCCTGTACGGCCTCGAGACCGTCAGTTTGCGCTACTTCAACGTGTTCGGCCCCAAGCAGAGCCCCGACTCGAAGTACGCCGCGGTCATCCCGCTGTTCCTGCGCTCGGCCTTCAAGAACGAGCCGATCGTCATCCACGGCGACGGCGAGCAGTCGCGCGACTTCACCTACATCGACAACGTCGTCCTGGCGAACCGCCTGTCGCTCACGACGCCCGGCATCGGCGGCGAAGTGTTCAACGTCGCGTGCGGCGATCGCCACTCGCTGCTCGAGATTGCCGACATCTTCGGCCAGTTCATGGGGCGCAAGCTGGAACGCACGCACATCGAGACGCGCCGCGGCGACGTCAAGCATACACAGGCCTCGATCGACCGCATCGCCGCGAAGACCGGCTATCGCCCGGTGGTCGACTTCGAAGACGGCCTGCGCCTGACCTACGATTGGTTCAAGAGTCAGTGGAAGTGAAACGCGCAGATGCGTTCACGCCGTTGAATTGACACGCACAAACGTCGCCGTTAGGGTCGCCCATTCTTCCACGGCTGACGAGGATCTGTAGTGAGCGTACTGGTCAATAAGAACACGCGCGTCCTGACCCAGGGCATCACCGGCGCGACCGGGCAGTTCCATACCAAAGCGTGCAAAGAATACGGCACGCAGATGGTGGCCGGCGTGACGCCGGGCAAGGGCGGCACGGCGTTCGAGGGCATTCCGATCTTCGACACCGTCGCGCAGGCGGTAGCCGCGACCGGGGCCAACGCCTCGGTGATCTACGTGCCGCCGCCGTTCGCCGCCGATGCGATTCTCGAAGCGGCCGACGCCGGCATTCCGCTCGTCATCTGCATCACCGAAGGCATTCCAGTGCTCGATATGATGCGGGTGAAGCGCTACCTCGAGGGGCGCCCAACGCGCCTCATCGGCCCGAATTGTCCCGGCATCATCACGCCGGGGGAATGCAAAATCGGCATCATGCCGGGATACATCCACAAGCCGGGACGCGTCGGCGTCGTGTCGCGCAGCGGCACGCTCACCTACGAGGCCGTGCATCAGTTGACCCAGGCCGGACACGGCCAGTCGACCTGCATCGGCATCGGCGGCGATCCGATCAACGGCACCAACTTCGTCGACGCGCTGCGCCTCTTCCAGGATGACCCCGACACCGATGCCGTGATTCTCATCGGCGAGATCGGCGGCACGGCGGAAGAGAGCGCCGCCGAGTTCATCCGCGACCACATGACCAAGCCGGTGGTCTCGTTCGTCGCCGGCCAGACCGCGCCGCCGGGGCGGCGCATGGGGCATGCCGGTGCCATCATTGCCGGTGGGCGCGGTACCGCGGCGGACAAGATCGCGGCATTTCAAGACGCCGGCGTACGCGTCGCGCGCAATCCAGCGGAAATGGGTTCGACCATGGTCGCGCTGCTGGCGGAACGGAAAGGATCATGAAGGAACGCACGCTCGCCATCGTCAAGCCGGACGCCGTCGCCAAGAACAGCATCGGCGGGATCCTGTCGCGCGCCGAGGGCGCCGGCCTACGCCTCATCGCCGGCAAACTCTTGCAGCTCAGCCCCGAGGATGCCGGGCGCTTCTACGTCGTGCACAAGGAGCGGCCGTTCTACAAAGACCTGTGCGCCTTCATGTCGTCCGGTCCGGTGTTCGTCGCCGCCTTCGAAGGCGAGGGGGCGATCGCCAAGTGGCGCGAGACGATGGGCGCCACCGATCCCGCCAAGGCGGCCGCCGGCACGGTGCGCAAGGACTTCGGCACCAATGTCGAGCGCAACGCCTCGCATGGCTCGGATGCCCCCGATACCGCGCGCTGGGAGATCGCCTTCTTCTTCGGCGAGCTCGAGCTCCGCGCCTGAGCGCCACGACACCGCGCTGCCGGCGGCCGACAAGCCGCCGCTGACGCCGGTGGCGCTGCGCGCTTGGTTGCGGGCCGCCGGCGTGCCGGCGTTCCGCGCCAAGCAAATTCTCAGCTGGGTCTACCAGCGCCGCGTCGCGTCGCTCGATGCGATGACGGACGTCGGGCGGCCTCTGCGCACCGCCTTGGCGGAGGCCTTTTCGCTTCCCGGCCTCACCGCGTCGGAGATAGCGCGCGCGCGTGACAACACGCGCAAGCTGCTCTTCACGTTGGAGCGCGGCCGCGCGATCGAGTCGGTGATCATCCCCGACCCGCCGCGCCTGACCGTCTGCATCTCATCGCAGGCCGGATGTGCGATGGGCTGCGACTTTTGCGCCACCGCCAAGCTCGGGCTGCAGCGCCATCTGACTGCGGCGGAGATCGCCGGCCAATTGCTCGCCGTGCGCGACGCGCTGGAACCGGACGAGCGCCTGTCGAATGTCGTCTTCATGGGCATGGGCGAACCGCTGGCCAACTACGACAACGTCGTCGAGGCCATCGAGATCCTCACCGCGCCGTGGGGCTTCGGTTTGTCCGGACGGCGCATCACCGTCTCGACCGTCGGCTTGCTGCCGCAGCTGCAGCGGCTGGTGCGCGAGACGCCGGTCAGCGTCGCCGTTTCGCTGACCGCGACCACCGACGCGCTGCGCGACCGGCTGATGCCGGTCAACAAGCGCTATCCCTTGGCGGAGCTATTTGCGACATGCCGCGCGCTGCCGATCGCCGAGCGCCGCCGCGTCACCTTCGAGTACGTCCTGCTCGCCGGCGTCAACGACTCCGTCGCCGACGCCACGCGCCTGGTCTCTCTCCTGCACGGCATCCGCTCCAAGGTGAATCTCATCCCCTTCAATCCCTTCCCCGGTTCGCCGTATTCCCCCCCGCCCGCCGCGGTCATCGACCGCTTCAAGCACCGACTCCTGTCGTCCGGCATCAACGCCAGCACGCGCGTGACGCGCGGCCGCGACATCCAAGCCGCCTGCGGCCAGCTCGCCGCGACGCACCAGCAAGAGGGTTAGGTATCGGTGTCAGGGTCCTCCACGCCCGACAGCTGACCCTCGGTGTCTTGCGCGTCGTCCTTCCGATATAGCGAGTCGCGTGGCGGGTATCGGCGTGGTGGTGAACCCGAGCGCCGGGCGCAATCGGCGCGCGGCGGATCGGGCCGAGCGGCTGGGCGACGTGCTCGGCGGCGACGGCTGGGTGCGCGAGACGCATTCCCTCGGCGAGCTCGCCGACGTGGCGGCCGAGTGCCGGGCGCGCGGCGTCGACGTGCTCGGCGTCTGCGGCGGCGACGGCACGCTGGCGCGCACGCTGTCGGCGCTGGTGCGCGAGTACGAGGGCGACGCGCTGCCGCGCATCCTGCCTCTGCGCGCCGGTACGATGAACACGGTGGCGCGTGCCATGGGCTGCTCGGCATGGCGGCCAGAGCGCATGCTGGCGCAGGTGATCGCCGACGCGCGCCGCGGCGAAGCCCTGCCGCACACCGATCACCAGCTCGTCGCGGTCAACGGCCAGCAATACGGCTTCATGGTCGGCGTCGGCGTGCCGGTCGAGTTTCTGCGCGTCTACTACGGCGGCCAGCGCGGCGCGCTCGGCGCGCTGAAGACGTTGGCGCCGCTTGCCCTGTCGGCCCTGCGCGGCGGAGCTGCGGCCGCGCGGCTGTTCGCGCCCATCGCCGGCCGGCTGTCGTGCGACGCTGTGCCGCTGCCGTTTCCGGCCTGCAGCGTGGTGTACGCCAGCACCATCGAGGACATCGGTCTCGGTTTCCGGCCGACCTATCGCGCCCGCGAGCAAGCCGGTCGCTTCCATGTGTTCGCCGGCCCGATCTCGGCCGCCGAATTCGTGCGCCGGCTGCCGGCGATCTGGCTGGCGCGCCCGACCGGCTCGCCGCGCGTTTTCGACGCGCTGGCGTCGGTCCTCACGGCGGAGTTTCGCGCTCCGACCGCCTACATGGTCGACGGCGAGATCATGGAGCCGGCTGAGCGGCTGCACGTCGCGCTCGGCCCCGTGGTGCGCGTCATCCGCCGCTAGATGCCGGCTCGGTCCGCGCCCACGGCTCGGCCTGCGTTGAGTTTCGCTATCCGACCTTCTACACGGGTCCATTCCCATGCCTGAGCGCATACTTGGAGTGATCGGCGGCAGCGGCTTGTACGAGCTGCCTGGCATCCGCGACGTGCAGCCGGTGCAGGTGACGACGCCGTTCGGCGCGCCGTCGGACGACCTGATGCGCGGCCGGCTCGGCGACGTGCAGGTGGTGTTTCTGCCGCGCCACGGCAAAGGCCATCGCCTGCTGCCGACCGAGATCCCGTTCCGCGCCAACGTCTTCGCCATGAAGACGCTCGGCGTCGAATGGCTGCTCAGTATCGGCGCGGTCGGCTCGTTGCGCGAGCAGCTGGCGCCGGGCCATGTCGTGGTGCCGGATCAGTTCATCGACCGCACCGTGGCGCGGCCGAGCACGTTTTTCGGCGACGGCATCGTCGTGCACGTCAGCCTCGCCGATCCGGTGTGCGCGGTGCTCGCCGATGCGGTCGAGGCGTCGGCGCGCGCCGCCGGCGGCACCGTGCATCGCGATGGCACCTACGTCTGCATGGAAGGGCCGCAGTTCTCGAGCCGTGCCGAGTCGCATCTCTATCGCCAGTGGAACGGCGACGTCATCGGCATGACCCACTGGCAGGAGGCCAAGTTGGCGCGTGAAGCCGAGCTGTGCTTCGCCAGCCTGGCGCTGGTCACCGACTACGATTGCTGGAATCCCGCACACGATCACGTCGTCATCGAGGACGTGCTGCGCATCTTGGGCGAGAATGCCGATCTGGCGCGCCGCGCCGTCGTCGGCGTCGCCGAGCGGTTGCCCGCGGCCCGTACCTGCGCCTGCGCCAGTGCACTGCAGAACGCCATCGTCACCGATCGCGCCCGCATCCCGCAGGCGCGCAAGGTCGCGCTTGCACCGCTGATCGGCAAATACCTGGGCCCATCGTGACCGGTCGTCGCCGCGGTCGTGTGCTGATGTGTGGACGTGCCGACGTGCCGACGGTGCGGGCGCGAATCGACGTCAGCACGTCAGCACCTCAACACGTCAGCACGTTCTGATCAGGAGCCGAAGCATGAGCTTGGTGGTCGTTGGATCGGTGGCGCTCGATACGGTCGAGACGCCAAAGGGTAGGGCGGACGACGCGATCGGTGGCGCGGCGCTGTACTTCTCGCTGGCGGCGAGCTTCTTCACGCCGGTGCGCATGGTCGGCGTGGTCGGGGCGGATTTTCCGCGCGACATGCTGGCCGAGCTGGCGCGGCGCGGCGTCGATCTCGCCGGGCTCGAAGAGGCGGCGGGCAAGACCTTTCGCTGGTCGGGCCGCTACCATGAGGACGTCAACGTACGCGACACGCTGCACCTCGATCTCGGCGTGTTCGGCGACTTCCGCCCCAAGCTGCCGGACAGCTACCGCGACTCGAAATACGTGTTCCTCGCCAACATCGATCCGGTGCTGCAGGCGTCGGTGCTCGATCAGCTGAAGGCGCCGGGCGTCGTCGGCTGCGACACGATGAACCACTGGATCGCCGAGTCGCGCCCGGCGCTGGAAAGCCTGCTGACGCGCGTCGGCATGCTCGTGGTGAACGACGAAGAAGCGCGCTTGCTGTCCGGCGAGCGCAACGTCGTCAAAGCCGCGGCGAAGATCCTCACCATGGGACCGACCTCGGTGCTGATCAAACGCGGCGAGTACGGCGTCATCCAGTTCGCCGGCGATTCGGTCTTCGCCGTGCCGGCGTACCCGCTCGAGGACGTGACCGATCCGACCGGCGCCGGCGACTGCTTCGCCGGCGGCGTCATGGGCGAGCTGGCGCGCTCGGGTGACATGTCGCCGCGCGGCCTGCGCCGCGCCATCGTCTACGGGAGCGTCATGGGCTCGTTCGTCGTCGAGGATTTTGGGCCGCGCCGCCTGCTGCGCTTGACGCGCGAGGAGGTCGACGCGCGCTTTCGCCAGTTCGTCAGCCTGACCGACTGCGGCGGCGTCTGAGCATGGATCTGTCGGTCGTCGTGCCGGTCCACAACGAAGTGGACAACGTCGACGGCCTGCACCGCGAGCTCGATGCGGCGCTGCGCCCGACGGGGCTCGCCTACGAGTTGTTGTTCGTCGACGACGGCAGCGCTGACGGCACGTTCGACAAGCTCGCGGCGCTGCGCAACGGCGACCCGCACCTCATCGTCATCAAGCTGGCGCGCAACTTCGGCCAAACCGCCGCACTGGCCGCCGGCATCGCCCAGTCGCGCGGCGCCGACGTCGTATTGATCGACGGCGATCGGCAGAACGATCCGGCCGACATCGCGCGCCTATTGGAGAAGCGGCGCGAGGGGTACGATCTGGTCGCCGGCTGGCGCGTCGATCGCCAAGACGCCTGGCTGAGCCGCCGCCTGCCGTCGCAGCTGGCCAATTGGCTGATCGGCGTAATGACGGGCGTGCGGTTGCACGACTACGGCTGCACGCTCAAAGCGTTGCGCGGCGACCTGGCGCGCAGCCTGCGCCTCTACGGCGAGATGCACCGCTTCATTCCCGCCCTGGTCGACGATCTCGGCGGCCGCATCGTCGAGCTGCAGGTCAATCATCGGCCGCGCGTCGCCGGCAAATCAAAATACGGCATCTCGCGCACCGTGCGCGTGCTGCTGGATCTGCTGACGGTGCGTTTCCTGTCGATCTATGCAACGCGCCCGATTCACATCTTCGGCGTGGTCGGGCTGCTGCTGCTCGGTCCCGGCGTGCTCATCACCGGCTGGCTCGGTGTGGAACGCTTGTTCCTCGGCGTCGAGCTCGGCGGCCGGCCGATCGTGCTGCTCGGCATTCTGCTGACGGTCATCGGCCTGCAATTCATTACCATGGGCCTGCTGGCCGAGCTCCTGGTGCGCACCTACCACGAGTCGCAGAACAAGCCGGTGTACCGTGTCGACCGCATCCTCGGTGGGGACGGCCGGTGAAGCGGCTTGCCGAAGAATGCCAGCGGCGATCGGCGGCTTTGCCCGAACCGCTTTCAGCCGTCAGCGATCAGCCTTCAGCTCGGAAAACCCCACGGACGCAGGGATCCGCACTCTGGCTGAGCGCTCCATCCTGACCGCTGACGGCATTCTTGGGCCAAGCCAGCGATCGGCCTTCAGCCCTGATTCAGGTTCTTGCGTCCGTTGAGGGTTCCGAGCGGACCGCTGACAGCCGATGGCGATGGGTGCGGCCGCGCGGCGCCAGTTGAGCGCGGCTGGCTGATCGATTGAGGTCGGCGCGGCCCGCCGACGGAGGTGAAGGTCGATAGAAATCAAGCGGCCGGCCATGCTGTCGCGGTTGGGCATGCGCGCCCGGGGTGGTGCGATCCCATTGCCGGGCTTGTCTAAACGCGTAGAAACCAACAACTTGGCTCAATTGACATCGCCAATGCCCGCCGATAGGCCAGGCCAGATATCCGCGAACTGCCGGGCTCTGACACGGCGGACCACGATCGCGGTGCGAGTGGAGGAGCACAAGTGAAGCTGTGCGTGGTGGGCACCGGCTACGTTGGCCTGGTGGCCGGAACCTGTTTCGCCGAGAGCGGCAACGACGTCATTTGCGTCGACGTCGATCAGCGAAAGATCGACGCGCTGAAGCGCGGCGAGATCCCGATCTACGAGCCCGGCCTGGAAGAGCTGATCAAGCGCAACGCGGCGCAGCAGCGGCTGACCTTCCAGACCGATCTGCCCGACGCGGTGCGCCGCTCGCTGATCTGCTTCATCGCCGTCGGCACGCCGGAAGGGCCGAGCGGCGAAGCCGATTTGTCGGCGGTGTGGAAGGTCGCGGAGCAAATCGGCGCGGCGATGAACGACTACAAAGTCGTGGTCGACAAGAGCACGGTGCCGGTCGGCACCGCGGCGCGGGTCGGTGAGATCATCCGCAGCCGGACCACGCACGCGTTCGACGTCATCTCCAATCCCGAGTTCTTGAAAGAGGGCGCGGCGATCGAGGATTTCCAGAAGCCGGATCGCGTCGTCATCGGCCATCGCGGCGAGCGCGCACGGGCGATCATGGAGGAGCTGTACAAGCCGTTCGTGCGCACCGGCAATTCGATCCTGTTCATGAGCCCGGAGAGCGCTGAGATGACGAAGTACGCCGCCAACGCCATGTTGGCGGCGCGTATCTCGCTGATCAACGAGATCGCCAACCTCTGCGAAGCGATGGGCAGCGATGTGGAGGACGTGCGGCGCGGCGTCGGGCTCGATCGCCGCATCGGCTCCGCCTTCCTGTTCCCTGGCGTCGGCTACGGCGGCTCGTGCTTCCCCAAGGACGTCAAAGCGCTCATCACCATGGCCGACAGCAATGGGCAGACGCCACGCCTGTTGCGCGCGGTCGACGAGGTCAACACGGCGCAGAAGGGCCGGTTGTTCGAGAAGGTCAGCCAGCATTTCGGCGACGTCGAAGGTCGGCGCTTCGGCGTCTGGGGCTTGTCGTTCAAGCCGCGCACCGACGACATGCGCGAGGCGCCGGCGGTGACGCTGATCGAAGCGCTGCTCGCCGCCGGCGCGTCCGTGCAGGCGCACGATCCGGTATCGATCGAGGTGGCGCGGCGCCTCTTCGGCAATCGCATCGTCTACTGCGACGCGCCGTACGACGTGCTGCGCGATGCCGACGCGTTGCTGATCGTCACCGAATGGGGCGAATTCAAACAGCCCGACTTCGAGCGCATGCGCGGCTTGCTGCGCCAGCCGGTCATCTTCGACGGGCGCAATCTCTACGAGCTCGGCACCATGCGCCAACTCGGGTTCACGTACTACGCCGTGGGCCGTCCGCCGGTGCGAGCGGAGTGAGGTGATGGGCCGCATCGTCATCACCGGCGGCGCCGGGTTCATCGGCTCGCACCTGGCGGACCGCCTGGTCGGCGAGGGCCATGAAGTCGTCGCGCTCGACAACCTGTCGACCGGCCATGGTCGCAACATCAAACATTTGCTCGGCAACCCGCGCTTCAGCTTCGTGCACTACGACGTCACCAAGTACATCTACGTCGACGGGCCGGTCGACGTCATTTTCCACCTGGCGTCGTTGCCGAGCCCGGTCGATTATCTGAAGAAACCGATCCCGACGCTCAAAGTCGGCGCCCTCGGCACGCACAACACACTCGGCCTGGCGCGCGCCAAGAGCGCGCTCTTCCTGCTCGCCTCGACCTCAGAGGTGTACGGCGATCCACAGGTCCATCCGCAGCCGGAAGACTATTGGGGGAACGTCAATCCGGTTGGACCGCGCGGCGTATACGATGAGTCGAAGCGCTTCGCCGAAGCGATGACCATGGCCTACCACCGCTACCACGGCGTGCCGACGCGCATCTTTCGCATCTTCAACACCTACGGCCCGCGCATGCGCCCGGACGACGGCCGCGTGGTCACCAACTTCATCGCCCAGGCGCTGCGCGGACAGCCGATCACGGTGTATGACGACGGCTCGCGCACGCGCTCGTTCTGCTACGTCAGCGATCTGGTCGAAGGCATGATGCGCCTGTGGCAGAAGGGCGCCGCCGATCCGGTCAATCTCGGCAACCCGCGCGAGATGACGATCCTCGAGTTCGCCAAGATCATCCAGACGCTGAGCGGCTCGGCGTCGCCGATCGAGTTCCTGGTGCCGACCGATGAGCGTACCAAGGACGATCCCAACACGCGGCGGCCCGACTGCCGTCGCGCCAAAGCGCTGCTCGATTGGGAGCCGCAAGTGGCGTTGGAAGACGGCCTGCAGGCGACCATCGAGTACTTCCGCCAGCGTTTTGCCGAGGGCAGCGAGTGAGGATCCTGGTCAGCGGCGGCGCCGGTTTCATCGGCAGCCATGTCGCCGACGCGTATCTCGCCGGCGGCCACGATGTGGCGGTCATCGACGACTGCTCGACCGGCAACGCCGCCAACGTGCCGCCGGCGGCGCGCCTGCATCGCGTCGACCTGCGCGATCGCGCCGCGGTCGCGGCGGTGACGGCGCAGGAGCGGCCCGAAATGATCAGCCATCACGCGGCACAACTCGACGTGCGCCGCTCGGTGGCCGATCCGGTGTTCGATGCCGAGGTCAATCTCATCGGCCTGCTCAACCTCTTGGAAGCCGGGCGCGCCCAGGGGGTGCGGCGCGTCGTGTTCGCCTCGTCGGGTGGCGTCGTCTACGGCGAGAGCCAACGCCTGCCGACCCGCGAGATCGACCCCACCGAGCCGATCAGCCCGTATGGCGTCGCCAAACTGGCCAGCGAGCGCTACCTGCACTACTACGCGCACGTCCACGGACTGCGCTCGGTGTGCCTGCGCTACGCCAATGTCTATGGGCCGCGTCAGAATCCGCACGGCGAGGCCGGCGTCATCGCCATCTTTACCGGTCTGCTGCTCGACGGCGGCGCCCCGGTGATCAACGGCGCCGGCAAGCAGACGCGCGACTATGTGTTCGTCGGCGATGTCGTGCGCGCCAACCTGCTGGCGCTGGAGAGCGACTACACCGGCGCGGTCAACGTCGGCACCGGCATCGAGACCGACGTCAACCAGCTCTTCGCGCTGCTGTGCGACGCGGTCGGCCATCATCCGCCCGAACAGCACGGCGCGGCGAAGGCCGGCGAGCAGCTGCGCAGCGTGCTCGACCGGACACGCGCCCGCGACGTGCTCGGCTGGGAGCCGCTCACCCCACTGGCCGAAGGCCTGGCACACACGGTAGCGTGGTTCCGCGCGCGGCGCGGCGCCGCGTGAGCCGCGCGCTGCCCCGCCCGCCGAATCGAAACCAGCGATGACCCCGCAGAGCCGTATCCGCAACTTCTCCATCATCGCCCATATCGATCACGGCAAATCGACGCTGGCCGATCGCTTGATGGAGGCGACCGGCACCATCACCGATCGCGAGCGCCAGGCGCAGCTGCTCGACAGCATGGATCTGGAGCGCGAGCGCGGCATCACCATCAAGGCCAGCGCCGTGCGCATGCATTACAAGGCGCGTGACGGACAGACCTACCTGCTCAATCTCATCGATACGCCGGGCCACGTCGACTTCGGCTACGAGGTGTCGCGCAGCCTGGCCGCTTGCGAGGGCGCCGTGCTGGTGGTGGACGCGGCGCAGGGCGTCGAGGCGCAAACCCTGGCCAACGTCTACCAAGCGCTCGACAGCAACCTCGAGATCGTCCCGGTCATCAACAAGATCGATCTGCCGAGCGCCGAGCCCGAACGGGTGAAGGCCGAGATCGAAGACATCATCGGCCTCGACGCCAGCGAAGCGGTCTTGGCGAGCGCCAAGCAGGGCATCGGCATCAGCGAGGTGCTGGAAGCCGTCGTGCGCCTGGTGCCGCCGCCGGGCGGCGATGCCGCGGCGCCGCTCAAGGCGCTCATCTTCGATTCGTGGTTCGATCCCTATCACGGCGTCGTCGCCGTCGTGCGCCTGTTTGAGGGCACGATCAGCGCCGGGACGCGCATCCTGCTGATGTCGAACGGGCAGAAGTTTCAGATCACCCAGGTCGGTGTCTTCGCCCCGCGCCCGGCCAAGACCGACCGCCTCGGTCCCGGTGAGGTCGGCTTCTTCATGGCCGCCATCAAGGACATCCACGACGCCAAGATCGGCGACACCGTGACCGACGCCGAGCGTCCGGCGGCGGCGCCGTTGCCGGGCTTCAAAGCCGTCAAGCCGATGGTCTTCTCGGGCCTCTATCCGACCGAGTCGACGCAGTACGAGCCGCTGCGCGATGCGATGGAGAAGTTGCGGCTCAACGATTCGGCCTTCAGCTACGAGCCGGAGAACTCCGTCGCGCTCGGCTTCGGCTTTCGCTGCGGCTTCCTCGGCCTGCTGCACATGGACATCGTGCGCGAGCGCCTGGAGCGCGAGTTCGCCTTGTCGCTCATCGCCACGGCGCCCACCGTCGCCTACCGCGTCACCACCACGCGCGGCGAGGTGCTGATGGTGGACAGCCCCGCCAAGCTGCCCGACGAGGGCAAGGTCGAGCAGATCGAAGAGCCCTACATCCTGGCGTCGATCCACGTTCCCGAGTCGTATCTCGGCGGCGTCTTGAAGCTGTGCGAGGACAAACGCGGGCGCCAGAAGGGCATGCGCTATCTCGGCGTCACGCGCGTCGTGCTGGAGTACGAGCTGCCGCTCAACGAGGTCGTGCTCGACTTCCACGATCGCCTCAAGTCGGTCAGCAAAGGCTACGCCTCGCTCGACTACGAGTTCATCGAGATGCGTCCCGGCGATCTGGTCAAGCTCGACGTGCGCGTCAACGGCGAGCCGGTCGATGCCATGTCGTTGATCGTGCACCGCGACCGCGCCTATCAGCGCGGTCGCGAGGTGATCGAGATCATGAAGGAGATGATCCCGCGCCAGATGTTCGAGGTGGTGTTGCAGGCCGCCATCGGCGCTAAGATCATCGCCCGTGAGACCGTGCGCGCCTTGCGCAAGAACGTCACCGCGAAATGCTACGGCGGCGACATCAGCCGCAAGCGCAAGCTCTTGGAGAAACAGAAGGAAGGCAAAAAGCGCATGAAGCAGGTGGGCAGCGTCGAGATCCCGCAGGAAGCCTTCCTGGCGGTGCTCAAGGTGCCGGCCTGACCGCCCGTTACTACATCCGCGCAGTCGTCTGGGCGGTGCTATTCGCCGCGCTGTTGCGCGGCTTCGCGTTCATGGCCTTCAAGATCCCGTCGGCCTCCATGCTGCCGACGCTGCAGATCGGCGACTACGTGCTGGTCGAGCCGTTGCAGTACGGGCTGCGCAAGCCGTGGGGCGGCTGGTTGATGCGCTGGGCCGCGCCGCGCCCGGGCGACGTGGTGGTGTTTGCCAATCCGCGCGATCCGACGCAGGATTTCGTCAAACGCGTGATCGCCGTCGGCGGCGAGCGGGTCGAGATTCGCGACAAGCAGGTATTGGTCGATGGCGTGCCGCGCGACTTCGCCGGGGCCTATTTCGTCGAGGGGCGTTCGAACTCGCAATCGAACGATGTGCGGGATAATTTTGCTTCTGTTTGGGTACCGCCGGGACAGCTCTTCGTGCTAGGAGACAACCGCGATCAGAGTGTCGACAGTCGCTTTTGGGGCTTCGTCGATGCAAATGACGTCCGCGGCAAGGCCGCGACGGTATACTGGTCGATGGACGGCGATGACGGGTGGGTGCGTTGGGATCGCATTGGCAACCGAGTGCGCTGACCGACTCGCCCCGCACGCGCCAGAAATGACGATTGAGTAGGAGGCTTTGATGCGCATGCGCAGTGTGGTGGTTGGGCTAGTCGGATTGTTGCTGCTGCCGGTGGCAGCGCCGGCATCGAGCAACTTTTTTCGGTCGGCCTTTACCGACACCAACTCGAGCAACGCGACCGGTATCGCCACCGGCGACTTCGACAATGACGGCTTCGTCGACGTCCTGACGTCGAACGCCGGGCAGTCGAACGAGATCAGCATTCTGCCTGGTTTCGGCGACGGCACGGTGACGGTGCTGGACGAGATCGAGCTGAGCTCCTTGCCATCGGCGCTGCTGCTCAACACCTTCGACGGCGACACGATTCCGGATTTGGTGGTGGGTTTGGGCAATGAGAACGCCATCACGTTCCTGCGCGGGCGCGGCGACAGCCAGTACTTTGATACGCAGGCTGCGCCAATCGCGGTCGGTGGCAGCCCGGCGGGTCTGGCGACGGTGGACTTCAACGGCGACGGCAAACGCGACGTGATCGTCGCCAACGACGGCGGCGACAGCGCGCCGGGCTCGGTGTCGTTCCTGCGCGGCGACGGGCTGGGCGGCTTCACACTGCTGCTGCAGACCGATCCGAGCGACAACACCAAGATGGTCGAGGCGCTGCCGGCCGATCTGGGCACGCGCGCCCTGGCGGTGGGCAACATCGATGCCGACGCGGGATTGGAAGTGCTGGCGGTCAACTCGCGCGCCAACAACATCTCGATCTTCGATGGCGACGGCAGCGGCTTTTTCACGCCGGGCGGCACGCTGACGGCAGCCGGCGCGCCGCAAGACATCGCGTTGGCGGATCTGGACGGCGACGGCAAGCTCGATTTGATCCTTGCCAACAGCAACGACGACGCGGTGTCGATCCAGCGCGGCAATGGCGACAAGACCTTCGGCACGCCGACGTTGTATCGGGTCGGGACCGCGCCGAATCGGTTGATCCTGGCGGACCTCGACGGCAACGGGACGTTGGATGTCGCGACCACCAATGCGCGCAGCGGCGACATTTCGGTGTTGCGCGGCGACGGGCTGGGCGGATTCGGCGAGGCGCGGACGTGGGTGGCGGAGGCGGAGCCGCAGGTGTTGGCGGTGGGCGATTTCAACGGTGACCAGAAGCCGGATCTGGTGGCCTCGGCGCAGGGCGGCGGCGACGGTGGGCAGATCGCGATTCTGCGCAACCGCGGCGACGGACTGTGGCATGCGGTGGAAGACATTCGCGTCGGCAACGGACCCTCGGCGCTGGCAGCGGCGGATCTCGACGACGATGCGCAGCCCGATCTGATCAGCGCCGGAGACGACGGCGCGGTGGTGATTCAGTACGCGCGCGGGGCGGACGGCTTTTCGGCGCCGCAGACGATTACCATCGGCGGCCGCACCCTGGCGGTGCTGGCGACCGACCTGAACAACGACGGCCAGCCGGACATCGCCGCGGTCGACAACGACAACAGTCGCGTCGTGGTGGCGCTGGCCACCGGCGCGGGAACCTTTGCGGCGACGCAGATGTACAGCGTGAGCGACGCGCCGAGCGCGCTCACCGCCGGCGACTTCAACGCCGACGGGCGGGTCGACTTGGCGGTGGCGGCGGGCGGCATGCCCGGCAAGGTCTCGGTGTTGTTACAGCAGGCCAACGGCTCGTTCGGTCCGGCGCGCAGTACGACGGTGGGCGATACGCCGGTGAGCATCGTGACCGTGCGCATCGCCGATGCGGACAATCAGGGCTGCGACCAGAAGGACGATCTGGTGGTCGCCAATCAGGCGTCGGCCACCGTCAGCGTGCTGCGCAGCCAGGGCGATGGCACCTTCGTCAGCGCGCAGGAGCTGCCCGGCACCCAGGTCGGCACCGCGCCGCACGCGCTCGCGGTCGGCGACTTCAATCGCGACGGCATCGACGACTTCGCGGTCAGCGACGTCTTTGCCGCCGGCAGCACACCGAGCTTCCGCAGCTTTCTCGGCGCCTGCAACGGGCCGTTCACCTTCAAGGCGTCGGCCCGCGCTGGCGACCTGATCAGCGCCATGGTCGCGCGCGACTTCACCGGCGACGGCCTGGTCGACATCGGGCTGATCAATCAAACCTCGAATGCCATGCGCGTCCTCACCGGCCTGGGTGACGGGCGGTTCAATAACAATACGACCGACGCGGTCAGCCGCATGCCGGTCAACATCGCCGCAGCGGATTTCGACGGCGACGGACGCTACGACGCGGTCACCGCCAACAGCGATCCGAGCGCCAACAACGTCTCGGTGCTCTACAACTGCACGCGCGACGACGACTGCGCGCCGTTCCCGCTGCCGACGCCGATTCCCGGCAAGGCGGCACTGCGCGGCGACGGCAACAACGACGGCCGGCGCTCGGCGGCGGATTTCGTCGCCGTCGCGCGCGAGGTGATGGACGGCGACGGCGTCCGCGTCGAGGACATCAACAATGCCTCGGCCAATCCGACCGGCTACCCGGGCGATCCGGGCGTCGACGCCAACGGCGACGGCGTCGTGACGGCGCAAGATCGCTGGGCCGTGGCCCGCCTCATCTTCGGCGGCGCGTGACGGGAGTACGGCGAGAGGATGGCCGACGAAGCCCGACTGCAGCGCGACCTGCAGGATGCGATGCGCGCCCGCGATCGGCTGCGCATCGATGTCCTGCGCGGCCTCATCACTGCGGTGAAGAACGCCAAGGTCGACAAGCAGGTGCCCGCGCTGCCGGAGCCTGAGATCGTCGCCCTGGTGCGCAAGGAATCGAACAAGCGCGTCGAGATCATCGAGTTCGCCCGCCAGGCCAACCGCAGCGAGACGGTTGCGCAAGCCGAGGCGGAGAAGGCCCTGCTCGACGCCTATCTGCCGGTGCAAATGGACGCCGTGCAGCTGGAGGCGGCGATCCGCACCATCGCCGCCGATCTCGGTGGCAACCAGATCGGACCGATCATGACCGAGTTGCGCAAGCGTCACGCCGGCCAGTTCGACGGCAAGCTGGCGAGCGAGCTGATCAAGCGGCTCTAGGGCGATCGGCGTGGTTCACATTGACACGTCGCGTAGCGCGACGTAGGTAGCCGTCGGTATTCTGAGGTCGCAGGAGGCTCGATGCGCGAGGGCGATGTCGTATGTTTAGTCGCACTATTGTGGTCGATGGGACCGATCCGTTCGGCGCGGGGCGCGTCATGAGCCGGCGCCGGCGTGCCCAAGCTTGCAGCATCGCGTGTGCGCTGTTGCTGTCCGGCGGAGTGGCCTTGGCGGACGCGCAGGCGAGCGACAGCGCGCTGTCGACCACGGTGTGCGGCGCGTTGAAAACGCTCGTCCCGGACGTGCGCACCTCGTCGCCAGAAGGCGCGCAGGCGCAGCTCGTCATGGCGTTGGCCGAAGCCTGTCAGTCGAATCCGCAGCAGCTGCGCCAAGTGAAGAGCGAGATCGACACGCTGGCCTCGGCGAATTGTGCCGCCGAGCGCGACGCGCTGCTCATCGCCCTCAAAACGCAGTCACTCAGCGAAGCGCTGCACTGAGCGCGCCGCTCGCGGCGGCGGCGCCACGCGCGACAAGCTCCACGGCACCGGATACGACGGCACCGTGGTGATCCTGGCGTGGTTGCTGGCGCTGGCCGGAGCGATCGTCGCCTTCGTCGTCAGCCTCGCCGGCGCCATGAAAACGGTGCCGCGGCTGCCCTGGCAGGAAGCGATCGTCGCCGTGCCGTTGCCGCTGCTGGCCGCGGTGCTGTCGCTGTGGTGTCTGCTGCGGCCGCCGCTGGCACCGCGCACACAGCCGCCGTTTCTCGCCGCGAGCCTGGCGTTGCTGCTGGCGGCGGTGACGCTGCTGTTTGTGGTCGCCACGTACCTGGGACAACCCGCCGGGCCGATCTGAGATCGGACGCGGCGCGGTGCCACCTCGGCGGACGCCTGCGCCGCGCCGGAGTTGCGCGACCCGGTGGGCGGGTCGCTGTCGAAATAGCCTCGGCTGCTTCGACGAGAGGGTGGGCACGACGCGCGCGGTGCCGCACACTCCCGCGGTCGGCAGAGGAGGCAGAGGCCATGGCAACGCAAATCTTCGTCAACCTTCCGGTCAAGGACCTCGAGCGGGCCAAGCGCTTCTTTGCCGCGCTCGGCTACGGCTTCGAGGCGCGTTTCACCGATGCCAACGCCGCCTGCCTGATCCTCGGCGAGAACATCTTCGCCATGTTGTTGGTCGAGCCGTTCTTTCAGACCTTCACCAAGAAGCGGCTATGCGACGCGACCGCCAGTACCGAGGCGATCATCTGTCTCTCGGTCGAGAGTCGCGCCGCGGTTGACGCCCTAGTCGCCAAGGCGATCGCCGCCGGCGGCAGCGCGCCGAATGCGCCGCAAGACCACGGCTTCATGTACGGGCACGGTTTTCAGGATCCAGACGGGCATCTGTGGGAGCTGACCTACATGGATCCCAACGCCGCGCCACCGCACTGAGCGCGGGGCGACGGCGGCAGCAGCGCGGGCAACTCGGCTGCAACAGAGCCGCAGCGTCCGCCTGCATCGTCGCAATGCGAGGCTGTGGCGTCGCTGCCAGACGTTCGCACTACTGTAGACGCAGCAGGCCATGCGGCGCGAATCCTTTCGCTGCGGTGCGCTCCTTGCTTTCGCGCCGCTGCGGGGGGAGCGCGACAGCATGTTGGGAGAGGGAAGGGGAAGCCAGTTGGCAACCCTCCGCCGGCCGTGGTCGGCGACCGTACCGTTGGTCGTCGCCGTGCTGGTCGTTGCCGCGCGGGCGTCGGCGCTGCAGCGCGTCTACGTTGCGAACATGGCCGTCGACTCGGTCGCGGTAGTCGATCTGGATCGCGGCAGCGTATTGCGCGCCATTCCGGTGGGCCACCAGCCGGACGGCCTCGCGATCAGCCGGGACGGCAGCCGGCTCTATGTCAGCAACTACGCGTCGGGCACGGTTTCGATTGTCGACACCGACCGCGATGCGGTCGTCGCCACCGTGCCCGTCGGCGCGGGGCCGGTCGGCCTCACGCTCCTGCCCGACGGCAGCGCCGTCTACGTCGCCAACAAAGATGCCGGCAGCGTGTCCGTCATCGACACTGCCACCGCCACCGTCGCGGCGACGATCGACGTCGGCGCCGCTACGGGTCCCAACGCCGTGGCGGCGTCGCCCGACGGCCGTCAGGTGTGGGTGACTCGCTCGCACGCCGGCGAGTTGGCGATCGTCGATACCGTCTCGCAGCGCGTCGTCGACAATCTCTATCTCGGCGCCGAATCGAATCGGATCGTCGCCGCTGGCATCGGCCAGCGGGCCTACGTCGTCACCGGCCACTGCGTCTCCGGCGGCCGCTATCCGCGCAAGCTGTTGCTGGTCGATGTGCATACGCGCCGCGTCGATCCGCTGATCGGCCTCGACGATAGTACCGGCGTTGCGTTGGGCCGCGACCACGGCGCCGTGTTCGGCGTCTTCTCCAGCGGCGCGTTGCAGCGTCTCGACCTGCCGGACCGCGTCAGCGCCACGACGTATCTCGGCGCAGGGCTGGCGGGCATCGGTTATCTGCCGTCGCGGCGCCTGGTACTGGCCGTCAACCCGGCGCGCGGCGAGTTGATCGCCGTGTCGGACGATTTCGACTCGCGACAGGCGTCCGTCGCAAGGCACATTCCGCTTGGCGGGGCGCCGTTCGCACTCGTGGCGCTACCGCATGAGGATCGGCCGGAGTTGAACGCGGCGATTCTCCGCCCGGCGCTCGCCGACAAGCTGGAACCGGATGCCGCGACCAGCGTGCGGATCACGGTGACGGCGGGCGCTGCGGCGCTGCGCGACTGGCGTCTGACGCTGCGCGATGTGGACCTGCCGAGCCAGGAGTCGGAGCTGGCTCGCGGCAGCAAGCAAGTGCTCGACGCGGCGGTGGCGACGATTGATGCCACGCAGTTGGCTCACGGTACGTATGCGCTCACTCTGGAAGCCAGCGCGGTCGACGGCCGGCAGGTGGTGCGCGATACGCGCGTCAGCATTCCGGATCGGCAGTACGTCCTGGTGCCTCTGGAGCCGCAGGTCGACCCGTCGGTGCGCTACGAGATCGACGCCGCCGGCGATCGCTTCGTCGGCTGGGTACCGAACGGCGGCGCGGTGACACTGTACGAGGCGGCGACCGGCGCGCGCAGCGAGATCGATATGCCGGCGCCGCTGCGCGGCACCGTCGACCTCTCGCGCGACGGGCGTCGGGTGATTGCCAGCTCGCCCTTGACGGTGCTCGATCTCGACACGCGCGTCGCCACGCTGCAGTCGTATACGCCGCTGCATTTCGACGTCGACGCGAGCGGGCGGTGGCTGGCGGGCTTCACCCTGCGCGGTATGCCGTCACGCTATCAGTTACGCGACGTGCTGACCGGCGAGACGCAGCGGGTCAGCGATCGACCGATGCTGCACGACCCGCCGCTGACCTGCAACACGCGGCGCGGCTGCACGCCGACGCCGTGGTTGAGCAACGCGCCGCATTTGAGCGCCGACGGCAAGCGGCTGGTGTTCGTCAGCGGCGCCGATTTCGGCTTCGCCGGCGCCGCGCGCTGCAACGTCTTCAGCTACGACCGCGACAGCGGTGCGATCCAGCTGGTGCGGCCGATCGACGATCTGATGGTCGACCTGCCCAGCCTCGACGATGACGGTGCGCAGCTCGGCATGTTGCTGTTCGGGCGCGCCGTGCCGCCGCGCGCCGTCGTCGTCGACGTGGCGAGCGGCGCGCAGCGCGACGTGTTGGCCGGTCGACCGGTCGCCTCGATGGATGCGACGATGGTCGGCGACGGCAGCGGCATCGTCATCTCCAGCTGTGCCGACCTCGATCCGAGCGTCGGCAATGCCGACGGCAATGCCGAGCTGTTTCGCGTCGACCTCGGCACCGGTCACATCGCACAGATCACCGACACAATCGGCGGCAGCTCGAATTGTTCGATCAATGCCGGCGGTCGGTACGGCGCGGGCCGCTTTCGGCCGGAAGTCAGTCATGACGGGCGCGCGATGGCATTCAACCTCGCCGGCGCACAGCGCGACGTGCGCAGCGGCCTGAGCTTCGGCGCCGTGCGCACCGTGCGACGCGTTGACGGCGACGCGCCGCCACGCGTCGATGTCCACGGCACGCTGGCGACGTTGGTCGGTGGTGGGCTTGAGCTCGACTTTGAGGCCAGCGATCCCGACGGCGATGCGGTCAGCTATTTCATGCAACTCGACGACAGCCCGGCGCTGCCGCAAAACGTTTGGGTCGGCGTCCGCGATCTGCACGGCGACTTCGGCTGGGACTATCCGGCCGAAAGCGATATCGGCGCACACACGCTGTTGATCGGCGCGTTCGACGGACGCGGCGGCCAGAATATCCGCCGCGTCCCGCTGGCGATCTGCCGCCGGATCATCTCAACACACGACCGCGCATCGATCGTCAGTGCGATCTTCGATCCGCAGGCGCCGGGGTGCGGATCAGCCGATGCCAACGGCGATGGCGTCGTGAGTATCGCCGATCTGATGGCAGCGGGCTCGTGATGCGTTGGAGCCGCGCGCTGGATAGAGGCGACTGCCGACGATCTGTCTGCACCGCCTCGAACGCGGATCGCCACGTCGGCAACTGTGCGCGCGCTACACCTATGCCCCTTGCGGTTGTGTTAAGCCCCGGCCGTCGCTGGCTTCACGGGCGTGTCATCAAGCCATTCGTCACTGAGCAGAACGGCGAACCGACGATTCATCTCCCGCCACCGGACAGCGGCAGCACGACCGGCTGCCTGGCGTACAGTCTGATACAGTGGCACTACACGGCGCCGGCCGGCGACGATGGCGGTAGGCCGGATGCGACGAGCACCTGGCCGCCGCGGCAGGCCTGGCAAGGCATGTCGACGCTCGAGCGCGAGCGCAGCGTCGTGTCCGAGACGCTGCGCATTTACGCCGACGTGCGCAGCAAGGATGCGGCTGCCGAGTCGACGCTATGGAACACGCGGTTGACCGCTCAGCACGACCAGATGCTGGACGCAGAGATCTATCTGCCGCTGATGGACCGCGGCTTGGCCTCATCGTACAGCGCCTACCGCGACGCGCATCGCGACCAGCTGATTCAGGTCGTGACCAGAATCCTCTCGTCGGTTCCGCCGCCGGCTAGCCGCCAAGTCTAGCCGGTCGCGCCGGCAGCCGCCGCGAAAGCGCGGCCGGCGCCTTCCAAGGCGGCGCCGCCCCGGACGGCATGGCCGCAGCGCGGCAGCACGGTCTCGAGCGCATGCAGGACGAGCAGCACGTTGGCGACGGTGCTCGACTCGCCCATCAAACCGATGCGCCACACCTTGCCCTTGAGCGGGCCGAGGCCGCCGCCGATTTCCAGATTGAAGTCGGCGAGCAACGCCTGGCGTACGGCGAGGTCGTCGACGCCGGCGGGAATGGCGACGCTGTTCAGCGTCCACAACTGATGGCCTTCCTGCGACGCCAGCGACAAGCCGATCGCCGCCAGCCCCGCCTTCAGCGCATTGTGGTGGCGCTGGTGACGCGCCCAACGCGCCTCGAGCCCCTCTTCATGGACCAGGCGCAGCGCTTCGAGCAGCGCGTAGTTCATCGAGATCGGCGCCGTGTGGTGATAGACGCGCTCGTCGCCCCAGTACTTCTCGATCATCGTCAGATCGAGGTACCAGCTCTGCGGTTTGGTGCGCCGTGCGTGCAGGACCTCGACGGCGCGCGGTCCGAAGGTGACCGGCGAGAGGCCGGGCGGGCAGCTGAGACACTTCTGCGTACCGCTGTAGGCCGCGTCGATCAGCCAGTCGTCGACGCGCAGCGGGTGGCCGCCGAGCGAGGTGACGCTGTCGACGACCAACAATGCGCCGGCGTCGCGCACGATGCGGCCGAGCTCCTCGACCGGTTGCAGGACGCCGGTCGAGGTCTCGGCATGTACGATGGCGACCAGTTTCGTGCCCGGATGCGAGCGCAGCGCCTTGGCTATTGCCTCGGTTTCGATAATCCGTCCCCACGGCGCCTCGACGGCGACCGGGCGCGCGCCGCAGCGTTCGACGATGTCGGTCATGCGGGTGCCGAAGACGCCGTTGACGCCGACGATCGCCGTATCGCCCGGCTCGAGAAGATTGACCAGACACGCTTCCATGCCGGCCGAGCCGGTGGCCGAGATCGGCAGCGTCAGCCGGTTCTCGGTCAGAAAGGTCTGGCGCAGCAGCCGCGCCGTGTCGTTCATCAGCTCGATGAAGGCCGGGTCGAGATGGCCGATCAGCGGCTTGGCCATGGCGCTCAAGACGCGCGGATGGACCATGCTCGGTCCGGGGCCGAGCAGGACGCGGTGTGGGGGATTTACGGTCGTCATTCTCAAGCGCGGCTTGAGGTTTAGACGAAGCGTCAGTAGCTAGTCAAAAGCATGATTGACCCGCAGGTCCTGGCCGGGCTCGGCGATGTGGTCGGCGCCGACGCGCTGATCACCCGCCCCGCGGAGGCGCGAGTCTATGAGTGCGATGGGTGGACGCTGGAGAAGCGCGTCCCCGAGGTTGTCGTGCTGCCCCGCACGCCGGCGGAGGTGGCTGCGATCGTGCGCCTACTGTACCGCGCCGGCATCGCCTTCGTGCCGCGCGGCGCCGGCACCGGGCTGTCCGGCGGCGCGCTGCCGCTGCAGGCGCCGGTGATGATTTGCACCAGCCGACTGACGCGCATCGTCGAGATCGATGTGGTCAACCGCCGCGCCGTCGTCGAGGCCGGCGTCGTCAACCTTGCCGTGTCGCGCGCCGTCGCCGCGCACCACCTCTTCTACGCGCCGGATCCATCGAGCCAGAGCGCCTGTACCATCGGCGGCAACGTGGCGGAGAATTCCGGCGGACCGCACACGCTGAAGTACGGCGTCACGACAAACCACGTCCTCGGCCTCGAGCTGGTCTTGCCAGACGGCGAAGTCATCGAGCTCGGCGGCGCGATGGAAGACGTGCCGGGCTACGACTTGCGCGGCTTGGTGATCGGCGCCGAGGGCACGATGGGGCTGGTGACGCGCGTCACCCTGCGTCTG
>Ga0265314_10000627_pt1 | contig 43445 bp, 54 predicted proteins | sample 4126metaG_FD_203106 | JGI IMG/M metagenome (GOLD analysis project Ga0265314, IMG submission 203106) | Rhizosphere microbial communities from Carex aquatilis grown in University of Washington, Seatle, WA, United States - 4-1-26 metaG | ecosystem: Host-associated > Plants > Roots > Rhizosphere >... | reverse complement strand
TTTCGTTTCAAGGCTCTCTTCCGCATTGATGCGGCGCTGACATGCCTCGATGAATTTAAGTTTTTCGGGGACGCCACCAAAAGTGTTCTTGGCTTTGATGATTTCGTCCACGATATTTTCGGCGGTCCTGATATTTTCATTCATAACTTTGGCAAAACCCCCTGATACGCCGACCCAATTTTTTTTGGTAAAAATTTGGCGTCGCAAAATATCGGGGGCATTTTTTCCAGTCGCGGCGGAAAAGCTCCTGTCTTAGGGTTATATCTACACGAACGGACGGGGGATTAATTTTTACTTCTGTTCAAGATATTGTACGGTGCGCGCGACCTCGGCGGCGTCGTTCTCTTCTCGTAACGTGCGCTGCTTAGCGCGTGGGTTCGTGGTCTTAAGGTCCGCAATCCCGCTCTCCCTTTGTGCAAGCTCTTCCCGCGCCCAGCGCAAGAGATTTTTTGCTGTTAGGTCAAAGAGCCCGCCCATGTTTTGAACGTTCGGAATGTTCATTCCGAACGCGGAACACTGGCGCGCATAGCTTTGGTGTCGCGCGGTTGTTGAGCTATATTTGCGCGTGTTGTATATCCACTTGTTGCCAATTTTTACCATTAAAATGTAATGGTACCCGTAATCGTAGACAATGCCGCTTTCATAGAATATATGTCCGCAACGGCCCGGCTTGGTGCGCGTTCCGTTGGCAATGTCTCGGATGAATGTAAAGTTATCCATATTTCCAATCTCGGACGCATGGTTATAATCCCGCCCGTATGCGCCCGTTCGTGTAGATATTTTTTAAGCAAGCCAGCACGGGCGGGGGACGTTTGGTTAATTTTCTTTGACTCCCGCCGCTTCCAGTAATTCCACGTCGGACGGGTCAATGTGAGCCGCTAGGCTTTGCAGCTCGGCCAGTTCGCCATAGCTTATGAGCTCGGAGCGCAGCTCCCCGCGCAGATATTCGAGCCGTTCTTTTACTTTGTCGGCCATTTTTTCAACCGCGTCGCAAAGAGCTTTGATTTTGCCCGCTTCGTGATTGTATCCAGCGTCAGAAAGAATCGACTCGACGCTTGGGAATTTCATTATAGAAATTTCTTTAGCCGCCGCAATTATTTTTTCTTGTTCTTTAATTATTCGGTAGACAGGTGTAGCCATAGTTATTTATTTAGCGCGATGCCATAAGTTTGGCATTGCTCTTTTTGCCAGTCGGCAGAAAAGAATAACGGGTATTCCTTTGCTTGCGCCGCCCAGCTTTCGCACTCGGCCTTTTCGCCGTTCTTTACCCCGCGCGATGCGGCGATAACGATGCCGGCGGCTAAGATGCAGACCATAACCGCGGGAATCGCGATTGATGCAAGGTTTTTCATAAGATTTATTGCGCGCTCTTTTCAAGTCGGTATTTAAGAATGAGCGGACCGCGGATATTTTCATCGTTGATGACTTCCGTTTTATTGTCCGCGCTCCGTGTTAGGTATTTTCCAGCGATGCGCTTATGGCCTAAGAGATACTCGAACCCCGCTTCTTTCATGTACCGGATTTGCCGATAGAACATACAAGAGCCGTCGCCCATCATGTCGATTTGCATTTGCTCTTTGTTCTTTGGGTCCTGGTAAGGCGACGCGGCAATAATGCGCTTCTCCTCATCGGTTAGCGGGCGCTCGCCGTTTTCATAGATAGATATTGTCCCATCGTCGGAATAATCAACCAGCGCCGCGCGGGGAATATCCATGAACGAACCTTGAGACTTTCCCGCCAGCCAGTCCTTTTCCAGCGATAAATAAATGCCAGTCCCTCCGATTTTGCAGACCCAACGGGTCAGGCCAAGAAATTTATGCGTTGGCATGTTCGGGGCTTCAATCAATGTAATGCGCGCGCCGATAACTAAGTCTCTTTTTAATTGCGCAAGTGTTTTCATATTTCCAGTCTCGGACGATTTTTGTTTAGGGTAAAAGTCCCCGCGCGTGAATCGCCCGTGTTGGCTTGCTTAAGTTGTACAGTAGAACGGGCGGGGGAGTTTGTTTAAACTTTAGCGCCGCGCGCCCGTAGGCGTGCCAGCGTGTTTTGGAATGAGCGATAACGCGATGTTGTTATCGGAATTGAAACGGGTGAGAGCGTTTTATCCGGCGGGTAGACAAAGTAATGCTTACCGCGCCGGACGCGCCAGCCTTGCCGTTCTAGTTCAACGAATAGATGTTCAAGGTCTTTCATGCAGTCGGACATAGGTTTAGCGGCTTGCGTGTTGACCGCGTAATTCGCAGTCGGGAGCATGGAGTTCGCTATGATTTTTTCCGCACGTTTCGCAGCGCGGCGCGCGCACTGTTTCGCTTTCCATAACCTCTTCCGTGGTGTGGCCTAGCGCTTGGAGCGCGTACAGGTCGTCGGTCGTTACCGTTATTTGACCCGTCAAGCGTTCAATCGCTTTGCGCGGTTGTAGCTCGGTAATGTATAGGCGCATCGTTCCAAAGTGTTCATGGGTAAAGAATGTGATGTGCATAGCTTAAGCGCGCAGCGCGGTAATGGCAGCGTTCAAACGCTGCTCTTTGACTGTTTCCGAAAGCGTGTCCCAGTCGTCGGGCATTATAAGCCCCGCGCCCTGTAACCCCGCTTTGAGCATTCGCGCTTTCCAGTCGTTCGACTCCCGGCGCGAACCGCCGAACACGTCGCCCATTGCCGCGACCATTGCGACCGCTTTAAGCGCGCCGCTCTCGGTCTTTACCATTTTGCGCGGCGCGCGGTTTGTTTGGTCCCGCCCAGTCTTTGGGGCCTCTTTGCCATAGTTGGCAATCCACGTTTTGCACTTGGCGCGTTCATCATCGTTCAGGCTCTTAGTACCCGTAACGAGTTTGTTGAGAACGTCATGGAATTGATAGCGCTCCCATGTTCTATTCTGATAGCAACATTTGGTTTCGTCGCACTCTCGCCCGTTAAGCATGAGCCGTGCAACGTGTTTGAACCCGGAGCGCGTGCCGACGCTTTCGCAAGCGATTGAGATGCGGCGCGTGATTTGGAATATTTGCATATTTTCAGTCTCGGGCGTAAGTGTTCAAGGTGTATTAATACTCCCCGCACGTTTTGCGCCCGTTCTACTGTACAAGATTGTCAATGGTCTGGGACTGTCTCCAGCCTCCTGTCCATTAGTATACACTTTAAACTATTCCCGGTCAAGAGTATGCAATAGCGAAAAGAATCGCATAGTTATGCTATATTATAAAGGTTTGCAAAGATATACACAGCCAAAAGGATAAAGCCGAACAAATACCGAACAGAACCACGCGGACCCCTGTGGATAAATGTTTCACGTGGAACATTTTGCGACGCCACTATCTGCCCCAGGCTCGCGCGGAGCGCGTAATGGTGGAGCGTTACATCACGCCCGCACGCGTTCGGGAGCGGCAGCGCTCCACCATTGCAGCGTGATTGACGCGGGCAGCACGCGCACGCTGTACGTACGCGGGAGCCATTGAGCGCGGGAACGTGTGCATGTGTGTGCATTATGGACGCGGGGGCTTAGACTGATACTCCCCCCCCGTTCAAATAACCCGCGCACTTCAACGCGCCCACCCTTATAATCATTCAATTATTTGTACGTCAATAGCGATGAATATCAGTGAATGGTAGTACGTCATGTTCTTTCGGAGTTGGGACTACCACCCGAGACACCCTCCCCAAATAATCTTTTTTTGAACCTCGCAAACTCGGCTTAACGCGGCCAATAATTCCATCGCGTCTAACCGCGTCAGGCTCGTAAAAAAAAGCGCACGCGTCAATCATGTCAATCGCGTTCAATCGTTTCCAGCGGGAGGTGGGTGAACGCCCCACCGCGTCACCAAATAAGCCCAATGGGCGCGTTCGTGTTGTGAGCAGCGAGAATCCCCGCGCCGTTTTATTCCCGTGGCGAGCGGAAATAATCGTGGCGCGTTTAAAGCTTTCGTAAGGATTCTCCAGCGTTTCGAAGGTTGTGGGCCGGACGCGTTATGTCCGGCAACTGCAAGCCCGTGGAGCGGCTCTGTGCGTGGTGCAGTTTAGGTCTATGGTCTCGCGGGACCGCGCGCCCTGGTCTCGTGGTAGCGCGCTTAGGGAAGCGTCAGACCTCGTCTGGCTTTCCTACCGGCAGCCGTGCCGGCGAATGATTGACCTAGTAACCCTGGCCTTTCGGCCACGAGGCGGTGAGCGTACGTACTCAGAATGTCCGAGGACGTTCAGGTTGGCTGGATTTTAACCCCACGGCGGGGGGATAGCGGACTCTCCTTACGACTACTGGGGAGCGGGCCGGTCGCGCAATAAGCTTTGGAGCACGACCGCCCGCTCTAATTATCTGACTCGGTCTCCCGACATTGTCTTCCCCGCGTTAGGGGCTTTTAACTCATTTTAGGGATGTTGGTCAGTTGTTCTCGCCCGAATCGGCACGCGTGGCGCAGGGGCTACCCACAGGGGGCATCAGCCGCGCCGGGGGTACTGGTTCTCCCCCGCCATGCGTTCCGGTTCAAAGCGTGTTTGGAGAGGGGTCTGGTAGAGTGTCAGCACCGAAGTGCCTAACCCATCCTCGCCCCAAACATGATTTGAACTGTGGATAACTACTTGTTCGGTTTCTGTTCGTGTGCTATGGTGTGTTTGTTAGGGGGTCATAGTCCCTGACGTTCATAGTTTTTGATGCCGTGGAACGCCAAAAGCACCGCACCTGCAAAGGTCGGTGTTTTTGTTTGTCCTGCGGCCCAATGATTTTTAGGCATATAAATGGCGCATAGTTTTTGGATATTCTTTGGAACGGAACTCTTCTATCATACCGCGCCCCGGCGTCCGGTTCAAGGGCTGGGGAGCGGAAGTTGTGCACATCCTGGGGATAACCTGTGGATAACTTTTAGGAAGCAACAAGGCTCCGGTTTTAAAGTGGACCCATGCGGTTTTATAATGAACACGCGTGTGTTATAGTTGACGCATGACTGACGCCCCGCAAAATCTTCCTCTCGAGCAGAAGGAACCGCACTTCACGGAACTGCTTGTCCTGTACGAAAAATATCGCAAGAAGAAGACGAAGGAATGGGTTTTCAAAAAGTGGATGGCTTTGATTCTGCCGGACGAGCCGCAGATTAAATTCGCCGCGTTTTTGAATTACACGCAACGCGCCACGCGCCGGCTCGAACAGGAGCGCAACAAAGAGCGGGACCTGGAACTGCGGACGGAGGGTTCGTCCGCGGTCGACCGCATTGTAAACAAGCGCGAGGCCACGCTGGTGCAGCTCGAGGAATCGCTCCGCGGCACCGTTGCGCAACTTGTTGATAACGCGTCCACCATCATGCAGAGTCCGGAAGACGCGGACATCAAGGAAAAGTATTTTGCGCTCGCGGTGGCGACGAATGTGTGGGGCAAGATTCAGGAAGAGAAAAAGATTTCCATCAAAGCGCACGCTGAGAAGCGTGAATCGGTCGGACTCTTCGCCAAGCTTTTACGCTCGGCAATGTCGGGGGAGTTCACTATGCGCGATGTTGAAGTAATGAAGCAAACACATGGAACTGCCGCTGAAGATGCTCCAGGAATTGAGGGAGCAGCCGTCGGGACTAATTAACGAACAGCTCAAGATTATTGAGGTCATCGCTCGCGGGCGCATGGACCCGGTTTATTTTATTAAAGAAATTCTTGGCATTGATTTATACGACGAGCAGAAAATATGGCTGTGGGCCACGACCAAGACGCAGAAAGAAAAGTGCAAAGAGCTGCTGCGTCAGAAGGGTATCTGTTTTAATGGCCCGGAGAATTTTGATGAAGACGTGGATTTGATTTTTGAAAAGATTTCCAAACACATCCTGGCGACCGCGAACCAAATCGGCAAGACGTTTATGACGGCGCTCAAACACATTTGGTCGCTCTTCTATAAAATTGGTCTGCGCGTCTCCGCTGAGCACCTGGACATTGCGGAATATAAGACCCTGAACATCTCGCCGCACGGCGACCAGTCGGCCAAGTGCTACGAGTACGTTCAGCGCATTTTACGCGGAGAATTGGTGTTTTATGACCCGATTAATGATGTAACGAAGGTCAATAAACTGCACGACTGCATCATCGGTTTTCAGGTTGGCGCGAACTCGAATGAGGGCGAAATCCGCTTCGGGAACGGCGCGATTTTCTATTCGAAGTCGGCGTCCCAGGACAAAGCCACAGCCCGCGCCGGTGAGCAGTTCGGCTATATTTCCTTTGACGAATGCGCGCAGTCGCTTCACCTCCAAACTGAAATTGCCATGTTGCTCTCGCGCTTAATCCGCTACGGCTACTGCTTCGATTTGGTCTCCTCGCCGGAAGTCGAAAAGCCATCGCACCAGGCGTATCATCGTCTGGTGAAGCAGGGACTCAAATTACAGAAAGGATATTTTGCGCTGGCGAACATCGGGCTCGACCACAACAAATACATTCACCCCGAGCAGCGCGAAAAAGCGAAAGAGGAAATTCGCTCGACTGACATTCAGAAGTACCGGCAGATGATTGAGGGCAAATTTATTTCCATTGGCAAGCGCTTCTTCGCGCTCGAAGTGGTTGCTAAAGTTTTTGAACGCGCGACCGAGTGGAGCCTTTCGAAATTAGAAGTTGGCGTGAAGGGGCGGAAGTATCTGCTCATGGCCGATTGGGGCATGTCGGACACAGGCGACCCGTCGTGGTTTATGGTCCTCGACTGGACCGACTATGTAATGGAAAATAAAATCTCCATCGTCCATCACGAAACCGTGACCGGCGGCTCGCCGGCCATGCAGCTCGCGACGCTCCGGATTATCTATCAGAACTTTGGCGGCGCGGGTTCAAAGGACGGGGAGGGCAACGTCGAGTGGGAGCCGGTGCGCTTCATCATGGACACGAACTCGATGGGCGGGGTCATGGTGAAAAAAATGCTCTTCGACCTGCACCCGATTCCGTTCGATTCGCACGCGGACCAGAAGGACCAAATGCTTGCCTCGCTCCACGCCGTCTTGAACGACAAGCGTGTGTATAAAGTCGACCCCGTAACCGGCGACACCGTCGAAGAGAACCCCGGTTTTGGGAAGCTTGGCTCGTACTTTATTGAGGAGCTGGAAGAGCAGCTTGGCGCATACCAGGTTGGAAATGATAAGGGGTTGGTGCAGGACGCGGTCATGTGTCTTGGTATGGGTATTTGGTACCTGGAGAAAAAGATTCCCAAAAACGTCAAACAGACCATTGGCCTAAATCCCTCGGGGAGGTATAATCAAATAATGGGTAGGAATTAAAAATAAATTATGAGCGTATTTATCAGTAACCCGACCGAGAAGGAATTGTCCGATTACATTGACGACATGAGCCAGCAGCTCGAGACTGCGGCCTCCCGCTTTGTGAACGGTGACGGGATTTACGTCGGGTCCGAGAAGTTGCGCGAGTTTTATAAAGGCAAGCACTGGTCGTATCGTAAGGAGGGGAACGGGGTCATGCGCGTCTTCAATTATTGCTTCACTGTCGTGGAAAACATGACGGCTTTTTTGGCTAACGAAACGCCGGAGTGCCACTCGACGCCGCGCGACACCTCGGACGATGTCGAGCGCGTGCGTTCGGAAGGCATTGACCAGTTCCTTGGGGAGATTCACCGCGTTAATAAATTCGGCCTTACCTTTCAGAAGGGCGCGCGCTGCGGCTCGTTGACCGGCGTGTCGTTTCTCTTCGGCCCCGTTTGGGATGCGGATTCGAAAATCATTCGCTACAACAACATCGAGAACCCGGAGAACATCCGCCCGATTTGGAAGGACTCTAATTTCAACGAGATGGAAGGGTTCATCAACACCTACTACATTAATCCGGCCACCTTTGCCAAGAAGTACGACAAGCAGCTCAAGGAGCGCGGCATTAAATTGGACTCCATCAAACCGATGCGCGTTGTCACGCAGCAGATGCCGGCGAACGCCAACAGCAAGTCTTGGACCCGTTCGGTCAACCTTGGCCAGGACATGTACTGCGTTGAGGAATACTATGACGACACTTATTTTGAGACTCGTTTGAAGGGCGACGGCGGCAAGGTTATCATTGTGGACTTTTACGAACACGGGTACGGGTTCCTTCCCGGGTACCTCATTCCGAACTGTCACGTCCCGGGCGAACCGGGCGGCACTTCGGACATTGAGAACCTCCTGGACGCGCAGGTTGCGTACAACGAATCGAAGTCGAACGAGGAAGACATCATCCGTCAGGTTGCCTTCACCTCTCTGTGGGGCAAGAACCTGGACAATTACTCGGTTATCGAAACCGGCGTCGGCTCGCTCTACAACTTTAATGATGAGGCGGAGTTGAACGCGATGCCGCGCTCGGCCAACCCGCTTGTGCTGGAGCGCTACCAGCAGGACATCCAGGGCGACATCATCAACCTCTCCGGGCAGAACCAGGCGCTTTACCCGGGCGGCGCGAAGTCGGTGCTGGCCTCGACCGGCCGCGCGCTTTCGGTTTTGATGCAGGGCGTGAACAACAAGGTCTCGCTGCGCAAGGATTTCTGGAAGAACGCGCTCGAAACGCTGAACCGCAACATCCTTATCCTGGCGGAGAAGAAGATTCCGAAAGCAAGCATCCTGATTGGCGGAAATTATCGCGTCGACGTGTTCATTTCCTCAGTCATGCTGCGCGATGTCACTGAGGAAATCAATAAATTCAATTCGAAGTTGCAGTCGATGTCGACCACGCAGAAGAATTTGGGTATTCCTTCTCCGACCGAAGAGCAGAAATTGATGAAAAAGGAGCTCGAAGACCCCATCTTTGGCGTCGAAATCTCGCGTCAGCCGGGTCTTCTGCACCAAATCCTTGCCGCCGCTGCACAGAATGACCAGGCTAACGCGGCCGCCGCCGCCGGCGGGACCGGCGCGGGAGCGGACGCCAGCAATCCGGAACTCGCCATGATGAACTCGAATGGCGAGAGCGGCGAAACGATGCCGATGACCGCGCCGCAACAGCGCGGTGCGTCCATGACCTCTCCTGAAGGCGCGGTTGCTGCTACCACTCAACGCAAGACCGGTGTAACGGTCGGAAAAAGTAATAAGAAATAAATATGGCTTTTAATTCGTCCGCTGACCGGTCCATCCAAATCTCTGTTGACCTCGCCTCTCTGGTCGAGAGTCACGTTTCGGTTATTGCTGACGCGCAAAAGACAGCGCGCGCGAAATCCGAGGCCGCGTACCAGCAAACCGTGATTGACCAGGGCCTCTCTTACGATGACCAGCTGGCGTTTCGCAAGCAGCAGCTTAAAGACGCGAAGGAATCTCCCGGCATTGCGGACGAAGATTATATCGCGTCTTTGGAATCTTCAATTTCTTCTACGCGCAAACTTGTTAAATTCCAAAAGGTTCGCGACGAGTATTTGCAGAACTACGATGACCTGAAGACTGGAAAAATTAATCTGAGCCAGCATCTTGAATTCCTCAACCAGCAGTTTAGGGACGAGACCGACCCGGACATTAGGACTCAGATTCGCGATGAAATTTCCACGACCCGCGCGGCCATTACGACCGCGGAAGGGAGCACACTTTCCAACCGTATCTTACTTGCGCAAAAGGATGGGACGCTCGCGCTTTTGGGCGATGTTATTGATGAAGTGTCGCGCAAAAAAGCGACTGCGGATGCGACCGGCGACACGGAGGCGTCTTCGTCCTACGACGTTTCTCTTTCGGCGCTTAAAAAGCAGATGAATGAAACCAAAGTTTCGAACACGCTGCATGACATCGACATGCAGATTTCGTCTACCGGCGGGACCTCGCTGCAAAAGCTCGACATGCTCACGAACCAGATTAATGGTTCGGATGGGAACGTGCCCGTCACCATTAACGGCACGAACTACGCCTCGGCCAAGGAATATTGGACCGGCACCCGCGACGCGTATGTGAATGGCCTTGGTTCCGGCGTCTTCGGAAACTTCTTCACCGATTTGGAGAACGAAACGAAAGACAAAATTGATACGGTTTCTAAGGTGAATAAATTTGGATTCGTTCCGACATCGACGCTCGACTCGATTCAAAACACGTACAACACCATCGCCGCTCGCCCCGAGTTTGCCAACGTCGCAGATAAGATTTTGAGTTCGAAGGTTGCCTCCCTTTCTTATGGGGTGGACAAATCTTCGGATGCGATAATCTCTTCTTCCACGGACGCTCTTCAGCTAAAGACCGGCCAGGCCGCGCTCGCTGGTTTCCAAACGCGCTACGGAATCGACACCACCGCTAAGCAATCGCAGCTTCAGACGAGCATCATTCAAAAAGGCGCAGAGCTCCCGAGCATTAAGGCCGCTTCGGACCAGCTTGGAAAAGTTGGCGCGGAAACACCCTCGCCCGAGTTGGCCCCGGGTGCATCGCCGGCCGAAATCGTTAAGAGTAACGTGCTGCCCGAGAACGTTCCGGGCACCGCTCTTCCTCCGAAAAAGGACTCGACGGGCGCACCGGAAGCCGCGGCAAATCCGGCTGCTCCGGCCGCAGCAGCGCCGGTCGTTACCGACCCGCAGTTTAAGGAGTATACTATTAAGGCAAGCGACACGCTTTCCGGAATTGCTCAGTCGCAACTTGGCGATGCCAAGCGCTTCAAGGAACTTGCCGACAGCAATAAAATTTTGGACCCGAATAAAATCGTAGCGGGAATGAAAATTAAGATTCCTCTTAAATAAATATGAATTCAATCTACGGCTTTGCGCAAATGGCAGCTCCCGCTGGCAGCGGCGTTACTAACGCGTTGCGTCTTTACGCGCGCGCGGTTGCGCAAGGCGCGGACAAGACCGGCGCGGTGAGTAACCCCGACGTGTATCGTCAGGCGCGCGAGACGTTTCTCGCCCCGCTTGGAGACAACATTCAGATTTCCACGCAGATTGCACAATCGACCAATGACGAAAATCGTTTGCGCGACAAGCAGAACGACACGAAGAGCAGCGTGTCGCAGTTCGAGGCAAACTTTAATGACGCTCTTAGCGCGGCCGCAAAGAATTTTTACAGCGACCCGAAGAATCTTGTTTTGAAAACTTCGGAGCTCTATAATTCCGCCGCCGATGCGATTGGTAACGAAATTGAAGTACGCACTCAAAAGGGGGAATCGGTGGAGGGTCTTCAATCCATGCTTAACGATTACTCGGAGAAGGCCGATAAAATTTCTCGTTTGGCGCGTCAGGTTTTGGCAACAGATAAGCCGTCGAACCCGAACGCTTACGGTTGGTACGCCAAAACGAATCCGGATGACGGCTCGATTATTTCTTTAGAGCTCGATGGTGTGGACTCCACTAACAAGCAGTCCGGGTACATGCGCACGAATCAGTATTACGGGAACATCCCGGTGTGGACCAACACGATGACCGACGACAAGGGCGTCGTGACCGCGCGCATTGGACAAAATAAATACGAACTCACAGATGATAAGTCCGGTGGCTCCACGGTTAAAGTTTTGAAGAACGTTGGAAAGCAGTATGGCGGATTCTTCAAAGGTTATTTGCCTGGCGGCGAAACACCGGACCAGGTTAAGGAAAAGAATCGCACGCTGAACCTCGGTGGCGTTCAGTTCGGTGATGTCCTGAAGCTCCCGACCGGCTCGGTGGCGAAAGACGGTTCGGGAAATTACTACTACTACGGCTCGGACGGCGTGTACAAAGCGCCGAGCAAGGACAACATGGTCAAATTTATGAATAACACCGGGCTGCACCCGGGCGATATTGATGCGCAATCGTTCCCGATTTCTCGGAACGAGGTTCAGGGAATCGGCTCGTTTGTCGACGCGGATGGAAAGTCACGCATCATCGACGACAAATTCCTGAACGCTACCGCTACCCCCGCGGCACCACAGGCTGCGCTACCGCCGCTCACTCAGCCGGTCAAGGGGACAATCTCGGCCGCGCCGGCACCGACTGTACCGGCCGCGCCGGCAGCCGCTCCGGCCTTCGAGGTCCCGCGTAAACAGCCTGGCGTAAAGGAACCGTCCAAGGTTGGCGAGGCGAGCGTGAAGGATTCGATGGCGGCTCAAGCATCAAAAGTTATGAACGGGACCGGTCTCGGTGTTCTGGCCGACGCTGCTAAAAAAATGTTTGGTGGATAAAAAATAATTATGCTCTCAGATTTTCAGTCAACGGCGGACAAAATCACCAGCGCTCCGGCCCCTGATTTTCATGCGGCCATTGCTAACGTTGCCACCGACGAAGAGCAAAAGAGTTTCTGGCAGTCGGCGGCGGATTTTGGCAAAGGGATGGTCTCGAGCACGATTGGTTTGGGTGAAGACATCGCGAAGACCGCTTACCCTGAATTCGGCCAGGCCAAGGAATCAATCGCCGCGCTGCGCGCACAGGACGCGAGCCTTGACCCTAATCGTCTGCGCCCGGAAATTTACGCGCGTTTGCGCGAGTCGGACGCAGCAACCGCTGACCAGCTTCAGTCCGTTCTTGGCGACAAGCCGACCATGAAAAAATGGGCCGGGGATATCGGCGGAACGCTTTTGAACGTTGCCTCGGTTCTTCCTATTGGCGAAGCATTCGGCGCGGCGCGGATGGGTCTGGCCGCAACCAAAGAAGCGGAAGCTGCAAATATCGCTGGCTCGCTTTTGGTGCGCGGCGGCGCGGAGGTTGAAGGCGCGGGAATGCTGAAGGTTGCCTCGACGCTTCAGCACGCGGCCACGGTGGACAAATACTTGAAAGCGGCTGTCGCTGGCGGTGGATGGTTCGCTGGTTTCTCGGCTGCGGACGCGGCATCGCAGGATAAGAGCCTTGGGGATATTGCGAAAGCGGCCGGCGTCGGTGCGCTCGTTGGCGCGCCGCTCGGCGTCGTTGCTCCGCTTCTCGGGCACGGCCTGATTCGCGCGGCTTCGATTGAGCCGTTCGTGAACGCATATAATAAGGTTGGAGAAATGGTTGGCAAAAGCGAGAAGACTCGTTTCTTGCGCGACTTTTTTGGCACCACGGCCGGCGTTCTTCAGCGCGACCTGGGACAAACTGGAAAAGATATTGTTCGCAAATTGAATGACGCAAGCGCGAACGCCACGCTTGGTGTTGCTCGTGTTACGAAAACGATTGAGGATTTGTTCCCGCGTTTTGGCTCGAACGACGCGGGCCGCTCGGCAGCTAAAATTTCCGGACAGCTTTTGGAAGGTCTCGCCCCCCGGCTGAGTCCGGTGGAGGACGCATCGCAATTTAAACTTGGCGTCACGACGTTTCGCTCGGCTCGCGCTGAAAACTTGAGCAAGGAAGCTTACGACCTCGCTTCAACAGGCGACATTATTGGCGCGGCGCGCAAGGTTGGTGGCTCGGTTGATGAAGAGCTCGGGACCGCACTCCGCGGCGCAGGAATTAAAGAAGAAGGAACGCTCCCGACTATCGGATATTTTGACGGCTCGAAAGAACCCTCGGTTCAAGCGAGTTATTTTGGAACCTTGGATGATAAGGCGCTTGGCGAGATTGCATCTTTTGGTGACAAGGCAAATCAGGATGCGATTACAATCAGCAGGACGCACGTGAACGGCGTGCGCGTTACTAAGGCTGACCCTGAAGCGTCGCCGGCGCTGCGCATTTCTATCCCGGGCCTTGACCATTCCCAGCTTGACGAACTCAGCGCGAAAATTCAGGCGGTGACTGACGGGAAAATTGGGAAGGGATTGACGATGAGCACAAAAACGGGCGCTATCGAGATTCAGAATTTCACGGACTTCGATGGCTTGACACGGGAGGAATTTGAGGGGATGATGGCAGCTGTTAAAAACGAGGTTGCTGCGGCGGGCGGAAAAACGCAGACTTACTACACAAGAAACTTAGTCCTAACAAAAGACAATTATGGCGGCTATATTAAAAAGCTTCAAGGACCTGAGTCCGCAGGAGCAGGAGCAGGTGCGGCAGCGGGTAGCAGCGGACGACCTCGCAGCGGAATCGTCACAGGCCGCGTCGGAGACCCCCTCACCCCAGGCGGGAAGCGACCGGTGGGTTTTGGGGCTCAGGAAGCATTACCCCTCGCCCCTAAAGACCTCCCAGCAGATTTAAAAGGGCTCACGCGCGAGCAGGTGTATCGCGCCGTTCTTGATGACGTTTACGCCGAGGCTGAGGCCACCGGCGTCCATGAGTATGTCCCGGCTCGCAAAGGCGCTCCGGCGCACTTTGAGCCGGTGACGAACCGCGCGAATTTCTTTCCTCACGTTATACCGCAAACCGACGACCTTCGCGCACGCGTCGGGGTATTTAACCGTCCTGGTCGGATGCGCAAGTGGGTTATTGAGAATGCTGTTGAGCACGGAGCGTTTAAAGATACCGAAACCGCAACCCGTGCTCTCGACGGGTACATTGAGTTTATTGATAAGAACGGGAAAGGCGTTTCGAAGCAGAATGGCTGGGTCGATTACATGGTCTCGTCTGGACAGTCTAAAACTCGCGCCGACGCCGAGCGCGTCATGCGCCAAATCGTCGAAAATAAAGGGAACGTAAAAATGGCCGGTTCGCTCGAGCACGCTCGCGTGGTGAACAACCCGTTCTACAACCCGTTTCCTGACGAGGTTTTGCCGGCGTACCTGGCTGACTCGTTTACGCGCATGGAGAACATTCGCAATTTTGGCGTGGAGTATAGCGGCGCGTCTCCGAAGACGCCGTCGCTTGACGCCGCGATTCAGGCCCTTAAAGAAATGGACGGTAAGGGCGTCAAGGATGTGGAGAAAGCCAAGAAATTCCTTGAGATTGCGATGGAGCGCATCAATAACTCATCGCCGGAAAGCCGCTTCTCTCACTTTTTGACCGCGACTCAGGTGCCGAAACTTTCTTACGCGGCCATCCCTAACCTTGCGCAGTCGTTGAACTCGTTGATGACGAGCGATTTTGCGTCCACTTTCTACGGTCTTGGAATGGCGTTTAAGCACGAAGGGAACCAGGCCGCGCTCGCTTCTGGTGCAAAGCTCCAAGCCATCTTGAACGAGCAGGCGAAGACGGTGGCCGGTGGTGGAAACTTCGCGGACAAGCTGTTGAAAACGGTCGGATTTATTTGGACGGAAAAATTCAACCGTACCGTCGCGTCGAATACCGGTATGCGCTGGGTCGAGCGGAATTTTGACACGGTGTTGAAAGATGCGAGTAACCAAACGGCCCGCGGTCGGCTCTCTGAACTTGGTGTCGATGTTGACGCGGCGCTGAAGCGCGGGTCGCTCACAATGAACGACAAGCTCAAGGCCGGGCAAATCTTTTCTGACAAAACGCAATTCCGTTCGCGCCCGATGGACCTCCCGTATTGGGCCTCGTCTCCGATTGGAAAGTTGTTCTGGCAGTTTAAGAACTTCACGTATCAGCAAACCAAATTCTTGGGCGACCAAACTGTTCAGGAAATTCGTAAGGGAAATTACGGTCGCGCGTCCCGCAACTTCTTGCTCCTGGCAACCCTCTTCCCTCTTGGCGGCGAAGTCACTCAAGACCTTCGCTCGCTCGTCACGCAATCGCGTCGTCCGACCAACGCCATCGAACGGTATTACAGCGACCTCGCTTCCGCCGGCGGTCTCGGTATGATTGGAGACCTTTTTGACGCCACACGTTTCGACCAGATGGAACGCCTGCTCATTCCTCCGGCTCTGAGCTCGATTGCCTCACTCGGAACCGCGGCCTATAAGGGTGGAAATACACTGGTGAATGAATTAATGAACCAAACGGGCGTGCTTTCTCCGGTTAAAAACGTGCTCACGCCGCGTCCCCCGGGCCGCGCGAGCTCGCTTGAATCTATTGGGGACATGATGAATCAGTAATGTGGATAAGTGTTTTGTTGTGGACACGCGTAGACGGTGGTAGTATAGGAGTAGATTAAAAACGGCAGCGCAGACTGCCATAACATTATTAAATCAACCTGGCATCTGTGGCCCGGTTAGTACCAAAATTTATGTCAGAGTCAAATGCCGACACCCTGGACGAGCACGGAAATCCTGTAAAGCCTACAGGCGCTCCAGCCAACACCCCGGCGAATGGCGGTTCCTCGGACCCTATTGAGGAACTTAAAAATAAGGCTGATAGGGCAGAAGCTCGTGCCGCGACTGCGCAACAGGCGCAGGAAGTTGCCGAGAAAAAAGCGCGTAATGAGAAGATTCTTCGCATTGCCGCGGACAGAAAACTCGCCGCTCTCGCGGGTGGCGGGGACGGGGCCGCTGCTGCCGCAGCCGCCGCCAGTGCTTCGAACGCTGGCGACGACGAAGCGACAACGGAACGGCTCAAAGCCGAAAAGGGAATCGCCAACCTCTTGATGCTCAACCCTGAATACCAGGAGTTGCTCAAGAAAGACGAAACCCTCAAGGATGTCATGCTCAACAACCCTCTCTCGTTACTCACTGAGTACATCGACGCAGAGGACGCCGTGGAGCAGATTCAAAAGAAACTCGATAAGCGCAAGGGAGCTCCGGCTGCCGCTGCGACTGTCGAAAAGAAACCTGGCGAGCAGGAACTTCGCGCTCCGTCGAACACAAATTCGATTGAGCTCAAAGGAAGCATCACCCCCGAGAAAGCTGCGGCAATGTCCGCGCAAGATTGGAGCAAGCTTCCGAAGGAACAGCGCGACAGGATGAAAAAGGGAGAATTTTAACAACCCCTTCGACCGTTATCTCCCCGGCAGAAATGAAGGGATAACACTCTCTCATCAATATGGCTCTTACTGATTTGGCCGCCCTTGATGTCGCAATCCCTGAACTTTGGTCCAAGGATTTGCTCATCGACGCGGAAAAGCAGATGTTCTGGAAGGACTACGAAGGTCCTGAAGGTTCCGGGATGCCGGTTCTCCGCAAGGACGAACTGACGAAAGAAGCTGGTGACACTATCCGCATTATCACCATGTCTCACCTCACCGGCGCGGGCGTCACTGGCGACACCGCCAACCTGACGGGTAACGAGGAAGCTCTTTCCATTGGCGAAATTGTTTTGAACATCGCCATCCTTGCTCACGCTGTTAAGTACACCAAGTACGCTAACAAGGAAGCCATCTTCGGAGTTCGCTCCGCAGCTCAGGGCCGCCTGGCGTACTGGTTGTCTGACAAGCTTGACCAGTCGATGTTCAAAGTCGCCTCGACCGGCGCGACCTACAACCTTTACGGTGGTACGGCGACCGGCGATGCTGGCTTGGGAACGGGCGACGTGTTCAACTGTGCGGCCATTAGCAAAATTCGTGCTAAGCTCGTCGCCAATCGCGCCTACCCGATTTCGACCGTCAATGGTCAGAAATACTTTATTATCGTTATCGGCCCGACCGACTCCTTCAACCTGCGCAACGATGCCACGTGGAAGAGCGTACAGGCTGAAGCGAACGTAAAGGGAGAAACCAACCCCATCTTCACCGGTGCGCTTGGTATCTATAACGGCTGTATCATCCGCGAATCGGCCAACGTCCCGAACGGCAATGTCAACCCGACCACGGGCAATGACGCCGGTATCGGAACTGGTGTCGCGAATGTTTCGCACGTTATCGCCTTCGGTGGTGAAGCCTTTGCTCGCGCCTACGGGCAGTACCCGTCTTGGCTCGAACAGGTTGACGACTACGGTCGCAAGCTCGGTATCGGTACCGACATCGTCTGGAAGGACGCGCGCGCCGTCGAAAAGAATAGCTTGGTTTACCACTGCTATTCGGCTGACCCGAACGCCTAGACATGCCCTAGCTTGCTAGGGTAGTCCGAGGGGGGCTGAGCATCACGCTCGGCTCCCTGACTGACTATGAAAATATCCCTCGTTGTTCTAACGTTCAATCGCGCGGAAACTGTTATGCGGGCCGTCTCTCATAATTTAAAAAATGCGGGCTACCCCATTGACGAACTTGTTTGGGTGGACAACGGTTCCACTGACGGCGTTCGTGAGGTGATGAAAAAATTTGGTCCCGCGGTCTCGGTTTTACACGATAGAAATTTGGGCGTTGCCAAAGGTTATAATCGCGCGTTCACTTTGGCGACGGGCGATTGGATTGTTTTAACCGGCTGCGACATGCTCATGCCGGACAACTGGTTGGGGAAAATGGTTGAGTACATTGAGGCGATTCCGACGACCGATGTCGTGGCAATGTTCGCGGTTCCGTTTGCGGCGTGTACCGAACGTCTCATTGGCGAAATGAATATGTGTTCGGCCGGAAACTGGCAGAAAGCGATTCCGATGGGCCGGCGGATGATGCGGCGCTCGGTTCTGTCCCGGGCCGGGTACTTGCGTGAGGACTTCGGCCTCTATGGTTGGGAGGACGTGGAATGGGCGCGGCGCTGTGTCGTTAAAGGATTGAACTGCTACGCCATCCCCGGAATGGTCGCGGAACATCTTGGGACCGAGGGCGTAAAAATGTTTGACGGCAGGGGTGATTCGAAAGATTATCACGCGTTCAAGCAAGAGCAGGTGAAAGACCCTGCGAAAATTGCGTTGATGCACAAGTGTCAGGCCGAGGGTTATCCTTTTTACACCCCTTTCCCATGAGACTCCTTCACAACATTGGTCCGCGCATCAATAGCAATTACAACACCATCGAGGAAATTCTGGCCGATAATGAACCGCTCACCATGGATGGCGTGTATCTGAACGTTTACGAGCATCGTGAGCAGCTGCGTGGGAAAGATGTCACGCTGTTCGTCATGGGCGATTACGTTGGAAAAGATAACTCGTTTGACAAAGGGATGCCGCTTGAAAAATTCTGCACGTGGGAGCAAATCGAAGAAATGGTCCGCGATTACGGATTCAAACTCGGATGGCACACCTGGTCGCATCCGGACCTTCGTACGTGCTCGGATGAGCAACTCGCGCGTGAAGTGACGCCGCCTCCAGGATTCCCGCGCAACAGTATTGGCTACCCGTATGGCTCGTTTGACCGGCGCGTGATTGACGCGGTTAAGGCCGCGGGATTCAAAGAGGGAATCTCGGTCACTCACGGAGACGACAGCCAGTACCAACGTTTAAGAAAATATCTTAATTGGTAATATGTTCAAGAAAAAAATTAAGGTCTTAATTTATTTGAATCACGATAGCGACCGCAAGAACGCGTGCACGTTATATCGGTGCATTCTTCCGTTCAAATACCTCCGCAAATTCAAGGTGCGATATTCGAACGAGGTGCAGACAACTTTTGACTACAACCCCATCAGCAAAAAGGTGCGGAACGTTAGCCTCAAGCTCGACCTTGTCGAGTGGGCTGATGTCGTTGTGTTCGCTCGCCACTACGACCAGGTCTCAATCATGGGAATGGTCGCAGAGGCGGCAAAGAACATGGGGAAGACGATTGTGTATGAGACGGATGACTTGCTGCACCGGGTTGGACAGAACCTTGGCGGCGGCGGGAAGAAGGGCGCTGATGAGATGGACCGGCAGCTTAAAATGATTGATTGGTTACTCCCTCACGTGGACCTGCTTACGGTTTCCACCGATAGCTTAAAGGAGTTTTATTCAAAGAAAACGGAGAAGCCCATATTCGTACTCCCGAATTGCTTTGACCCCGCAGCCTGGCGTTTCCTCTACGCGTATAAAAAGCTGCGTGACTTTTGGCGCAAGAAGATAATGAAGGACGACACGATTCGGATTGGTTGGCAGGGCGGCAATAACCACTTCCTGAACAATTTTAATTATATTGTTGACCCGCTAAACGAGATTGCCAAAAAGTACGGGAAGAAAATTCAGTTTGTGGCGATGGCCGGCCAGCATCCGAACATCGACATCTATGGGAATCTTGGCGCTAAGCGCAAGTTCCTGAACTTCGATTTTGAATACCGGAAGCCGGTTCCGGTGATGTCGTTTCCGCGCGCGCTCGCGGAGATGGACCTCGATATTGGGCTCATCGTGGTCGAGGATAGCGAATTCTCGCGCGCTAAATCGAACATTAAATGGATGGAATATGCCCTTCTTGGCGTGCCGGCCATCTCGTCGAACGTTCTCCCTTACCAGGACACCAATGCCGTGCTTGTGGATAACTCTTATGAGGCGTGGGTGGGGGCTATCGAGAGCTTGGTGAATAATGAGCATAAGCGTGCTATAATTGGTAAGAAGGCTCGTAAGATGGCTCTTGGGCTTTCTATCAAAAAACACGCCTGGCGGTGGGAAAAAGCCTACCGCGATGCGCTCACTGGCGCGATGCTTGAGCCAAAGGTCGGTAGCGCGTCCTATTCAAATAAGTCTTAAGAAAAAAACACTATATGGCTGCCTCCTTTTCATGGACTCAGTCGAATGGTGCGGGGCAAACGATTACGGACCTCGGTGCGTCGGGCAACTTGTTTAACTTCAAGGCCAACGACACCGCGACCGCGGCGGACTACACCTCCAACCCGATTGTTGCTGGTGCGAACTCGATGATTGTCTATTTACGTGCGAAGTTCACCGGAACCTTCAACAAAATTGACAACCTTCAGTTCTGGATGTCCACGAACTTTTCGCCCGCGACTGGCCTGGCTGTTACCTTCGGTGGTAACAACAAGTCCTACGTCACGCCCGCGGCGACCGCTTCTGGTGATGGTGCCTGTCCGACCGCTGACCCTGCGACCGCTAACGTGTCAATCGCTGGAACGCTCGCCGGTGCGCTCACGGCCACCGGTTACTCGGACTACATCGTTCTCCAGCTCCAAACCACGACCTCGGCTGCTCCTGGTGATACGTCGCTTGCGACCTTCACGATTCAATTTGATGAGCAATAGCTTGCTATTTAGCGAGCAGTAGTATATACTGTGGGTATATGAACAAACTCCCACTAGACTATATTGCAGGGCTCATTGATGCGGATGGCTCATTCTCAATTAGTTTGTCCGACCGAAGATATAAGGGGAACGCTTTGACTGTGCACGCTACGGTTAATGTTCGCCAATTAGAAAAATATCGTCCTGTACTTGAGGATATATTGGAGACACTAGGCTTAGGTAAAATATATCAACATGGTGACAAGATGGCTACTTGGCAAACAGTGAAAATGGGAGATGCTGTTAAGGTGGCAAAAATTCTTTATCCACACCTTCATGTTAAAAAAGAGATTTGCAAAAATTTCTTCACTATTCTTGAAGAGTGGTCTGGTAAAGATTTTAACCATCATTCATCTCGCAACAAACACCAGCTCACACGTCCTCGTTGGCTTATCGAAAAGATGATGGACGTAGCAATGAACCTTAACGCCGGCCAACAAACCAAAACCGCTTATGAAAATAAGCGTAAACGAGTAGAAGCCATGAAAGCGCGTATCGCAAAATTCTATAAGGTTTAAGGTTGGGTACCTCCAACCACCCATGGTCTAAGCTGAATGCCATCAGCACCCTTCGGGGCTTAAATGAATTATGAATATCAACTCACTCGAATACGTCGCGCCCACTCAGGCAAATAAAATTGGAAGCATTAAGTTTGAGGTGGAGATTCCGATTCTTTACGAGGAAGGAAAAACGAAACAGGTTTCGGACGCTGAAAATGTTGAGGTCAATCTTTCCGTAGAGACTCAGAATTTCTTAGAGCGCGCCGGCGAATCTATTATTAATGACATCACTAAATAATTTATGAACATTGATGCTATCATCGGCACGCAAGACGTGAATCGTGATTTTGGAAAAGACATCACCTCAGCCCTTCGCATTCGTGACACGGCTAAGCGCGACCTCGCGCAGAGCCGCATGTACTTGACCGACATGGGCGTGAAATCGCTTAAAGACGGAAACTGGACTTTTATCCCCGGCCTGAATTTAAAAAAGTTTCAGCAATGCAATAACCAGGAATTCACCTGGGAAGCGGAAATGAAGGACGGCTCGGTGGTCCGCCAGTTTGGCGACAAGGAAGACAAAAACTTCTCGCACATCGACCAGGTCAACCTCAAGTTTTTCCGCTGGGTTTCCAATTTCGATTACGATACGGACAACACGGAAAAACGCGTTATCATCTCGTTAAATTTCGAGACCGGCGAATTTGAATTCTTGAATGGCTACGTCCCGCAATCGGTTCGCGGAGATGTTATTAATTCGGTTGTTCCAACCGGCGAACGCAGTCTCGTGATGAAAATTATTCGCCGCACGGACACCGCGGTTAATCAGGCGGACGGACGCATCGACGAGGTCACATACTACAATCGCTACCTGATTGGTTATTCGTTTCCGACCGGCGAAAAGCGTATTCTCTGCATCGAGCCGAATGGTTTGGTGCATTTGTGGCACGATAATAAAACTTCTAGCTAGGAAATCTCATGGCAACAGTTAAGGTATTGGTAATTGCCGGCGGTGGCGGTGGCGGGTCACAAAACAATGGCTATCACCAGCCGGGTGGTGGCGGCGCGGGCGGCTATCTTTATGATGCCGTTCATGCTGTGTCTTTTGGAACTCAATACAATATCACCGTGGGCGCAGCAGGAACCGGCTCGCCGATTTATTATACGTACGGAACGATTGGAGGCGACTCTATCTTCGACTCGCTTCATGCCTACGGTGGCGGTTATGGAGGATGTAAACAAAATTATGGTAAAGGGGACGGGGCTAACGGTGGTTCTGGCGGTGGTGCCGGCGGCTCCGGCGGCACCGCCGGAGCCGCCGGCACCGGAACGAGTGGCCAAGGACATGACGGTGGTGCATACGACGGAGGGACTTATTACGGTGGCGGAGGCGGCGGGGCTACGGGGCCCGGAGGAATAGACGGTGCTCGGGGCACAGGTGCTTCAAATTCAATTACAGGTTCAGCCGTTACATACGCTACCGGTGGGGAGGGAGGACTTCAGGTTGGGCCAATTAACGGTACTCAATATGGGGACGGCGGCTTTGGGAACCAAAGTGCTGGCAGCGCTGGCGGCGACGGTAAGCAAGGTGTTGTCATCATCCGCGTTTTGCGTTCTGACTTTGGAACGATTACCGCGACCGGTACGTATGCGAAGACGACGGACGGTTCGGACGATGTGTACACGTTCACTGGAAATGGCACGATTACGTTCGCGGCCGGCGTTACAACAAACACCGTCACCGCGACCGCGAAGGCTCGCGTGAGGGTCTCTGGCAATGACAAGGCTGTGAATGCACGCGCCCGCGTGAAGCAGTTGGGCACTACCAAGACCATCACGGCGAAAGCGCGTGTTAAACAGTCTGGCACAACTAAGACCGTGACCGCTAAAGCCCGCGTCAAAGTGCTTGGAAATAATAAAACCATTGGAGCGAAGGCGCGCGTCAAACAGCTGGGGAACAATAAGACCGTGACTGCGAAGGCGCGCGTGAAGGTCGTGGGGAATACTGGATGGTGCAAGGAGTTCTTGATTACCCCTACCGCGATTAACGCGGACCTAATGTACGACCTCGCAAATGCGCCGGCAGAGTTTTGGAACCACGTCAATCCTGACGGTGGCGATATTCGCGTATACGCGCAGGACGGCACAACACAGTTAGCGCGCGAAGTAAGCGGCTTTGATTTTGCGGGGCACAAAGGAATCGTGTATATCGGGATGGCCGCGGCAACCGCGTGCTACATTTTGTGCGGCAACCCTTCGGCGACCGAGCCAGCGGCGGGTTCGACGTATGGGAGTCAGGCGGTGTGGCCTACGGGGACAGCTGTGTATCACATGAACGATTTAACGAGTTCAACAATTTTAGATAGTAAAGGAAATTATAACGGTACAAAGTTTGGTGGTGCGGATGCGCCGGTTGAAGTCGACGCACTAATTGGAAAAGGTCAAAGTTTTAACGGGGTTTCATCAAATGGTGGTGTTAGCACGTCAGACAATATCGATAACTCTCAACCGTTTTCGTTTATTGTTTTGGTTAATCAACGAACCCTTGCCAACCTTAACGATAATGGTCTTGTAAGCAAGCACACACATAATACTGGAACTAATGACAAAGGGGCGCGTCTTACGTTAAGCGTTAGCGGAAAATTAGTTTTTCTTGTTGGCCAAAGTTCAAGTGGCGACACAGAACAAACAGTATCTTCAAATGCGAACTGGCCTTTTAACACAAACGCTTTAGCGGCTGGTATCTACGACGGAACGAATCTGATTCAGTACGCGAACGGCGTTATTAAAAGCGTGGTCTGTAATATCGTTCCGGTTAATTTGGCGACCTCTTTGCGTATTGGAAACACGCATCATTCAAACGGTACATTGGACGGAATTATTGATGAGGTGCGTGTTTGTTGGTACGCAGTTACGACCACATATTTGGACACCATGCGAAGCAACCTCCTCTCCCCCGCGACTTTTTGGACCGTCGGCCCTCTTCTCGACCGCGATGGCTCAGGCCACACGCGCGCAAAAGCTCGCATTAAAGTGAACCAAGCGAAGACCGTGACCGCGAAGGCGAACATCACGGCCACGCCGACCAAACAGATTAATGCTCGCGCGGATATTCAAAAGTACGACATTACGAAATCAATTAGCGCAAAAGCAAATGTTGTTTATCTTGTTGGAAAAAATATCCAAACGAAGGCGCGTATCAAAACACTTGGCGAACAAACGCTCGACGCGAAGGCTCGCGTGAAGCGTTCAGGCGAATCAACTATCACGGCCCAGGCGCATGTCATTGGCCATCTTGAAAAAACTGCAACCGCGAAGGCGCGCGTGAGGGTGCTCAATAATACTCGCGCGATTAACGCTCACGCTCGCGTGAAGCAACCGGACCAAACCAAAACCGTGACCGCGAAAGCATACGTCAAATCTACCCAAACAAAAACCGAACAGACCAAGGCGCGCATCCGGCAACTGGGAACGACCAAAACTGCAACCGCGAAGGCGCGGGTGAAGAACACTCTCACGAGGACCGTGGGCGCGAAGGCGCGCATCTGGGGGGCCAGGCTGGGGATAACTGAAGGCACGCGTGCCACCCGTGGTAAATTCGGCACCAAAAATACCTCTAAAATCCAGGAAGGCAGGCGCAATTACGGCCATATTCAGGGCGGGAAGCGTCTGGTGAAAAACGGCTAAAGAGCGTATAATGAATTAAAGTGTATGAAATACTCCGATTGGATTCTCAAGCTTCGGGCCGAGTCGAAAGACCACGCCAAGCCAATGCACAACGACTTCACGGGTGACGCGTCCACCACGCTTTTTACTGTGACCGACGCGCCAATCGTGGAGGGTACTTATGTCGTAAAAGTGGACGGTGTGCAGAAGACTGAGGGCTTGGCCGCGGACTACACGCTCGACCGCGAGCTCGGTCTCATCACCTTTGCTTCCGCGCCGGAAAACACGAAGGCTGTCACCATCGACTATAAATACGCCAACCTGACGGACGCGACCTGGTTTGGAATCATTAACTCCATCATCGACGAAATGGAAGGCGAGTTTTTCCGCGAGGTCACGACCGAAAGCTTTGGAAACTCTGTCGATGGCCAGCCGTCTTATAACGGTCCGACCGGCTGCATTGACGTTATCGGTTGGTGGTATCGCTCCTCAAATAACAGCGACCTCATGTGGTCGATGATTAACGACCTCGCCAACTGGCGGTATTCGAAAGACGAGAACAAACTTTTCCTTGGCGCGCCGTTTAGCACGAACGACTATCCGATGAAGCTGCACTACCTCAAAGGATTCACGCGCGGCGCGGCGGTCGCGGATGACCTCGACGTGCTCGACAAGTTCCTGATGGTCCTTCAGCTCGGCTGTCTCTGGCGCTATTACGACCACCGCCTCGCGGACCGCGTCGAGACTTCGACCAAGGTCGCCTCCGAGCGCACGGTCACGCCGCTTCAGAACATCCAGGCGATGTCGCAACACTACTACAAATTATTCCTTAAAGAAAAAGGTCGTAAAAAACCGACCAAGCCCATGCGCCGGCTCGACTCCCGTAACCCGCGCGGTGGCAATCCGTAACCTATGGCTCAACGCACACTCGACGAAATTCAGGCCCTAATCAAAGAACGTGACGCGGTTATTGTCACGCTGCGCGCTGAAGCGAAAGAGCGTAACGTGAGGATGATGGCCGTCCGCCGGGAGATTTGGGCGCTTCAGATTGAAGGCAAGGCGCTGCTCGGCATTAAACCGCGAAAGGTGCAGCGCGATTTCTAAACACATGATTGACATTCGCAATAAATACCATATTGCGTTAAACGATGTTGGCTACATCATTCAAAACGCGCCCGAGGCTCCGTCCTACCTTTCCTTTCAGGCGCAGATGTTCAACAATCGTTTGGCCCAGGGCGACCGCACTTACGATGATTTCGCAAAGTGGTGGTTTTGGGCGCAGACCGATTGGAAGAATGGTATCAAGGATTCGATGTCCTTTGAAGATGATGCGCGTTTTTATCTGAGCACCAACATTGATGTCTGGTCCGAGAACGGCGCGATGAAGCTCGCGCATAAAGGCGCAAACGACGTTGATTTTGGAACGGCGTCTTCGCCAATCTCTTGCGCTGGCGAGTTCGAGGTGGGCGGAATTTTGAAGAGGTACGTTGGAACGGACGACCACCCGACAAGCCATAAGCCCATTCTCTACCGTTATACAATCGGTACGGGCTGGGCGGATATTTCTTCGGTACAATTCGGCACGGGGCAAAACGCGATTTCTCGTGTTTCCGCGCGCGCGGGAATCCTCCTTTGTGGAACCGTCGGCATCAGTTCGACGAATGTTTTTTTAACGCGCACTGACACCACATGGACGGACCAAACCGCGTTTCTTGGCTCGACCTTATCGCTCACGCCAATGGCCGCACGCTGCTTTGCTGACGCCGCTGGAACGCTCTTTGTCTTCGTTGACGACCAGGCAAATAAGACCTGGGCGCTGGTTAAGGCGACCAAAGCGAACCCCACGGCAAATGCCGACTGGACGAAGGTCATGGAGCTTGCGAACACCTCCGGCATCCCGGTTGACTGCGTCGAATATCTTGGAAACCTGTACTACATTTTGAACTACACCGGGTACTGCGAGCTCTGGCAGTTCAACGTTGTTGGCGCGACCGCGACCAAACTCCAAACCTTCCAAAATACCAACGTTTCGAACGCCGGCGTTTCCGGGAAGCTTCTGAGTCTTGTTGGCGGAAAACTCATTATCACGATTCCCTCGAACGAAATTTGGATGCTCTCTGCCGGCGCGCTCACCCGCATCTTCCTCAAGGACCCGTACAAGAAAAGCATTCTCAGCGTCGCTGAGGCGTCTGCGTACCTCGATTCGGGCGCAATCGTGACCGACAATAAAGCGTGGTGGGGGAACCTGATGTTTGACGGCGCGGCCTTCTTCAACACCTACAAGCCCGACGGCGATAGCTCGGCCGAGAACTGTAAAATGCTTTTCGCGGACAGTCTTGGAAAACACTATTTTAGCGATACTGTAGACGCAAAAAAGCTGTGGGTCCTTGACCCGAATGGCTCGCTGTTCAAGGGCGACACGGACAAAAATTATCTCATCTTCAGCAATCACGACAAGATTTCCGGCGTCGATAAAATGGCCTTTGGTCTCACGCTCATCTTCAATAAGCTCGTGACCGGTCAGGGCATCGTTGTCGAGTACAACACGGGCGAATTCGTCTCGACCACAACCGGTTGGACCGCGCTTGGTGACGCTTCCTACGCGGCCGATGGCGGCGCGGTCACGCAGAAGGTTCTTTATTTCCCGGTCAACACCAAGTTCAAGAAAATCTGGCTGCGCGTCAAGCTTGTGAGCGGCGGGACGAATACCCCGTCCGTTAAAGATGTGGTAATGACGTACCTCCCCACTCCGGACGTGGAAAGCGAGTGGTCCATTCACATCGACTGCGGGGACAAAATTGAGCTGCTCGATAAGAGTCTCGAGGTCCGCCGCGGGCGTGAGCTCATGGGCTCGCTCCGGTATTCATGGCGTAAGCAAGAGGAGCTTGATTTTCAGGACGTGGACTTCTTCTCTACAACGCTCGTCGGCGGGATTGACGCGTCGGTCACGGACATCCCGGCGCTTGATACTTCTCTCGCTCCTGAGCGCGGCCGGCTGCGCATTGACGATGAGATTCTCGAGTACACTTCAAAGACGCAGACCTCGTTCAAAGGGTGCCTCCGCGGCCTCAAGGGAACGTCCGCGGCTACCCACGCGGATAAGGCGGTCGCGCACAATGGGTACAAGGTGGTTATCAGCGATTTCCGCTCGTCTGTTCCTATCATTAACAACGATAAAAAACTTGAGTACGTCGTGGCTCTCGGGCTGCGCGAAGTGTTTTAAACCTATGTCCATCACCAAGCCTGAAGAGTATAAGAGGCGCGAAGGCGTTGACCCGCGCGACCAGCATCACCCGGGCTTTATAAAACAGGCGTCGCGCTTCTTTATCGCTCCGCTTGCTAAAAATATCGCTGCGAACACGTCCTGGGTGCAGACGACCATGGCAATTTCTGTCGCGGTCGCCGGCATTGGTGAGCTTTTTGGGCGACGGGTGTCTGCTGTTTGGTACGTCCTGGTCTTTATCCTCATTGCATTTTCCGTGGGCGTTGAGCTCGTCAAGCAATTAAGCTTGCCTCGACCCGAAGAAACGAAAGAAGAAAAAGTCTAAATAAAATAGTATGGAGGACGAACGCAAAGGAACTATCAACGACCGCGACCTACAGTTCTTTGAATTCATGGCCGCTACTAAGGAATGGATGAAGAATGTAATCTTCAGTATTGATGGTTTGCGGGCGAGCATTAAAGAGTTGCAGGACGGGACGATAAGCCGCATTGCAAAAATCGAACTCGAAAAGGTTGAGCAGAAAGAGTTTGACGAATTCAAAAAAAGTGACTTCGACAATTTAAAGAAGGACGCGCTGGAGCGGAAAGAGTATCTTGAATTCAAAACCGAGATGGTTGAATTCAAGAAGGGCGTGATTAAGGAGTTGAGTCGCCTTCGCAAGTTCTATTGGGTCACGCTTGGCACTAGTACCGTCCTTGTCGGTGGCATTACCGGCGCAATCTCCTTGCTTGTTTATCACATTACTAATCCTACTAAATAACCGTTCTATGCCAGAAGAAATTAATTTTGTGTCCGGCTGTTTGCCAGACACCAGAAGCGAAGACGAAAGGGCCAAAGACATCCTCTTCAAAGAGGTCGTCGCGGCTGCCGCGCCCGTCGTGTGGGTTGAAAAGCCGCCCGCGTCATGGCGCAAGTTCCCCATCTTTAATCAGGACGGCTCCGGCTCGTGCGTCGCTCAGACGATGGCGAAGCTCATGGGCGTGTGGTACTGGCTTAAAAACAACACCTACGTTCACTTCTCCGCGACCCATATTTATCAGCGCCGCGTGAATAAGTCGACCTCCGGCATGGGCGGGTCCGATGTGTTCGATATTGTGAAGCGCGATGGTGTGACGCTCGAATCGCTCGCCCCTTCGCAGGACATGACGGATGCACAGATGGATGCAGTGGATATTCCGCAGTATAAAAAGGATGTGGGGGAAATCTTCAAGATTGGAAACTATCTGTTCTTGCCTGTTGGCGACATCGAAACCGTCGCCTCGGTCATTCAGCAGACCGGCAAAGCGGTCATGCTGTGGTTCTACTTCTCTTATGGCGAATGGACCAACGTGCCAGCCCTGAGCGGCCAGGTCATCGACCAGTGGGCTCCTTCGACCATCCGCCACTCGATTACCGGCGTTGACTTCACGCTCTACCAGGGCAAGAAGGCTATCGTTATTGAAGACTCCTGGGGGCCGCAGTTTGGTATGGGCGGTCAGCGCGTCATCACTGAAGACTTCTTCAAGGCGCGTAACTTCTTTGCCGCCTATCCGATGAACTTCTCGTTCGCTGACCAGACCGCGCCGGTCCCGCCGGTGGTGGTTGTCACCAAGCCCGTCCGTCATTTCGACCACGAACTCGACTTTGGAATGACCGATGCGGACGACGTGGGTGCCCTCCAGCGCATCCTGGCCTACGAAGGCTTCTTCCCTACCAACATTGCGTACACTTCCTACTTTGGGGCCATCACCGCGAGCGCCCTACTGAAGTGGCAGGTGAAGCACAATGTCGCCCCTCTCTCGGAGCTCAACGAGCTTAAAGGTCGGAAAGCGGGCCCGAAGACAATCGCAAAATTAAATGAACTCTATGGACAATAAAACCTGGTCCGTCTCTGCCACCAGCTCTGCGCTCATTGGCGCAGGGCTCACGCAGCTCACGACCAACTTGAACGTCGCTCTTATCCTTGTGGGTATCGGTGTCGTGCTTCAGCTCATCGTGGCGTTCCTGCAAAAAGCGGGCGTCCCGGTCGCCGCGGTTCCGCCGCAGCCCCTTGGATAGAAAACAAAATATCCCCCACGCGGGGGATATTTTTTTATTCATCTTCGCCGGCTTCCTCACCATCCTCGCCCGCATCGGTGGCGTGGGGCTTTCCTACACCACCATCTTCGTCGTCATCATCGAAGAACATAGTTATTTTACAGGTGAATTAAATTTGTCGTAAATGTGGAGCCCTTTGGCGTGGTCAGTCTCGTGCTGCACCACGAACGCCGGCGCACCCACGAGCTTCTGCTGGACCGTCTTGAGGCCGCCGTACCAGGTTGGCAGTTGGTACACCACGTACACCTCGTTAAAGCGGTCCGTCTTCGTCGAGCCGTTCATCGGGTAGGACATGCACCCCTCACGGAACTCGACCGGTCCGGTGGCCGAGGCGATGCGCGCATTAATGATGATGCGCTGCCCGTGGAAGTATTTGGTGAGCAGTTTGTTGATGACAAAGAAAGAGAGCGGTTTAAGACTGACCTGGGCGTGAGAAAGCGCCGCGGCTTGCGGGTGCTTGCCACCAAAGCCACCAGCATCAATCATGCGTTCCATTTCTTTTGCTGCGCGCTTGATTTGCCACCAGCTCCGGACGCGCTCAGACGGGAAGTGGTGGGGAGGGAAAATCAGGTCCATAGTTATTTGGCCGCTTGAATTTTAAGATACATTATTTTGTTATTGAACGCCAAACGCTCTTCAAGAGAAAATTTAAAACTCTTTAACACGTCCTTGTCCATCAAAGCCGCACCGGCAAGCATCGCCATTAATTCAAGCTCCTTCAAACTAAATTTAATTTCGACGCCGTCTTCACTCATATTATGTCGCATTCTTGGCCACACTTTTTGCAAGTGCAGGTTGGTATGCAGTCATGGTGGTCAAATGGATTAGTCCTACACGTTTCTTCGTACTCCGCGCCACAACATTCTGAAACCTCTTTATTTCTATCGTCGGTATAAATATCTGTGTCGAGGCTCATATTTCCTCACGGCGTTTGCGAAACGACCACATAAATCTTGAGACCGTTGGACGTTTAATTAATTCAAACGCGGTAAAGAGAAACCCGTAGTCTTCTTTGTGCTGAAGCATCCGGCTCATGTCAGCGGTGAGGAAAGCAATTTGGTCCGGACTCACCGGCTGCTTATAGTCACGCAGCATGACCCAGTCATTGCACATTGAATGCACCTCGACCTCAACCCCTTTAAGATGTCCGCGAAGAAGCTGGGCTATCATAGTTCGATTTCGATGCGCGGGTCGATTGAGCCGTGCTCAACCGTCATGTCTGTGATGCGCACCACCTGTTTGTCATTCTTTATGTATTCGCACAGGGCCAGGGCCTCCATCACGCCTTTAAGCAGGTTGTCGATGTCAGCGCGTCGGTTGGTCTCACGGTAGAACGCAAGACGCTTTATGGTGATGTCTTTGGTAATCGGTGCTGCCGGCCAAGCTCCCAGGGCCTTAACCTTACGCTTGAAATCCCAGGCCAGACGTTCCTTAAAGTCGCAGTAATCGCGCGCCATCCATAACGTGTGACGCGTCACGCGCTTTGCGGGAATCGGTTGGCCCGGGAGAATCAGCTTCATTTATCGGGCAGTCGTTTCCCCGTCGCCCTTGCGTCCGTCTACAAAGTCGGGGTCGCCAATAATGGCAGATGGGGAATTACTGTAGTCGTTTTCCTTTTGTAACCACATGCCACAAAAGAACATGACGATTCCGAAGATGATGAGGCGATAGAATTCAAAGTCGCTCATATTACCATCCAAGTTTTTTAGCCAACCACTGGTCAGCGCGTTTGAAGATGTTGGGCTTTTTGAAACCAACAAACCCGGGGAGCGGTGCTCCAATGTCAACCCTCATCGGTTTCTTTGATACCACGCTGTTCGCGTGCCCCGCGCGGATTTTGTCCAGAAGCGCGGCGTCCTGATTTTCGCTCATGTCGTGAATGGTGATGGTCTTCGTCTTACGGTCATAGCTCATTGCTTGACCGCGGCAATCGAAATGCTTTTCGACCATGGACCACAGCGCCGACGTCTCCGCGTCCAGCTTCTTGGCGGTGATGACGAGTTCGCTCTTGAGGTCGTGCTGCTTCTGGTCTAACGAAACCAGCGCGCCAAACGCCTCCCTAAACTGCTCAGGAACCCCGACTGTTTTGTTTGCCATGAAGGTTGTTGGTTAAGAGTAGAACGCAGGCGGGCGGGATAGCGCCTCTTCCTGCCCCCGGCATAAAGTAGCTTGCGCTGCCGCTGGGCCCGAAGGCGCGAGACACTCCCGCGCCTGGCTGTGACCTTTGATTTTTTTCTGCCTTGAGAACGTTTGAGCTCATAGGTTATTCCCCGAAGTCGTTGTGCGAGTGCGGGGGAGTGAAAGGTGACTTATCGCCGCCCATCCGCTTCTTCTTGCGGCACGTGAGGCACCGCTTAGGGAGCGAGAACGGTTTGCCGGTCTTCTCGTCCTTCATTGTCGCGTAGAACGCGATGTCCTTGTCGCTAATGGTGAACGGTGTCTGACACTCTTTGCAGATTGCCTCCTGTGCCATATTAGAAGGGGGCTTTAGCAGCGTCCGCAGCGGCCGCCGGGCTCACCAGGGCCTTGGCCTTGATGGTGTCCACAATTTCCTTAATCGGCTTGAGCGCCGGAATCGCGGCCAGCTCTTCCGGGGTGAGCGGCGTGTTCTGCCGGTTGGCAATGACGCTGTACTCGGTGCCAGACGGGGTCGGGTTCAAAACAGTCTTCTTCACGTTGAGGTCGTAAGGGGGAAGGTTGGTCTCGGGGTCGAACTTGTACTCCGCGTCCTCGCCCAGGTCGCGAATGGCAGCGACCACGGTCCAGCCGGCTTCGATGATTTTGAACTTTCCGTCGAGGCGGTCAATTACCCACATGAGGAACTTGACCGTGGGCTTGAACGGGTTGGAAGTTTTCTTCTCGTCTTCCTTGTGCGCTTCCGTGTACTCGTGCATCTGCGCACAGATAGAGCATCCGTTCTTCGCACCGACGCAAATGGTCGGCGGCGTCTTCCGGTCGGCGGAAAAGTGCTTGGCGAGCGCTTCGTATTCGGAGACAACGCGGATGCGATTGTCGCCCTTTTGGAGCTTCATCCAGTCGCCACCATTGCCACCGAGGTTATATTCGTCAGCCACCTGATTGAGTTCATTGAACTTCATATCGTTCGTGTGAAAGAATAATTAATTTTGAATTGAAGGAGCTACCGCTTCCCCGGGTGCGACCGCGGGCGCGGGCAGCGGAGAAACGTGAGGGACGATGGGCCACGGGCGAATGGGAAAAGTTTTCTTCTCCTGGACCTTCGTGCGCGACAGAATGAAGCGTTTGAGCTCGCTCGCCGGCACGAGCGTTTTGCGCCCGTTCTTCACAGTCTTTTTAATCACGCCGCGATACGCCCACGCGCGCACGGTCGCGCGGTCCACGCGCATGATGCGTGCCACGTCGCCGTAATCGTAGAACATCATTTCATCATCCTCAAGGATGGAACTAGGTTTTTCTCCGCTGGGGAGTGCATTCATATATGTTTATAGTAGTTTATTGTGGATGGTTTGTTAAGGGCTGGTTATCCACAGGCTTCTTCAGGAGCTCCTTATACTTCCACCAAAAGAGCCGCCCGCTCCCCGGGCCAGCGTCCTGACGCACCTCGGTCCACAGCCGGAACGCGGTTGGAAATCCAACGCGCTTCAGGAGCCCCAGGTAATATCCGAACGAGCCAGGACCAACCTTTGCGGTCTCTCCAAAATCTTTTCTGAGCTCTGCGACGAGCCAGTGCAGCTGCGAATGAATGCCTTTGACCGGAACGTCCGGCATCCCCGCGTTCAAAACTGTTTTCTTAATTGTTTCGGTCACGGGCTTGAAACGTTTTCCACCGAGGTCGCTCTGATTCACGCCGCACCGCGAACAATCTGCGCCGGTATACTCAAAATTATGTCCAAACATTTCGCCATAGCACGAAGCGCCTGTGTTCATATCAATACAGCCCTTGCTTTTTAGCTTCGCGGTTAATTATGTCGACAAGGCATTGGGCGGGGGAGTTAGAGTTTCCTTGCGATGGTGGACTTATAATACAATGTTCCTTTATCAACAAACACATCCGTATCTTCAAAATTACATAGGTATTCTTTCATCATTTCCCTTAACAGCAGCTCGTCCTCATTTTGTTCCTTTAACAAGGCAAATAACTCAAGCGTGAATGTTGTTGGATTAGCTCGCGCTATTGGAGGAAATTTACTGCAAAATGCGTCATATAATTTCTCTCCCTTGTTCCAGATTTTTTCATGTTTTTTCATATAACTGTCTGCGCTAGGGATTGTAAGGTGTTGGGCATGGGGGTCAGGGGTCATATTATTTTAATTTATACAAACACCAGTTAGCAGACTTTTCCATCCAAACATAAATCTTATTGTCCTCTCCAAGACCATATACGGTTGATGTTTGATACCCTGCTTCAAGAACAACAGAGATTTGAGTTATTTTAATTTCTTTTTTCATATCGCGGTTAATTATGTCGACAAGGCATTGGCCGAGGGAGTTAGGATTCTGCATCAACAATAAACGAATATACAGCCCTAATGTGTGATTTATTTTTTTCTTGCCAGTCTTTCCACATTGTTTCTTGTTTTCCGTTGTGGTAATCCATATCTTGCAGTAGTTCAGCAGGAACACTTTTCCCGGGTGCCATAATACCAGTGTCGTTGTAGAACATTTGTGCGATTATGTCGTAAGCTAAGCTATGGTTCATATAACTGTCTGCGCTATGGATTTTAAGGACTGGAGCATGGGGGAGTTATTTAGTAATGATGATAATTATCTTGTCCAGCTTTTCAATTATTATTCCCAGACCAAAAAGAACCCATAGATAAAAAATGTATTTCATACTCCTTACTCTAATGATTTAATAAAGCTTTTGCTCTTTAGCTTCGCGGTTAATTAGATTGACAAGGCATTGGCCGAGGTCATTCTGACATTTCATGGCGTTCTTTTTATTTCTTGCTGAATAACCTTTAAGACCGCGGAATTCTTCGCTCTTCATAAAAAGCCAACCATTTGTGTATAATACAATGCTTCCGTCTGCGGTTCTTATAACGGTATCATTCTTGTCATACTTCAAAGGAAACTTCACCGCTGGCTCTCCGCGAATAACTGTCTGCGCTAGGGATTTTAATGAGTGGGGCATGGGGGTGGGGGTTAAAATTCTGGTTCAAGTCTCTGTTCCATATCATATCCACAAGTGCAACCAATCGGCGTAAATGAATGTGTGGGGTCGTGATACTCTTTAGTGTCTCCACAATGACAAACATTAGGGTCTATTTCATTTTTGCAAACAGGACACTCAATTCTTTCTAGCGTATTTGGACACAAATGTTCTTTCATACTCCTTACTCTAAGCTGTTAATAATCTCGCGATAGCGGTTAATTTGCTGGTCGAGGGCGTCGTTGTGGCCAACGAAATTACCAATATCTATATCGTCCCAAGTAGCTTCGGGTTCCATTGTTCGTTTCTCCCCTTCCAGCACCTCAATCTCCGCTGTTAAAAGCTGGGCGATGGAGTGGCGGAAGAAGTTAAAAGTATCTTCACCTTTCTGGCACTTGAGCGTTCCCTCTGGTGCTTCACCCCAGAATAGTTTGAAGTCCGCTTCGATTGCCTTGATTTGGTCAGGGGTGGTCATATTATTCTTCACTTACGCAATTAGGACACAGCCATTCTTCATAAGCTAGTTGGCGTGTAATTGGTGTTATTGAACCTTGCAAAAAGCAGATAGAAACCTTGCCGCAGTTCTCACACCTGCATTTCCGTGGGGCGATCCAGCTAGCCAGCTCTTTAATGTTCATATCCTTTCTAACTTAAACCTTGATTAAATTATTCTTGATGCAATGTTCCAACAAAGATGCGAGGGCTTCGACAAAAGTTTTTTTGCGTATAGAAATTGTTTTATCATCATTACTATCCGCGGTTCCATACCTTAGTTGAAACTCTTTACCGAACCTAGCTTTGTGCATGTTTAGGTAATAAGGAGAGTAGTCATCGCCTTGGTCTATTGTTTCTGGCAACATCTCCAATATTTCGTCGGAAAAGAAAGCGCGATAATACTCCATAGCACTATCGGGTATCTCTTTTTGCTCCTTGGTGTACAGTCTCCAGCATGACTGGTCTTTCTGCCCGATAGTATTGCCCCAATACATCTTCCCCCCACTCTGTTCCACGCCAAGCTTGGCCAGGCGTTCGCTTGTTTGTTGATTGGAAACTAGATTATTGATACTCATATTTTGCAAATTTACCCTGATATTTATTCCTCATTATTTTTGCCTGTTTAATAGCTTCTTTTTTTCCCTTTTTACATATTTTAACATAGGTCTTACCTTTTACGCGTACAGCTGCTATCCAACTTCTTTTTTGATTATCCCACAAGACATGTTTGTATCCAGATGTATTTGTTATGGGAATTTTTCTATTCCAAGAATTTTGTTCCCTGGTACATACCCGCAAATTTTTCTTTCTATTATCTGTCGTGTTTCCATTTATGTGGTCTATATCTTTTTTAACATCAGGATTACCCATTATTAAACGATGTATCATTCCTATTTCGCTATTTCTGACATATAGTCTATAACAGTTCTTTCTTCCACTTTTTGAAAAATGCCATTTATGTTTCATTAACTTTTTATAGTCATTGTCGTCTACTTTTGTATATGCGACAGTAACATCTCTTTTATGATTTCTTGTTCCCCTTATTGGTATCAACTTCATATAACATTAAACCTCACTAGGATAAGTAGTGAGGCCATGTTCGGGGCTTGCGCCCTTAGCTATTAAGAGCAAGCCTAGAATTAAGTATCGCTTATCCCGATGTCACTATCCTAGCACGAATTTATCTGATTGTCAAGCTGTTTTGGTGAAAGGTGATTAGATGGAATTATGCGCCTAGCGCGGTTAATGAACATATCGCGATAACGTGTTCATTATTTTGTGATTTGTGAACATTCCCCCACTTCTCTGATTAACGGAATATTCGCTAGCGAAGATTCGTTTCCCGTCAATCAGAGGAGCAGGGGGCGATAATGCCGGATTCCACTCTGAACACTATCGCCTTGTCTGCCGCAGGGGTTGCCCCTCTAGTCATCGAGGATTTTTAGGCCCTCGCGGAGAAAGTCGAATGGAGGTGGGACTTGAACCCACATAGCCCCAGGGGATTTATTTATTGTCCCCACAGGACAGACGGACAATGCGCCCGCGTTCTGCCTTTAGACGCCTACTTTCCATTCGACATTCCCCTCCGCGAAGGCGCGACGAGGTGTCGCGCGAGTCGCTGGGGGGTTATGGGACCAGGCACATATTTAACGGCTGCCTGTTCGCTGCACATTCGCTAACTATATTTTCAAGGGCATTCACCTCAATTTGGCAGATACGAATTTCTTTTTCTAAGCGACTCTGCATCACGAGATGGTCACAGGTACCGACCAGGAATGCCGATAGCCACAACGCAACCATAATTCTCACGAGTATTTTTTTAGACATATCATTTATTAATCTTCTCACGCGCCGCGCGCAGCTCCTTAAACTTTTGCAGCGCAGCGAACACCACGAGCGGTGTGAACGACGGGTCGCCCTCGTAGTAAACTAACCCATTGAACTCAAACTTGTGAGGCGAGGCGACAAAGACAGCGTTGTCCCCCACGGCGTATTCAATTTTAGGTTTCTTGAGCATATCGTGGTGGTAACATCGCTCTCCCCACTTCTTTAAGTTCGCAAACATTTTTTTCTTCGCGCGCTCGAAAAGGATTCTGTCGCGCTCGGAACCGACAAGGCGTGGCGGGGACTCTACCCACCGCCGGCGCTCGCGCAGCGCCCACTCTTTAAGTTCCGCGTATGTTTTTCCGGCCACATTATTCAGGAGTATTAAGCGTTGTAATACGAAGCTCTTTACGGCGCTCTTCAATATCGTCGATGCACTTTTTGTGCATCACGCACACCGGGCACGTCGCAGCTCCTATATGATGTGAGAGCGTCATGTCGCGCGCGACAACGAGGTATGCGGACATGAGGGCTGAGGCGATGCTATCAATGGAGAAATCTTTTTCTTGCGCCGGGACCCCATTAACCAGCGCGCAGATACCGAGCGCGGCCGTAATTTCCTCCGCGCCCTCCATGACGACTGGCTGCCCCTGTTCGACCAAGCTGATGATAATCTGCTTCATAAACGTCTCGTTTCCGGGTACCCCTCATGGTCCAGGATGACATTGATGCGCTCGCGCATCCTCTTCGTTTGCGCCCCATTCGGCTTCTTCCGGCGCTCTTCGCGCATTAGAGCAAGGCAAAAATCACGAAGGCGAACATGCCGGTCATTCCCATATTGGAACTTAAAGTTTGCCACCAGCTCAGTTACGGTTAGCATGTTTTCGCGCTTTAATTTGTGCAATCGCTTCGTCAATGGTGAGGGTGCGCTCGTCGCTTTTCTCGCGCTTGAGGGCAGGAAGGAGAGACTTAACTGAGCGCGTGAAGCCGATAAGGTGATTCACACACTCGCGAATCTCAATGATGCGGTTGGTACTGTATGCCTTCTCAATGTGAGCGACGATATTGTCGAGCCCCTCCAACCACTCGACCGGGACCATCACGTGTTTTTTATTGGTGGTCATAGAAAGTGTGGGGCGAGCGGCTGCGCCCCGTCAGCTTTGCGAATTATCCTCCGTGCTTGTTGCGGCACCTTGCCCCGGCGGCGATGTCGCGTTCGATACGCCGCCTGTCTTCATCCTCCATTGCGCCGCAGAGCGACTGCTGCTCTTCGATTCGGTCGCGTTTGTACGCGATGGACTCAGGTACGTAGAGCGAGATGGGCTCACATTTCCCGTGCAATGAACAATACATTTTGTCGTCCGGCGCGTCGTGCTGCCACTGGATGAGCGCAGCGCGCCATTGCGGAGAGACGTTTCGAATCTCGTGCGTTTGGAAATCGACTCCAACGATGCTTATCATTTCTCACCTCCGTGCTGCGCCGCGTTCGGGCTTATGCAACGGCCTCCATACTCATGGCAATTACCCCACCCCTCTGGAGACAAAACGTATTAGGCCCCAAGACGCAGCACGCAAGTGACAAATTTTATTATTATTTCTTCGAAGCAGCTCACCCCTGTGTAAAACAGGGCAGGCGACTGGCTTCGTATTTATTTTTCTCTTGTTGGCCACGCTTTTATGCGCCAGCCCCTCGCGTTATTTAAGAGCTCACGCGAGCAAAAGACCTCAACCAGCAAACTATGACGATGTACGAGCGGATGACTAGATGGCCGGTCTGCTTTGCCCCTTCCGCCTTTTCACCTACGAGCTTTCGACTCGTATGCGCCGATACCAAATTCTTCATTTAATAGGCGCGCGAGCTGCTTCGAAGAAATAAAGTTTTAATAACCCTCGTGTTGGTATTGACAAGGTCGCCTCATTTGGCGCGGTGCCTCATTTGGCCGTTATGTCAATACCGACACGAGGGCGCAAGCACGTTACACTTGCGCCGCTGATTTTAAATTTGCTCCGGTGTATATTCGGCCACCTTTTTAAACAGCTGAACCTTTCCATCCTTCCGGACCACGACAAAGCTTCCATCATCAACGTACCCATTAGCAGCCAGGAACGCCTCGTAGGCTGCGCTGGACGCCTGCCGCGCGTCTTCAGCGTCTTCAGCGTCTTTAGCGGCCTTCGCTTCAGCCGCGGCATTCTGCTCGGCAGCAACGCGGTCGCGCTCCTTTTGCGCTTCGGCTTCGATGCGCGCTTCTTCCTTGCGCTTGTTCTCGGCGATGATGGATGCCTTTTCCTCTTCGGCCTTGCGCTTGACCTCGGCAATCTCTTTTTCGTGCTCAGCAGCAACGCGCTTCTCTTCAGCCTCGCGCTCCTCTTTCGCCTTGGTGTCTGCCGCGAGCCGGAGAGCCTCAGCTTCCTGCGCGTCTTTAATGCGCCCCGCTTCTTTTTCCGCAGCCAAACGCTTTTCCTCTTCAAGCTTAGCTGTCTCTTCTTTAAGGAGGCGTTCCTTCTCGGCAATCACTTTATCTTTTTCGTCAATGAACCAGCGGGCAAACTCGTTATCGTCCATTGCTAAAATGTTGTCCGGAGAGTATGCGATTCCCAGCGCGTCAACTTTTTCCAAACGCTCCGGCATCTTTGCTTCGCGCTCTTTCAAAAGCTTGGCGCGGTCAATCGCGTCCTGCTTGGCTTCCAATTCTTTTTCGAGCGGTTTAATGATTTCCACCAGCTCATCTTCTTGCGCAATAACGCTTCGAGAAAAAGCCGTGGCCTTATCACGAAGACGCTTCCCCTCAACTTCAATCTCGCGACGCTTGCGCTTCAAATCTTTGCGCGCCTCGTCAACAAGCGCATAACCGGCGACATCATCAATCCCCTTGATTTCGAGACCGGAGTATTTTTCTTTTACTTCAAGGAGCGCAGCCTTAGTCGGATTGAACTCAATAATTTCTTTACTAAATTCTGACATATAGATTTATTTCCCAAAGACCTGATTAAAAACGCCGGCGGCGTAATCACGGTCTAATTTTATTACGTTAGTAAATTGATAATCGAATCCGGAGCAGCGCACGTGTTCGACCCACTTCTTCTGCTCTTCGCGCGACCAGCCACCGGTGTCTTCTCCATCTTTCAAAATGATTTGGACGCCAATCTCGCCGGACTGGTCGTAATCGGGGTACGTGGTGTACACGTAACCAAGCTGGCCGCCCCAGCGTGGCGCGTCCAGCGCGAGCCGCACGATGTCACCATTAGTGATGAGAGATTGGTTGGACAGGATTAACATAGTTAGGCTGCTTCTTTTTTAATAATGATTACGAGCTCGTTCACTCTCGTTTCTACGCGCACATATTGCTCAATGTGCAGTACCGCAGAAGCAATGATTAGCTCACGACGCTCATCAATGCGCTTTTTTAAGGCGATGATTTCTTCATCATAAAACCGTTCCATTTCGTTTTTGACTGCGTCTAAGATGAAGTTTGGTACTTTTTCGGGTGTATCGGTTATCATACGCTATCCCATTTCTTTCTCCACTCATCAAGAGCGGCTGTGGCTGTAATCTCTGCGAGTTCGGCAAGTTCCGACTGTGCCGTAGTCCCCTTGCGGTCAGCCACGCGCTGGGTATTCTCCATCATCTTAAGATTTGAAGTAACGCCGGCGATTACTGCCGCCATGAATTGAGTGTGAATTTCTTTTTCTGAAAGCATATTATTCAATAATATCTTGTCGCTCCATTAAGTCGGCCTTAATTTGGCCGCTCACGAACGCGCTGAATTTTTCTTCGCTGATTGCGAACCCGCACACGTGCCGCATGATTTTATTTGAGACCGCGAGACCTTTCATTAGGTCGCGGTTACATTGCGGGCACCGGTTCTTTTTGAGATTCCACCAGTTAAGAGCCATGTTGTAGATTATTTTATTATGGACAAAGAGCGCAGACTGTAGAGATTTGCCAATGGAAGAACTCCTATCCCCCGTGACCTTTTCTGCACCCCCCGCGGGTTGATTAGGCCCGCTACTAAATGCAAAGTGTTTCCACGGATATTTAGAGGTTTTGCGCTTCTGATTACTTTCATCAAAAGGTCCCAGTCGCGTTCTGTTATCTCGTCTCCGCTACCCAGCCAAGAATTACCAAGGCCCTCTCGCGGCGCACTGCGTCTATGCTATACAGAATGTCGGCTCTCTTTGTTCACAATTTTTTAAAGACCGTTTGTGCACTGTCCATCGCCCCGAACCCGATGGAGACGCTTAGAACGCGTCATTCAAAAGCAAAGTTCTAATTCACTTTTGACGCCTGTTAACGACCTTTCGGGCCGATAATAAATTCGGGGAGCCGGACAGTGCACTCGCCGGACCAAACGCGCTTTTTACTACCCCTGCACCACATCGCCAAGAGGCAGATTCGGGGGTTTAAAAACGCGCTGGGCTCGGAGAGCGGATTATTTTAGCATCCGTTTTTACAGAGATAATAATAACAGTTTTTCCAATCGCTTTTGTGCGCGATATCGCCTCCCCAGCGGGTCCGCCCATCGAGAGAATAAATTTTGTGCCCGTTCTTTTTTAGTGACGCGATGACCGCGGCAAGACGCAGAATATAATTTTCAATCGCCCAAAAATTATTAACTATGCCGGTCGCTTGCAGCTGCTCGAGCACGCGCTGCTTCTGCGTCTTGCTCGCGTCAAATAAATTTGTTTGCGTCATAGCTTTATTTTTCTAACACCGCGGCTTTGTGCGCCCGATGCTTGCGCATCGTCGCCGCCCACGTCTCTTTATTATAGTAGCGTCCGTCCTTGCGTCGCTCTTTATACAATTTGTTGGCGCGAATCAAACGCTCCGGAAACCAGATGAACGTAACCATGCGCCGTGACACACCAAACTTTTTTGCGGTCACGCGCTGCGAGAGGACTCCTTTGTGATTAAGAATTTGGAAACGCTTGTCCTCGGTTATTTTTACGCGCCGGTCCGCTTCGCGCGGCAAGCGCATTTTTTCTGTTGCTCGTTTCATAGCGTTGGAACGTGAGATGAGTTGATGAGACTGGAAATCAGGGGCGGTGTTGCCGGCGCGCGCTTGCCGGCTGGACTGCTGCTTACGTGGCTCTATCCGATGCCACACCCCTGATACCAAATCTTATCCACTCATGTTCACTATGAACATACTATAATCCACTTTAAAACTACTTTCAACTGTGGATAACTTCTGTTCAAATAACCCTGAGAATGGAGCTCTTTCGCTGACTTTAATTAATTAATTTGCTCGGTGCGAAAGGTGAGAACCTTCGGCATCCGTTTGCGCGGGCGCGTTTTCTTAAACGCTCGCGTGGCAAAGACGACCGCGCGTTCCACTGAGCGCGCTTGAATCGTTTTGCTGTGCCAGGTCTGTGGGTAAGGCGCATCGAATTTTATTTCGATGAGAAACGCCTTTTTGTTTTTGTGCGGCAACGCATTAATATTTTCCACGGCTTGTACAACAGACGCGTTGACGACGCTTTCAAACGCAGCTTGGACGCGCCCCATATTATTCGTGCGCGCGATTCGCTTCCAAGAGCGTAAGGAAAGCATCTTCCATTAATTCCTTGGCGTCTGCTTGGGAAAGCATCTCGTCAATAATGTCGTCGGCAATCGCAAGGACTTCGTCCTTCGTGACCTTGCTCTCGACCGCAACGCCGTCCGCCCATTCCTGAATTAATTGCAGAAGTGCGGCGTAGCCCCTGATATGAAGAGGCTCGGGAAGCAGAGGATTATTCTGCCACGCCTCCATGAGCACGCCGCACATTTCGTCGCAGATGGACGATTTCGTTTCAAGGCTCTCTTCCGCATTGATGCGGCGCTGACATACCTCGATGAATTTAAGTTTTTCGGGGACGCCACCAAAAGTGTTCTTGGCTTTGATGATTTCGTCCACGATATTTTCGGCGGTCCTGATATTTTCATTCATAACTTTGGCA
>Ga0265314_10000624_pt1 | contig 43582 bp, 44 predicted proteins | sample 4126metaG_FD_203106 | JGI IMG/M metagenome (GOLD analysis project Ga0265314, IMG submission 203106) | Rhizosphere microbial communities from Carex aquatilis grown in University of Washington, Seatle, WA, United States - 4-1-26 metaG | ecosystem: Host-associated > Plants > Roots > Rhizosphere >... | reverse complement strand
TCGGCTCGATGGTGAAGAACATGCCGGGCTTGAGCCCGATACCGTGGCCCTGCTTACCGTAATGCACGATATTGGGCAGGGCATGGAAGACCCGCCCCAGCCCATGCCCACAGAAATCGCGCACCACGGCACAGCGTTCCTGGTCTTCGGCAAAGGATTGGATGGCATGGCCGATGTCGCCGGTGGTGGCACCGGGCTTCACCGCCGCAATGCCGAGCAGCATCGATTCGTAGGTGACGTCCACCAGGCGCGCGGCTTTGCGCTTGACGTCGCCGACCAGATACATCCGGCTGGTATCGCCATGCCAGCCGTCGAGGATCACGGTGACGTCGATGTTGACGATATCGCCATCACGCAGCGGCTTGTCGCAAGGTATCCCGTGGCAGACGACATGGTTGATCGACGTGCACAGCGCGTGGCGGTAGCCGCGATAACCCAGGCACGCGGGCACTGCGCCATGGCTGACCGTGTAATCGTAGGCGAGCTTGTCGAGATAAGCCGTGGTCACGCCCGGTTTGGCCTCGGGCACCAGGAGGTCGAGCACTTCCGCCGCCAGCCGTCCGGCGCGCCGCATGCCCTCGAAGTCTTTGGACGTGTGCAAGGCGACCGCGAAATGGGCGCGCCGCGCAGCTTCGAAGATTTCGGCTTCGGGCATAAAGGACGTCATACTCTGTTCGCTCATCGCCGGTTTGATATAGGGTACCGCCGTGTATCTTCTAGACCGGCTTTCTCAATGGTTTCTTACACAAAAGAGTGGTTATGAGCCAGTCCGGGGCAATTACGGCCGCCGTTCTCGTCATCGGGGACGAAATCCTGTCCGGCCGCACCCAGGACACCAACAGCAACAGCATCGCCAGGTTCCTGGGTTCGCTGGGAATCGACCTTAAGGAAATCCGCGTTGTGGCCGACGTCGAGGCCGAGATTGTAGCGGCGCTAAATGCGCTGCGGGCCCGCTACACCTACGTTTTTACGACCGGCGGGATCGGGCCGACCCATGACGACATTACCGCCGACGCCGTTGCCCGCGCGTTCGGTGTGGGTATCGATTATCATCCCGAGGCGCTCGAAATGCTGGCGGCGCGCTTCAAGCCCGGCGAGTTCAACGAGATGCGCAGGCGCATGGCGCGCGTCCCCACCGGCGCCAGCCTGGTGAAAAACAGTGTTTCCACGGCGCCTGGCTTCCAGATCGAAAACGTCTTCGTGATGGCGGGCGTGCCGATGATCATGCAGGCGATGCTGTTGGAACTGGCGCCCCGGCTTACCCGGGGAACGGTCGTTCACGCCGTCACGATTTCGGCAGCCATCGGCGAAGGGACCATTGCCGCGGCGCTGGCCCAGTTGCAGCGCGAGCACGCCACGGTTGCGATCGGCAGTTATCCGGCCTTCGGCCCGGGCGGCGTCAGCGTGCAGCTTGTGGTCCGCGGGCGCGCTGTCGCAGAGGTTGAGAAGGCGGCGCAGGAGATCGAGGAAATCGTGCGTGCCGCAGGGGCCGAGCCTTCGCGCCGTTCATCTTAACGGCATTAAGCCGCTGTCATATGTGCTGAAAACGGTGGCCAAAGGGCCTGGACGGTGTATCCTTGATTTCAAGAAGAGGCGGCCGCGAGAACGGCCCTCAAGGGGTTGGGTATCCGGACGAACAGGACGGGCGGTTGGCTTCGGGTCCTTGCAGACCCGATGACGGCGAACCGAAACCTCCGGGAGTGGGCATGTGGCGTTAAGTCGGGTTCTGATTGCGGTTGCCGGCGGCGTTATGGTCGCGGCGGCCGGCGTCGCGGTCGCCGCCAATTTCGGCTCTACCAAGCAGACCGATTTTTTTGCTTCCGGCAAACATCAGTTCTACGTGTGGTGCGCCAACGGCTCCGACTTCACCGCCATGCAAAGAGGCACGTCCGCGGAAGACGCGCAGATGAAGCTCTACAACGCCGGCAAGGCGAACGGCCGCTCCGCATGCTGGCCGGTCTGGCAAGGCCGGGTTTCGAGCTAGACGCTAATCTTCCTTCGGCCCGCGATGTTTGCCTTTGGCCAACGCCACGATCATCCCGCGTAACGTCTGTACTTCCTGGTAGGTCAGCTGCGCGCGATGCAAGGTGGCGCGGATGGCGCGCGCCATATGCGCTTGCTTGTCGGGCGGATAGAGAAACCCCGAGCTGCGCAACTCGCCTTCGAGATGGTCGAAGAGTTGAATCATGTCGTCGCGTGTCGGCTTGCGATGCAGCGGCCCGTGCTCGATGCGCGCTGCGGGTGTTTTGTCGGTCAAGCGGAACCATTCATAAACATTCAGCAGAACCGCCTGTCCCAGGTTTAGCGAAGCGAATTCCGCCGTGGGAATTGTGATGACGGCATCGGCCAGCGAGATGTCGTCGTTCTCCAGGCCGGCGCGCTCGTTGCCGAACAGGATGCCGGTCTTCTCTCCTTGCGCCGAAGCGGCGCGCAGTCGCCGCGCGGCTTCGGCGGGCGTCAGGATCTCCTTGGTCACGCCGCGTTCGCGTGCCGTCGTCGCGTAAACCAGATTCAAATCCGCCAAGGCGTCATGCAAGGCTTCGAAAAGTTGGGCCGACGCAACGATGTCCGCTGCCCCTGCGGCCATGGCGTCCGCCCGTTCATTAGGCCAGCCGTCGCGCGGGTCCACCAGGCGCAAATCCGTGAGCCCGAAATTCTTCATGGCGCGCGCCGCCGCGCCGATGTTTTCGCCGAGCTGCGGTTGGCAGAGGATGATTGAGGGGGCGAGGTTCATCTTTTCACATTCTGGCTTTGACGACATTATGCCGCCCGGCTATAGCCTACGCCATCCCCACCCGCCCGAGGAATTCCATGGACAAGATCAAGGTAGCACATCCAGTCGTCGAGCTCGACGGCGACGAGATGACCCGCATCATCTGGGCGCTCATCAGGAACAAGCTGATCCTGCCCTATCTGGATATCAACCTGGAGTACTACGACCTCGGCGTCGAGCATCGCGACGCGACGGGCGATCAGGTCACCATCGACGCGGCCGAGGCCATCAAGAAGCACGGCGTCGGCGTCAAATGCGCCACCATCACGCCGGACGAAGCCCGCGTAGAGGAATTCCATCTCAAGAAGATGTGGAAGTCGCCCAACGGCACCATCCGCAACATCCTGGGCGGGGTGATTTTCCGCGAACCGATCATCTGCAAGAACGTGCCGCGCCTGGTGCCGGGCTGGACCCAGCCCATCGTGATCGGCCGCCATGCCTATGGCGATCAGTATCGCGCCACCGATTTTCGCGTGCCCGGTCCCGGCAAACTGAAGATGGTATTCGCCGGCCGGGACGGCAAGACCATCGAGCACGAGGTGTTCGACTATCCGTCTTCCGGCGTCGCGTTGGCGATGTACAACCTCGACGATTCGATCCGCGATTTCGCGCGCGCCTCGATGAACTACGCGCTGGGGCGCAAATATCCGCTCTATCTCTCGACCAAGAATACGATCCTGAAAGCCTATGACGGGCGCTTCAAGGATCTGTTCCAAGAAATATTCGACGCCGAGTTCGCGGCGCAATTCAAAGCCGCGAGTATCACCTACGAGCATCGGCTAATCGACGACATGGTGGCCAGCGCGCTCAAATGGAGCGGCGGCTATGTCTGGGCCTGCAAGAATTACGACGGCGACGTGCAGTCCGACACCGTGGCGCAAGGCTTCGGTTCGCTCGGGCTGATGACCAGCGTGCTGATGACGCCCGATGGTAAAACGGTGGAAGCGGAAGCGGCGCACGGCACCGTGACGCGCCATTACCGCGAACATCAGAAGGGCAAGGCGACCTCCACCAATTCCATCGCCTCCATTTTCGCCTGGACGCGGGGTCTGGCGCACCGCGCCAAGCTGGATGACAACGCCAAGCTCGCGAAGTTTGCGGACACGCTTGAGAAGGTCTGTGTCGACACGGTGGAAGCGGGCTTCATGACCAAGGATCTGGCACTGCTGGTCGGCCCCGACCAGCACTGGCTGACCACCGAAGCCTTCCTCGACAAGGTCGACGAGAATTTGAAGAAGGCGATGGGCTGAAACTCCCGGCTCTATGGCGGGGTCGGAGCGCTGGATAGCGAGGCGTGCGGCACGTCTTGCGATGCGCTACTCGGCCCCAACGGCGACGAACGCAATTTCGCCGATTCAGTGTTAGAAGTCTCCGCGGTTCGAGGTCCGGCGGCGCGAAGTGCGCCCGGGACAGCCACGGCCTTTGCGAAGCGATGCATTTTTCTGGGGGGCTCGCACGATGAAGTTTCTTTACTACCTCTCGGCTCATCTGCGGTTCGGGTGGCTGTTTGCGGTGCTGCGCAGCCTGCGGAAAATTCCCCTCCTGAAGCACCTGATTACGCTTTGGGACCCCAACTCAATCCGCAAGAACGTGGCAGTCTCTTTGCCCGAACGCCGCGTTCGCGTCGATTTCGGAACCTACCGGCTCTGGGTCAATCTCAACGATCACATCGGCTACAACACCTACATCCGTAATGAGCCGTTCGAGATGAGCGTGTACAGGATCGGCAGAAAGCTGAATCTGTCGCCGAACGACATTGTCCTCGACATCGGGGCGAACATCGGCACGGCAAGCGTTCCGCTGTGCGCCGAAACGGGCTGCGAACTGATTGCCGTCGAAGCGAGCAAGCACAATGCCGGCTTGCTGGCGCAGAACATCTTCGAGAACCATTTGACCTCGAAACTCCTGCTAGTTGCACTGGTGTCTGCGGCGTACGCGGCGCGATACGTTTCCCTTTACCTCCGGGACGGCAACACCGGGGCGAACTCGCTCCACAAGGAATGGAATCCGTCCGTCATCGACGCCGGGGCCGAACGCGTCCCTGCCGAAACGCTCGACCATTTGATGAAGGAGGAGCCGGCGGAGCGCATCAAGCTGATCAAGATCGACGTCGAGGGAGCCGAGGCGGAGGTACTCAGTGGTGGCGCGGCGTTTCTCGCCAGGTGCAAGGCGCCGATCCTGATGGAGTACCGTCTCGACGTCATGCAGAAATATCTCCGCTCGGACCTGTCGGAGGTGCTCGGCATCCTGCGGAAGACCCACCAAGCGATGGCCCTCGACAAACAGGGCGCCTTGCAGGATTTCGACGAGCGCGCGTCTTACGAGAACGTCCTGTTCATACCCAACGAACGCCTGGCGGAGATGACGGGGCTGCTCGCATCGCCGCCGATTTCGCCCTGATGCCGTAATCCTTCCCAGTGCCGTACACAGCCGTTCCGGCAGTAACAAAAATGTTCTTGATTTGTTCCATACACCCGGTAAAGTGCCGGACGATTTTTTGGGAGGCTATCATGATCGGTTACGTCACCATCGGCGCGCTCGATATAGAAGCGTCGGGCAAGTTCTATGATGCGGTTCTGGGGGCGCTGGGCGACGAGCGCAAATTTAACGACGGCGGCTGGATCGGCTACGGCCCGAAGGGCGAGGACAGCCATTACGCTTATGTCTGTCCGCCGTTCGACGGCAAACCGGCGACCTTTGGGAACGGCAGTATGCTGGCCTTCAAGGGTCATTCCAAAGTCGAAGTGGAAGCGGCCTATGCGGCGGGGCTGGCCAACGGCGGCAGCGACGAAGGCAAACCCGGCCCGCGCCCGGCGGATTCGACCAGCTTCTACGGCGCCTACCTGCGCGATCCCACCGGCAACAAGCTTTGCGTGTTTTTCAAGGGGTAACGAATAAATTTCACCCTCCCCTTGAGGGAGGGTCGAAGATGGATTTGCGCGAAAGCGCAAAGACGGCTTCGGGGAGGGGTTCTGTTTGAACGTTACCCCTCCCCGAAAGGGGAGGGTAAAGGTCGCGATCAATCGTCTTCGCGGAACCAGTCGTGGACCTTGCCGGCGGACGCCACTTCGGAGTGCGTGAAGTCGCCTTCGTCGTCACTGAAACTCTTGAGGCGTTCGCGAGCCGCCTCTTCGATGCGTTTCTTGAGCATCGGGTGCTTGCGGATCAGCATGGCGAAATTCTCCGCCGACAAGGCGAGCAGCCGGCAATGTGTGACGGCTACGATGGTCGCGCGCCGGGGTGTCTGATGCAGCAGCGCCAGTTCGCCGAAGAAATCCCCCGGTCTGAAGCGGATCTTGTTGTGCTGAACCTCAGCCTCCACCTCGCCCGAGACGATGAAATACATCGCCCGGGCCGGCGCGCCGCGCACCGCGATAATGTCGCCGCGCGACACCGACTGCGAATGCAGCAGGTTCAGCATTTCGCTGATGATACGCGCTTCGAAATCCCGAAATAGCGGCACGCGCGCCAGCATGCCGAAGGTGACCACGAAATCGCGACGGTGAATCGTTTCGATGAAACCGGTCGCAATCACGCCGACGGGCAAAGCTAGCAAGCCGACGCCGGTGACCATGGTGAAACCGGCTACCGTGCGGCCCAGAGCGGTTACCGGTACGACGTCGCCGTAGCCCACCGTGGTCAGAGTGGTGATGGCCCACCACATGGAGTCCGGGATCGTGCCGAAGATTTGCGGCTGCACCGTCCCTTCCACCGCATGCATGCTGGCGCCGGCAAAGACGGTGGCGCACAACATGAGCAGCAAGGTACCGAACAAGGCGCGCCGTTCGTTGACGAGGACCTGGGCTATGGTGGACAGCGCCGGCGAATAGCGCGCGATCTTGAGCAGTCTGAGAAGTCGCACCAGCCTGAGAAAGCGCAGATCGAGGATGGGGAAGAACATCGTGAAATAGACGGGAGCGAACGCCAGAAAGTCGATCACCATCTGCGGCTTCAAGGCGGCGCGCAGCCGCCCGCGCCAGGGGCCGGACTCGCCGACAATCGGATCTTCCACCGAAACCCACAAGCGCAGCGCGTATTCCACTGTGAAGATCGCGACGGACGCGATCTCGAGTGCCGTCAGATCAAACCAGTACAATCTCTCGATCGAGGGGACCGTCTGCAGCGTGAAGCCGATCACATTGAGCAGAATGAGGACGATCAGGAAAACTTCGACAAAGCCGCCAAGCAATCCTCCGGCACGTCCGCCTTCGAGCACGAGATAGACGCGGCGGCGAAGCGTTTCGGGATGGCTCGTGTTCATCGCCCTCGCATCATATGGCCGCCAGCCGCCGCTCGATGGCGGCCAATGCATCGGGCGCGCGCGCGCCGTCGGGTCCGCCCGCCTGCGCCATGTCGGGGCGTCCGCCGCCGCCTTTGCCGCCCAGCGCCTCCGCGCCCAGCCGCACCAGATCGACCGCGCTGATGCGGTCCTTCAGATCGTCGGTGACGCCGACCACGATCGACGCTTTTCCGTCGGCAACCGCGACGAAAGCCACGACGCCGGAGCCAAGCTTGGCCTTGGCGTCGTCGGCCAGGCTCTTCAGATCTTTTGCGCCGACGCCTTCCACCACCCGCAGCACCGTTTTGATGCCGCCGATTTCTTTGGCGTCGTCGCCCTTGGCGCCTTGCGCAGAACCGGCCAGCGCCAGCGCCTTTTTTGCGTCGGCAAGTTCGCGCTCCAGCCGGCGGCGCTCTTCAGCTAGTTGTGCCACGCGCACAGGCAATCCCTCGGCGTTGGTCTTGAGCGCAGCCGCGGCGTCGCGCGCCAATTCCGCCTGATGCGTTAGGTGGCGCCGCGCGCCTTCGCTGGTCAGCGCCTCGATCCGGCGCACGCCCGAGGCCACCGCGCTCTCCGAGAGGATCGTGAACAGCCCGATGTCGCCCAGCCGGCGCACATGGGTGCCGCCGCACAGTTCCACCGAATAAGGTTTGTCGCCGTCCTCACCCATGGTGAGCACGCGCACTTCTTCGCCGTATTTCTCGCCGAACAGGGCCTCGGCGCCCGCTTCGATCGCCTTGTCGGTCGGCATCAGACGCGTAGCGACATCGGAATTCTGCCGCACCACCTGATTGACCAGGGCTTCGACGCGTTCGAGTTCTTCGGGCGATACCGCTTTGGGATGGCTGAAATCGAAGCGCAGCCGGTCCGGCGCCACTAGCGATCCCTTTTGTGAGACATGTGCGCCCACCACGCGCTTGAGCGCGGCATGCAGCAGATGGGTCGCCGAATGATTGGCGCGCGTGGCACGGCGCCGTTCGCCGTCCACTGTCAGATCGACCGCATCGCCGACCGCCAATTCGCCCTTGGTCAACTCCACCACGTGAACGTACAGCGCACCAAGCTTCTTTTCGGTGTCGACCACTTTGCCTTCGGCGCGGCTCGATTTCAGCGTGCCGGTATCGCCGACCTGGCCGCCGGATTCGCCGTAGAACGGCGTCTGGTTGGTCAGGACCAGAACGCTCTCGCCCGCCTTGGCCCGCTGCACCCGTTCGCCGTTTTTCACCAGCGCGACAATGGTGCCTTCGGCTTCCTCGGTGTCGTAGCCGAGAAACTCCGTGCGGCCCAGCTCGTCGAGGATGGCGAACCACTGCGCATCGGTCGCCGCTTCGCCCGACCCCGCCCAGGCCTTGCGCGCATCGGCACGCTGTTTGGCCATTGCCGCGTCGAAGCCCGCCGTCTCCACCGCAATGCCGCGCGCCTTCAAAGCGTCCTGCGTCAGATCGAGCGGAAAACCGAAGGTGTCGTAGAGCTTGAAGGCGACGTCGCCGGCCAGGCTGTCGCCCGCTTTCATACTGCCCGTCGCTTCGTCGAGCAGCTTGAGGCCCCGCGCCAGGGTTTCGCGGAAGCGGGTTTCTTCCAGCTTCAAGGTCTCGGCGATCAGCGCTTCGGCGCGTTTCAGTTCCGGATAGGCAATGCCCATCTCGGCGACCAGCGCGGGCACCAGACGATGCATCAGCGGCTCTTTCGATCCGATCAGATGGGCGTGGCGCATGCCGCGGCGCATGATGCGGCGGAGCACATAGCCGCGCCCGTCGTTGGACGGCAGCACGCCGTCGGCGATCAGGAACGAGGTCGAGCGCAGATGGTCGGCGATGACGCGATGGCTGAACTTGGCCTCGCCTTCGCTCTTGGCGCCGGAGAATTCCACCGAGGCCGCGATCAAATGGCGGAACAGGTCGGTATCGTAGTTGTTCTGCACACCCTGCAGGATGGCGGTGAGCCGCTCCAGCCCCAGACCGGTGTCGATGGAGGGTTTGGGAAGTTCAATGCGGGTGTTCTCGTCGACCTGTTCGAACTGCATGAAGACGAGATTCCAGAATTCGAGAAAGCGGTCGCCGTCTTCGTCCGCCGAGCCCGGCGGTCCGCCGGCGACGGCATCGCCCTGGTCGTAGAAGATTTCCGAGCAGAAGCCGCACGGCCCCACCGGACCCATCGCCCACAGATTATCGGAATGGCCGATGATGCGGTCGTCGGAAAGACCGGCGATCTTCTTCCATAGCGTGCGCGCCTGTTCGTCGGTCGGATAGACCGTCACCAGCAGCTTGTCCTTCGGCAGCGCCGCCGCCTTGGTGGCGAAGTCCCAGGCGAACAGGATCGCTTCTTCCTTGAAGTAATCGCCGAACGAGAAATTCCCCAGCATCTCGAAAAAGGTGTGGTGGCGCGCGGTGTAGCCGACATTGTCGAGATCGTTGTGCTTGCCCCCGGCGCGCACGCATTTCTGCACGCTGGTGGCGCGGCTGTAAGGGCGCTTCTCGGCGCCGGTGAAGACGTTCTTGAACTGCACCATGCCGGCGTTGGTGAACAACAAGGTGGGATCGTTGCGCGGCACCAGCGGCGAGGAGGGCACGACGGCGTGCTGCCGATCGCGGAAGAATTCGAGGAAGCCGGCGCGGATATCGGAGAGACTCTTCATGGAGACCTTGTAACCGCCGCTCAAATCCTTGTCATCTCGGACGCATTGGCGCGGATCAAATACCAGCTTGTCATGGCCCGCCTTGGTGCGGGCCACCCAGTTGAAGCCATCCGAGGTTTCCGAAGTATGGCACCGGGAAGTTCCTCGGGCGTCGTGTCGCTGTCACCTGGGTAGCCCGCATTCGCGGGCCATGACACCGGGTTTTTAAGCGCTCTTTCGACGCCAACCCCTTCAAGAACGAAGGGGCGCACCGGTCGCCCGGTACGCCCCTTCTGGAGTCGCTCCCTCATGCCAACAAGGGAACGGACCTGGATTCAGTCTTCTTCCGCAGCCTCCGCGGTTTCTTCCGTGCCGAGCGCCAGGGCGGCGCCGATCAGGCCGGCATTGGCGCGAATCGCGGCCTCGATCTTGTCCGCCATGTCCTTGTTGGCTTCGAGATAGGTCTTGGCCTGCTCGCGGCCTTGGCCGATGCGGGTGCCGTCATAGGAGAACCAGGAGCCGGACTTCTCAACGATCCCGGCCTTGACGCCGAGGTCCAGCAGCTCGCCGGATTTGGAGATGCCGACGCCGTACATGATGTCGAACTCGACCTGCTTGAATGGCGGGGCAACCTTGTTCTTGACCACCTTGACGCGGGTCTGGTTGCCTACCACGTCGTCGTGATCCTTGATCGCGCCGATGCGGCGGATGTCGAGCCGCACCGAGGCATAGAATTTCAGCGCGTTGCCGCCGGTGGTGGTTTCCGGATTGCCGAACATGATGCCGATCTTCATGCGGATCTGATTGATGAAGATGACGATGGTGTTGGATTTGGAAATCGAGCCGGTCAGCTTGCGCAGCGCCTGGCTCATCAAACGGGCCTGCAGGCCGGGCAATTGATCGCCCATTTCGCCTTCGAGTTCGGCCTTCGGCGTTAGCGCGGCAACCGAATCGATCACCACGACATCGACGCCGCCGGAGCGCACCAGCGTATCGGTAATTTCCAGCGCCTGCTCGCCGGTGTCGGGCTGCGAGATCAAGAGTTCGTCGACATCGACGCCCAGCTTCTTGGCATAGATCGGATCGAGCGCGTGCTCGGCGTCCACATAGGCGGCGATGCCGCCGCGCTTCTGGACTTCGGCGACGGCGTGCAGCGCCAGAGTAGTCTTGCCTGAGGATTCCGGACCGTAGATTTCCACCACGCGGCCGCGCGGCAGCCCGCCGATACCGAGCGCAATGTCGAGGCCGAGCGATCCAGTGGAGACCGTGTCGGCCGCGGTGACCGGCTCGCGCTGGCCGAGCTTCATCACCGAACCCTTGCCGAAGGCCCGGTCGATCTGGACCAGCGCGGCTTCCAGAGCCCGCTTTTTGTCGCTGCTTCCGTCTTCCTTGGCCACGACGCGCAATGCCGCCTGACTCATCTGTTTCGCCCTCTTATTCCACGGCGCGCGCCGCATTCCCAATGAATTCGCACCGCCCGGATAGGGTGCAAAGTACATGGTTTGTTCTAGTTGGCAAGATAGCGTCTAATAGATTGAGTTAAAAAGTGTATTTCCGTATGTGTTCTGCCATTGTTCGATACAATCTATTGCGGGCGGTTGTATCGACAGCACGCGCAAAACCCACCCGAATCGGGGGGCACCCAAGAGGCGCAAGAAAGTTGCGGCAACGACTCGGCCACACCAGAGATGATCGCGGCAAAAAAAACGGGCTCGGAGTTGATTTTAAGGCGCCTCACACCACCGCCTAAGGCGCCGGAATGCCTTCGCCGGCCGGCTTGCCGATGCGCAGCGCCAGTTTCGTCATGATCGGCTGCTTTTCGTTCAGCACGTTGTAGCGCGTCTGGCGCGACCCGCTGGGCAGGCGCGCGATATCTCTCTCAGGCCGCGATTTTCTACCGGCCTTTTGCAATACGGATTTTGGCGACCGGAGCGGCAGGCGGCGGCGCCTTTGCGAGCTCGGCTTGCTGGGTCTCGGTGATGGCTTTGCGTTTCTGAACAAAGGCGGCGGACATGCTTGGAAGTTTGGGCATCACGGCTCTCTAGAGTTTGCCTGCTGTTCATAGCCCCAGATTGTGCCCAGACAAAGGCCTCCGGGCCCTGCGGGCGGTCGCTACCGCAATGCGTGCGCAGCCCTCCAAGTCTCGCCTGCAAAAAACCATTCGTCGCACCCTCTTGAATGTTTTCCTATCGCGTCCCACATCCGGATTTTCGCCGAAATGGCGTGCCTTTTTTCGACGGAGACGATGGAGGGGGAGGAAGTAACGGGACTTTTGAAAAACGAATGACAACGCGATGTGGATTGGCGCGCGGCAAACACCAACCGAAGTATCGCGCCTTCACCCATTCATCGAAGTTCGAAGGCGAAAGTTTCCGCTGCGCTAACAAATGCCGCAGCGATGCCGTCGGCATGATCTAGTGGCGCGTTCATATGAAGGTGCTGCGGCGTTAATCATAAGCGGACAATCGAGGCCCCGCAATTATCTCGGCTCACGGGTTTCTCTCCTTAAGTCTTCGTGCATAATCGGCTGAGCAGAATGGAATGCGATGAACCGCACCGTCGAACAAGTCACCCGCCTTTATTCGCGTCACGAGCATCTCGCCGACACCATCATTCATGTGCTTGGCGTTCTGTTCGCGATCAATGCCAGCCTCTGGCTGCTGTGGAACGTCACCGGGCTTTCGGTGCTGATCACCGTGACGATCTATTGCGCCGGGCTGCTGGCGATGACGGGTTTTTCGGCCGCCTACAACATCATGCCGTCCTATCGCCCGTCGAAGACGATTCTGCGCCGGCTCGATCACGCGGCGATCTTCATCATGATCGCCGCGACCTACACGCCGCTCGCCGTCAACCGGCTGGCCGCGCCCTCCAGTACCATCATCCTGGCCGTCATCTGGGCGGCGGCAACGTTTGGCGTGGTGATGAAGCTGGTGTTCCCACGGCGTTTCGAGATCGCCAGCATTGCGCTCTATCTGGTCATGGGCTGGATGGTCGTGACGGTGATCCATCCGCTCTCGGTCTCGCTCGCAAGCGTGGATTTCTGGCTCATCGTGGCGGGCGGCTTGGTCTATTCCACCGGCGTTATCTTCTATGTGATGGAGCGCATACCCTACCACAAGGCGATCTGGCATGGCTTCGTACTCGCGGCCGCGGCCCTGCAGTTTTCCGGCATCTGGGGCGAGTTCGTCCGCTAACGCCGGCGCTCGCTGTTGCGATTGCGCCTCCCAACCTGTTTATGGTGGTCCCATCACGGAGATCGCCATGCGCACAATCGTCAAACTCCTCACCCTGGCTGCTTTGGGCACCATGCTGTCGGGCTGCGCCGTGGCGGAAGTCGGCGGCGCGGTGGTGGGCGCGGGCGTCTCTGTCGCGTCCACGGCGGTAGATGTCACGACCGATGTGGTGGGCGCCGCCGCCGACACGGTCAGCGGCTCCGACAAGGACAAAGACAAGTCCGGCGACAAGAAGGACTAAGGTTCAGAAACTATCCTTGCGCCGCCGGATTTCCGCGAACACCGCCACGGCGTCGGCGTCTTCCAGGTTCAGCGTGGCGCGAATATCGGCCGATCCGGTTCTGAGGAACGGATTGGTGTGTTTCTCCAGCCCGATGGTGGACGGAACGGTGGGTTTGCCTTTGGCGCGCAAAGCCTCCACGTCGCGCATCCGCGCCTGAAGTTCCACATTGCCCGGTTCCAGCGTCAGCGCGAAGCGTCCATTGTTCAGCGTGTATTCGTGCCCGCAATAGACCGATGTCGCTTCGGGCAAAGCCGCGAGTTTGGCCAAACTCGCATGCATCATCGCCGGCGTGCCTTCGAACAGCCGTCCGCAGCCCATCGCGAACAGCGTATCGCCGGTGAAGACGGCGTCGCCGATGACGAACGCGATCGCACCCTTGGTATGCGCGGGCACCTCGAGGATCTGCACATCGCGCCCGCCGAACCGCCAGCCACCCGCTTCGTCGACGCCGATATCGATGGCTGGAATGCGGGCACGGTCCTTCTCGGGGCCGACCACAATAGCGCCCAGCGCCTTCAGCGCTTCGTTGCCACCCGTGTGATCCCAGTGATGATGCGTATTCAGGATATGGGTCAGTTTCGTGCCCGCCAGTGCGGCTTCTATGGGCGCCGCTTCCGAGGGATCGACCACGGCGCAAAGGCCGGCATCTTCGTCGCGTATCAGATAGGCGTAATTGTCCTTGAGACAGGCGACGGTCTCGATATGAAGTGGGTGCAAAGCGGCCTCCCGGCTGGGGTTACACCCTAGCAGCCTACAGTCCTGCGTTGAACCCAAAGGCGCTTCGGCGTAGGCAGGAGCCCATGCAGCTCGATGCCGGCCATCTCGTCGACTTCTACGAATCGGCGACAGGTCAAATGGCGCGGCGGATCATCACGCGCCGCCTCAGGCTGCTCTTGCCTCAGCTCACGGGTTTGCGCGTTCTGGGTTACGGCTTCGCCATGCCCTATCTGAAGCCGTTCCTTAAGGACGCCGAGCGGGTGGTGGCGGCGATGCCGGCGCAGATGGGCGTCGTGGCATGGCCTGTGGGTCGGCCGCGCACCGCGCTGTGCGAGGAAGACGCGCTGCCCTTCGCCGATGCCGTCTTCGACAGAATTCTGGTGGTACACGGGCTGGAAGGAGCGGATGCGTCGCGCGTCTTGCTGCGTCAGCTGTGGCGCGTGCTGGCGCCGGAAGGCCGCTTGGTGATGGTTGCCCCCAACCGGGCCAGTCTGTGGGCGCAGGTGGAAGCCTCGCCGTTTGCGTGCGGCCGGCCGTTCCATCGCGGCGAATTGGATTTGCTGCTGCGCGATACACTGTTCGAACCGCTGCAATGGGACCGCGCGCTCTACATGCCGCCCGTCATGGGTCCGCGGCTGACACGGATGGGTGTGGGCTGGGAACGGCTGTTGCGGCGATTCCTGCCGGGCATCGCGGGCGTTCATTTGGTGGAAGCGAGCAAATCGCTTTACGGCACGGCGACGCCGCAAAAACGCAAACGCGCCGAAGCCATGCTGACGCCGGCACACGGCGCGCATGCGCGTCGTTCGGTCGCTGTTTGCGTGCCCCACGTTTGAAAGATTGTTTCACAAGCCGCATATCACCTATGCGCCGCTCGCTCGTCACCAAAACAACCCGCCAACTGCCTGACATTCAAAGGCATTCGCGATCACTTTTGAATTATTATTCATCATACTCACGCAGAGATGACGATTTGGGGGCTTCAAACGCGCGGGCGGAGTGCCTACCTCTCGCGCACCGGCACAAGCCGGAAAATTTCAGGAGGAAACCATGAAGTTCGCCAAACGGGCCGCGTTCGCTTCGATCGCCGCGGTGTGTGCATCCCTCGCATTTGCTCCTCTGGCAAGTGCGTCCGGCATCAGCGATTGTGTCCACATGGCCAAGCAGGTGTCGAGCGCCATCGCGTCGGCGCAGCCCGGCAAAGCAACCGACGATGCGCGTCAGCAGGCCGACGCCGGCCGCAGCTACTGCGCCACTTCGCTATACGCGCAGGGCGTTGCCCACTACAGCAAGGCGTTGCAGCTTCTCGGCAAGAGCTGAGCGTCGGTACGATTCAGCACGCGCTCCCAACGATCGGGGCACACGAAGAAGATAGGGCGGTTTGCTGTTTCGAACGGAACGCAAACTGCCCTATCGCATGATCGGGATCGCGACAGAATCCTGCTCTAGCGCCCCCGCAGCAGGAAAACGGCACCATCGGCCAGAAGATTGGGACCCCATGCGTGGGGGCTCATGGCACTGGTTTGGCCGTCTTCGCGCAAGGCCAAGGCGCGTTCGATCACGGCTTCGGCTTCGTTCGCCAGCGCCACGAAATCGGCGATCGTGCACAAATGGATGTTGGGCGTGTCATACCACTCGTAACCCAGCGCCCTGGTGCGCGGCATGCGCCCGTGCGCCAAAAGGCTGAGCCGCACCCGCCAATGGCCGAAATTCGGCAACGACACGGCCGTGCGTCTGCCGATCCTGAGCAGGTGACCGAGAACGCTCTTTGGATTGCGTGTCGCCTGGATAGTCTGACTGAGGATCACAAAGTCGAACACCTGCGAGGGGTACTCGCCCAGATCGGTGTCCGCGTCTCCCTGGATGACGGCCAGTCCGCGCGCCACGCAGGCATTGACGTTCTGCTGGGAAAGCTCCAGTCCGCGGCCGTCCACATTTTTCGTTGCCGTCAGATGTTCGAGCAATGCGCCGTCGCCGCAACCGACATCGAGCACGCGCGCACCCTGCGGAATCATCTCCGCGATGGCCGCCAGATCGGGGCGCAACGTCGCCATTACGCCACACCCTGGCTTGCCGCCACGGAGTTCAGGAATCCGCGTACGGTGGCAAACATCTCGGGCTCGTCGAGCAGAAAGGCGTCGTGGCCACGATCGGTCTCGATTTCGACGAAGCTGACTGTCGCCGCGGCCGCGTTGAGCGCATGGGCGATGCGCTTGTTCTCGACCGTGGGGAACAACCAGTCGCTGGTGAAAGAGATGATGCAGAAGCGCGTCTTGCAGTCGCGAAACGCCTCCGCCAGCACACCGCCGTAATCGGCGGCAAGGTCGAAATAATCCATCGCCCGCGTGATGTAGAGATAGGAATTGGCGTCGAAGCGGTCGACGAACGTCATGCCCTGGTGGTGCAGATAGGATTCCACCTGGAAATCCGGCGCGAAGGCGAAAGAAATACCGTTGCGGTTCTGCAAGCTCCTGCCGAACTTGCGTTGCAAGGCGGCTTCCGAAAGGTACGTGATGTGCGCGGCCATGCGCGCGACGGCAAGACCCTTCGAAGGCTGTGTGCCATTTTGCTGATAGGCGCCGCCGTGCCAATCCGGATCGGCCATGATCGCCTGACGTCCCACTTCGTGAAACGCGATGTTCTGCGCCGAATGGCGTGCGGCGCAGGCGATGGGCACAGCCGAGACGACGCGATGCGGATAGCTCGCGGCCCATTGCAGCACCTGCATGCCGCCCATCGAGCCGCCGGTGACGCAGAGCAGTTTCTCGATGCCGAGCGCGTCGAGCAACATGGCCTGGGCGCGCACCATGTCGTGGACCGTGACCAGGGGAAATGACAACCCGTAAGGCTCGCCGGTCGCGGGATCGATCTCCGCCGGGCCGCTCGATCCCATGCAGCCGCCGATGACATTGGCGCAAAGGACGAAGAAGCGGTTGGTGTCGATCGGTTTTCCTGGGCCGACCATGGTCTCCCACCAGCCCGGTTTGCCGGTGACGGGATGAGCGCTGGCGACAAACTGGTCTCCGGTCAGCGCATGGCAGACGAGCACCGCATTGGAGCGCTCTTCGTTCAGCGTGCCGTAGGTCATATAGGCGATCGTCCAGGGCGCCAGCGTTCGCCCGGAATCGAGCGCCAACGCGCTCTCCGGTCCGAACTGCGCCGCTTGGCCTTTGTCCGCGTCCGGAGCGCTCATCGGACGCAGGAATTTGGGACCCGTCATGCACCCTCTTGAACCGGCCTCAGTCCGCCGGGAAGGCGCGTTTGCTAAGGCCAGCGTCCCCCCGTGTCAACGAAACACGGGGGCGCTCTTTGATTTTGCGCCCGCCCGGCCTTATCAAGGCAGCCCTCTGGAATATCGTCTTTTCGCCAGGGGGAACGTCGCGTAACAGGCGTTGAAGCAGGGTGGCTTATGCGGATTTGGCAGGAGATGAGATGACGGTCGCGCCCAAACCCGGTGTGCTCGACATCACGCCCTATGTCGGTGGACGGGCGTCGGTTGGCGACGTGGCCAATCCCGTCAAGCTATCGTCCAACGAGTCGGCGCTGGGACCCAGCCCATTGGCGCTGGCGGCCTACGAAGAAGCCGCCAAGGGCATTGCGATCTACCCCGAAGGCTCCGCGAAAATTCTGCGCGAGGCGATCGGCGAAGCCTACGGCCTGGACGCCTCGCGCATCGTCTGCGGCAACGGCTCCGACGAGCTTCTGACCATGCTGGCCAATGCCTACCTGCGCCCCGGCGATGAGGTGCTGTTCAGCGAGCACGCCTTTCTGGTCTATCGCATCGCTACGCTCGCCAACAGCGGTGTGCCCATCGCCGTACCGGAGAAGAATCTGCGCGTCGATGTGGACGCCATGCTGGCGCGCGTGACGCCCAAGACGAAGCTGGTCTATCTCGCCAATCCCAACAATCCGACAGGAACCTATCTCGCGCATGACGAAGTGCGCCGGCTGCACGCCGGCCTGTCGCAAGAGACCATCTTGGTGATCGACGCGGCCTATGCCGAATATGTCCGGCGCAACGATTACGAGACTGGCATCGAGATGGTGGCGAGTTTTCCCAATGTGGTGATGACGCGCACCTTCTCCAAGGTCTATGGCCTGGCCGGCCTGCGCATCGGCTGGGCTTATTGTCCCGCCGCCATCGCCGATACGCTCGACCGCATCCGCGGGCCGTTCAATGTCTCGGTCCCGGCCCAACGCGCCGGCGCCGCCGCGCTCAAAGATCGCGAGCATGTCCGCCGCTCGGTGGAACACAATGAGCGCTGGCGGGCCTGGCTGACGGAGGCGATCCGCGGCGCGGGATTGCAGGTGGACGACAGCGTCGGCAATTTCATCCTCATCCAGTTTCCGCAGGCCAAGGGCAAAACGGCTGCGGACGCGGACCGTTTTCTGTGCGAGCGGGGATTGATCCTGCGCGGCGTCGTCAATTACGGCTTGCCGGACTGTCTGCGGCTCACCATCGGCAGCGAAGATGCCAACCGCAGGGTTGCCGCCGCCCTTGCCGAATTCATGGCGCAGTCATGAGCGATTCAGCCAAACCTGTCTTTGCCAAGGTCGCCGTTCTTGGGCTCGGCTTGATCGGCTCATCGATGGCCCACGCCATGCGCCGCGGCGGTCTTGCTTCGAATATCGCCGGCTATACCCATCGCGCTGCGACTCTGGAGCGCGCCCGTGCGGTCGGCTTTGCCGATTCGCTGCACGGCGATGCCGCGTCCTGCGTGAAGGACGCCGATCTCGTCGTGCTCGCGACGCCGGTAGGGACCTTCGAGTCGCTGGCGCAGGAAATCGCGCCACATCTCAAACGCGGCGCAATCCTCAGCGACGTCGGTTCGGTCAAGAACGCCGTCATCCGCGATGTCGGCCCGCATGTGCCCGAAGGCGTCCATTTCATTCCTGCCCATCCGATCGCCGGCACCGAGCAATCCGGTCCCGAGGCTGGCTTTGCGGAATTGTTCGACGGGCGCTGGTGCATTCTCACTCCGCCGCCTGGCACGAATGCTGAGGCGCTGGAAACGTTGAAGACGTTCTGGCGCGGGATGGGCAGCGACGTGGAGGTGATGGAGGCGCGCCATCACGATCTGGTGCTGGCGATCACTTCGCATCTGCCGCATCTGATCGCCTACAACATCGTCGGCACGGCCGACGATTTGGAGACCGTCACCCAAGGCGAAGTCATCAAATACTCGGCCGGTGGCTTTCGCGATTTCACCCGCATCGCGGCCTCCGACCCCACCATGTGGCGCGACGTCTTCCTCAACAACCGCGAGGCCGTGCTTGAAGTGCTTGGCCGCTTCAGCGAGGATTTGAGTGCCCTGCAGCGCGCCATCCGCTGGGGCGACGGCGAAGCGCTGTTCAATCTATTCACGCGCACGCGCGCGATCAGGCGCTCGATCATCGATGCCGGGCAGGATACGGCGGCGCCGAATTTCGGCCGCGAGAAGAAGAAGGATCAGTGACGCGCCGCGCCGCAGAGTCCGTCGAATAAATCCGATACAGCGAATATCCTGTCGGCAGGAATCTGTAACAGCGCCCCTTGAAACCGTAACGCCGCGATCATCGGGTTCGTTTGAGGCGGCGTGAGCCGGAGGCCGCCGCTGTTGACCTTGCCGCCGGCGCTACGCCACTGCGTGATTGCCGCTTCCCAACGTTGCGTGCCTGCGCGCAACGACGTGAACGAATGAGCCTTCGTTACCGTGCCCCCCAATGTCACGCGATCAATTCCACCGCCAAGGTCCGGACAAATTTCAGGGGCCGTTCTTATGCCATCAACCATGACAGCAAGGTCGAGCGTATCGTTCTTATCGGAACGGATATGGAATTGCAGCCGCCGTGCCGTCATGACGTTCGATCCAAATCCGACAAGATCGAGATCGAATCGCGTCAGCCCGGTACGGTCATCGATCGCGCTGGCATGCAGGCTGCCCACCGCGAAGGCGAGTGTCCGTTTTGTGCCGTCGTTGCGCGTCCAGCGCAATTCCTGGGGACCGGCCGCCTCGAAGATCGTTTCTTCGCGGCCATAGGTCAGCGCGTGCATCGCAAATTTGTCCGCATGCCACCGCGACGGACCGTGCGGCGTCGCGATCTCAAAATCCATCTCGCGGAACACCGTGTCGAGCGTGAAGGGGAACCCGGAGATGGTCCGCGAGGCGTAATGCATCGTCACGCCGGGGGCGATTTCGTGTCCGTTCATCGCCGCCAGCCGCGCCGAGAAGGCCGACGCCACGATCCACCAATTGATGCTCACGCCCAAAACCAGGGCGAGGAACAGACCCATCGGCGCATAGAGGAAAAAACGGCTGGAATATTTCATGTGGCAGCTATTCTAGCCGCATCAGCCGCACTTCGAATAGCCGCAGGAAAGGCAGGAATCGCAGCCCTCCAGCTTGACGAAGCTGGGCGAATTACAGCGCGGACAGAATCGGGCAGGCGCGCCTTCCGCGGCCATGGCCGCCGCACGCCGCTGGTCGCTGCCGAGCAACCCCTCGCGCGGGGTGATAAAACCGATCGCCACCAAATGGCGCTCGAGCACCTCGCCGATGGCGGCCAGCAGCGAGGGCACATAATGGCCCTCCATCCATTGTCCGCCGCGCGGGTCGAACACGGCTTTCAGTTCGTCCACCACGAAGGACACATCGCCGCCGCGGCGGAACACCGCCGAGATCATCCGGGTCAACGCCAGCGTCCAGGCATAGGCTTCCATGTTCTTGGAGTTGATGAACACTTCGAACGGCCGCCGCCGCCCGTCTTTTTCGATGTCGTTGACGGTGATGTAGAAGGCGTGATCGGAGTCCTGCCATTTGATCTTGTAGGTTTGGCCCACCAGCACGTCCGGCCGGTCGAACGGCTTGGTCATATAGACGATGCCGCCGGTCTCGCGCGCTCGCGGCGGCAATTCGAGCGGCAATGGTGGCTCCTCGCTATTGTCGCCGGAAGACGGCATTTCGGCAGCGGCCAGAATCGCACCCGTCACTTCGTTCGGGCGATAAGTGGTGCAGCCCTTGCAGCCAAGCTCGTAGGCGTGCGCGTAGATATCCTTGAAGGCGTCGAAGGAAATCGTCGCCGGCACGTTGATGGTCTTGGAGATTGAGCTGTCGATGTGCTTCTGCGCCGCCGCCTGCACCGCCAGATGATCTTCCGGCGCCAGCGTCTGGGCGCTGACGAAATAATCGGGAAGCTGCGTGTCGTTGCCGAAGCGGGCGCGAAAGGCTTGCACGGCGTAATCGCTGACGGTCTCTTCGCGGTGCGTGCCGTCGGGCAGAAGCACGCGCCGGTTATAGTTGGCGGCAAAGACGGGTTCGATGCCGCTCGACACGTTGCCGGCAAACAGCGAGATCGTCCCGGTCGGCGCGATGGAGGTCAGCAGCCCGTTGCGAATGCCGTGGTCGGCGATGGCTTCGCGAATGTCATCCGGCAAGGCGCGGATGAACGGCCGCGACAGATATTCCTCGGCATCGAACAGCGGGAAGGGACCTTTTTCGCGGGCCAACTCTGTCGAGGCGCAATAGGCGGCATGGCTGAGGGTCGAAAGCCAGGTCTCGATCAGTGCGAGGCTCTCGGGCGAGCCGTACTTCGTGCGGCAGAAGATCAGTGCGTCCGCCAGCCCCGTGACGCCCAGCCCGATGCGCCGCTTGGCGAAGGCTTCCGTGCGTTGCGCCTCCAGTGGAAAGCGCGAAACATCGATCACATCGTCGAGCAAGCGCACGGCGGTGCGCGTAAGATTTGTCAGCGCCGCAAGATCGAGCTCGGCGGTTTCCTCGAACGGGTTCTTCACCAGCTTGGCAAGATTGATCGATCCCAAGAGACACGCGCCGTAGGGCGGCAATGGCTGTTCGCCGCAGGGGTTGGTCGCACGGATGGTTTCGCAATAGGCCAGATTGTTCTGCTGGTTGATGCGGTCGATGAAGATGACGCCCGGCTCGGCATATTCGTAGGTGGACCGCATGATGCGGTCCCATAGCTCACGGGCCTGTACAGTCCGGTAGAGGCGCCCGCCGAACGTCAGCTCCCAAGGCGCATCGTCCTTCACCGCCGCCATGAAGCGGTCGGACACCAGCACCGACAGGTTGAACATCGACAGCCGTCCGGGCGTGCGCTTGGCGTCGATGAAGGTCTCGATGTCGGGGTGATCGCAGGACAGCGTCGCCATCATGGCGCCGCGCCGGCTGCCTGCGCTCATGATGATGCGGCACATCGCGTCCCACAGATCCATGAACGAGACCGGCCCGGAGGCATCCGCGCCGACGCCTTCCACCAGCGCGCCCTTGGGTCTGAGCGACGAGAAGTCGTAGCCGATGCCGCCGCCCTGCTGCAGGGTCAGCGCCGCTTCGCGCAGATGCGAGAAGATGCCATCCATCGAATCGGGGATGGCGCCCATCACGAAACAGTTGAACAGCGTGACCGCGCGCCCGGTGCCGGCGCCCGCCAGGATCCGTCCTGCCGGGAGGAAACGATAGCCCGCCAGCGCCTCGGCAAATTCCAGAGCCTTCTCCCGGCGGTTCTCGGGCCGCTCGGCCTGGGCCGCAGCCAGCGCGACGCGCGCCCAGCTCTCGGCCACGTCACCGTCCACCGGCGTGCCGTCGGGCCGTTTCAGCCGGTATTTCATGTCCCAAATCTGGTGGGCGATGTCGCTCATCGGGCTCTTTCGAGGGTCCGCCCAAGCATAGGCTGCGAAGGCCTTAGAGCGGATTAATCAGGTAACGCCTGAGCACGGCGGAGTCAAGAAATCGTTCATGAAACGTTCTTGACAAATGCGCGCAAATGCTAGCTGCCGCCCTATTCCACCAGGAGTTGGCGCCCTTCCGCGACAAGCCGGGCGGTGGCGGTTTCGATATGGTCCTGCAGCGTCTGCATGAACTCGGCGCGCCTCAGGCCCGCCGGGATTGCGGGCAGGAATTCGACGATCACGCGCCCGCGCTTCTTCAGGAAACCGCCCGGGCCGGTCCAAAACAGCCCCGAGTTGAGGGCCACCGGCACGCAGGCCACGCCGAGCTGTCCGTAGAGCCCGGCAACGCCCGGTTTGTAGTCCGGCGGCGCATCGGGATTTTTGCGCGTACCTTCGGGAAAAATGACGATGGGCCTTCCCTCCGCGATCGCCGCACGGCCTTGCGCCGCCATCTTGCGCAGCGCGCTGGCGTGACCGGCGCGGTCGATGGCGATCACGCCGGCTCTGCGGATGTACCAGCCATAGAAGGGGATGTTCAGCAGCTCGCGCTTGACCACCACCACGGCATCGTCGAGCAGAAGGTAAAGCGTCACGGTGTCCCACATGCTCATATGCTTGGCGGCGACCAGCACGCCACCTTGCGGGATTTCGCCCCGCACCTCGTAATCGAGGCCGGCAATGAGCCGCAGCCCCCAAAGCAGGATGGCGCTCCAGCATTGCGAGGTTCGCACCGTCGCACGCCGCGGCAACAGCAGAACCGGCACCGCCGCGACGTTCATCACCACCGAGACGATGGCGAACCACAGGAAGTATATTGCCGAGCGGAAAAGCGTCACTGCGATGGACCGGTTACGACGCGGCGCGAGACTCGCTGCGCTTGCTGCCCCGGTCAAGAGCATTTGGCACGCCGAAGGCCGTCAGCACTGTCACAGCCAGGTACTTCGCATATTCGCCATGCAGCACGCGCAACGCGCGCGGGTCGTGCCACCAGCCTTCGAGGTGAATGCTTTCCGGATCGACCGGATAAGGAATGAGTGTGGCGTCCGGCATCAGGGCCTGAAACTCGGAAAGGCTTCGCGGCATGTGGTAGCGCGCGGTGACGACAAGAAGCCTGCTGTAATGGTGGAAGCGCGCCCAGGCGGCGGCTTCCTTGGCGTTGCCGAAGGTATCTTCGGCCGCATAGCCCAGATCGGCGCAGCAATCGAAGCGCGTTTTGCCGTGCGATAATGTTTTCAGCTCGGCCTTAGTCGTCTGCGGGTTCACACCCGAGATGAGAAGTCTTTCGCCGACCCCCTTCTCGAACAGGGCCACGGCCGAATCGACCCGTGCATCGCCGCCGGTCAGGGTAACGATGCCTTGGACATGGCGCAGGTCGTGCGGCGTCTTCGGCAGGCTCGTCACGAAAGCGACGAACCCCAAGACGTAAATGCCGACCACCGCAAGGACGATCCACTTGGTCAACGCAGAAGTTCTCCGGTTGCGCTTCGTCCTTAGAATAATGCGCCCGGCCTATCGAAGCGTGAAGACCGAAAAACGCGAGAATCAGCCCGATTCCGTGCACCGGGCACTCAATAGATGGCCCGTAGCGCCGCCAGGACCGAAAGCCGCGCCGTGGCCAGCGCAATCAACGCGGCGGCGGCGGGAACCGTCAAAAGCCAAGGCAATTCCTCGGGCTTGAGCGCAAGAGGCGGCAGGAAGGGAACCGCTTCGACGCCGGCAAATTGCAGCCCGCCGGCGGCCAAGAAGAGGAATGCCGCCAGCAGGGCGCCTGCCGCTGCGGCCGTGAGCGCGGCGCGGAAATAGTGCCATTCGAAGGCGCGTGCGATGAAACCGGTCTGCGCCCCCATCTGATGCAGCAGCGCCACGATCTCCTGATGGGCCTGGAGTCCCGCGCGCGTCGCGAACGACACGGCTGCCGCCGTCGCAATCGCGATCAAGAGCAGGATTGCGTAAGCAGACCATATGAGGGTTTCGGCCAAGTCGTGCAGCCGCGCGATCCAATGGCTGTGATCGTCCAGGACCGAATCGGGTGCTGCCTGTTTCAGACGCGCCGCGAGCCCGGAAAGATCGACGCTGGCACCCGGCGTAACCTCTGCGTCGATCATTTGCGGCAGCGGCAGGTCCGCGACCAGATTGCCCTGCCCGAGCCAAGGCTGGACGAGTTTCAGTTTCTCGTCCTGGGAGAGCGGCGCGGCGTGGGCGATGCCTTGCGTCGCGCGCAGCACCGCGAGCGCGGCGTCGGTCTCGCGCTCCAGCCCTTCGCTCGCCGGGCCCAGCGCCGGCGGGACGATCTGGATGGTCAGCTTGTTGGCGAGGCCGCTGCGCCAGCCCTCTGCTGCGCGGTCCGCAATCAGCGAAGCGCCCAGTGCCAGTGCCGCCAGGAACGCCATTACCGCGATCACCACGTCGAGCGGCGCGCCTCTTTCCTTTGGCATGATCCAGCCGGGTGCGCTCATGGGCGTGGCGTCCTCAGTTCGACCAGCCTTCCATCCACCAGTCGCATCTCGCGCGCCCGTGTGCTTTCCACCAGGGCGCGGTCATGCGTAGCGATCAGCACGGTGGTCCCGAGCCGGTTCAATTCGCCGAACAGGCGCAGCAAACGCGCGCCGATATCGTGATCGACGTTGCCAGTCGGTTCGTCCGCCACCAGCAGGTCCGGTCTTGCCACCACGGCGCGCGCAATGGCGATGCGCTGTTGTTCGCCGCCCGACAGTGTCGGCGGGCGTGCCGCCATCCGGTCTCCCAGACCGACCCAGGCCAGGAGTTCCTCGACGTCGCGGGTGTAATCCGCCTCACGGCGGCCCGCGATGCGCAGCGGCAACGCGACGTTGTCGAAGGCCGAAAGGTGCGCGAGCAGCCGGAAATCCTGGAATACGACGCCGATGCGGCGACGCAGCGCAGGAAAGGTCTTGCGCGTGGTGGTTGCCAGATCGTGTCCGAACAAGGTGATGAGCCCCCGCGAAGGCGGCTCCGCGATGGTGATCAGCTTCAGCAAAGTCGTCTTTCCAGCGCCGGAAAGCCCGGTCAAGAAGGTGAATGAGCCGGCTTCCAGCACGAAGGTCACGTCGCGCAGGACTTCCGGCCCGGCGCCATAGCGCATACCGACATTTTCGAAGCGAACCATGGTGGCGGACCATAGCGATACGCCGGCCCGGTTTCGAGCCTTGCGGCAGCCGCTATTGCCGCCTATTTTCGCTCCGGGACCTGATCGCCGCCGGGATGATCCTTACCTGCCCAGAATGCTCTACACGCTACCAGGCCGATGCGGCGAATTTTCCGCCCACCGGCCGCGATGTTCGCTGCGCCAAGTGCGGCCATGTCTGGCGGCAGATGCCGCCGGAGTCCGAATTCGAGCCTGAGACGGTCGTCGTCGAGCCGGAGCCGGAGGTGCAGCCCTCGTACGAGGCCGCGCCGCGCGCGCAAGCCTTTGTCGAGGCCCCTAGCCTGGATGTGTCGCAGGACGAGGCGCCGAAACGCTCTTCGCGGTTGCTGGGACGCATCGGGGTGGGGCTCGGGTGGACGGGTCTTGCGCTGATCGTTCTTGCGATCGGCGTGGCGGCATCGCTCTATCGCCAGCAGATTGTGGACGCGTGGCCGCAAGCCTCGTCGCTCTATGCCACGCTCGGCATGAAGGTCAACGCGAGCGGTCTTACGTTCGGCGATGTGAAATACCATTTGGTCACCCAGGACGACCAATCCGTGCTGGAAGTCACCGGTACGCTGACGAACGTCACCAAGCGCGACATGCCGGTTCCGCAAATCCGCGTGACGCTCTCCGGCGAAGACAAGCGCGAACTTTACCATTGGACATTTGCGCCCGACGTGATGACGCTGCGTCCGGGGCAGTCCACCCATTTCGCCACGCGTCTGACGAGCCCGCCCGCGGCCGCGCGGCATCTCGATCTGCGTTTCGTCAAAGCCGGCGAGTGAGCGCCGTGCGCCGTGAAATCCTGTTCACCGAGGACCGGATCGCCGAACGCGTGAAAATTCTCGCGCACCAGATCGCAGCGGCGCCGATCAAGCCGCACATCGCCGCACCGATCCTGATCGGTGCTTATGTCTTCGCCAGCGATCTGTTGCGCGCGCTGGCCAATGAAGGGATTTCGCTGCCGACCGAGTTTCTCTGGCTGAGGAGTTACAGCGGGCGTTCGCCGGCCAAAGACGTGGCGGTATTGATCGGCCCGAACGAGAATTTCCGCGGCAAGAACGTGCTGCTGGTCGACGGTGTGCTCGACGGCGGTCACACCATCGCCAAGGCGCGCGAACTGGTGCTGGATTATGGCGCGAGCGCGGTAACGTCCGTGGTGGTCGTGGATAAGAGGCGCAAGGACGCGGCGGCCACGGCCGATTATGCGGCGTTCACCGACGTCTCCGACTTCATCGTCGGCTACGGCATGGACGATTCGGGCAACGACCGCGCGCTTCCCTACATCGCCAAGGCCGGTTGATCGTTCAAAACTGCTTCAACAACCGGTCGATATAGTCCAGCTCTTCCTTCGGTCGCTGCTGCTGCCCGGCGCGTTTGCGCAATTCCTTGAGGATTTCGCGCGCCCGCTGCAACACCGACGCGTCCGGAATTTGCAGCTGCCCGCCGGACCCGGCACCGCGATTGCCCGCCGCACGACCGAGCGGGTCCTCGGTGCCGCCTTTCTGTCCTTTTCCTTGCCGCGCGATGGCGCCTGCCATCGCTTCGGCGCCTTTGCGCAGCGTATCGAGGATATTCTTCTGCAGCGTGCCGGCGCGCGGATAGTCTTCAAGAGCGAGCGCCTGCGCCGCGTCGCCCATCATGCGTTGTGCCCGTTCCAGATCGGCTTGGGCCGGGTTCTTTCCGCCTTGTTTGAGAAGGGCGCCAAGTTCGCCCTGCAACCGACCTTGCTGTTGCGACAGACCTTTTGCGCCGCCGTCCTTGGGGTCGCCCGCCCCCTGCGCTTGGCGAAACGTCTTGTCGAGCAGCATGCGCTGCTTGCCCACCAGATCGCTCAAGTCGCGCAGAGCCTGGTCGGCTGCCGGATTGCCGGCGCCGCCGGGACCGCCCGCAATCTGCAGGTTTTCGATCATGTCCTGCAGCAGGGCAAGGAGTTGCATCGCTCTCAGGCGGTCGCCGCTCTGGGTGAGTGCTTCAATCGCCTTCAGCAGGGCGGCGAGATCCTGTTGGCCGAGTATCCTGGTGTTGGCGTCGGGCGGCTGGGTTCCTGGCGCACTCTGCGCCAACACCTGAAGGTAGCGCTGCAACAGATCGTTGTAGCGCTGGAGCAATGCGTCGATCGCGTCCTGCGGTGCGCCTTGAGCCAGCATCTGGGTCAGCATCTGCTGCATCCGGCGCAGTTGTTCGGCCATGGTGAGAAGGCCGCCATGTTCCAGGCCCACCGCCGTCTGCCACAACAGATCTTCGATACGTTCGATGTCCTGCTGTCCGCTGGCGTATTTCAGGCCCCAGAAGGCAACGCGCAGTGCGAGATAGGTGGCCGTCTGATCGGCGTAGAATTTGTCCGGCGCGAGTGTCAACGCATCAAGCGTGCGCAGCACGCGCTCGCGTGCCGCAAATCCGGACGTCGCGAGAGTCTGGCGCTGTTCGATCAAGGCGCGGGCCAAGGGGTCGGTGAAGACGCGCGCCGGCAGCTTGAAGACGAGGGATTTGCTGCGGCCCAGCTGTCCCGCTGCGTCAACGGCCACCAGCGTGATGTCCACGTCGAGCCCGGCATAGGGATGTCCGGTCAGGTCGCGGAAGATGGTTACGGTCACATTCTTCGCCGAGCGATCCGGCAATTGCAGGTCGATCACGATGGGCTCGCCGCGCCGCGCATGCGGACGGATCATCGCGCGCGCCGTGACGACGCCGTAATCGTCGCTGGCCTTGTAGGACAGCTTGAGCGCATCGCGGTCGGTCGCAGTGGGCGGTGCGGCAAACGCGATGGCCGGCGCGAGGTCGGCGATGGTGACGATCTTCCAGGACCCGATCGTATGCCCGCCCGCGCGCACGCGAACATGCGCGTCGGCGAGGATGGGAACACTGGCCGCATATTCGCCGTCGCCGCCTTCGAAACGCGCGCCCAGCGAGACGGACGGAGAATGGTCTGCGCCATGGACGCGCAGATTCAGTACCGAGCCCCGGGGTACCGAAATGCTGCGGACGCGTGACAAATAGATCGGCGCCTGGCCGGTATAGACCGGCGGATCGATCCAGGCGTCCAGGGTCGCACTGTCGCCCGCGGCCGGCCCGAAGGCTGCGGCCAGTCTGCGGTCCCAGTCGGAACCCGCCACGACGGCGCCGAGCACGATCAGCAGCAGGACGATGAAACGCAGCGCATGCGGGTCGCGCCGCGCCAGATCGGAGCGCGGCGAGGACAGCCGAAGACGGCCCAGCGTCTTGAGCCGCAGTCGAAGATGCGCGCGCCACAGTTCTTCCGCGGTTGGATCGCTTTGTCCGGCTGCCAGCGTGTCATGTGCCTCTGAAATCGGGCGGTGCGTCACGCCGCTGTCGCGTTCGAGGCGCCGCGCCGCCTCGTCCCATCCCGGCCAGACGAAGTTCGCCAGACTGAAATAGAGCGTGAGCGCGATGGCCGTGACGAAACAAGCGAGGATCAGCGCATGCAAGATCCAAGGCAGGGGCGCCAGCACACCGAACAACGCCGCGGCAAGCAACAGCCCGGCGATTCCGCTCGCCGGCCACAACGCGGGCCAGAGGCGCTCCCATGCCAGGATCGCGCGCGCAGCAAGCACGCGCCGCTCGATGCGGCTAGAGCCAGGGGGGAATTCGGTCGGATGCGAGTAGCGCGTCATCGTCCATTCGTGGCCGTACGACGGCCCATTCGCTGCCCTTGACCAGGATTTCCGGGGCGGGCGGTCGGGCATTGTAAGCCGACGACATCACCGCGCCATAGGCGCCGGCGGTCAAAATCGCCACCAGGTCGCCGTCTTTTAACCTTGGCAGGTCACGGTCCGCCGCAAACAGGTCCGAGGTCTCGCAGATCGGGCCGACCACGTCGTAGCGCTCGCGTCGGCTGTGCGGGCTGGCTTCCTCGACCGGCACGACATCGTGATAGGCGTCGTAGAGCGCCGGCCGCATCAAATCGTTCATACCGGCATCGAGGATCAGGAAGTTCTTGGCCTCGCCCTTTTTGGCATAGATCACACGGCTCACCAGGATTCCGGCATTGGCGGCGATCAACCGTCCCGGCTCCATGATCAGTTGTGCATTCAGCCCTTTGGTGATGCTCGCCGCCATGGCGCCGTAAGCGGCGGGGTCTGGCGGCGGAATATTGTCGCTGCGGTAGGGCACGCCCAGACCGCCCCCCAGATCGATGCGCGAGATGGCATGACCGTCGCCGCGCAGCACGCCGACGAAGTCCACGACGCGCCTGAATGCCGCCTCGAACGGTGCGAGCTCGGTGATCTGGCTGCCGATATGCACATCCACCCCGACGATCTCGACATGCTTTAGGCGCGACGCCAGTGCATAGGCCTCGCGCGCCCGGCTCCAGGGGATGCCGAATTTGGATTCCGACAAACCGGTGGAAATTTTTGCATGCGTTTTCGCATCGATGTCCGGATTGATGCGGATGGTGATGGGCGCGCGTTTGCCCATCGCACCGGCAACCTCGTTCAAGGCTTCCAGCTCCGGTTCGCTTTCCACATTGAATTGATAGATGCCGGCCTCAAGGCCCAGGCGCATCTCGCTCTTGGTCTTGCCGACGCCCGAGAACACGATCCTGCCGGCGGGGATCTCTGCCGCCAGCGCTTTCTTCAATTCGCCGCCCGAAACGACGTCGGCTCCCGCACCAAGCCTGCCCAGCGTCTTCAACACGGCCAGATTGCCGTTTGCCTTTACCGAGAATGCGATCAGCGTGCCGCTCGGAAACGCCGCCGCGAACACGCGGAAATGACGTTCGAGCGTCGCCGTGGAATAGCAATAGAACGGCGTTCCGACGCGCGCAGCGAGCGCAGCAAGATCGACGTCCTCGGCGAACAGAGTGCCGTTCCTGTAATCGAAATGATTCATCGGCCGATCGGCGAAGGCGGCTTGGAGGGATCCTTTTCGTTTTTCGGCGTGGCTTTTCCATCGGGCATCATGAGATCGCTCTTCACGCCGCAGCCCGAAACCGAAAGTAGGAATGCAAAGGCAAGCGCCAGATTGAGAGCGGATTTCATTTTAGCTTCTCCCGCCAGAACGCGATCTGCTCGCGCACGCGCGCCGGTGCGGTGCCGCCCAGACTCATGCGCGAATCGACCGATGCCTCCAGGCTCAGCACGTTGAAGACCTCGTGCGCGATGGCAGGCTCGATCTTCTGCATTTCCGCAAGCGGCAGCTGGGCGAGATCGACTTTCAATTCTTCGGCGCGTTTGACGATGGATCCCGAAATATGGTGCGCCTCGCGGAACGGCTTTTTCAGCACGCGCACCAGCCAGTCGGCCAAATCGGTGGCGGTCGGATAACCAGCCCGCGCGGCGTCGCGCATCACCGCGGCGTTGACGTTCAGGTCGGCGATCATCCCCGCCATGGCTGCGAGCGAAAGCTCCAGCGTATCGGCGGCGTCGAACACGCGTTCCTTGTCCTCCTGCAAATCGCTGCCATAAGCGAGCACCAGTCCTTTGACCACGGTGGCCAGCGCTACGAAATCGCCCAGCACGCGCCCGGTCTTGCCGCGGATCAGCTCGGCGGCGTCCGGGTTGCGCTTCTGCGGCATGATCGACGAGCCGGTGGTGAAGGCATCCGACAGGCGCACGAAGCCGAACTGCGGTGAACTCCATTGCACGATCTCGCCGGCCAGTTTCGACAGATGCGTCGCCGCGATGGTGGCCGCCGCCAGATATTCGAGCGCGAAGTCGCGCGCCGACACGGCATCCAGCGAATTGCGCATCGGCCGCGCGAAGCCCAGCGCCAGGGCCGTCGCCTCACGGTCGATGGGGAACGAGGTTCCGGCCAAAGCTGCTGCGCCCAGCGGGCACTCGTTCAGCCGCTTGCCCGCATCGGCGAAACGCGAAGCATCGCGACCAAACATCTCCACATAGGCAAGGCAGTGATGGCCGAAGGTGACCGGCTGGGCGCTTTGCATATGAGTGAAGCCCGGCATGATCGTGGCGGCATGGCTTTGCGCCTGCTGGTGCAGCGCGATCTGCAGTGTCTTCAGCCCGTCCTGAGCGCGGACGCAGGCTTCACGGACCCACAGCCGGAAATCGGTGACCACCTGGTCGTTGCGCGAGCGCGCGGTATGCAGTCTTCCGGCCGCCGGTCCGACAATCTCGGCCAGCCGCGCCTCGATGTTGAGATGGATGTCCTCCAGGGACCGCTGAAAGACGAATTTGCCGTCCGCGATCTCTTGGCCGACGGCGTCCAGCCCCTTCAGGATCGCATCGGCGTCCGCCCGTGAGATGATACCCTGGATGGCCAGCATGCGCGCATGCGCCCGCGAGCCGGTCAGGTCCTGTTCGGCCAGGCGTTTGTCGAATTCGATGGAGGGCGTAAACTCCTCCATGATCTTGGCGGGACCGCCGGCAAAGCGGCCGCCCCACATTTTGTTCTGAGCCATGAGATGCCCGTGACGCTGCCCCGGTTTCGCCCCCTCACCATTGCGGTTGCGATCGGCGTGGTCGCGCTCCTGGTGATTCTATATTGGATTAGCGCGCATTCTGTCCACGAGCCGCCGGCGTCGTTGCAGCCGCTGACCGCCTTCAACCCGCCCCAACCGGCGCCGGACGTGGCTTTTACGGGGGTGGACGGGGCGCGCCACACGCTGGGAGAGTTTCACGGCCGGCTTGTGGTGCTCAACCTGTGGGCACCCTGGTGCGCGCCCTGCGTGAAGGAACTGCCGGCGCTGGCCGCGCTGCAGAGCGCGCTGTCCGAGCAGCAGTTCGCGGTGGTGGCCGTCGATGTCGGGCACCGCGATACGCCGGCCACCGCCAAGGATTTTCTGGCGCAGCACGGCGCCAAATCGCTCAAGGCCTATACCGATTCAAACGCCGCGATGCTGCGCACCTTCGGCGCCTATGGCCTTCCGGTAAGCATTCTGATCGACGGGGAAGGCCGCCAGATCGGTCGCGCACTCGGACCGGCAGACTGGTCGGCGCCGGAGTCGGTCGCTTATCTGAAGTGGCTCTCCGAGCGCTGAGCTTTACCGCGTCGGCACGGTGTGTTCGGCCGACCGGGGTTTGACCGACCGCCAATTTGTATTGACTTTTGTATGTACAAATATTAAAGGTTTGTGCTATGGAAAAGATCGCCGTGGCCGGTTTCGACTGGGACGAAGGCAATCTCGCGAAATGCGCCCAGCACGGCGTTTCGGTCGAGGAGATAGAAGCGGTTTTTCTCGCCGGGCCGGCCATTGCGCCCGACTTGGCGCATTCGGCGGCGGAAGACAGACTGATCGCCGTCGGGCGAACCGCACAAGGCCGGGCGCTTTTCGTGGCTTTCACATTACGCGAGAAGCAGGGCCACAGACTCATTCGCCCCGTCAGCGCGCGTTATATGCACAAAAAGGAAATCGAGGCTTATGAAAAAAAGAGTTCCCAGACTCAAAAGTGACAAAGAGGCCGAGGGGTTCCTCGATCAGGATCTCTCGGGGCTGGATTTTTCGCAATTCAAGCCCATTCGCTTTGAATTCGAAAAGAAAACAGCGCGCGTGAATATGCGTCTGCCGCAAACTTTGCTGGATGCGGTGAAGAAGCGAGCGACATCGCGAAAAGTCCCTTATCAGCGCTTCATCCGCGAAGCGTTGGAACGGGCGGTCGCGTCGCAAAAATAAAATCTGCCTACCGCGTCGGCACCGGGTGTTCGCCGCGGTAATCGTAGAAGCCGCGGCCGGTCTTGCGCCCCAGCCAGCCCGCTTCCACATATTTCACCAGCAACGGGCAGGGCCGGTATTTGGAATCGGCAAGGCCCTCGTACAGCACCTGCATCACCGACAGGCAGGTATCCAGCCCGATGAAATCGGCAAGCTGCAGCGGCCCCATCGGATGGTTGGCGCCCAGCCGCATGGCGGTGTCGATCGCCTCGACGTTCCCCACCCCTTCGTACAGCGTATAGACCGCCTCGTTGATCATCGGCAGCAGGATGCGGTTGACGATGAAGGCCGGGAAGTCCTCGGCATAGGCCGCCGTCTTGCCGACATGCTTGACGATCTCCAGCGCCGCCTGGAACGTCGCATCGTCGGTGGCGATGCCGCGGATCACTTCCACCAGCTGCATCACGGGCACCGGGTTCATGAAATGCAGGCCGATGAAGCGCTCGGGGCGGTCCGTGGAGGAAGCCAGCCGCGTCACCGAGATCGACGAGGTGTTGGTGGCGATCATCGCTTTGTCGGAGAGGCGCGGGCAAAGTTCCTGGAAAATCGTCCGTTTGACGGCTTCGTCTTCGGTCGCCGCCTCGATCACCATATCGCGGTCGCGCATGGCATCCACGCTTTGCGAGGTCCTGATGCGCTTCATCGCGGGATCGATGTCTTCGTTCTTGATGAGGCCGCGTCCTGCCTGGCGCTGCATGTTCTTGTGGATGATGCCTATGGCACGTTCCAGCTGTTCCGAGTTGATGTCTTCCAGAACGACATCGTAGCCTGCCAGCGACAGGACGTGAGCGATACCGCCGCCCATTTGACCTGCGCCGATTACGCCTATGCGCTCGATACTCATGCGTCGTGCCCTGTCCGTTCAATACCCAAGCTTCGCCAGCTCTTCGTCCATTTCCGGCAACGCCTTGAAAAGGTCGGCGACCAGGCCGACATCGGCGATTTGGAAGATGGGCGCCTCTTCATCCTTGTTGATGGCCGCGATGACCTTGGAATCCTTCATCCCCGCCAGATGCTGGATCGCTCCGGAAATACCCACCGCGATGTAAAGCTCGGGAGCCACCACCTTGCCGGTCTGACCCACCTGGTAATCGTTGGGAACGAACCCTGCGTCCACTGCGGCGCGGCTGGCGCCAACGGCGGCGTGCAGCCGGTCGGCGACTTTCTCCAGCAGGTGAAAATTCTCGCCCGACTGCATGCCGCGCCCGCCCGAAATGATGATCTTCGCGGACGTGAGTTCGGGCCGCTCCGACTTAGACAATTCCTCGCCGACGAATTTAGACAGACCCGGATCGGAAGCCGCCGCGACATTTTCAATCTGCGCCGAGCCCGTTGATTGCGCGGCTTTGAAGGCCGTCGTGCGCACCGAGATGACTTTTTTGCCGGCCCCTGCCTGCACGGTCTGGATAGCGTTGCCCGCATAAATCGGGCGCTCGAACGTGTCGGCGCTTACGACCTTCAGAATTTCCGAGATTTGCGGAACGTCCAGTTTGGCGGCGACGCGCGGCATATAGTTTTTGCCGTTGGTCGTGGCCGGCGCCAGGATCGCGTCGTAGCCGGCGGCCAGCGACAGGATGAGCGTTTCCATCGTCTCGGCGAGCGGCTTGGCATAGGACGCCTGGTCGGCGACCAGCACTTTCTCGACACCGGCCAGCTTGGCCGCGGCCGCAGCGACCTCGCCGCAACCCTGCCCGGCCACCAGCACATGCACCGGCGCGCCGAGTTCGGCGGCTGCCGTCACCGTCTTCGCCGTGGCGTCTTTCAGCGTCTTGTTGTCGTGTTCCGCGATCACGAGGGATGCCATCAGAGCGCTCCCACTTCGCGTAGTTTGCCGAGAAACTCGGCCATGGTCTTCACTTTGGCGCCGCCTTGGCGCCCCGGCGGCTCGCTGACCTTCAACACTTTGAGGCGGGGCGTGACGTCGACGCCATAATCGGCCGGGGTTTTCTCGTCGATCGGCTTCTTTTTCGCCTTCATGATGTTGGGAAGCGAAGCATAACGCGGCTCGTTGAGGCGCAGATCGGTTGTCATGACCGCCGGCAGGTTGATTTCGATTGTCTGCAATCCGCCGTCGATTTCCCGCTCAATTTTGGCGCTGGTCTCGCCGAGCTCCAGCCGGTGGGCGAAGGTCGCTTGCGGCCAGCCCAGAAGCGCTGCCAGCATCTGTCCGGTCTGGTTGGAATCGTCGTCGATGGCCTGCTTGCCGGCGATCACCAGCGAGGGCTTTTCAATATCGCAAATGGCTTTGAGGATTTTGGCCACCGCCAGCGGTTCGACCTCACCCTCCGTCTTCACCAGGATACCGCGGTCGGCACCCATGGCGAGCGCCGTGCGGATGGTTTCGCTGGCTTGAGCGGGTCCGATCGAGACGGCGACCACTTCGCTGACCTTGCCCTTCTCCTTGAGCCGGACCGCTTCCTCGACGCTGATCTCGTCGAAGGGGTTCATCGACATCTTGACGTTGACAAGATCCACGCCCGTCTGGTCGGCTTTGACGCGGACCTTGACGTTGTAATCGATCACCCGCTTGACGGGCACCAGGACCTTCATGGCGTTCGAATTTCCCTGAATGAGCGGCCCCGGAAAGAGCAGGCATTGGAGGCACCCGCAATGCCCGCGGATCTCTTTGTTCTTGGCCGCCCAGTCTTTGTGCGGCGCAAAAACTAGGCTTTGCTCCGGCGTGCTGTCAACGAAGAGAAGCCGCCGATGGGGGAGGTTGGGAACGCATGCCCGCCTCTATGCTGCACTGCAGCAAAATATCCAAATTGCGACATTCCGCCGCAGTCCTGGCTGACTTGGTGCGGTCATCCCATCGTCGGCCCGTTTTGGGGTCAGGGGGCGGCGACGGTCGGTCCGAGACCAAGATTCACCTCACCAGCAGTCGAGGCACCAGCCGGTGTGGGGTGAGACGCTCAGGTGTTGGCTGCGACACCGGCGTGGGTGTTACGGTACACCGGGACGTTCGACGGCAAAAAAGATGAGCTTTGACATCGACCTCGCCACTGCTCGCCGCAGCCGGCCCATTCTGCTGGTCGTCCTTTGTGGCCTGGTGCTTTGCGCGTGCGCGCACCCGATCCCACCGATGCGCGACGATCACACGATCGTAATTTCCGGAAAGAGAACCGCCGGCAACAGTGATCGCGATGTTGGCCAAAAAATACTCACCATGGCGGCACGGCTGACGCTGGATCACGGGTTTCGCTATTTCGAATTCGTCGGTGTTCCGAGCGCGAACGGCACGCCGGCAATCCGGCCGGGCAGCGATGTGACGATCAGGGTTTACCGGATGGGCGAGATCGATCCGCATCGACCCGGCGTTAGGGACGCCGAGAGCGTCGCGGCCGGCGCCCCGTAAAGCGAAATCGGCCGGGGTCAGTCGTTCGCGAGATACGACACCAGTGCCTCGATCTGCCGGTCCGTCATGTCCTTGGTGTTGGCGTGCATCACGTCGCTCTCGCGCAAGGTAGAGCGGAAAGCCTCAAGCTGCGACTTGAGGTAATAGGCGTGCTGACCGGCAAGGCGCGGTATCACGCTGTTGCCTTCCGCGTTGTCACCGTGACAGGCCTGGCAAGGCGGTACATTCTGCGCCGGTGCGCCATTCATGTAGATGTCTTTGCCTTCGGCGGCGAGCGCACCGCCGCCTTGCGGCTTCGTCGGCGCTTGGCCGGCAAAATATTTTGCGAGGGCGTTGATGCCGGCGTCGTCAAGTTGCGAAGCCATTCCCCACATATAGGCCCTGGCATGCGGGTCGGTTCGACTGTGATCGCGGAAGTTCTTGAGCTGGCTGGCGATGTAATCGGCTTGTTGGCCGTTCAGCCGGGGAAAGGTGGACGACACGCTGTCGCCTAGCGGCCCATGGCAGTTCTGGCAAACCGATGTCGCCTTGGACTGCGCGGCAGCCATGGCGGCCGGGCTCGGATCTTCCGCCATTGCCAAGGTCGATGCGCCGCACGCGAGCGCGGCCAAGGTAACGACGAAGATACTCTTCACGATGTTGTCTCCCATTCGTTACCCGGCGAACTCAGAACGCCGTCCACAGGAAGCCGTATAGCATGTTGTTGTCCGACGCCTTGCGGCCCGCCCCGTCATAGTTGGACGAAGCGCCGTTGAATTTCATGAACGCGGTGTATTTCAGGCCTAGTTTGATGTTGAGCCACGGCAGATAGTCGATTTCCGCTGTACCCCAACTGCTGTTGGAATTGCCCAGGGGCGTGCCGAAATAGGTCGCATCGTTCGAACTGGCGACCCGGAAATAGCCCAGGCTGCCGCCGATTTCGCGATCCATAAAATAGCTGCCGATCACATTAAAGGTCTCGAGATTGTTGCTGCGATTGCCCGCGAAGCCGGCGGCATAGCTCGCATTGAGATTCTGATTTTCATGAATCCATCGCGAGGTAACGGAAATCTGATTGTCGTCGTCGATGTATTGGTACTGGGAGTCCAGCCCCGCATCGAGAAAGCGGTCGGTCGGCGCGTTTTGCAGCGATCCGTTGATCGCCATCCCTGCGGGCGTCATGGGGTTCTGAAGCGCCGCGTACTCGCCAAGGGTGCCGAACTCGAGCGAGTTCTTGCCCCAGTCCTGTTCATAGGCGACGCGCCAATAGGGCGCGACCCCGGCAATCACCATGTTGTTGGTGTTCCCGTTGTTGGCCACGGAGGCGCCTTGCAGCGCCGAGCGGTAGACGCCGACTTCGGCGTACAGCGACTCGTCGACAAAGGCGTAGGCCGACAGACCGGCGACCGTTTGCGCCATCGCACCCTCGATTTGCGAACCGGCGGCCGGCGCTTGCATGCTCGGCGAGTCGATGAACGGTTCGCCCCATGCAGGCGTGCTGTTCCAGAGATCCTGGACAGTGGGATTGTTGTTCAGGCTGACGCCGTAAATCACGTTGTGACCGTTGACCACGGCAACGTCGGCGAAGCGGATATCCGTATTGTCGATTCCGAAACTGGCGCCCTGATCGTCATAGGTCAGCTGAATGAAGGCTCCGACATTGTCGGAGATGCGCCCGGCATAGAACAGGCTGAGCTGCTGCGGAAGATCGGTGGATGTCTTGCTCGAGCCGGAATCATTTGCCCTGGCCGCAAAGCTGGACGACGCCATGACCATCGCAGAAACCGGGGGAAGATCGGAAAGCGACAGCGTGCTGCGTTTTTGCTGGTCGATGTCCTGCACTTTGCGGGTGTTGAAAAGCGTATAGCCGCTGGCCTTGAAGACGCGCCCGAATGGCGTGAGCTGCGGGTACACCGTGTGGCAGGCTTCGCAGGCCAGACCCGTCTGGCGCGCGTAGCTGGGCACCGCGTAGGCCGACTGAGGCAGAGCCATCAGCGTCAGCAGGCCGAGACCAACAGCAAAAGACAATTGCGCTCGCGTACGACGACCCGGCATTGCGCCACCCCTAACGTGCTGATGCGTTACAGCCGCCTTCACAACGCGAAGGCTCAGCCTTTCTTGACGAAAAATCTGCAATAGCCCGCGGGGCTGACCTGTCCGTCCACCAGTCGGCACGTCGACGGCGCCTCGAAGAGCCCACAGTTTGCGCAACTCTGCCCGTCTTTGGGGGTGGATTGATACGCCGCCGCCGTCTGCCCCATCTTGGCTTCCGCGCGTTGCGCGGTCATCGTCGCTGCGACAAATACCGCGCCACCGGCAGCAAGTGTGGCGCCGCGCAGCAAACTGCGGCGCGAAACTTCGCTCGTCTGGCAGATCGTCTTGGAAGCTGCTTTGGCGTGCGTTTCGTCAATGGCCATCGGTGAAGTCCTTCATTCTTGCATTGCGACTAAGCTTTAATACCACGATGAGTCATTATAAGACGCATGAAACAATGCGCACGTACGTAATTTGACTTACGTCGGAAAAACAGGGTTGTTTTTGTTATTCAAATTGAGATTTACGTAGCGGATTCGCCGAGGATACACATCGCCCGCGACGGCAAGCCGCAAGCACGCTTTGCGCAAGTAAGTCGCAAACGCATGACGAAGAAGCAGATTCAGGCCTTGCTCAAGCCGCTTTTTGCCGACTCGATGGCGGCGCGAAAGCCGATCGGGTCGGCGATGTCGGGAATCGTGACCGCATCGACGCCGGTGCCTTCGATGCGCAGATGGCCAAAGCCCAGCATCCGGCCCCAGAGAGTTTGGGTCACCCGCACGCCTTCGATATTGGCAAGCGCGATCTCGTTGGTGGTGAGCGAGAACAGCCCGGTCTTTTCCACGAAGCGATGGGTGGTGACGCCGATCTCCGTCGTCCATCTGCGGATCATCATGGCGAAGAAGATCCAAATACCGATGATGAAGATTCCCAAAAAGATCAGCGCGCACCAAGCCTTGAAGCTGTACCACCAATGGAAATGCGCCTGCCGGACGAGCTGCTCGCCTGAGCCCAAAGACTGTTCGATGTAAGACATCACCCCTCCTCAGACGGTTCCAGCCACCACCACGATATAGGGCGCTTGCGACGGCGCGGAAAGGGGGTGGCGGCTTATCGCTCTTCGTGCTCCGGCAGCAGCACTTCGCGCAGGCCCTTGTGGTTGGGCTTGGAGATGACGTTCTCCTCCTCCATCCGTTCGATCAGGCGGGCGGCACGGTTGTAGCCGATCTGCAGGCGGCGCTGAATGTAGCTGGTGGTGGCCTTGCGTTCGCGCGCCACGATGGCAAGCGCCTTGTCGTAGAGATCGTCGCCAGCCTCGCCATTGCCCTCGCCATAAAGCGCATAGGGATCGTCGTTTTCGTCCGGCTCTTCGGTGACGGCGTCGAGATAGTCGGGTCTGCCCTGGGTCTTGAGGTACCGCACGACGTCTTCCACTTCGCGGTCGCTGACATAAGGGCCATGCACGCGGCGGATGCGGCCGCCGGCCATCATGTACAGCATGTCGCCCGAACCCAGCAGTTGTTCGGCCCCTTGCTCGCCCAGGATCGTGCGGCTGTCGATTTTGGAGGTGACCTGGAAGGAAATGCGGGTCGGAAAATTCGCCTTGATCGTGCCGGTGATGACATCCACCGATGGGCGCTGAGTGGCGGCGATCAGATGGATGCCTGCCGCACGCGCCATCTGGGCGAGGCGCTGCACGGCGCCTTCAATTTCCTTGCCGGAAATCATCATCAGGTCCGCCATCTCGTCCACCACGATGACGATGTAGGGCATGGGCTGCAGATCCAGCACTTCGTCCTCGTAGATCGGCTTGCCGGTTTCGCGGTCGAAGCCGGTCTGCACGGTGCGCTTGAGCGTTTCGCCTTTGGCCTCTGCCTTTTTCACGCGTTCGTTGAAGGCTTCCACGCCGCGCACGCCGAGCTTGGACATTTTGCGGTAGCGCTCTTCCATCTCGCGCACCGCCCATTTGAGCGCAACCACCGCCTTTTTCGGATCGGTGACGACGGCGGCCAGAAGATGGGGAATGCCGTCATAGACCGAGAGCTCCAGCATCTTGGGATCGATCAGGATCATGCGGCACTGTTCGGGCGCCATCCGGTAGAGCAGCGAGAGGATCATGGTATTGAGCGCCACCGACTTGCCCGAACCCGTGGTGCCCGCAATCAAAAGATGGGGCATCTTTGCCAGATCGGTCATCACCGCGTCGCCGCCGATCGTCTTGCCCAGCGCCAGGATCAAAGGTGCGCGCGCTTTTTCGTATTCGCTGCTGGAGAGCAGTTCGCGCAGATAGACCGTTTCGCGCGTCTGGTTGGGCAACTCGATGCCGAGCACGTTGCGCCCCGGAATCGCGGCGATGCGCGCCGCCACGGCGCTCATCGAACGCGCCACATCATCGGCCAGCGAGATCACGCGCGAAGACTTCACGCCTGCCGCCGGTTCGAATTCGTAAAGCGTCACCACGGGGCCGGGACGCACGGCGACGATGCGGCCCTTGACGCCGAAATCGCCGAGCACGGCTTCCAGCATGCGGGCATTTTCTTCCAGCGACTCGTCGGAGAGCGTCGTGCCGTCGTTCAGGTGCACCGGTTCGGCCAGCAAGCCGAGAGCGGGCAATTGATATTCGCTGGAGTCGAGGTTCAAGGCAGGTTGCCGTCCGCGCTTGACGGGAAGACCCGCCTTGCGCTTCTCGTCGCGCTTGACGCGGGTGGTGCGCGAGTCCGTGGCCAGCCGCTCCGGCGCGATGTCGAGGCCGAAATCTTCTTCGCGATCGGCGTCGGGTTCGATGTCGGACTCGTCGGCATAGGCCGCGCGCGTCCGCGAGAACGACCAGGCCGGCATCTTCAGTTGCGAACCGATCCAGTAGAAGAACGCCGCAACGTTCGCCATGATGCGCAACAGCGCTTTGAGATGCAGATCCGCGGCCGCTCCCGCAAGCACCAAGCCGGTGGCGAACAGAGCCAGCGGCACCGCCAGGCCGATCCAGGTTTGGTGATAGACCTGTCCGACATGGCTCGACAGGGTGGCCACGGCAATCCCGATCATCCCGCCGGCACCCGCCGGCAAACTCTCCGGCTTCGGCAGAATACCCAATCCCGCCGCCAGGAAGATCGTGCCAAGCGGCCAGGCGAAGGCGCGTGCGGTGGCGTGGCGCAACGATCGGCCCATCAGGGCGCGCGTACCCCAGACGGCGGGCGGCGCGAGAAAGGCCAGCGCCGCGAAACCGAACGCCTGGAGCAGAATGTCGGCGGCCGTCGCGCCGACAGGCCCAAGCAAATTCGAGACGTCGCCGCTGGCGGCATTGTTCAGGCTGGCGTCGCCGGAATCGTAGCTCGCCAGGGCCGCGAGTACGGCGATGGTGCCGAGGAGCACAAGTCCACCGGCGCCCCGCATGACCAGAAGGCGCCCGAGCTGGCCGAGCGAGCGGCGCGCGTCCGCCAAGGCATCCGCCATTGCCGCTCCGCGCGAGCGTGGCTGGTAAACGCCGATTGTCCGCCTGCCGACACTGCTCATGACGGCCTTCCGTCCAAAATCTCGCCCATCCTTTCGAATGCCTTCATAATGGTTGACAAATCGTTGACGAGCGCCACGCGGATATAGGGAAATCCAGGGTTTGTGCGGCTTTTTCCGGGTTCGATTTCTCGGCCCATGTAAGCGCCAGGCAACACCCGCACGCCGCCCTTGCGCCACAGATCGAGCGCCGCTTGTTCGCCGTCGCCGACCTCAAGCCACAGGAAGAAACCGCCCTCAGGCACCCGAAAGCCGGTGCGGTTTCCCAGCAGACGCTGGGCCAGCCGGAATCGCTCGATGTATAGCGCGCGGATTGCAGCGACATGCGCTTCGTCGTTCCAAGCGGCGGTTGACGCCGCGATGATCGGCAACGGCACTTGCGGTCCCGCATAATTGCGCAAGGCGCGGAACTTCGCCATCAGCCCCGCGTCGCCTGCGACCATACCCGAGCGCAATCCCGGCAGGCCCGATCGCTTCGACAAGGAATGGAAGCTGAGCAGCCGCTCATAGGGAGCGCCGCGCACGCTGAGCGCGCCGACCGGCGGCGTCTCGATGTAGATGTCCGCATAGCACTCGTCGGCGAACACTGTGAAGTCGAATTGGTCGGCAAGCGCGAACAGTGTTCGCCAATAGGCTTGGCTGGCACAGGCGCCTTCCGGGTTGGACGGCGAGCAAAGGTAGGCGGCCACCGTGCGCTCCAGGATGGCTTTGGGCAGCGATGCAAAGTCGGGAAGAAAGCCCGTGGAGGCATCGGCGCGCACGAACACCGGCTCGGCGCCGCAGGCCAGCGCCGCCGCCGCGTAGCATTGGTAGAACGGGTTGGGCAGCAGGACGATGGGCCTCCCGCCGCCTTTCGTCTCCGGCGTGACGATGAAGGGCGCCAGGAAAAGACCCTCGCGGGTGCCGTTGAGCGGCAGGATCTGGCTCTCCGGATCGAGGCTGACGCCGAAGCGCCGCATCAGCCAGCCCGCCGCCGCCGCGCGCCATTCCGCCGTTGCGTTGATCGGCGGATAGACGCCGAACTTGTCGGCATGGCGGGTGATGGCGTCCACAACAAAGCCCGGCACGGCGCCCTGCGGATCGCCGACCGCCAGACTGATCGGTTCGGCCCCCGGGGCAACACCGTCCAGCAGCGTCGCCAGCATGGCGAAGGAGGACGGCGGAAGCTGTGCCAAGCGGCCCGGTAACACGATATGTCCTCGCGATTGACAATCAATTTTAGGCGCGGCGATCCTGCCCGTCCATCGCCATAAATGCGCCGCAAGACATTCTCTCTATGCCCCATCCGTTTTGGAGGTCATCGTGAAATTTGCATCCATCGCCATGACAGCGGCAGCGTTGTTTCTGCTTGGCGCATCGTCTCTC
>Ga0265314_10000623_pt1 | contig 43615 bp, 32 predicted proteins | sample 4126metaG_FD_203106 | JGI IMG/M metagenome (GOLD analysis project Ga0265314, IMG submission 203106) | Rhizosphere microbial communities from Carex aquatilis grown in University of Washington, Seatle, WA, United States - 4-1-26 metaG | ecosystem: Host-associated > Plants > Roots > Rhizosphere >... | reverse complement strand
TTGGCAGGCGAGCTCCCCTGCGGCGCCGGCAGAGCCGTGGAACGTTCCTGCGCTTTCATCCCCCTTCATTTCGGCAGCGACGGGGTTTCCCTTTAGTCCGCGCGTCTTTAGCCCCCGTAACCGCACTGATTTTCCGAACCGAGGAGCGACGTGTCAGGCCAGCAGCGACTCCAGGAGCGCCTTTTGCGCGTGCAATCGGTTCTCCGCTTGCCGCCAGACCAGGCTCTGCGGGCCCTCGATGACTTCGTCGCTGATCTCCTCGCCACGGTGCGCGGGCAGGCAGTGCAGCACGATGGCTTCGGGCGCGGCCAGGGCCATGAGCGCGCGGTCGATGGTGAAGCCAGCAAACGTCTTGAGGCGGGTCTCCGCCTCCGCCTCTTGCCCCATCGACGCGAAGACGTCCGTCGAGATCACCTGGCGGCCCGCCGCCGCCTCCGCCGGCGTCGCTGTGAGGGTGATCCGCCCGCGCTCGGTCTGGCGCGAGCGCGAGAAGATTCCGGCGTCGGGGGCGTGTCCGGGCGGACAAGCGAGCGCCAGATCCAGGCCCAGGATCCCCGCTGCCTCGATCCACGAGTTGGCCATGTTGTTGCCGTCACCGATCCAGGCGTAGCGCACCTTGCGCAGCGTCTGCAGCACATCGCCGTCGCCGGCGCCGTATCGCTGCACGACGGTCTGCAGGTCGGCGAGCACCTGGCAGGGGTGCAGCAGATCGGTGAGGCCGTTGATCACCGGCACCGAGGAGTACGCCGCCAGCTCGCCGGCGCGCTCTTGCCCGAACGTCCGGATCATCACCGCGTGGCAATAGCCCGACAGCACGCGCGCGGTGTCGCGGATCGGCTCGCCGCGCCCGAGCTGCGAGCCCTGCGTGGGCAGGAACAGCGCGTGGCCGCCGAGCTCGAACATCGCGATCTCGAAGCTGGCGCGCGTGCGCGTCGACGCCTTCTCGAAGACCATGCCCAGCACGCGCCCGGGCCGCGTGGCGTGCGGCGCGCGCAGCGAGCGCAGCAGGCGAAACTCTTCGGCGCGGCGGATCAGCGCCTCGATGCCGCCGTCGGCCAGGTCCCAGAAGCTGAGGAAGTGTTTGACTGGTTCGCTCATCATCGCCGTCGTCGCGCGGGCCTCAGGCCGACGCGAGCACCCCGTCGAAGATCTCGACCGCCAGATCGATCTCCGCCTTGCTGACGATCAGCGGCGGCGCAAAGCGGATCACGTTGCTGCCCGCGACCGAGACCAGCAGCCCCTGCTCTCGCGCGCGAGCGACAATCGGCGCCGGCTCGCCGTCGATGACCAGCCCCTGCAAGAGGCCGCGTCCACGCGCGCCGCGTGCCTTCGGCCGGCGCCGCTCCGCCAGCCGCAGCAGCGACGAGCCGAGATGCGCGCCGACGTCGCGGCAGCGCTCGAGCAGGTTCTGGGAGTCGATTGCATGCTGCACGTACAGCGCCGCCGCCGTGGCCAGCGGGTTGCCGCCAAAGGTCGACGCGTGCGTGCCCGGCTCGAATCCGCGCCCGACCTCTTCGTTGGCGATCATCGCGCCAATCGGCACGCCGCCCGCCAGCCCCTTGGCCAGCGTGACCACATCGGGCACGACGCCTTCGTTCTCGAACGCGTAGAAGGTGCCGGTCCGGCCGGACCCGGTCTGCACCTCGTCGAAGATCAGCACCGTCCCGGTGTCGGTGCAGTGGCGGCGCAGCTCTTGGAGATATCCGGGCGGCGGTAGCAGGATTCCTCCCTCGGCCTGGATCGGCTCGACGATCACCGCGCAGGTCTTGTCGGTGATCGCGGCGCGCGCGGCGGCGATGTCGCCGAACGGCAGGAAGCGCACCGGCTCGACCAGCGGGCCGAAGCCGGCGCGGTACTTCTGCTGGCCCGTGACCGACAGCGCGCCCATCGTGCGCCCGTGAAAGCTGTTCTCGAACGCGACGAGCTCGATGCGGTGCGGGCGCGATTGGGTGACCACCTGATAGCGGCGCGCGAGCTTCAGCGCGGCTTCGTTGGCCTCGGTCCCCGAGTTGCAAAAGAAGATGCGCCCCTTGAACGCGCGGCGCTGCAGCGCCTCGGCCAGACGCACCTGGGCCTCGAGATAGTAGAGATTCGACGCGTGCACCAGCTGGCGCGCTTGCGCGCCGATCGCCTCGGCCAGGCCCGCGTGGCTGTGCCCGAGCACGCACACGGCCACACCCGCGGTCATGTCCAGGTAACGGCGACCGTCCGCGTCCCAGAGGGTGCAACCCTCGCCGCGGCTCATCACCACCGGCGCTTGCCGGTAGTTGTTCAGCAGCAGCCTTTGACCCGCCTTCACCAGATCGTCTTGCGTCGACATGAGGCGCCCCACTCTAGCAGCCACCCGGTCCACGCGCGAGCCATGTGGACGCCACGTGATCCTCGGCCTTGTGCGAAATCGCGGCGCGCCTTAGCTTCGCGCCCATGTCGACCACCGCTCCCACGGCGATCGTCGCGACGGCGACCGCGGTCCCCGCGCACTCGGCGCGGCAGCCGGAGGTCACGCGCGTGTTGCGCAGGCTGTTCCCGCTCCATGGTCGGCGCATGGACGCGGTCATGGCGCTGTTCGAGAACGCCCAGATCGACAACCGCTACAGCGTCTACCCGGTGGAGGAGATTGGCGTCCGCAAATCGCTGACCGAGACCACGCGGGAATATCGACGCCACGCGACCGCGCTCGCGCGCGAGGTCGCGGCGCGCGCGCTCGCCGACGCACGGCTCGCGGCGGACGACATCGATCTCATCATCACCACGTCGTGCACCGGCGTGATGATCCCGTCGGTGGACGCCTACCTGGTCGACGCGCTCGGGTTCCGGCGCGACGTGCGGCGGCTGCCGATCACCGAGCTCGGCTGCGTCGGCGGCGCGTCGGCGCTGGCGCGCGCGCACGACTTCCTGCGCGGCTTTCCCGACGCGCGCGTGCTGGTGGTCGCCGTCGAGTTGCCGAGCCTGAGCCTGCAGCGTGACGACACGACGCCGGCGAACCTGGTGGCGAGCGCGCTCTTCGGCGACGGCGCCGCGGCCGCCGTGCTCACCGCGCGCGGCGACCGGCCGGGCGTGCACGTGCTCGAGACGCTGAGCCACATCTTCCCGAACTCGACGGGCGCGCTCGGCTTCGACTTGCACGAGGACGGCTTTCACTCGGTGATCTCGAAAGACATCCCCGCGATCCTCAAGGGCGAGATCGTCGCGCTGGTCGATCGGCTCGCGGCCCGCGCCGGGCTGACGCGTGACCAGCTGACCTGCTTCCTGCTGCACCCGGGCGGCAAGAAGATCCTGGGCGCCGTCGAGGACGAGCTGGGGCTGGCGCGCGAGGCGACGCAACCGTCGTGGGACGTGCTGCGCGCGTATGGCAACCAATCGAGCGCGTCGGTGCTGTTCGTGCTGCACGAGTGGCTCACGCGGCGGGAGCCGCCCGCGGGCAGCCACGGCCTGCTCGCGGCGTTCGGGCCCGGCCTGACCGCCGAGCTGCTGCTGCTGCAATGGAGCTGAGCGAGCCGCTGAGCGTCCGATTGTTCCTGGCGTTGCTGGTGGCCGTCGGCGTCGGCCGGTTGATCGAGATGCGCGTGTCGCGGCGCCACCAGCGCGCGATGGGCGCGCGCGGGATCGAGGTCAAGCGCGAGCCGGTCTTCGGGCTCATGGTGGCGCTGCACACCGGCGTGCTCGTGGCGGCGGCGCTGGAAGTCATCTTTCTCAAGCGGCCCTTCACGCCGGCGGTCGGGTGGCCCGCGCTGGCGCTGGTGGTGCTGGCCAACCTGCTGCGCTGGTGGGTGATCGCCGCGCTGGGCCCGCACTGGAACGTGCGCGTGATGGGATCGCTGTCGATGGGCGTCGTGTCGTCGGGTCCGTTCCGCTACGTGCGTCACCCCAACTACGTCGCGGTCTTCGTGGAGCTGGCGGCGCTGCCGCTGGTGCACGGCGCGTGGCTCACGGCGCTGGGCGGCTCGCTCCTGCACGTCATGATCCTGCGGCGGCGAATCGCGCTCGAGGAGCAGGTGTTGCTGGCCGACCCGGGCTATCGCGCGGTCATGGGTCCGAAGCCGCGCTTCATCCCGCGCCTCTCGCCTCTGCCATGGCCGACGTCGCGGACGTCCTGATCGCGGGCGGCGGCATCGCCGGCTCGACGCTGGCGGTGCTGCTCGGGCGGGCCGGTCTGCGCGTCGAGATCTACGAGGAGCGGCGCTTCCCGCGCGAGAAACCGTGCGGCGAGGGGTTGATGCCGGCCGGCGTCGCCGTGCTGCGCCGGCTGGGGCTGGCCGAAGCAGCGGGCGGGCGGCCTCTGCACGGCGTGCGCTATCACGGCTTCGGCATGAGCGCCGAGGCCGCGTTCCCGGGCGAGATCGACGGCGCACCACCGGTGGCGCTGGGCCAGCGCCGCTGGCACCTCGACCGCGCGCTGTTCCAGGCGGCGCGCGCGACCACCGGCGTCGAGGCGGTGGAAGGGGTCGCCGTCGACGGCGCTGTCGTCGAGGACGGGCGGGCCGTCGGCCTGCGCGTGGGCGGCGAGATCCGCAGAGCGCGGCTGGTGATTGGCGCCGACGGGCCGCACTCTCCTGTGCGTCGCAGCCTGGGCCTGGACGCACCTCGTCCCAAGCGGGCGCGTATCGGCCTGCGCATGCACTTTCGCCTCGCGCGCCCCGCCGATCAGCCGAGCCTGATCGAGGTCTTCATCGGCGACGGCCACGAGCTCTACGTGACGCCGCTGCCCGGCGATGAGGTGCTGGTCGCGGGCCTGTCCGATCGCGACGTCGCCGCCGAGGATCCGGCCGGCGGAGCGCGCGCGGCGCTCGCGCGCTGGATCGAGGAGGAGCCGGTGCTGCGCGCGCGGCTCGCCGGCGCCGAGACGCTGACCGCGGTCGCGGGACGGTCGCCGCTCGGCCACCGCGCGCGCGCCGGCTTCGCGCCCGGCGCGGTGCTGCTGGGCGACGCCGCCGGTTTCATCGATCCCGTCACCGCGGGCGGCATGGCGCAGGCGATGCTGACCGCCGAGCTTCTGGCGCCGTTCGTGACCAAGACGCTCGCCGACGGCGGCGCGCGCGGCGACCGCTGGCTGCGGCGCTTCGATCGGCAGCGACGCGCGCTGCTGCGCGACTACCACCTGCTGACGCGGTTCGTGCTGTTTCTGATCGGCCGCCCGCGGCTGGCGCGAGCCATGCTGCGGCTGATGCGCCGCAATCCAAAGATGATGGCGCACCTGATCGGGGTGGCGGGTGGCGTGCGGCGGCTGATCTAGCGGCGGCGGTTGATCCAGCGGCGGCGTTTGGTCTAGAGGATTTCCCTCTCCCCTGCGGTCCGCCGCGGGGGAAAGGGAGAATCGCTCCTCTGAACGCCTCCCTTGGAACCGGTCCTTCGTCTCCCTTAGAACTTGTCCTTAGCCGCTCGCCTCGCCGCCAATTCCTCCACCGATGACGCGCGCACGAACGGATTCGTCGCGCGCTCGAGCGCAACCGTCGTTGGCGTGGTCTGCGGCGTCAGACGGCCCTGGCGCTCGCCGATCGCTCGGTTGTCGGGCTCGACGGTGGCGGCGAAGCGCAGGTTGCTCTCGGTGTACTCGTGACCGAACCAGAGCCGCGCCGTCACCGGGATCGCCGTGATCGCCTTCAGGCTGGCGTACATCTGTGCGGGCGTCCCCTCGAACAAGCGGCCGCAGCCCGCGGCAAACAACGTATCGCCGGTGAACACGTCGCCGGGGACGTCGCCGCCCTCGGCAGGGATGCCCCAGGCAATCGCCGCCCGCGTGTGTCCGGGGATGTGCATCGCCAGCAGCGGCCGCCCGAACAGCGTCAGGCGCGTGCGCACGAAACCGCTGGTGTCGACGTCGACGAACTCGGTCTGCGCCGGGATGCGCTCGCGATCCAGCGCGTGGCCGGCCACGAACAGCGTGCCGGCGCCCGCGCGCGCGACCAGATCCGCGATGCCGCCGACGTGATCGGCGTGGTGGTGCGTCGCCAGGATGCCGCGCAACGTGAGGCTGCGCCGTTGCAGCGCGGTCACGATCGGCTCCGCCTCCGACGGATCGACCACGTAGGCGTCTGCGCTGTCGGGGCGCGAAATCAGATAGGCGTAGTTGTCCTTGAGGCAAGGGATCGGTTCGATTTCGATCTGGTTCATGAGCGACCTCGCGGGGACATCCTAGCGCGGACGCGACGCGCCGGCGCGAGATGTTCGCCGTCGCTCGCGCGCGGGCGGCGCCGGCCGCGCCGATCGCGCCGAGCCTGGCAGATCGCGCAAGGCAGCTGCCAGGCGCGCCACCGCCTCTTCCAGGCGACGCGGCTCGTACCCACCGTACCCGAGACGCAGGTGATCTCCCCACCGCGCGAGCGCGTGCGCGTCCTCGGGCAACACGTAGGCGCCGCCGGGAACGAACCCCACGCCGCGCGCGGCCGCGGCCTGGCACCAGCGGTCGACGTCGATCGGGGCCGATGCGCGCGCCCACAGCGACATCCCGCCCGGCGGCACGCGGAACGTCAGCGCCTCGCCGAGCCGCCGGCGCAGCGCCGTCACGAAGGCGTCGCGCCGCGTGTTGTAAATGCGGCGCATGCGACGCGCGTGGCGTTGCAGCTCGCCGTCCTCGATCAGCTCCGCGACCGCGCTCTCGGTGCTCATGTCGCCCTGGCGATCGGCGACCTCGCGCAGCCGCGCCAGGCGATCCAGCAGCGGGCGCGGCGCCACCGTGAATCCGAGGCGCAGGCCGGGCGCCAGAATCTTCGAGAACGTGCCGACGTAGATCACCACGCCGGCGGCGTCGGCGCTGGCCAGCGGCATCACCGGATGCCCTTCGAAGTGGAACTCGTGATCGTAGTCGTCTTCGATGATGGCCAGCCGCTGCCGGCGCGCGAGATCCAGCAGCGCGATCCGGCGCGCCGCCGACAGCACCACCGTCGATGGGTACTGGTGGTGCGGCGTCAGGTAGAGCGCGCGGATCGGCCGGCGCGCGCACAGCGCCTCGAGCGCGCCGACGTCGACGCCGTCGCGGTCGACCGGCAGCGGCGAGAGACGCGCGCCCGCGCGCACGATCGCGTCCCAGGCGCGCCGGTAGCCGAGCTCCTCGACCGCGACCAGGTCGCCGGGCCGTATCAGCGTGCGCGCAACCAGGTCGATCGCCATCTGGCTGCCGCGCGTGATGAGCACGTCGGCGGCGCTGGCGGCCAGCCCGCGCGTCGCCGACAACATGCTCGCGACCGCGGCGCGCAGGCGCGGAAAACCGTACGGGTCGGTGTAGCCCAGCGTGGCGCCGCCGCGGCTGCGCAGCGCCCGCCGGTACGCCCGCGCCAGCGCCGCGGTCGGCACCAGCGTCAGATCGGGCACGCCGCCCCAGAGAAAGATGCCCCCGGCCGGCAGCTCGGACGCGGGCGATTCGATCACACTCGATCCGGCGAAGACGAAGTCGGCCGCACGATCATTGCGCGCGCGTGACGGCGGCAACGGCCCTTCCGCAGCCGGCTCGGGGGGAAGGTCGAAGCCGGGCGCGCCGGGGACGCCCGGACGCGGCGCCGAGGCCGCCGCGAACCGGCGCGGCGAGAGATCCGGCAGGCGCGCGCTCACGAACGTGCCCGAGGCCGGCGCGCTCGTGATCCAGCCTTCGCCGCTGAGCTCGTCGTACGCGGTCACCACGGTGTTGCGGTTCACGCCCAGCGCGTGCGCCAGCTCGCGGGTCGCCGGCAACCGATCGCCGGCGCGCAGCCGCCCGCGCCGGATCTCGTCGGTCAGGAGCCGCGCGATGCGCCGATAGACCGGCGCGCCGGTGGCCGAGTCCGAGCCGGCCGGGGCGCGAACCAGATCGTCGGGCGAAAATCGCAGGGGCCAGCGCGGAGACATCTGGACCAGGAGAATTTCACGAACTGGACCTTCTGCATAGTCCGCCGCCCGCGCAGGATTGGCGCCATGGAAAAGCCGCTCTCGAGCCCGCCGCCGCTTTCGTCGACCGACCGCACGCGCCTGCGCCGCCACCCCGAGCGCGGGCAGGCGGATCGCGCGGCGCTGGACGCGATCCTCGACGCCGGCTGGGTGGTCCACATCGCGTTCACCACCGGCGGTGGCCAGCCGCTGGCGATCCCCACGACCTATGTGCGAATCGACGCTCAGATCTACGTTCACGGCGCGGTCGCCAGCGGCATGCTGCGCGCCGCGGGTGGCGGCGCCGATCTGTGCGCGACGGTGACGCTGCTCGACGGCCTGGTGCTGGCGCGCTCGGCGTTCCACCACTCGATGAACTATCGCTCGGCCGTGATCCTCGGGCGCGCGCGGCTGGTGACCGACGCCGCCGAAAAGCGGCGCGCGCTCGAAGCGCTGGTCGAGCGCCTGGTCCCAGGCCGGATGCAGACCGCGCGGCCGCCCAGCGCCGAGGAGCTGAAGACCACGTCGGTCCTGGCGCTTCCGCTCGACGAGGCGTCGGTGAAGATTCGCACCGGACCGCCCATCGACGGTGAGAGCGACGTCACCTGGCCGGCCTGGGCTGGCGTGATCCCGCTGGCGATCGCGAGCGGTGCGCCCGAACCCGCCAGTGAAACGCGCGGGGCGCCGCCCGCGCGCACGCTCGCCGGTCCCGTCTCGCTCTCGGCGCCAGTCGCCGAGCAACGCCACGGCGACTGGGTGCTCAGCGACGATCGCTCACGTGTCGACTTCGCGCGCGTCACGGAGTGGCTCGCCGGCTCGTACTGGTGCCCCGGCATCCCGCGCGCCGCGGTCGAGCGCGCGGCGGGCGGCTCCTCGCTGGTCGCCGGCGCGTACGACGCCGCGGGCGAGCAGGTCGGCTACCTGCGCGTGGTCTCGGACTGCACGCGCTTCGCGAATCTCATGGACGTGTTCGTCGCCGAGGCGCACCGCGGCCACGGCCTCGGCCGCGCGCTGGTGCGGTTCGCGCTCGCGCACCCGGCGCATCGCGAGATCGCGCGCTGGATGCTGGGCACCAAGGATGCGCACGGCGTCTACGCGCGCGAGGGCTTCCGGCCCATCGACGAGCCGGGCCGACTCATGCAGCGGCTGGTCGCGCCCCCCTGGAGCGCGCCGTAAGATTGCCGGGTGGCGAACCTGCTGCTCTACGACGGCGTCTGCGGTCTCTGCGATCGGCTCGTGCAGTTCGTGTTGCGCCGCGATCGCGCCGACCGATTTCGATTCGCCGCGCTGCAGAGCCAGCTCGCCACCCATCTGCTGCGCGGGTACGGCCGCGACGCCGGCGATCTCGACACGGTCTACGTCGTCGCGCGCTACGGTGAGCCATCCGCGACGCTGCTGTCCAAGGGCCGCGCCGTGCTCTTCGTCCTCGCGCAGCTCGGCGGGATCTGGCGGCTGGCGTCGCTCCTGCGCGTCTTGCCGCGGCCGCTGCTCGATCTTGGCTACGACCAGATCGCGCGACGCCGCTACCGCTGGTTCGGACGTTACGACGCGTGCCAGCTGCCGACGCCGGCGGCGCGACGCAAGTTCCTGGACGGCGACAGCGACGGCTGAGGTGTCGGCCTCCGCGCACCTTGGTAGAGAGACGACCAGCACGCGACGAGCGTGATCTGCGTCGCGCGACCGCGGGCAATTGAAGCTCCGCGCGGCCAGATGTGTCCATATTGACGTGTGCGGTCGCGGCGCGAGGGTTCCCATCCTCACGTTTACAAAACTTTACGTCGGAGCAAAGCCACGGCAATGCCCCCCAACGACCGTCGATGAGTCAAGTCGTCGCGCCGACGTGTCGATGCCTCGATGAATTTCGAGGCCGCGACGCACGGCCGGACGACGGCGCAGCAGAGCAGGGCCCGACCAGCGTGAGGAGAAGACATGCGGCTCGACAAAGATCGTGAGCGCTCGATAGAGAGCGGAAGGGGTTTCGCACCCCTGCCCCTGGCGATGGCGGGCGTGCTCGGCGCGCTCCTCGTGTCGGGCTGCGGAAGCGTGAGCGAGAAACAGACCGGTGGCGGGCCTGCGGACGGTTCGTCGCCCGACGGCGGTTCGCCCGACGTTCCCGCGCCGCCGCCCTTCCAGGCCGACCAGCCGTACACCTACGTCGCCAAGGTCAAGAATCTGCTCGTGGGGCTGGCGCCCACGGACGCCGAGATCCAGCAGGTCATTGCCGACCCGACGGCGCTGAAGACGCTGATCGACGGCTGGATGCAGCTGCCCCAGTACCAGGAGAAGATGAAGCGCTTCTTCGAGCTCGCCTTCCAGCAGACGCAGGTCACCGCCGCCGACTTCGCCGACCAGGCCTATCCGAAACAGATCGCCATCAACAACACGACGACTCCGCTGCTGGTGCAGAACGCGCAGCAGAGCTTCGCGCGCACGATGATGCAGCTCGTCGCCGAGGGCCACCCGCTGACCGAGGGGATGACCACCACGCAGGTGATGATGACGACCGCGATGAAGGAGTACTACGCCTTCCTCGACGTCTGGGAGGTCGACGACACCGGCAAGGTCACCGATCGCTTCAAGCAGCAGCACGCGGGCCTGTCGATCGTCGCCGAGACGGGAGCCGGAGCGATCCCGATCGCCGACACGCTCGACCCGTCGAGCCCGAACTACATGCACTGGTACAACCCCGACGTCGCGACCAGCAACCCCACCGTCGCCGGTTGCACGGAGGATCCGATCACCTTCCCGGCCAGCGGTGTCACGCTGCACTACCTGCTCTACGGCTCGCTCGACGGGCACAAGAGCAGCAGCGGCGTGCAATGCCCGCCCACGGGCGGCAGCGCCACGGCGGCCCAGCTGACCACCGCCGACTTCGCCGACTGGACGATGGTGACGATCCGCCCGCCGAACGCCGGCGAGTCGGTCACGCCGTTCTGGGATCTGCCGTCGCTGCGCACGGCGACCGAGCTGGTGCTGACCATCCCGCGCACCGGCTTCTTCAGCACGCCGGCGTTCTTCGCCAACTGGCAGACCAACATCAGCAACCAGATGCGCGTCACCTTGAATCAGACGCTGATCGTCGCGCTCGGCTCGTCGGTCGACGGCACCGACAACACGCTCACCCCGGGCAACCCGCCGCCGGGGCTGGACACCACCCACGCGTCGCAGCCTCAGTGCAGCATCTGCCACCAGACGCTGGATCCGCTGCGCTCGATCTTCGCGGCCAACTACTCCTGGAACTATCACAACCAGCTCGATACGACCCTCACGGCGCAGAAGGGGCTGTTCTCGTTCCGCGGCGTGATCCAGCCGGTCGCGACCATGACCGACCTCGGTACGACGCTGGTCCAGCACCCGCTGTTCCCCAGCGCCTGGGCGCAGAAGCTCTGCTACTACGCGAACTCCGAGGCCTGCGTCGCCGACGATCCGGAGTTCCAGCGCGTCGTCGCCGCGTTCCAGGCGTCGAGCTTCTCCTGGAACGTGCTGGTTCGCGAGCTGCTGGCGTCGCCGATCACCACCAACGCCAGCCCGACGGCGACCTCGGCCGCCAACGGCGAGATCGTCGCGGTCTCGCGCCGCGACCACTTCTGCGCCTCGCTCGACAACCGCCTCGGCTTCGCCGACGTGTGCGGCCTCGACGCCGTCACCAAGAAGGCGCTGTCGGCGACCGTGCCGCTCATCGTCTCGGGGCTTCCGTCCGACGGCTACGGGCGCGGCTCGACCGCGCCGGTGCTGCCCAATCAGCCGACGCTGTTCTTCCGCGCCGGCACCGAGAACATCTGCGAGTCGGTCGCGGCGAGCATCATCGACGTGACCGCCACCAAGCAGGTCCCGGGCGTGAGGTACTGGTCGAGCGCGTCGCCCGACGGCGCGATCGCCGACTTCGTCGGTAACTTGATGGGCCTGGTCGCTTCCGACCCGCGCGCGGTGCCGGCGACGACGCTGCTCAAGGGTCATTTCACGGGCGCGATGGCGCAGGGAGCGAGCGCCTCCGACGCGCTCAAGTCGACGTTCGTGGTCGCGTGCCAGGCACCCTCCGCGGTTTCGATCGGAATGTGAAGGAGACACCGGAAATGCTCACTCGTCGTCAAGCGATCACGTCGACCCTCTTCGGCAGCGGCTACATCGGGCTGCGCGCGCTGGCAACCGGTCTGCCGGTGTCGTTCCTGCTGAACCCGCGCCGCGCGCTGGCCGCCAGTCCCCAGCCGGGCTGCGCCACGCAGAGCAAAGCGCAGTACATCATCCTCAACACCTCGGGCTCGGGCGATCCGATCAACGCCAACGTGCCCGGCACCTACGACGATCCCAAGGTCGTGCACAGCACCGACCCGACGATGGCGCCGACGCCCATCACGATGCGCGGGCGCAGCTCGACGGCGGCGGCGCCGTGGGCGACGCTGCCGCAGGCGGTGCTGGATCGCACGGTGTTCTGGCACCTCATGACCAACACGCCGATCCACCCCAAGGAGCCGGACGTGCTGAAGTTGATGGGCAACACCTACGCCGGCGAGATGCTGCCGTCGCTGCTGGCCAAGCACCTGGCGCCGTGCCTGAACACGATCCAGACGCAGCCGATCAGCATCGGCGCCACCACGCCGGCCGAGGGGTTGAGCTTCGGCGGCGCGGCGCAGCCGATCATCCCCGCGCTGGCGCTCAAGGCGACGCTGACGAGCACGCCCGGGCCGCTGGCCAACCTGCAGGGGCTGCGCGATCAGACGCTGGCGTCGATCTACGACCTCTACAAGCAGGACGCGAGCCCCGCGCAGAAGGCGTACATCGACTCGCTGGTGACGTCGCAGACGCAGGTGCGCAGCATCAACCAGAGCTTGCTGAGCGCGCTCGGCTCCATCACCGACAACACCGCCAACTCGCAGATCCTGGCGGCCGTGACGCTGATCCAGATGAACGTCACGCCGGTGATCTCGATCCACATCCCGTTCGGCGGCGACAACCACCGCGACATCGGCCTCGCGGGCGAGACCACGCAGACGGTGTCGGGCGTCGCGACGATCAATGCGCTGATGTCGCAGCTCGCGGCGGCGGGGCTGAGCGACAGCGTGACGTTCATGTCGCTCAACGTCTTCGGCCGCACCATCGGCCCCGGCAACACCGACGGGCGGCAGCACAACCAGTCACACCAGGTGTCGGTCACCATCGGCAAGCCGTTCGCGGGCGGCATCATCGGCGCCATCGGTCCGGTCGGTGGCGACTACGGCGCGCTGGCGATCAACTCGAGCAGCGGCGCCGGCGCCGCCGACGGTGACGTCACACCGGTCGCGTCGCTGCCTTCGTTTGGCCGCACCATGCTGGCGGCGGTCGGCGTCGACAGCACGACCATCGGCACCGAGATCATGTCGGGCAAGGTGATCACCGCCGCGCTGGCGAGCTGAGCGCGGCTACCGATCCCGGACGCTCGACGAAGGTCTCGATCGCCGCCAGCACGCGGGCGTCGGCGTCGGCCTGCGTCTCGCCCGCGGCCTTGCGCTGCTGCGCCGAGACCTCGAGCGAATGGTCGCCGCCCTCGACGACGAAGAGCTGGTTGGGCGCGGCCATGCGCGGGCGCACGGCGGCGAGCTTGTCGAGCGGGCACAACGGATCACGCGTCCCCTGCACGAACAGGATCGGCGTGCGCAGCGCGAGCAGCACCTGGTCGCGCAGCGCGCCGGTCGCGCCCGACTGCAGCGGATAGCCGAGGCAGATGAGGCCCGAGATCAGTCTCACGCCGGGGCGCGGCGGCGTCGGGGCGGCCGCGGCGGCCTCCTCGACCGCCAGGTGGCATCCCATGCGCCCGCCCATCGACTTGCCGATCAAGAACACCGGCCGTCCGCGTGCGAGGCCGGCGACCGCCGACACCAGCGCTTCGCGGTGCGCGGCGATGAGCACCGGCGGCCGGTCGGGCGATTTGCGGCCCGCGCGCATGTACGGGTAGTCGAACGCGACCACGTCACCCAGCGTCTCCAGGCGCTTGCGCCAGGCGACCATCCAGCGCGACGTCGACGGCGCGCCGGCGCCCGGCGCGAAGAGGAAGAGGGGCCGGTTGGGCATGCGGCGCATGCTAACGCAGCGATGCCCCGCGGTGAAAAAGGCGGCTACTGCACCGGCATGGTCACGGGCGCGCAACGGTCGGTTGCCGTGTCGCAAACGGCGCCGCCGTTCACGTCGCCGCCGCAGAGCGAGTCGGGATTGCTCACGCGATCGCAGCCGGCGACCTGGGGCAGGCCGTTACACGTGGCGCGGTTGAGACCGCGGCGCGCCAGGAAGGCGTCCGCCGCCGCCGGGAAGCGCGTGCCCGCGACGTCGACGCCCGGGTTGTTCTCGGTGTCCCAGAACCCCAGCGACGTCGGCTGCGCGTTGGGCATCGAGAAGCTTCCGCAGATGTAGGACTCCAGCGCAACGGCGTCGAACGCCGACGGGGTCGCGAACATCTGGTACGCGGGCACATCGGCGTCGCCCAGGCCGCGCTGACCCGCGAGGTGGCAGGTCAAGCAGTACGGCCGCAGCACGTTCTGATGGAAGTCAGCGTCCTCGGACCTGGTATTCCACGCGGCGGGCGTCGTGTCGCCGGTCGCCGTGGTGCCGGCGACCGGCAACGAGTTGCCGTACAGCCCGGCCAGCATCGTCGACTGCACAGCGGTCAGCGGCGTCCCCGTCGCCAGCAAGTTGATCTGACGGATGCGCTCTTCCTGACCGGCGCGCGTCACGCCGTCGGGGATGCCGTTGCCCTTGACGAACAGCACGACGTTGGGATCGAGGGGCAGGAAGTGCGCATTGCGCGCCAGGTGCTTCTGCGAATCGTAGCCGCCGCCGTGACAGGTCATGCAGACCTGCGGATGCGGGCGGGGGCCCAGCGTGTCCAGGCGCGCCCAGTCCTGGCGCTTGCCGCTGGAGTTGTAGACGTAGAACTGCACCTGATAGTTCGGGTCCAGGCTGGGGCGGTAGCTGATGCAAACGGTGTTGCGCGGCGTCTGTCCGTCCATGGCCGCGAGCAGCGACACCTGCTCCTGGCGGAAGCCAGGGCCATAGTTCGCGACGTAGCACGCCGAGCCCTCGAGCACGTTCCCCTGCGCGTCGTGTCCGTCGGCGAACTTCGAGCAGGCGAGCTCGCGGCCGAGGCCCAGCTCGTTGCGGTTGTAGTAGACGACGACGCCGGTGCGATCGCGGAAGTCCTGCAGCGCTTCACCCGGCAGCGGCGTCGGAAAACCGAAGACACGCTTCCAGTCGTCGAGCGTTGCCGGCGCGGTGACGTGCGGCCCCACCGGCTGACCGGTCGTCGGATCGACGTCGCCGGTGTCGAACGCCTCGCCCGCGGGATTGCCGAGGGTATCGTAGAAGAGCCGCGTCTCCGCGATCGCGGGGTCGGCCGCCGAGCCCCACAACGCTGGCGTTCCGTCCGCCTGCATGCCGGTCAGAAGACCGCCGTTCGGCACGTAGGCGGCGTTGAGCGCGACGCCGGACAACGGCGGCGGTCCCTCCGGCACGGGTTGCCCGCTGATGCACGCCGCCGCGAGCCCGCAGAGCGATGCGGAGAGAGTGAACGCAGCTCGGAGATTCACGCGACGGCGGATGGCGTCGGATCGGACGGGCGGCGTCGTGCCGCCTGAGAGATCTACGAACAACTTCATCCTTCGGCCTTCCGTGGGTTTCAGAGGCCGCAAACACGCGGCGCCCAACTCACTTCATCGGAATGTTCCGCGTAAGACCTAACTAGAAAAACACGCCGTGTATCGTTTGCCACCGTCGACAAACGACGATGGTGAACAAGGTGCGACGGTGCGGAACGCCGGAACGTCGCAGCGACCTGCAGCCACGCACACGGAGTCGTCAGCGACGGCGACGACGCCAGAACGCGTAGGCCACGCCGCCCGCCAGCAGCGTCAACAATCCGGCGGCGCTCTCGCGCGGCCTGTCATGGAGCGCGAACGCAGTCATGAAGATCGCCGAGGCGAGAAAAAGCGAGCCGCTGAGCGGCCATCCCCACGCGCGGTGCGGCCGCTCGGCGCGCGGCTCGCGCGCGCGCAGCACGAACGCCGCCAGAACCGTGGCGCCGGCGCTGACCGTGAGCGTGAAGCCGACATAGACCAGGATCGGATCGAATGTCGCCGTCGCTGCGGCGACGAACGCCAGCGCCCCCTGGAGTGCGACCGCGGCCGTCGGTGCGCCGCGCGGTCCGACACGGCCGAGGGCGCGGAAGAACAATCCATCCTCGGCCATCGCCACGCTGATGCGCGGGCCCGACATCATGAACGCGCTCACCGAGCCCGCGAGCGCGAGCGCCACCAGCGACGACAGCAGCAGGGCGCCGCGCGAGCCGAACAGCGCGGCAGCCACGACGTGTGCGACGGCGATCTGCCCCGAGAGCGCGGCGGGCGGCACGGCCCAGAGGAACACCACGTTGAGCGCGACGTAGAGCGCGGTGACGAGGCCGGTGCCGGCGATCAACGCGCGCGGCAGCGTGCGCGCCGGCTCGCGCAGCTCGCCCGCGACGTAGGCGGCGCTGTTCCACCCGAAGTAGGCGTACGAGACGTAGACCAGCCCCAGCGCCAGCGCGCCGGCGTCAGCGCCCGCCACGCCGCCCTTCGCCGCCGGCGACGGGCCCGCGAAGCTGCCGGCGAGATTCGACCAGTCGCCGCGCCCCGACGCGATGGCGCCGCCGATGAAGACGACGATCAAGGCGACGACCAGCGCCGTCAGCGTCGCCTGCAGGCGCGCGCCAAAGCGCACGTCGAAGAGGTGCGCGCAGGTGACGGCGGCGATCAGCGCGAGCGCCACAAGCCGCTGCGGCAGCGCGGGAAAGACCTCGTGTGCGTAGCGGCCGAACGCCAGGGCTCCCGCGGCGGCCGGCGCGGCGAAACCGACGAGGAGGCCGATCCACCCTGAAAGGAAGCCGACCGCGGGATGAAACGCGCGCGACAGGTAAACGTACTCGCCGCCCGCCCGTGGCATCATCGCGCCGAGCTCGGCGTAGACCGCCGCCCCACACAGCGCGAGCACGCCGGCGCCCACCCAGACCGCCAGCACCAACCCGGGCGAGCGCAGCGACGCGAGGAGCACGCCGGTGGTCGTGAAGATCCCGGTGCCGATCATGCTGGCCACGACCAGCGCCGCGCCGTGGGCGGCCCCGAGCGGACGATCAGCGGCCATTTCACCCGTACTATCGCGGCCAGGCGCGGGCTTCAACGCGTCCTCGCGCAATTTTTTCGTGTAGTTTCACGCGAATAAGCCGAACAATATAATGTGGTGCGGGGCCATGGTGGTCGCGGCTCCCCCCATCCCGTTGACCGCCATGATCGGAACTCTGATTCGCGATTACCGAATTGTAACCGAGCTCGGCAGCGGGGGCATGGGCACGGTCTACTTCGCGGAGCACACGCTGATCGGACGCCGCGCCGCGATCAAGGTGCTGAAGGCCGACGTATCGAGGGACGAGGACATCGTCGCGCGCTTCTTCACGGAGGCCAAGGCGGTGAACTCGATCCGCCACCCCAACATCGTCGACATCACTGACTTCGGACAGGGAGACTTCGGCCAGAAGGATCCGATCTATTTCATCATCATGGAGATGCTCGAGGGGGAGACGCTGGGCGCGCGCCTCGAGATGGAGCACTCGCTCGACGAGAGGACGACGGTTCACATCCTCGGTCAGGTCGCGTCGGCGGTCGGCGCGGTCAACGAGCACGGGATCGTGCACCGCGATCTCAAGCCGGAAAACATCTTCCTGACCAATCACCCCGACTATCCCGACTTCGTGAAGGTGCTCGACTTCGGCGTGGTCAAGCTGATGGGCGTGCCCGAGGAGTCGCACAAGACGCGCCCGGGATCGGCGATCGGCACGCCGGCGTACATGTCGCCCGAGCAGTGCCTCGGCGACTCGCGGCTCGACCACCGCAGCGACGTCTATGCGCTGGGCGTGGTCGGCTACGAGATGCTCACCGGCGGGCTGCCGTTCGTCGGTGATTCGCTCGAGGTGATGATGGGCCACGCGCGCGGCGCGGTGGTGCCGCCGAAAGAGCGCAATCCCGCCCTGTCCGACGCGATCAACGACGTCATGCTGCGTGCGCTCGCCAAGAAGGCCGACGATCGCTTCGCCAACATGCGTGAATTGCGGCTGGCGATGGAGGCGGCGATCGCCCCGCCGCGACCGCGCGTGGCGACGCCGGCACCCGCGCCCATCGTCGAGCCACCGCCGCCGGCCGCGGCCGCGCCAGCGCCGCCGGCGCCGCCCAACGTCACCGTCCAGGAGCGGCACGCCAAGGAAAAAGGCGAGGTCGAGAGCGAGGTCCAGAGGATCGAACGCATCGAGCGTATGGAGCGCGTGCAGACCACGAAGGTGGGCGGCAAGCTGCGCGAGATCATCGCCAAGCGCATCGCGCAGAACCGCCTGGCGGTGCCGTCGATGCCGGCGGTGGCCGTGCGCTGCCTCGAGCAGCTGCGCGATCAGAACGCGAAGTTCAGCGAGCTGGCCGCCACCGTCGAGAAAGATCCGCTGATCGCGTCGCGCATCCTGCGCATCGTCAACAGCCCCGCCTACGGCGGGCGCGAGCCGATCACGAGCCTCGAGAACGCCATCAGCCGCCTCGGCATGAAGCCGTTCCGCACGATCCTGATCGAGCTCGCGGCCCGCGAGGTGTTCGCGTCGAAGAACCAGCGCATCCGCCAGGCCTTTCGCGGCATCTGGGAGCACTGTCTCGCCGTCGGCATGCTCGCGCGCGACATCGCCGGCAAGCTGCCCGGCGCGGCCGACGCAGACTCCGCCTACCTGGCTGGCCTGTTCCACGACGTCGGCAAGCCTGTGGTCGGCGCGCTCCTGCTGGAGGCGGAGCGCAGCCTGATGGAGGAGCTCGACGAACCGTTCATGAGCGAGACGCTGTGGCTCAAGGTCGTCGACAACGCTCACCGCGACGTCGGCGCGTCGCTGGCGTCGCAGTGGACGCTGCCGGCGTCGGTCGCCAAGGCGATCGCGGGATTCGAGGCCTACGACGAGGGCGGCCGCGGCTCGTGCACCAACCTGGTGCGCTACGCAAACGCGCTCGCCAAGCGGCAGGGGCTGTACGTCGGCACGATCGACGCCGAGGAGGTCCAGGCGGTCATCGTCGAGGGCCGCCGCGTGCTGGCCGTCGACGAACCGACCGAGGCCGGTCTGCTGGCGGGGCTCGCGGAGCGCGTGGAGACCATCACGGCCGCAAGCGCGGCGGCCCCGCAGGCGCGCCTGATCAACGTCGCGGCCAAGGTGCACTAGCCAAGCGAGCGACCGCGCGCGGCTAACAAAAAACCGACGAGCTCCGCGGCCGATGTCAGCATCAGGAGCGCCACCGACCAGAACGCGATGCTCTCCCAGCGCGCGGGATCGCGGAAGGCGCCCCGACGCATGCGTAGCACCTGCCAGGCGCCGATCGGCGCCGTCAACAGCGCGCAGCCGGCCACGATCGAAGGCAGGCCGACCGTCACGAGCAGCGGCAGCGATAGGTAGACCGCGATTATCACGCCCTGATAGAGCCGCGCGGCCCATTCGGCCCCGTGGCGGACGACCAGCGTCTGCTTGCCGGTGGCGGCGTCGCCGGCAGCGTCGGGAAACTCGATCGCCAGCAGCATCGTGAACTGCAGGCCGGCGAGTGGCGCAATGGCGACAAAAGGAAGTAATCTCCATTGCACTGCTTGCAGATAAAAACCCGTGAGCGGCACGAGCCCCGATACGACGACCGCGACGTCCAGCTCGCCCCAACCGGTCGAGTGCAGGCGTAACGGCGGCGCGCTGTACTCCCAGGACAGTACGAGGATCGCGGCCATCAGCATCACGACGCCCGCCGGCGCGCCTGCGTGACCGACCAGGATCCCGGTCGCCACGCACGCGAGGGCGACCAGAATCAGGGCTGCGACCAGCGCTGCCGCGCGCGGCAGCTCGCCCGCGGGCAACACGCGGCTGCCCCCCGACCACCGCGTCGGCGTGCTGTTAGCTCGATCGGCGTCGAAATCGAAATAGTCGTTACAGTAGTGAGTCATCAGATGTGCGGCGGTCACGGCGGCCTGTCCCCAGCCATACCGTCGCCAGTCGATCGCGAGCGCACCGTCTGCGAACGCGGCGATGGCCGCGCCCAGCCCGTAAAAAACCAAACCCCCGACGAGAAAGAGCGGACGTCCCAGGCGGACGAAGGCGCCGAGCTGACGGAGACGAAACACGTGCCCGCGCACGGGCGGGAGCATACACGCGCTCCCCGAGGGCGTGTGCACGCGCCGAACGTGACGGGCAGCTCGTCCATTGACACCGACGGGTCCGCGACCTAACCTCCGGCGAACCTTTGAGATCTATTTTGGCTTTTCACCGGTTTGCGGAGGCGACGGCGAATAGGCTCGCGGTGTTCGCGAACATGTGTCAATTCTCGACGCCGAAACCGCGGAAACTTTCATCAGCCAAGCCCGCGCGGCTTGCTTCGAAAGATAGGTGACCTGATGCCCGAGGCCGGAATTCCGAATCCCAGAACCGACCCCGTCTTCATAGGCATCGACGTTGGATCCACGACCGTGAAGGCGGTCGTGGTCGATCCCGTGACCCATCAGATTCTCTGGTCCGACTATCAGCGTCACCAGACCAAGCAGGCGGAAAAGGTCCTCGAGCTGCTGGTCGCGATCGGCAACGAGTTCCCGAACCTGCCGCCGGGAAGCATCCGCAGCTTCATCACCGGCTCGGGCGCGTCCCCGCTGGTGGCCCCCATCGGCGCCAAGTTCGTGCAAGAAGTGAACGCGGTCACGCTGGCCGTCGAGCGCCTGCACCCCGACGTCGGCTCGGTCGTCGAGCTCGGTGGCCAGGACGCGAAGATCATCATCTTCAAAGAGGCTAAGAACGACAAGGGCGAGAGCACGGGCAAAACGGCCATCGCCTCGATGAACGACAAGTGCGCGTCGGGCACCGGCGCCACCATCGACAAGTGCTTCATGAAGGTCGGCATGCCGTCCGAAGATGCGATGAAGCTGCACTTCGACGACAGCAAGCTGCACCACGTGGCCGCCAAGTGCGGCGTGTTCGCCGAGACCGACATCGTGAACCTGGTCAAGGCATCGATCCCGTCGAAGGAGATCATGTGCTCCCTCGCCGACGCGATCGTCATGCAGAACCTGTCGGTGCTCACGCGGGGAAATACGCTGCGGCACAAGGTCCTCCTGCTGGGCGGCCCGAACACGTACCTGCCCTTCCTCCAGGAGTGCTGGCGCAAGCGCATCCCGCAGACCTGGGAAGACCGCGGCTACGCGTATCCCAAGGACGTGCCGCTCGAAGAGCTGATCATGATCCCCGCCAACGCGCAGTACTACGCGGCGTTCGGCGCGGTGATGTACGGCCTGCACGAGGACGCGTCGGTCGGCATCTACAAGGGGCTCGAGAAGCTGAACGAGTTCATCACCTCGGGCCGCAAGTCGAAGCTCGGCGACTCGGCGGGCCCGCCGCTGTCGCGCGACGCCGCCGAGCTCGAGGCGTTCCGCGAGCAGTACAAGATCCCCAAGTTCATCCCGGCGACGCTCACGCCCGGCACCAAGGTGCGCGCGGTCATCGGCATGGACGGCGGCTCGACGTCGTCGAAGGCCGTGCTCGTCGACGAGAACAAGAACATCCTCAAGAAGGAGTACCAGCTCTCGAAGGGCAACCCGATCCAGGACGTGAAGGAGATCCTGGCGCGGCTAAAGGCGTGGGTCACCGACGCCGGCTGCGAGCTCGAGGTGCTGGGCTTCGGCGCGACCGGCTACGCGGCCGACGTGCTGGAGAAGACCGTCAAGTCCGACGTCAACATCGTCGAGACCGTCGCGCACATGATGTCGGCCACCACCTATTTCGGCGACATCGACGTCATCTGCGACATCGGCGGGCAGGACATCAAGGTCCTGTTCATGCAGAACGGCGACATCAAGAACTTCCGTCTGTCGAACCAGTGCTCGGCCGGCAACGGCATGCTGCTGCAAGCGATGGCCGATCAGTTCGGCGTGAAGATCACCGAGTACGCCGAGACCGCGTTCGGCGCCGACCTGTCGCCGAAGTTCAGCTACGGCTGCGCGGTGTTCCTCGACAGCGATCGCGTCAACTTCCAGAAGGAAGGCTATTCCAAGGAAGAATTGCTGGCCGGCCTGGCGCAGGTGCTGCCCAAGAACGTCTGGCAGTACGTCGTGCAGATCCCGCGCATGGCGGCGCTGGGCACCAAGTACGTGCTCCAGGGCGGCACGCAGTACAACCTGGCGGCGGTCAAAGCCCAGGTCGACTACATCAAGGAGCGCGTGCCGGGCGCGGAGGTTTACGTCCACCCGCACTGCGGTGAGGCGGGCGCGATCGGCGCCGCGTTCGAGACCCTGCGCGTGGTCGGGCGGCGCGGCTACTCGACGTTCGTCGGCATCGACTCGGCGATCAACATCGAGTACGTCTCGGTGAACGACGAGAGCACGCGCTGCCACTTCTGCCCGAACCTGTGCGCGCGCACGTTCATCGACACACGCACGCCCGCGGGCGACACCGCGCGCTACATCAGCGGCTTCTCCTGCGAAAAGGGGACGGTCGAGTCGGAGGACGCGATGCTCGCGCTGTCCGCCGAGCGCAAGAGACTGATGAAGGCGTACCCGAACCTGGTCGACACCGAGTCGAAGCTGCTGTTCCGGCACTTCTACGACCAGCATCCGATGCCCGAGGACGGCGCGAAGAAGATGGACATCGAGGTCCGGCGCACGCTGACCAACGTGCGGCGCATCCCGATCGAAGGGACGTTCAAGCGGTCCAGCGCCGAGGCGTGGAAGAAGCGCTCGCGCATCCGCATCGGCATCCCCAAGGTGCTGAACGTCTGGTCGACCGCGCCGTTCTGGCGCACCTATCTCGAGACGCTGGGCATCGCCAAGCAGCACGTGGTCTTCAGCGACTACACCTCGGAAGAGATGTGGATGGAGGGTGGCAAGTACGGATCGATCGATCCCTGCTACCCGTCGAAGGTCGGGCAGGCGCACATCCACAACCTGCTCTTTCACCACCACACCGACGAGCGGAAGCTGAACCTGATCTTCTTCCCGACGCTGACGCACGTGCCGTCGTTCGTGGCGAAGGCCATGGACTACACGTCCTGCCCGATCGTCGCGGGCGCGCCCAACGTGCTCAAGGCGGCGTTCACCAAGGAGACGGACTTCTTCGCGCAGCGCGGGATCAAGTACCTGGATCCGGCCTGCTCGATGATCGAGCCGACGCTGCTGCGCAAGCAGCTCTTCGACACCTTCCGCGAGCACCTGGACATCACCGAGGACGAAAACGACTTCGCCTGCGATGAGGCCTGGGCGGCGATGAAGAAGCTCGACGTCGAGATGGAGGCGAAGGGCAAGACAATCCTCGAGCAGGTCGAGAAGGAAGACCGCATCGCGATCCTGATGATCGGCCGTCCCTACCACCTGGACCCGGGCTTGAACCACAGCATCCCCGAGGAGTTCCAGGTGCTGGGCTACCCGGTGCTGTCGATCCGGTCGATTCCAAAGGACGAGGCGTGGCTGTCGCGCTTCTTCGCCGAGGATCTGCAAAAAGGGCGCATCACGACGCCGCTCGAGATCGGCGACGTCTGGCCGGAGAACTACTCGTCGAACTCGGCGCAGAAGGTCTGGGCGGCGAAGTTCGCCGCGCACCACCCCAACGTCGTGGTGCTGGACCTGTCGTCGTTCAAGTGCGGCCACGACGCGCCGACCTACGGCATCATCGACGGCATCATCGGCACGGCGCAGACGCCGTACTCGGCGCTGCACGACATCGACGCCAACAAGCCGGGTGGGTCGATCAAGATCCGCGTCAAGACCTACGCGCACAGCCTGACGCTGCACAAGGAGCGGCTCGAAGACGTGAGCTCCGAGAAGCAGTCGCTGCTCAACCAGATCGACAAGAAACGGCTGACGCTGCTGGCGATGAAGGCCAAGCAGCTGGCGGAGCGTTCGCAGAAGGATCCGTCGGTCGAACGTCAGATTGCAGAGATCACGGAGCGCGTGAAGGCGTACGAGCAGTCGCGCGCGCAGCCGTCGGCTCTGGAGCTGGCGTCGGCGGCCCGCGACGAAATGAAGAAACAGGGAATCGTCCAGCTTGGCATCCGAAGCCGGGACGGACACGTCAAACCGATCGATACCGCGCAGGCGCGCAGCCTGGGCTGACCCAATAGGAGACGATGACACATGGGAACTGCCAAGGACCAACAAGCGTTTCGGTTGCCGATTCTGGGTGAGGACGTCGCGAGTGGGCTCGCCGGCGACATCGACATCGACGCGGAGCTACGGAAGCTCGACGAGGAAGCAGCCATCAACACGCGCCCGGGCGGCGCGCTGCAGACCGATCACTGGTACGACCAGATGGTCAGCCCGCAGTTCACCAAGAGCCAGCGCGAGAAGACCACGCTGCTGGTCTCGGGGTTGACCGCGGCGCACGACTACCTGGTCAAGGGCGCGCTCACCGGCCTCGGCTACAACGTCGAGGTCATCGACGTGCCCGACAACGATGCCTTGCGCTACGGCAAGGAGTTCGGCAACCGCGGCCAGTGCAACCCGACCTACTTCACCGTCGGCAACCTGGTCAAGTTCCTGACCGAGCGGGCCGAGCAGGACAAGCTGGGCCAGCGCGACATGGTCGAGAAGTACGTCTTCTTGACCGCGGGCGCGTGTGGTCCGTGCCGCTTCGGCATGTACGCCACCGAGTACCGCAAGGCGCTGCGCGACGCCGGCTTCGACGGCTTCCGCGTGATGCTGTTCCAGCAAAAGGGCGGCTTGAAGCAGGCGACGGGCGAGGAGGCGGGGCTGGAGATGAACCCCGGGTTCTTCATCGGCCTGCTGAAGGCGATCCTGGCCGGCGACGTCATCAACGGCATGGGCTATCGCCTGCGCCCGTTCGAGGTCGAGGCCGGCGCCACCGACCGCGCGATCGAGAACACCAAGCGCTACGTGCACGATGCGCTGATCTCGGGCAAGTCGGTGCTGGCGGCGCTGATGCGCGGCAAGCGCGAGTTCGGGAAGATCCAGCTCGACTGGACCCGCCCCGCGCCGCGCGTGTCGATCATCGGCGAGTTCTGGGCGATGACCACCGAGGGCGACGGCAACTATCAGTTGCAGCGCTTCCTCGAGTCGGAAGGCGCCGAGTGCGACATCCAGTTCGTCACCAACTGGCTGCTCTTCATGCTCTGGGAAGGCCGCTACGACACCAAGCTGCGCGCCGAGCTGCGCGGCGTCGACGAGGCGAAGAAGAGCCTCAAGAACGTGCAGATCGGGAAGAAGCTGGCCGGCCTCTTCGTGGCCGATCTGGCGATCCGCGCCGTCTTCCACATCTTCGGCGCCGCCGTCGGGTACCGCGGCTATCACCTGCCCGAGATGGACGAGATCGCCGAGACCGCGCACAAGTACTACAACAACCAGATCCGCGGCGGCGAAGGGCACATGGAGGTCGGGAAGTTCATCCTGAACGTCCTGCGCAACAAGGCGCACATGACGCTGTCGGTGAAGCCGTTCGGGTGCATGCCGTCGTCGGGCGTCTCCGACGGCGTGCAGAGCCTGATCACCGGCCTCTATCCGCAGAGCATCTTCTGCGCGATCGAGACCTCGGGCGACGGCAAGGTCAACGTCCAGAGCCGCGTGCAGATGTTCCTGTTCAAGGCGCGGATCGCCGCCCAGAAGGAGTACGCCGATACGCTGGCGAAGCTCGGGCTCGACGCCGCGAAGGTGCGAGCGTTCTTCGGCGCGCACCCGGAGATGGCGAGCGGCCTGCATCGCTCGCCGCACGCAGCCGCCGGCACCGCCGCCGACCGCCTGACCGAGGTGGCGCCGTTCATCGGCAAGAGCGAGAACGAGATTCGCGTGATCAAGGCCAAGCTGTTCGCGAAGAAGGCGCTCGCGGCCGCCCGCGCGCTGCCGGCGACGATTGAGAAGCTGCGCAAGCGAGCCGCCGAGCGCTCGCCGGTGCTGTTCGAGCAGGCGCGCGAGGAGTGGGTCGAGCAGCGCCCGATCATCGTCGAGAAGATGAAGCAGGCCGCCCGCGCGAAGGCGGAGTCCTTCGGCATCACGCTGCCGAGCGCGATGGCAGGGAAAGACCGCTCCGAGCCGACGACGTCCGCCGCGGCATAGACGTCTCCGTCCGTCCTCGACGGCTTCTTCCGTCTCCCTCTCCTCTGCGGTCCGCCGCGGAGGAGAGGGTCGGGCTGAGGAGGTCGGCCGCTACTTCCCCGCCGGAATCACGCCGCACGCCATCCGGGTGCCGCCGCCGCCGAGCGGCTTGGGCGTGTCCGAATAGTTGTCGCCGCCCTCGTGGATCATCAGCGAGTGCCCTTGCATGTCGGCGAGCTTGAGCCCCGCCACGTCGAGCTTGGCCTTGGCCACGCCCTTGTCCGACACCTCGATCTTCGGCAGATCGCCCTTGTGACCACCGCCACCCGGCCCCTTGTGAGCCTTGGTGCCGTCGGGATCGAAGTGGCCGCCGGCTGCCTGCGCCGCCGTCTTCTTGCCGTCCTTGTCGGCGGGATCACAGCTCGGCTTCTCGTGCATGTGAAAGCCGTGCTCGCCTGGTGGCAGATCCTTGAGGTCGGTGGTGATCGTGACACCGTCCTTCGAATCCTGGAGCGTGATCGTTCCGACAGACTTTCCGACGCCGTTCGCGTCGACGAGGCTCATCGGAACCTTGACCTTTTTGGCCGCGTACGCCGCGGAACCGCCCGCGAGTAACATCGCCATCGCCAGCATCGATACGGATCGTTTCATTCGGGACCCCCTTTTGGACTGGGCGCCAGCTAGCGCGCCGACGGCGCACGATAACAAGTTTCGAACGCCGCGTTATGAGATAATTCCCGGGTCTAGCCGTGTCTAGCGGGTGACGCATGAAGCGACCGGACGACGATCGACGGGCGGGTTCCGAGGCAGAAGGGGACAGGCGCACAAGCGAGCGAGTGAGCACACGCTCGCTCGTCGAGGTGAAGATCCCCAACTGGCAGGCGTTCCGCAGCGTTCACGCCGTGAACGTCTCTCAGGGAGGCATGCGCATCTCGCTCGGACCGCACGCGCGCATCGGCCTGCCGGTCGACATCATCCTGACGCTGCCCAACGGCAAGCGGCTGCACCTGCCGGGACAGGTCGCCCACCTGGGCGGGGACGACTCCGGCGACATAGGTGTGCGCTTTCAGGAGCTCTCGCCCAAGGCGCAGGCCGAAGTCGATGGCTACATCGAGGATCTGCGTTCTGGACGCACACCCAAGGACGAGACGCCCGGCGCGGGAATGCCGTCGGGTGTGCTGATAAAGAAGACGAGCTGATTTCAGGCGCGCGCCGATCCGCCGATGTCGCGGTGTAGCTGCTGTAGCTCAGGAGCGCGGAGGGAACGCGTGGTCGTAGTCGCTCGCATCGGAAGTGGCGCGGTCGTCGTCGGCGTTGTGATGTTGACGGGCGGTTGCCTCACGGGCCTCGGCCTTCCACCGCCGGCCGGCGGCGGCGGCGAGCCAGGCGGTGGCCCCCTTCCATCGCCGCCGGGAGGCGGCACCGGCGCGACCCACGGCGGAGCAGGACCGGGCTCGGACGGCGCCGCGGCGGCCGGTGGAACGGCCGACGGGGGCCCGCTCTCGGATGCGTCGCCGAGCGGCGTCAACCAGGAACGATGGGCCACGCAGCAGGGCGTCTTCCTCGACGGAGCGAAGTGGCTCGCCGGCGACTTCGACGGCGACGGCCGCGCTGACCTGGCCGAGATCTCCGCCGACAATGGCTCGGCTACGATCGGGGTCTACCGCTCGGTCAACACGACGTTCGTGGCGCAGCGCTGGGCCACGCAACAGAACGGCTTCTGGGGCGGCCAGAAGTGGGTCGCCGGCGACTTCGACGGCGACGGCAAGGTCGACCTGGCGAACGTCTTCAGCGATGCGGGCCAGGCTTCGATCGATGTCCATCTGTCGACCGGATCCAGCTTCTCTGTCGCGCGGTGGGCCACGCGGCAAAACGGCTTCTGGGACAGCCAGAAGTGGGTCGCGGGAGACTTCAACGGCGATGGCAGGGCCGACCTCGCCAACATATTCGACGACCGGGACCAAATATCGATCGACGTCCACCTGTCGACGGGATCCGGCTTCGTCGTCCAGCGCTGGGCCACACAACAGGCCGGGTTCTGGGACGCGGAGAATTGGCTCGCCGGCCGTTTTCAGGCCAACGACCCGGGCGACGATCTGATCAACGTCTTCAATGATTGGGGCGCGATCTCGATCGACCTCCACTCGTCGAACGGATTCGCCTTCACCTACAAACGATTGATCACGAAGCAAGGTGAGTTCTCCGCCGGGCAGAAGTGGCTCACCGGCGACTTCGACAACGACGGTTGGGCCGATCTGGCCGACGTCTTCGGCGACGCCGGGCTCGCGTCCGCCGATGTCCGCCTGTCGGCCTTGGTCTACGAACAGCACTGGTTCACGCGGCAGGGGGGGTTCTGGGACGGGCAGCTGTGGTTCGCCGGCGATTTCGATGGCGACGGTTTCAGCGATTTCGCGAACGTCTTCGGCGACAATGGCCTCGTCTCGATTGACGTTCACCGCCGAACCAATCCATAGACGCGGCGCTCGCCGCGCGCTCGCGCTCGCGATCGCCGCCGGGCTGTGCGGCGCCTGGTCGGTGGCCGCGGCGACCACCCCGCAAGCCGGCGCGCTGCCCGCGCGCGCCGAGCCCCAGGCGATCGAAGCCGCGCTGGCGGCGCTGCGCGGCGCCGACCTGGTGGTCGTCGACGATCCCGTGCCAGGGCGCGCGCCTGCCGCGCTGCTGGCGACGCGCGCCGCGGTCTCGCCCGCCGCGCTGGCAGCGACGCTGGGCGACCCACGCGCCTACCGCGACGCGATTCCTTCGCTGGTGCGCGCCGACGTCGTCGGGCGCCGGCGCGCGGCCCGCGGCGACATCGACGACCAGCTGATCGAATGGGAGCTGGAGATCCCGCTCTTCAACTTGCACGGCAAGGCGTGGGTCAGCCGGCGCGCCGACGGCGTCGACCTGGTGCTGGCCGAAGGCGACCTGGCCCCGGGCAAGCTGGCGTTCACCTGGATGCCGGCGCCAGCGTCACGGCCGGGCGCAGGAACGATCCTGGTGCTCGAGTCTCAGGTCAACATGCGCTCCGCCGGCTGGATCTTCCGCCGCGTCGCCTCGCGCAGCCCGTTCGGCGAAAGCGCCATGAACGTCACCGCCGCGTACGTCGTCCTGCGCGCCGCCGTCGAGCGCGCGCTGCACCCGACCGACACCGCTGCGCGACGGCCGCGCGGCAGCCGCTCCCCGCCGGCGCCGTCTGCGCTGAGGACCGATGCCGCGGCGCTGGCGTCGAGCCCGACGCTCGATCCCTTTCGCCCGCGCGGCGCCGTCGCGGCCGTGCGTCGCACCCCCGACGGCCACCTCGCGTCGGTGGCGGTCGCGGTGCCGGTCGCGCTCGACCCCGACGCGCTGGCCGCGAGCCTGGTCGTACCGGGGAACTGGCTCGCGTTCCCTGGCTGGCACCGCGCGAAGCCGCTCGCCGGTGATCGCATCGCCATCGACGACAACCTGCCCCTGGTGGACTTCGACGCCGTCTGGCAGCTGGCGCGCGATCGGCTGCGCGGGTTCACCGCGATCGCCGTCGACGGCGCCACGCACGGCGCGCTCTTCGCGTGGGACGTGGCGCCTGCGCCCGCACGCGGCGCGGCGCGCGGCAGCATCGCCGTGCTCGGCTTCTACCCGCGCCTCGAAACCGCCGGCTACGTGCCGCGCAAGTTCATCGCGGCCGAGCCCCTGCTGGAGCACGGCATGTCGCTGGCGCTGAGCTACGCCGACGCGATGTCGATGGCGCGCGCTCTCGTCACCAGGTGACGGTCATGCCGACGTTGACGATGTTCACGTTCTGGTGCTCGGCCTGGTAGCCCGGCACGATCTGCGGCGGCTTCAACAGGATCGGCGCGCCGTACCACTGCGCCTGCGCGCGCAGGTAGTCGATGTCGAAGTGCAGGTAGGGTCGCGGGTGAAAGACCAGCGCCCCTGCGTACGCCATCTGGTACTTGAGCACGCTCGCGCTCGACAGCACACGGCTGCCGTCGGGGTTGAGCGCGCCACTCGGGTTGAAGGTGTCCGAGTCGAGGAGGAAAACGCGCGAAATGCCCCAGCCCGCGTTGATGTCGAACCGACCGAGCACGTACTGCGCGATGGCGGAGTAACCATCGAAGGTGCGGAGCTCGAAGGTCGAGGTCGACACGCTGACGTCATCGGGCTCGAGCGCGTAGAACAGGCCCAATCCCTTGCCATAGTGCCCGGCGACCCCGAGATGGAGGTTGCCGATCTCGGCGCGCCCGCCGTAGCCGACGCCGTAGGACGTGGCGTGCCGGTTGGATCCGCTCAGGTAGACCGTCTGATACTCGCCGTTGGCGAACAGGTGCAGCTTGAGCCGGCGCATCGTCATGTCGAACGTCAGCTCGTCCTCGAAGCGCGGGTAGCGCGTCGCTTCGTAGCCGCCGGGCAACGGCGTCGGATCGTAGACGCCGATGGTGTTCTGCAGCGGGAACCGGCTGGGCGTCGCGTACGCGACCCCGGTGGAATAGAACGCGGCCATCACGCCGAACCCGATCAAGCCGGCCGCCGATCCGTTGGGGTTCGCCTCGACGTTGCCCGGGAAGCCGAGGCCGTAGGCGTGCAGGTACATATAGTCGTTCTGGCTCGCGCCACGCGAGAACAGATCGAGAGCGCGGCCGCCGGTCACGCTGCCCCACGGCCCCTCGAGCTTCAGGTACCACTCCTGCACCCACGCGAAGAGCGGCTCGGTCTTGCGCTGCCCCTCGGTGTCGATCGTCGCCCACAGCGCCATGTGCGCGGTCAGCATCGTCGACTCGGTGACCTGGCGCCGCAGCCCGATCGCAAACACGTTGGGCACGAAGCCGCTGCGCAAGCGCATGTTCAGGAACTTGCTCTGCACGCCGGGATCGGCGGGCATGCTGTCCTTGTAGATCGGCAGGCCGCCGCCCTGGACGATGCTCTCGGTGACGCCCGCGGGTGGAACCGGATTGCCGTCGCCGAACGCGGTGCTGAAGAAGACGTTGGCGCGCCCCGACGTATAGAGCTCCCACCCATCCATGTTCGCGAACGTCACTTCGGCGGAGGCGACTCGGCTGGTGAGAGCAACAGCACAGATCGTGATCGAGAACGCAATGACGGCTTTGAGTTTCACGTTTTTGACCTCTGGCGGGCGAGACTGGGGCCTATCAACCGACGAGATCGCGGCGCGACGTGGCGGGGCTCACGGCCCCCGCCGATTCCTTCGAGCGCGCGCTCGCTACATCGACGGAGGCATCACCTGAACGTCAGTCACGGTGAGGTGCATGCCTTGCGCGTGGAACGGCTGCATCGCCCCGTTGCGGGTGTTGAAGTTCTCCATGGGCGTTCCGAGATACGTCGACGGAATGACGACGCTGGGCTCGTTGGGAATGTTGCGGCCCGCGGTGACGGCGCAGGTCGCCGAGCGCGAGCCAATCCCGCAGTTGTCGATCGCGTGGCAGTTGCGATCGGACTGGTGGTACTGAATCGTTCCGCCGCCCATGACCGGGATGACCGCGGTGTAGCCCAGGGGGAAGGTGTCGTGGTTCTCGAAGTTCATCGCGGTGCCGGCCGGCATCGAGTTCAGGTAGTAGTGCTGGAGCTCGTTGGGCGGCGTGCTCGTGTCGAGCACGGTGATCTTGTAGATGTTGTAGTTCTCGAAGTTCACCGGATCGCCGCCCGTGTACAGCGTGTTGAGCCCGGTGAGCACGTCGGGGTTCGGAGGCGCGAGGTCGCCGTCGGCGCGCGTGCCGTTCTCGTAGTACTTCCCCTCGGTGATCCCGTTGATCTGGAACGTCACGTTGTACATGACGCCCGGAGTCCCACCGACGGTGTAGCTCTGGTCGATCTGCAGTCCTTGTTGCTCGAACGTCAGGTTCGGATTGTCAGTGAGTTGATTGGGACAGGCGCCCGACGCAACGGTGATGCAATCCTGCGCCTGCTGTGCGTAGCAGGGGAACAGCATCCACGAGTCCTCGAGCTTGTCGCCGTTCGCGTTCGGCGTACCGGCCACCTGATCGACAGTGACCATCATGCCGCCCATCCCCGTCGCTCCGCCCGCGCCTCCGGTGCCACCCCCCAGATTCGGTCCGGACTGCGAACAGGCGGCGCCCACCAACGTCAGCGGCAAAGCGAACAACACGAGACGAAGCGACTGCATCCGGATCCTCCTAAGTCGTTTTGAGCGCCGTCGGTGCGGAGCACGAAGAATCAGCAGGGGCGCGGTCGCGCATCCTATCAGAAACACCGCGCTCGTGAACTTCGGGCAAGTGCCCCCCGCCGCAACCGTTCGCACGTTCGCCTTTTCGTACCGGCGCGGCAAGCCGCGATTCGGTCGATCGTTGTACGTTTTCGGTCACTGGCGTGACCGCGACACGAGCTCGGCGGAAGCCCGGAAACCATCGTGTTCGACGGCGATCACGTAAGTAGCGCCGGCCGTGGTCGTGAAGCTCAGACGTTGGCCGACGGAGGCCACTTCGGCGCCAGCCTGCGTCACTCGAGCAGCGGATCCCGGCGGCAACTGGACCCGGCATTCGCTGCCCGCCAGCGACCGGATCTCCGCTGCCGCGAGCTTGCCGCCGCTCCAGGCCATGTCGACCTCGAACGCGCCGCGCGCCCGCAAGCCGGTGACGCGGCCGTCGCGCAAGGCGGGCGGCAACGCCGGCAGCAACGCCAGGAAGCCGTCATCTCCATGGCTTTGCAACAACGCCTCGGCGATGCCGGCGGCGCCACCGAAGTTGCCGTCGATCTGGAACGGCGGGTGGGTATCGAAGAGATTCGGCAGCGTCGACTTTCCGAGCAGCGCTTGCAGGTGTTCCTGCACCGCCGCGCCGTCCCGCAGCCGCGCGAAGAAGTTGACGATCCACGCGCGGCTCCAGCCGGTGCCCCCGCCCCCGTGCGAAAGGCGGCGCGCCAGCGTCGCGCGCGCGGCCGCGGCCAGCTCAGGCGTCGCGGTCGGGGAGATCTGGTCCGAGGGAAACAGCGCGTAGAGATGCGAGACATGGCGATGGCCGGGCTCGATCTCCTCGAAGTCTTCGGGCCACTCCTGGATGTTGCCGAAGCGGCCGAGGCGCAGCGGCGGCAACCTGGCCAGAGCATCGGCGGCTCGCGCAAGAAAGGCGGCGTCGCCGTCACCGACGATGCGCGCCGCTGCGATGACGCGGGTGAACAGCTCGCGCACGATCTCGGTGTCGATCGTCGGGCCGTAGCAGACAGCGACCACCTCGCCGCTTCGCAGGCGAAACGAATTCTCCGGCGACACCGACGGCGCGGTCACCAGGTGGCCGCTCGACGGGTCGACGGCCAGCGTGTCGAGGTAGAACTGCGCCGCCTCTTTGATCGTCGGGTAGGCACGAGCGAGAAACGCGCGATCGAGCGTGAACGCGTAGTGCTCCCAGAGGTGCGCGCACAACCAGCCCGCGGCGTTGCTGAGCCCCCACGAGGCACCCTCGCCCGGCGAGGTGAAACCCCACACGTTGGTGATGGTGTGCGTGACCCAGCCGCCCGCGCCGTATTGCACGCGCGCCGTGCGCCGCCCGGGCTCGCGCATGTATTCGATGAGATCGAACAGCGGCTCGGCGCACTCGCCGAGGTTGGTCACCTCCGCCGGCCAGTAGTTCATCTGGACGTTGATGTTGCTGTGGTAGTCCGAGTTCCACGCGGCCTGCAGTCCGTCGCACCAGATACCTTGCAGGTTGGCCGCGAGATCGCCTGGACGCGATGACGCGATCAACAGATAGCGGGCAAACGCAAAGTACATGGCAACGAGATCCGGATCGATCGCGCCCGCCGAGACCGCCGCGATTCGCTGGTCGGTCGGAATCGCGCGCCTGTCGTGGCCGCCCAGATCCAGCCGCGCGCGCCGGAACAGCCGCTGGTGATCGGCGACATGAGCCGCGCGCAGCTCGGCGTAGCCGCGCGCCGCCGCGTGCGCGAGCGGCTCGGCGCTGAGGCCGTGCGGATCGCCGCTCAGATACGTCGGCGGCGCCTTCATGTCGTAGTTGGTCGCGGCCGTGAGCCGCAGCGTCACCGCGTCGGCGCCGCGAATCAGCAGGCGATTTCCCGTCGACATCACCGACGCCGCTTTACCCGTGACTTGCGCGCGCACGCGCGCCACGAAATGCAGGCCCGCGCCGCCGCGGCCGTCGGGCGTCGCGCCCTCCATCACCAGCTCGTCGTAAGCCATGCCGCCGTCGCCGCTGACCGCCGCCGTGGTCGCGCGCGCGATGCGCGACAGCTCGACCTCGAACGAGAGCGCCCCTGGTCGTCCGACCGTCCAGTGCACGACCAGCGTCTGATCGGGGCGGCTCGCGAAGACCTCGCGCGTGTGGCGCACGCCATCGAGCACGAACGTCGTGGTGGCGACGGCGGTGTCGAGGTTCAGCGAACGCCGATAGTCCGCCGGCGTCGCTCCCCCGCCCCGCCCCAGCAAGCGCAACGTCAGATCGCCCAGCGTCTGATACGACCCGTACGGAATGTTGGCGCCGTCGGCAAACCCCGAACCTTGTCCGAGGCACACCATCGTCTCGTAGGTCAGCTTCTGCGCCAGGGCGTAACGCCCGGCGAACAGCAGCTCGCGAATGCGCGGCAACGCCTCGCGCCCCGCCGGATTGTCCGCGTCCTGCGGCGACCCCGACCACACCGACTCCTCGTTCAGCTGGATGCGCTCGACGCCCACGCCGCCGAACACCATGCCCCCGAGGCGTCCGTTGCCCACGGGGAGGGCCTCGATCCAGGGGTCGCTCCCGCTCGCGGGGTGGTCGTACCAGAGCTCGAGCTCGTCGTCAGCCGTCGCCATGCTCTGGTCAGTCGACGTTCTTCATGAAGCTGAGGCCGCGCAAGAACCAGCGCTGGAGCACGAAGAAGAGCACGATCAGCGGCGCGGTCGTCAGGAACGACGCGGCCATCAGGTAGTGCCACTGCGTGCCGCCCAGGCGGCCGCGATAAAAGTCGAGCCCCACCGGCAAATTGAACGTCTGCTGGTCGGTGAGGAACAAGAGCGGCGCCAGCAGGTCGTTCCACGTGAACGTGAACTGAAAGAAGGCGACCACCGCCAGCGGCGCGCGTGACAGCGGCAGGTAGAGCCGCCGGAAGATCGCCAGCTCGCTCGCGCCGTCGAGCATCATCGCCTCGGGCAGGCTCTTGGGGATGCGCTGGAAGAACTGCCGCAGGAGGAAGATGTTGAACGCGGTCCCGAACGCCGGCGGCACCCACAGCGGTTTGAGGCTTCCGGTCCAACCCAGCACCTTGTAGACGCCATAGAGCGGGATCATCACCACCGGAAACGGGATCATGATCGCCGCCAGCGTCAGGCCGAAGAAGAGATCTCGCCCGGGCCACTCGAGGCGCGTGAAGCTGTAGGCGACGAGCGCGCTCGACAGCGTGGTGCCGAGCGCTGCCAGCGTGCAGGAGATGAACGTGTTGGCGGTGTAGCGCCAGAACGGAATGTAGGCGATGGCCTCGCCGTAGTTGCGCCAGCTGAGATGGCTCGGGAGAAAGCGCGGCGGCGTCACCATCACTTCTTCGATGGGCTTGAGCGACGTCGACAGCATCCACAGCAGCGGGAACGCGAAGACCACCGACAGGGTGATCAGCACGGCGTGAACCACGGCCCGCGACCCGGGATGGCGGCGGAACGTGCTGCTGAATGGGGACCCGGCGGCGTTCACGTCAGCCTCCCATGTAGTGGACGCGCGTCCGCGACAGGCGCACGGCCGCTCCGGTCAGCGCCAGCACCACCAGGAACAGGATCCACGACATCGCCGCCGCGTAGCCCATGCGCAGGTAGCGGAACGACTCCTGGTAGAGGTGCATCGTGTACGTCGTCGTCGCCAGCGCCGGGCCGCCCGCGGTCATCGTGTAGGGCTGCGTGAAGAGCTGCAGGCCGGAGATCACGCCCATGACCGCGTTGAAGTAGATCACGGGTGACGTGAGCGGAATCGTGATGTGCCAGACCTTGCTCCACCAGCCCGCGCCGTCGAGGTCCGCGGCCTCGTAGAGCGAGACCGGCACGTCTTGCATCGCCGCCAGCAGGATCACCACGACCTGGCCGATCGACCAGAAGCTCATGAGCACCAGCGACGGCAACGCCGCGCGGGTGTCCGACAACCAGGGAATCGGCCCGACGAGGCCGAACGAGAGCTTGTTCAACCAATGGTTGAGCACTCCGTACTGCGAGTTGAAGATCCAGATCCAGGTCATCGCGCTGGCGACGACCGGCGTGAGCGACGGCAGGAACACCAGCGTGCGATAGACGCCCGACCCGCGCACGCCCGCGTCGAGCATCAGCGCCGCCGCGAACGCGAACAGGATGCCGAGCGGCAGCGCCAGCGCGACGTACAGCAAGGTGTTCTTGAGCGCGATCCAGAAGACCTCGTCGGAGGCCATGTCGGCGAAGTTCTGCAGGCCGACCCACCGCGGCGGCGACAGCACCGAGTAGTCGCAGAAGCTGTAGACGATCGACGCCGCCAGCGGGTAGGCGAGGAACGCGAGCAACCCCAGGATCCAGGGCGACGAGAACAGGACGCCCTTGCGCAGCGAGACGTTGGCGCGCACGGAGCGACCCGCGATACGCCCCGCGCGCGCCCTCGCGTACTGCCACCAGACCAGAAGCAACGCGGCGGCGATGAAGAGCGCCAGCACCCCGAACGGCGCCACGCGCAGGCTCGGCGAAGGGAGCAGGCGCGCGCGCGCCTGCGCCCGATCCCAGTTCTTCTGAGCGCGCACCTGCACCACGTGCAGCGCCTCGGCCGGCGTCGACTGCATCAGCCACACGCGCTGGAACGCGGTCTCGAAGTCGACGCGGTACTCCCACCAGGTGCTCATGCGCGGCTGCCCGATCGCGCGCGGGCTGGACGCCAGGTCCTGGAACAGGCGGATGTACGGGTGCGGATGGTTGCGGATGAAACCGTCGCTGACCTCGCGCAGCGGCGAGTTCTTCTGCTGCCCGAAGTTCAGCTTCTCGGTCTCGGCCTGCTGCGCCAGGAACTCGAAGAACGCGAACGCCTCGCGCGCGTGCCGGGCCGCGCGCGGGATCATCAGGATGTCCGTGTCGACGTAGGTGGTCGGCGGGTCGCCCTCGTGCAGCACCGGGAACGGCGCCGCGCCGAAGTCCATCTTGGGCGCGTACTGATGGATGTAGTTCGACCACCACACGCCCTGGAAGATCATCGCCAGCGTGCCGCTCATGAACGGGTCCTGTGGCGACGCGAAGTTGCCGAAGCCGGCCGACAGGTTCTGGATCGCCGACACGCCGTAGCGCTTGGGGTAGCTCTGGATCCACTCGTACGCGCGCAGGTTGTTGGGCGCGTCGGCGGTGGTATGCGCGCCGCCGTCCCAGAGCTGCCCATCGAAGAAGTTGACCCAGAAGAACGGCCACCACTGCGGCTCCGACGGCAAGAATCCGACCTGCGAGATCTGTCCGCTCTTCTCGACGTGCGTCAGCTTCTTTGCGTACTCGTCGAGCTCGGCGATCGTGCGCGGTGGCCGCTCGGGGTCGAGCCCGGCCGCGCGAAACAGGCCCTTGTTCCAGTAGAGCGCGGTCGTCGCCGGCGTCGACGGGATGCCGTAGAGCTTTCCCTGGTAGACGCCCATGTCCCAGTAAACGGGCAGGTAGCGATCGCGGCTGACGATCGTGCCGCGGGCCAGCTCGTCGAGCGGCGTCAGCGCGTTCTTGTCGGCGAACTCGACGATGTTGACCGCCCAGCCGCCGGCGATGTCGGGGGGAACGCCGCCCGCGGTCGCGGCGAGCGTCTTCTGCGGAATGTCGGAGACCGATTGAAACTCGACGTAGATGCGCTCCTGCGCGCGATTGAAGTCGTTGACCACGACCTGCATCGCGTCCTTCTCGGGCCCGGTCCACTTGTCCCAGTACGTGACGACCACCGGATGTGTGTCGGGCATCGGCAGCGGCGCGACGCTGTCGGCGCGTGCGGCGGCCGCGGGCAGCAGCAATCCCAGCGCCAGAGCGCGCGCAGGCCACCGGCGGCGCATCAGCCCGGATACCAGACGATGCGCGGATCGTCGCTGGCGCGCTGGTAGTCGTACGCGGCGTCGATCAACTTCGGCAAATCGTAGAGCGGCCGCCAGCCGAGCCGGAACCGCGCCTTGCTGTTATCGAGCCAGGTGGAGTGAAACTGCGTCCGCACCGGGATCGCGCGCAGACCGCGCGTCTCCGACAGATACGACCCCACGCGCCCGTAGTCGACTGGCTCGTCCATGCAGATGTTGAACGTCTGCCGCCGCGCGCCGGCCTGGTCGACCGCGAGCAGGATCGCGCCGACGAGATCGTCGAGGTGCACGAAGTTGCGCAGCAACGGACGTCCCTCGGCGTCCTGCATCTGCGCGACCGCGCCTTCGGCCGCGTACTGGTCGGCGCGCTCGGCGCCGACGTACTCGCGCCAGCGGATGCCGCCGAAGACGTCGGTGCCGAACGACATCTGGTATTTGAAGTCGTCCTTTTCCATGATCCACGGCGCGCGCAAGCAACACCCGTCGAGATCGTATTGGATGTAGTACTGCTCGAGCATCACCTCCTCGAGCACCTTCGACAGCGCGTAGCAGCCGGGATAGGCGCTGTGCTTCTGCGTCTCGGTGACCGGGATCGGATGCGGCCACACGCAATGGCCCATGCCGGCGTCGCCGCCGATCAGGATGAATTGCTGAAACGTCGGGCTGCCGCGGCTGGCCTCGAGCAACCCAAAGAGGCCCTTGACCGTGACGTCCATGATCGACTCGGGCGTCTCCTTGCACGTCGCCAGGTGCAGCACGTGGGTCACGCCGGCCATCGCTTCGTCGACGGCCGCGCGCTGCGCGATCGAGCCGCGCGCGATCTCCAGGCGTGGCGCTGGATCCAGAGTCCGGCTGTGGCACAGCGCGCGCACCGTGAACGACGCGAACCTCGGCTCAGCGAGCAGGCGCGCGATCGTGGCGCGGCCCACCTTGCCGGTCGCGCCGGTGACGAGCACCCGCTTGCCGGTGCCCGCCGCGCTCACGACGCCGCTCCCGCGACCACCGGCGCCGCCGACCAGCGGTCGCGGTTCGACGCCAGCGTCGCGCCGGTCTCGCCCGGCGCAAAGAAGTGCGCGGCGTTCATGTCGAACGCGATCGACACGACGTCACCGACACGGAAGCGCGCCGGCCCTGTGCTGCCGGCCGGAACCTGCGCCACGATCTCGTCGTGGTCGGGCGTCGACAGATAGACGTTGAGCCGATCGCCCAGCGTCTGCACCAGCTTCACCTTCATGTTCAGGCGGCCGCGCGTCGCGTCGCTCGGGCTCGGCAGCCGGGCCGCCCCTGAATCGCTCAGGCACTCGGGCCGGATCCCGAGCACCACCTCTTCGCCCTTGTCGCCGCCGCGCGCGCCCGCCAGCAGCGCGCGGGCCCACGGCGGGACCGGCAACCGCCCGCTGCCCTCGTCGAAGATCAGCCCCCCTGCCTCCTCGCGCAACTTCCCGCGCAGGAAGTTCATCTGCGGGCTGCCGAGGAATCCGGCGACGAAGCGGTTCGCGGGCAGGTGGTAGATCTCGAGGGCGCTGCCGCTCTGCTGGATCACGCCGTCTCTCATGACGACCACGCGATCACCCAGGGTCATCGCTTCTTCCTGATCGTGCGTGACGTAGACCGTGGTGCTGCCGAGGCGCAGGTGCAGCTGCTTGATCTCGGCGCGCATGCTGACGCGCAGCTTCGCGTCCAGGTTGCTGAGCGGCTCGTCGAACAGGAAGCACTGCGGATTGCGCACGATGGCGCGGCCCAGCGCCACGCGCTGCCGCTGGCCGCCCGACAGGGCGCGCGGCTTGCGCTCCAGCAGCGACTGGATGCCGAGGATCGCCGCCGCGCGCTGCACGCGCTCGTCGATCTGCGCGCGGCTGACCTTGCGCAGCTTCAGCGCGAACGCCATGTTCTCGAACACGGTCATGTGCGGGTAGAGCGCGTAGTTCTGGAACACCATCGCGATGTCGCGATCCTTAGGCGGGATGTCGTTTACGACGCGCTCGCCGATCTGGATCGTGCCGCCGCTGATGTCTTCCAGGCCGGCGATCATGCGCAGCGTGGTCGACTTGCCGCAGCCCGACGGGCCGACCAGCACGATGAACTCCCCGTCGCGGATGCTGAGGTTGAAGCGATCCACGACCTTGGCCCGGCCCTCGTAGACCTTGTCGACGTCCTTCAGGATCACTTGCGCCATGCGGGAAGTCGCCTCGTTGTCGGGGGAAGAGGTGGGGCCGACCCTAACACGGCGGCGCAACCCCGGTGCAACCCAAACACAGCTGAGCTAGCATGCCGCCCGACATGACGGCAGCACGCGATTCCGAAGCACCCGGCACGATCACAGCGACGATGACCGGCACCATCACCAACATGCGCATCGTCGACGTTCGCTTCCCGACGTCGCGGCAGCTCGACGGCTCCGACGCCATGAACCCCGACCCCGACTACTCGGCGGCGTACGTGATCCTCGAGACCGACCGCGGCGACGGAATCACCGGCCACGGGCTATCGTTCACCATCGGCCGCGGCACCGAGATCGTCGTCGCGGCCGTCGGCGCGCTGCGCCCGATGGTGGTGGGCCAGGCGATCGCAACGTTCGCCGACGCGCCGGGCGCATTCTGGAAACTCCTGACCGGTGATAGCCAGCTGCGTTGGCTCGGGCCGGAGAAAGGCGTCATGCACCTGGCGACGGCCGCGGTGGTCAACGCTCTGTGGGACCTGTACGCGAAGATCGCGGGCAAGCCGCTGTGGAAGCTGCTCAGCGACATGAGCCCGGCGCAGATCGTCGAGCTCGTCGACTGGCGCTACCTGACCGACGCGCTCACGCCCGAGGATGCGCGCCGGGCGCTCGACCGCCTCGTGCCGACGCGGGCCGCGCGCGAGGCCGAGCTGCGCGAGACCGGCTACCCGGCGTACACCACGTCGGCGGGGTGGCTCGGCTACAGCGACGACAAGATCCGCCGCCTCTGCCGCGAGGGCCTGGCCGCCGGCTTCACGCGTTTCAAGATCAAGGTGGGCCTCGACCAGGCGGACGATCTGCGGCGCGCGACGCTGGTGCGCCAGGAGATCGGGCCCGACGGCGTGCTCATGATCGACGCCAATCAGCGCTGGGACGTGGGCGTCGCGATCGAATGGGTGCGCTCGCTCGCCGCCACGCGTCCGCTCTGGATCGAGGAGCCGACCAGCCCCGACGACGTGCTCGGCCACGCGGCGATCGCGCGCGCGCTCGAGCCGCTGGGCATCGCGGTCGCCACGGGCGAGCACTGCGCCAACCGCGTGATGTTCAAGCAGATGCTGCAGGCGCGCGCGCTGGCGTATTGCCAGATCGACTTCTGTCGCCTGGCGGGCGTCAACGAAGTGGTCGCCGTGCAGCTCCTGGCGGCGCATTTTGGCGTGCCGGTCTGCCCGCACGCGGGCGGCGTCGGCCTGTGCGAGTACGTGCAGCACGCGTCGTTCTTCGACTACATCGCGGTCAGCGGCTCGCTCGCCGGGCGTTCGATCGAGTACGTCGATCACCTGCACGAGCACTTCGTCGATCCGTGCATCGTCACCGGCGGGCGCTACCGCGCGCCCGTGGCCGCGGGCACGGCGATCGCCATCAAGGCGGAGTCGCTGGCGGCGCATACCTTCCCGGACGGGCCGGTCTGGAAAGCGCTGGCCTGACATGAGCTGCAGCGGTTGGTTGCAGCGCGCGCGCACGGTTGCGACGGCGGGCGTGTTCGCGGTCGCGGTCGGCACGTCGATGAGCTGCCCGAAACGGCAACTGAACGCGATCGCCGTGGTCCCCAAGGGCACCACACACGAGTTCTGGAAGTCGGTTCACGCCGGCGCCAAGCGCGCGGGTGAAGAGCTGCGCGTCCAGATCCTGTGGAAGGGTCCGCTGCGCGAGGACGACCGCGAGCAGCAGATCCAGGCTGTCGAGACCTTCGCCAACCTGAACGTCATCGGCATCGCGCTGGCGCCGCTCGACAGCAAGGCGCTGGTGCCGGCGGCGCGCGAGGTCGCGCGCAGACACATCCCGCTGGTGATCTTCGATTCGGATCTCGCCAGCGACGACAAGATCAGCTACGTCGCCACCGACAACTTGCAGGGCGGGCAGCTCGCCGGGCAGTACATGGGCCAGCTGCTGGCCGGCCAGGTGAACGCGCGGGTCGCGATCTTGCGTTATCAGGAAGGCTCCGACAGCACCAATCAACGCGAACAAGGCTTTCTCGACGCCATTGCCGCCTTTCCCAACGTCAAGGTCGTGTCCAGCAATCAATATGGCGGTGCGACGACCGAGACCGCGTTCAAGGCCAGCGAGAACTTGCTGGCCGCGGAGACCACCGCCGCGGGCGCCACGTTGCAAGGGATCTTCTGCCCCAACGAATCGACCGCGTTCGGCATGTTGCGCGCGCTGGAAGACCACCGCCTGGCGGGCAAGGTCCGCTTCATCGGCTTCGACACCTCCGAGAAGATCGTCGTGGCGTTGCGCCAGGGCCACATGGACGCGACCGTCGTGCAGGACCCGATGCGCATGGGCTACCTGGCGGTCAAGACCATCGTCGACCACCTGCGCGGCGGCGTCGTGCAGAAACGCGTCGACACCGGCGCGACGCTGGTGCGACGCGAGGAGATCGACGACCCGAAGATCAACGCGCTGCTCTTCCCCGACTACAAGAAGTGGCTGAAAGAGTAGCCAGAGCAAAAAGCTGCCGGCACCGTCCCTAAAGCGCCGTCTCACAAAGCGGCGGCGCCGGCAGCAAATCTCGACAGACGCAGAGCTTGCGACACGCGTACATCCCGAACGAGGTCGCGGCCGTGCAGGTGAACCCGTTCTGACAGGTGCCGGCGCTCCGCGGGACGTTGCCGACGCAGTCGTCGTCGCTGCCGCACTCCGCCGAGCAGAGCGCCGGCCCGGTGCCGACCTGCAGACAAACGCCGCCCGCGCAGTCGAGCGCCGGGCTGGAGATCGTCACGTCGCCGCTGGACGTCGGCACCCCGAGATCGCAGGGAGCGCCGACCGGCGCCGGGGATGACGGGCAGCCGGCGGCGGCCAGGAGAAGCAGCGAGCCGATGAACGGGATCGCCGCCGAGCGGATCGTGCGCGCGCGCATGTGGGCCTCCGCCGAGGCTCTGCTTGCAATGGTCGGACCCGGAGCGCCCGTATTGTTTCAGCGTCTCGCGTGTCCGATTTGACAACCACGTTGGCGCCCGCCGCAACCCCGGTTGCCGCGCCGAACGATTCAGGCGACGGCCGCTCCCACCGCCTGCGCCGCTTCCGCCGCCTTCAAGGCCGGAACGACACGTCGCGATTCACTGCCGCCGCCTCACCGGCCTTGGTGAACTTCACCGCGCCTTTGGTCACGAGGATGTCGACCGTCGCGACCTTTCTGTCGTCGAACTGAAAGTACTCCAGGCGCGCTCCCGCCTCCTTCGCGAATTTCTCGAGATTGCCTTTCAGGCGCGCCCACATGCTCGGCGCGCTGTCGACCCAGACCTGGAGGGCCCCCGCCACGTAGACCACATCCAGCTTCCGGTCCTGCCGCTGCACGTTCAAGACCTGGCGCATGACCGTCTCCGCGGCGCGCACGTACGCCTGCTGTTTCATCATGTGCAAGTACATGTCCAGGTACTCGTTGTCGATCATCGCCGCGTTTTCGCTGCCCTTGCCACCCTCCTCGCCCGCGCCCATGAACAGCCCCAGGTGCAAGCCAACCAGCCCCTTCTGTCCGCACGCCGTCACCGTCGTGCAAGTGTTGACCGCTGGATACTTCACATC
>Ga0265314_10000622_pt1 | contig 43670 bp, 28 predicted proteins | sample 4126metaG_FD_203106 | JGI IMG/M metagenome (GOLD analysis project Ga0265314, IMG submission 203106) | Rhizosphere microbial communities from Carex aquatilis grown in University of Washington, Seatle, WA, United States - 4-1-26 metaG | ecosystem: Host-associated > Plants > Roots > Rhizosphere >... | reverse complement strand
CAGCGCCCCATCGCTTGTGCTGCTCAAAAACGATCGCCCGATGCTGCTCCGCCTGGAAGCGCATCGCCCGCAGATACCGTTCGTGAAGCGCCGCATCTTTCAAGCTCAGGAGCATCGCCCGTTCGATGAGCCGAACCGCTTCCTCCGGCCGGCCGCAGTGGAATTCCACTTCCCCCAGATCGCCCAGGCACGCTGCAAACTCCGGCTTGAGGGCTATCGCGCGCCGGTAGGCCTCGATCGCCTCCCCCACCCGGTTGAGCGAAAAAAGAATGGTCCCCATCTCGTGATGCGCCTCAGCGGATTGCGGGGCAACGCGTACCGCCTCGCGGGCAATCGTGAGCGCCGTCTCCGGCTGGCCTGCGAAACGCGCCAGCTGCGCCAGCAGCCGGATCGACTGCACGTGCGTGGGGTCTCTCTGCAGGATGGCCCGCGCGATCGCCTCGGAGTCCTGCAGCCGGCCGGCCGCGAACTGCGCGATCGCCTGGGAGAATGCCTCCTCCACTGAAACGTTTCCGATGTCGGCCATTTTGGGTCTCGCGGGAAATGCTTATCGCTGCGGCGAGTATACCGGTTGCCGAATCCAGCGTCGCGGCCCGATGCTCCATGGCCCGCGCTTATCGAGCAAGCGCGCCGGCGATGTCGGCCTTTGCCGCAACCACCGCAGCCTCCACCGCCTTCTCCCACGGCATCCCCGCAAACTTCTGTTCCTTGTGGGCGTAAATAATCCCGCGCGAGGAATTGATGATCGCACCCGTTCCATCCGCCTTGAACGCCCCGGCAATGTCCTTGGCGCTGCCGCCCTGCGCGCCGTAGCCGGGCACGAGAAACAGCACGCTCGGGAGCAACTCCCTGAGCGCCGCCAGCTGCCCCGGATTTGTTGCGCCCACAACCGCCCCAATCGCCGAATATCCCCGCTCACCGATGAACTCCGCGCCCCACCCTGCCACCAATTTCCCCACGTGCTGATACACCGGCGTGCCATCCTGCAGCACGGCATCCTGAATCTCGGCCGCCCCGGGATTGCTCGTGCGCACCAGGATGAAAACCCCTTTGTCCTGTTCCTGGGCAATCTTGATGAACGGTGCCACCGAGTCCTGCCCCATGTAGGGGTTCACCGTCACCGCATCCGCCCCCACCGCCCCGACCATCGATGTAAACTCCGGATCCGCCAGCGTCGCCAGGGCATAACGCTCCGACGAATTCCCGATGTCCGCGCGCTTCGCATCGTTGATCACGATCAGCCCGTGCGCCGCCGCCTCCTGGACCACCGCCCCAAACGCCTCCACCCCATACGCGTAATAGCGTTCAAAAAATGCCGAATTGATCTTCACCGCAGGCACATGCGGCGCCACAACCTTAAGCAGCCTGGTGCAGAATTCCAGAATCGCATCGACGGCCGCCTCCGCATCGTCCGCGTCGTTCATCTCCCGGTGAGACCGGATGGACTCGGGCAGCTGCTCGTACACCGGGTCGAGCCCGACGATCAGCGGCGTCCCTTTTTTTTCGATCGCCTTCAAAAGCGTGTCTGCAAAATGGGTGCTCGTCGGTGCTGCCATCTCTCATCTCCTAAATCGATCTGACTCTTCCGCGAAGCGCCGAAAGGCGAGCCCGGCAGTCTACCGCCGCGCGCCGTGTTTGCCCACGCACGTATCAACGAATTCCCCGCCGTCCCGGATTCCATCGCCTCAACACATTTCCGATCGACGCACGATAAACGCAAGCAAAGCAGCAAGCGCCAATCTGCCGGCCGGCCAAGCCGGAGGTAATACACGATTGCAGCGGTTACTTGCTGAAGATTTCAAAATTGAACGGGTTGTCGCCGGGCTTGATGTCGACGGTGATGTCTTCCTTGTCGCCGGGGTGGACTTTCGTGTACAGGCGGATGTTGCCGTCGATTGTGGGAAGGCCCCAGCCGGGTTCGCGGATGTAGGCGGCTTTCTGTTCGGGCGTGAGTCCGCGGGTGGGGGCGCGGTTGTTGCTGACCCAAACCGTGGCATCCTCGCGGATTTCGATTTTGTATTTGCCGACGGCTGGGCCGGCGTCCTGGGGCAGTTTGAAATCGGCGGTGGGGGTATCGGTGTTCATGATGAAGGCGGTGTGGGAGGCGTGGGTTCCGGGGAGTTTTTCATCGACAGGGACGAAGGTGATCGAACCATGCGGGAGCGGTTTGCCGTCGAGGAGGACGTGGCCGCTGATGGCGGCGCGGGGGTCGGCGGTGAGGAAATTGCGGGCCTGGAGCCAGCGGAACATGAGGTTGGGCCATTCGCCGATCTGGCGGTCGCCCTGGGCGAGGCCTGTGCCATGTTCGCCGTCGGCGAAGAGGTGAATTTCGGCGGAGATGCGGGCATCGAAATAGGCGCGGTAGATATTGATCATATTGGTGGCGTGGCTGCGGTCCTCCTCGGTGCAGAACATAAACGTGGGGGGGACTGTTTTGGGGTCGGCGCCGGGACCGGGGAGCTGGCCGCCGTAGGCGAGCACCATAAAGGCCATGCGGCTATTCTGTCGTTCGACCGGATCGGCAGAATCCGGCTTCTCGGCGAGGGGCTTGTAGGCGATGAACGTCGCGAGGTCGGAGCCGGCGGAGAAGCCGATCATGCCGAGGCGGTCTGGGGAGATGCCATACTCGGCGGCGTGGGCCTTGGCGAACTGGACCGCGCGCTGGCCGTCGAGCAGGTAGTCCGGGGCGTCGTAGAGCGGTTTGATGCGGTAGCGGAGGACAAACGCGGCGATGCCGTGCGCGGCGAACCATCTGCCCAGGTTGACGCCCTCATGATCCATCGCGCGAAGTGTAAAGGCGCCGCCGGGGGTGACGATGATGCCGCAGCCGGTGGCGATGTTTTTCGGGGGGAGGAAGGGATAGAGGGCGGGTTTGTCCTCATCGGAATCACCTTTGGCGTTGGGGGCGCCACTGGGCCAGAGGAGGATGGGGGCGGGGAGATCGGCGGCTTTTGAGGCGGCGAGGGCCTGTGCGGGAGCGTCGGGAGTTGGCGATGGCGCCGCGGCATGCACGTTGGCGGAAAGGACGAGAAATCCGATCAGGGAAACAAACGGTCGCAAGCGCATGGCGGTCTCCGGATTGGATCAGGCTGAAGGTGGATGGGCCGCACGCAGAATGGTGAGGGCGGCGGCCCGGGAGTCGGGTTGAGTATAGCGGTGAGGGGATCGCCCGCAAATATGGGCATTCGAACCGCGCGTCGGAGCGTCGGCCCCGCGGGCGTTTCCGATTTACACCTCGGTTTCGCGCAACTTGGCCAGGACGCTGTAATCTTCGAGGGTTGTGGTGTCGCCGATGGATTCCTTGCCGGCGGCGATGTCGCGCAGGAGCCGCCGCATGATTTTGCCGCTGCGCGTTTTGGGAAGCGAATCGGTGAAGCGGATGTCGTCAGGTTTGGCGATGGAGCCGATTTCCTTGGCCACCCACGCTTTGAGTTCGTCCTTGAGCTTGTCGTCGGGCTTGATGCCGGCGATCACGGTGACAAATGCGGAGAGCGCCTGGCCCTTCATGTCATCGGGCCTCCCCACCACCGCGGCCTCGGCGACTTTTTCATGGGCCACGAGCGCGCTTTCCACTTCCATCGTCCCCAGCCGGTGGCCGGCGACGTTCACCACATCATCCACCCGGCCCATCACCCAGAAATAACCGTCCTGGTCCTTGCGGGCCCCGTCGCCCGTGAAATAAATCGCGCCGATTTTTCCCGCGGCATCCGGAATCTCGCCGAAGTACGCCTTCTTGAAACGCGCATCGTCGCCATACACCGTACGCAGCATGCTCGGCCAGGGCTTGCGGATCACAAAATAGCCGCCCGCGTTCGCCGGGACTTCGTGTCCGTTGCGATCGACCACCGCGGCATCGACGCCGAAGAACGGCCGCGTGCAGGAGCCGGGCTTTGTCGGCGTCACCCCCGGTAGCGGCGTGACCATGATCGCCCCGGTCTCGGTCTGCCACCAGGTATCGACGATCGGGCATTTCCCGCCGCCGATCAGGTTGCGGTACCACATCCAGGCCTCGGGATTGATCGGCTCGCCGACGGTGCCGAGCAGCCGCAGTGATGAAAGATCGTGCCCCTTGGGATGCTGATCACCCCACTTGATAAATGCGCGGATCGCGGTGGGCGCCGTGTAAAACACGGTGACGCCGTATTTTTCGATGATCTCCCAGAAGCGGTCCTCCCGGGGCTGATTCGGCGCACCCTCGTAGAGCATGACGGTCGCGCCGTTGGCGAGCGGGCCATAGACGATGTACGAATGCCCCGTCACCCAGCCAATGTCCGCGGTGCACCAGTAGACATCCGAGTCCTTCAGATCAAACACATACTTGCTGGTGAGATACGCCCCGAGCAGGTAGCCCGCCGTGGTGTGCACGACGCCCTTGGGCTTTCCGGTTGTGCCGGAGGTGTAGAGGATGAAGCACAAATGCTCGGAATCCAGCGGTGCCGCATCGTTCTTTGGAGACGCTCCCGCCATCGCTTCGTGATACCACACATCCCGCCCCTCCTGCATCGCCACCGCCTGGCCGGTGCGCTTCACCACGAGGCACGTATTGATGGTGGGCGTCTTGGCGAGCGCCACATCCACGTTTTTCTTGAGCTCGATGATCTTCCCCCGCCGCCATCCGCCGTCGGCGGTGATCACCGCGACCGCCTGGGCGTCGTTGATGCGGTCGGAAAGCGCCTCGGCCGAGAACCCGCCGAAGACAATCGTGTGCGCCGCCCCGATGCGCAGGCAGGCCAGCATCGCGACGATCGCCTCTGGGATCATGGGCATGTAAATCGCCACGCGATCGCCGCTCTTGATCCCCTGCGACAGGAGGACGCTCGCAAACTTGCACACTTCCCGGTGGAGCTGCGCGTAGGTCATCACCCGCGAGTCGCCCGGCTCGCCTTCAAATACAATCGCCGCCTTGTTTTTGCGGTGTGTGTCCAGGTGCCGATCGAGGCAGTTGTAGGCGATGTTGATCTGCCCGCCGACAAACCACCTGGCATGCGGGGCGTCGTTCCAGTCGAGCAATTTGTCCCATTTTTTGAACCAGTGCAGCTCGGAGGCCATCCGCGGCCAGAAGGTCTCGGGCGATTCGAGTGACTCCTTGTAGAGCGACTCATATTCCGCCACCGTCTTGACATGCGCATGGGCCGAAAACTCCGGCGCGGGGGCGAAAAGGCGGCGTTCGGTCAATACAGATTCGATGTTTTTTTCCGTCGACATGACAACTGCTCCGGAGCGATGGGAAATGCAAACCGCCAGCGGCGGAATGAGGAAATATACAGGCGCGGACGCTGCAATTGAAGCAGAGCGGGTTCATGGGGAAGTCCAGGCGCCTGGCCGCTGACGCGCGCGGGAAGCGGGAGTGTCAAAGGGTTGCGTCCAATCCGGATTGAAGGCGGGGGCCCGCGGGGCGCCGTTTGGCGGGTTTATTCGGGATGAGAACTTCGCTGTGGGAAAATGACAGTTGCCTGGTTGGGGAAAGGGCCAGTGAGGGCTTTTGATGAATCGCGGGGAGTTTGCGAATTTCAGCGCCCGCGCTGGCCGCAGAGCCTGTGAGCATAACAGGCAGGGTGATGAGCAGGCCGGTCTCGGATTCGCTGGCCTGGCCGGTGAGGCCGTTTGAAGGCAGCGCCGCTGTCGGGGAAACGGGGCCCGGGCCAACTGCCGGTTTAAGGGACATGGAGGGCGGGTCGGCGGGGACGGTGATGAGCTGGAGCGCGTTGAGCACGTTGGTGTAGTTTGCGCCGGCGATGGCTTCGTCGGTGGTATCGACCGTGCCGTCACGGTTGAAGTCGAAGGCGTTGGTGATGCCCGCGGCCCCGGCGTCGGCGCGGGCGCCGATCTGGTCGATGGCGGTGACTTTGGCGTCGTCGGGGGAATTGCCGCTCTCGCCGACGGCATTTCCAAAATAGAAGGTGTAATTGGAAGTGAGCAAGGTATCGGCATCGGCGAGCATGGTGACCTGGAGCCACTCGTTCTGGATGGTGTGGTCGGGCCAGGTGAGTTGAATGCGGGTGGTTCCGCCGACGCCCGCGCCGGGCCGGATGGTGATGGTGGGGTTGACGGAGACGGCAGTCCAGGCGGAGGGGTCGTTGTCATTTCCGACGAGGAAGGAGAAATCAGCGGGGATGAGCGTATTCACCGAGGCGACGACGTCGATCATGATGCCATTGATGCCGCGGTCGTAGGAGGAGTAGTTGTTGAAGGTGGCGGTCTGGCCCGGGAGAAGCGCGGATTTGTCGGTGGCGATGGCGTTGTCGCTGTTTCCAGGGCCATCGAAGGAGGAGCCGGCGTAGAAGAGGTAGCGGCCGACGACCTGGTTCACCTGCACGACATTGATGGTAAATATCTGCACGGTGGAAAGGCCATTGGCATCGGTGCTGCGGACGCGGATGGAATAGTTATTCTGGGTGGCGAAACTGAGCGGACCGGTGGTTTCAAGCTGGTTGTTGACGATCTGGAAGGCCGAATTGCCGGTGCCGCCGGGGCCGTCTTCAAGGGTATAGGTGAAGGTGTCGCCGATGTCCGGGTCGGTGGTGCCAAAGGCGCCGACGAGGGTGCCGGTGGGCTGTTGTTCCAGGACGGTGTTGTTGGCGAGGGAGATGCCGGTGGGGGCATGGTCAGGGGTCTGGCTGAAGACGACGTCGACCCAGTAATTGAGATCATCGAAGCTCTGGGTGGGGAAGGCGCTGTTGGGGTAGTAAATGTAGACACCGTTGGGGCCTGCCGTTCCGCTGGCGAGGGCGGTAAGCAGGCCATCAGAACTGGTGGCACTCGCGCCGGTGAAATAATTGTAGGTGTAGGAGTAGCGGCCGAGGGGGGCGAAATAGGAAACGACGTAGGTGTGGTTGGCATGGATGGGGACGGGGTTGGCGAAGTCGGCCTCCTGCCAGCCGGAGGCGGTTTCATTGGTGAAGGTGACGGTACCCAGGAGCTGGCCGGTGGAGGCATCCCAGAGGTGACCGGTGTGGACGCCGATGTTGTCCGGGCCCTTGAGGAAGCGGACGCCCTCGACGAAGCCGTCAACGCTGGCCTGGAATTTGACGCCAAGTTCGGCATCGACAAAATCCGGCTGAAACTCCGGAGCCGTGACCGAAGCGCTCCAGATGGTGGAGACACTCAGGAGCGTTCTGGATTCGACTTGTTCGAATAATATGCGTCGTTTGGAGCGACCCCTGCGGTACATCAAGTTCCTCCACTCCAGGCTGCCACCCCAAGACAAGCTACCCGAGAAATTCGCACGCGGCCAATAAAATCCATTTGGGGCCACGGATACCGGGAATATCGGTCATAGGCAACCTCCAGCCATGCACAAGGTGCCTATTTTCCGAATTGTTAGTCCACGGAATGCATTCTTGGGCCTGAGAAATGCGATACCACCGGGCCTTTCATCGCGGAAAATACGGACATACACTGCTCGGGGTTCTGACAAGTCGGTAAACCGGAGGCGGCCATGGCCAAGCGCAAGGATGACATGTCGTTTAGCTTTTCGAGCAAGAAGCCGGCGAAAAAGGATGCCCCCGCAGCACCGGCGGACGCACCGGCCGATGCACCGGCGGATTCAGGCGCGGTGCCCGACCCATTTGCGTCGAGCGATGCGGGATCATCCGGCGTCGCGGATCCGTTTGCATCAACACCATCGGATAGCGCGGTGCCCGATCCCTTCGCGTCCACACCAGCAGATAGCGGGGTGCCGGATCCGTTTGCATCCTCGACGCCCACCGATGCGCCGGCCGGGGATGCGCCGGTGGCCGACCCGTTCGCCAGCACCGATGCCCCCGCAGCGGAGGCACTAGCGGCCGATGGTCCGGCGGAGACTCCCGCGGAAGAAGACCCCGCCGAAAAAACACCCTCGGTAAGAGAGCACAAGCAGTTCCGGATTCTCGTCCTGGCTGATTTTTCCGGGCGAACGAATCGCGGCGTGATGGAGGCGGGGACGATTGCATCGCGCAAGGTCTATACGGTTGATGCGGACAACCTGGACAAGACGGTGGCCAAGCTGAAGCCTGCGCTGGCGCTGCCGGTGGATGAAAAGTCGGTGGTGGGGCTGGAATTTTCGGCGATGGAGGACTTTAAGCCCGATGCGCTATTGAAGCAGATCGCCGCGTTTGCCGGGATGCTGGAATTGCGCGAGAAACTGCGCGATCCAAAGAAGTTCAAGGAAGCGGCGGCAGGGGTGCGGAAGCTGACCGGCGCGGCGTCGCCCAAAAAAGTTAAGAAGGCGGCGGGGGCGAGCGGCGGAGAATCCGATTTTGAGCGATTGCTCAATCTGCCGATTGCGCCCAAGGGGGCGACGGAAGTGAATGCGCAGTCATTTATCGCCAACCTGGTGGCGGGCTATGGCGTGCCGGAGGAAGATCCGGAGCAGGGGAAGATGGTGAAACTGGTGGAGGAGGCGCTCTCGGCCGGGTTGCGCGCCGTGCTGCGGCATCCGGCGTTCCAGGGACTTGAGGGGGCGTGGCGGGGGGTTGAATTCCTGGTGAGCCGGCTGAACACAGAGGAAGATCTGAAGATTTGCATTTTGGATGTATCGAAGGACGAGTTATACGCCGATCTTGCCGGCCCCCCTACCGTGAACAAGACGGGGATTTATCAGGTGCTGGTGGAGCAGACGCGAACCGCGGGAGCGGTGCCGTATTCACTGGTGGTGGCGGATTATGAATTCGACCAGACGCCGCAGAATATCGCGCTGCTGGCGAAAATCGCGACCTTGATGCATGAGGCGGAGATTCCGTTTCTGGGCGGAGCGTCTCCGAAAGTGGCGGGGTTTGAATCGTTTGCGAAGTTCCCGGATTCCGGCAAGTGGCAGCCGCCGGCGGATGGGGCGATGTGGGAAAAGATTCGCGGGCACAAGCTTGCGGCACATCTGGGGTTGGTCGCGCCGCGGTTCCTCCTGCGGCTGCCTTATGGTCCCAAGACCGACGCGATTGAAACGTACCCGTTTGATGAAATGCCCGGAACGCCGGTGACGGAGGGGTATTTGTGGGGGAACGGGGCGTTTGCGGTGGCGCTGGCGATCGGGCAGGGATTTTTGGACAGCGGGTGGGGATTTGAGCCGGTGCTGGATGTGACGGATTTGCCCTGCCACATGGCGGTGGTGGATGGGGACAAGGAAATGACGCCGTGCGCGCAGGGGTGGATCAGCGATCGCATGGCGGATGTGCTGCACCAACTTGGGCTGATCCCGCTGCTCTCGGTGCGGAATGCGGCGTCGGTGAAGATTGCGGGGGTGCATGCGATTGCGAAGGGAGGAAAAGCGCTTGCGGCGTCGTGGGCGACGGCTTAGCGTTTGACGACAAGCGGATCGGCGAGCTGTGCGGCACGGAAGGCGCGGATGCGGCGGGCGCAGGCGGGGCAGCTCATGCAGGGGGATTCGTTGTTGGGCATCTGGCAGGACCAGCTGGCGTTAAAGGGAAGGCCCATCTGGTAGCCAAGCTCGACGACCTGCTGGTCTTCGAGGCCCATGAGCGGGGTTTTGACGACGACCGCGGATTCGGGGGTCATGAGTTCGAGCAACTGGTTCATTACCTGGACGATTTCGACGATGCGGGCGATGTGGTCGGCGGCGCGGGGTTCATACTGCACGCCCCAGAGGACGATGTTGGCGCGAATCTGCTGGGCAAAGCCCGCGGCGACGATGAGCATCTGGAGTTCACGGAGGGGGAGCAGGGCGGCCTGGGAGTCAGAGCCGGTGGTGTTGATGATGCCGGCGCTTTCGGGGGGGAGAGACATCTGGCGGAGGTAGCCGGCGTCGACGAGCCAGTTCTTGAGGGGTTTGAAATGGGAGGTCTGGCGTTCGAAGGCGTCGAGGGCCTGCTTGCCGGCGAGGCGGCCGTCTTTGAGGTGGATCATGCCGAGGCGATATTCCCGTGCGCCCAGACCGGCGACCACGAGGCTGCGAAGCCCGCCGGAGGAGAGGACGACAGCGGATGCCTTGGCCATGGGGGCTCCCGAAGGGAGGGGCTGCCGCAACGCGAACAAAACGAGAGAGCGGCGGCCATGAGTTAATTCGGTTAATTGGGTTAATTCAGTTAAATAGGACTGGGCCGCCACAAACGCGGAATGCCTGCCCGCGCCAACTAATGTAGCGAAGTCCCAATTAACTCAATGAACCCAATTAACTTAATTGCTTCCGAAACCCGCGATTTTGCCGATAGGAATTCGGTATTATTGGGCCTTCGAGGGGACAGCATGACACGACGCCGTGGATTCAGGAAACGCACGCCCGAGTTCTTTGAGCCGCTGGAGGAGCGCGCGCTGCTCACGGGGCTCACGATCATCACGCACGGGGCGGAGTTTCTTTCCAGCTCGCGGCCGGGGTGGATTGATGCGATGGCCAGTGCGATCCGGGCGCGGGTCGGACCTGACACGGCCATTTACGATCTGCGCGTGGCGCCCAACAGCAATGGCGCGCTCACCGTGACGCAGTTTTCAAAACTCGCGGGGCCGGCGGAGGACAGCAGTTCCAACGGCGAAAATATTCTGCTGCTCGATTGGGCGGCGGCCTCGGATGTCAGCCTGTTCTCGCTGGTGCCGGATTACACGACCACCCAGGTGGCCGGCGTGGTCATGCCCTACCTGCTTACGACCAAGACGTCCATCGGCCTCTCGCATCCGCTGGTGGAGGGTCCGATCCAGATCATCGGGCATTCGCGCGGGGCATCGCTGGCGTCGGTGCTGGCGACGGACCTGGGGCAGATGGGGATCTGGGTGGATCAGCTCACGACGCTCGATCCCGTGCCGGTGCCGCCGGACCCGCAGGTGTCGCTTAAGCCGAACATTATTTTCGCGGACAATTATTACGAGACCAATTCACTGACGCCGGGCAAGGCGCTCACCGGCTCGTACAACGTGGGGCCGCTGTCGTTGGGTGGGGCGTACGGGATTCTCGACGGCAACCAGCACGGCGATGTGCATTTGTTTTATGACGGGACGATCAACCTCGCGGCAAACGCGTCGGATGGCTCCGAGACAGTTCCCAATGGATGGTACGCGAAGAACAACCGCACGCGGAGTTTGACCGGCTGGTATTACTCCCGCCTCGGCGGCGGCGTTCGGCCGGCGGGTGGGATCGGGACGCCCTTTGGCGGAAAGGCGGCGCGGGGCTCGCTCACCTATTCCGGCCCGCAGTGGCCCAACATGGCGCTGCTGTCGACTGCTTTTGACACGGTCACGCCGGGCGGGTCCTTCACCGCGAGCTACGATTACAACTCCGCCGGAAGCGCGGCGACGGTGCAATGGTTTCTCGATCCGGATACCAATCCTTACAACGGCAACTCGATTGCGATGGCCGGTCCGCTGAATGTGACGGCGACGAAAAATGGCGTGTCCAAAGGCACCGCGTCGCTGACGGTAAACGCGGCGGATGGGACGTATTACATCGAGGGGGAAATCAACAATGGCGTGGGGACGCGGTATGCGTATTCGTCGCCGCTGATCGTCAGCGACGTCAACACGCCGCCGACGGGGGCTGTGACGGTGGCGGGTCCGGCGAGCGTGCAGGGGTGGGCGGTGGATGCCGATGCGGCGGGCGTGCCGGTGGCGGTGCAGTTGAATGTGGATGGCGTGCTCCTGGCGACGGCGACGGCGAACCAGTCGACCGCCGTGCCGGGGATCGGGACGGCGGCGCATGGATTTTCATTTGACCTGTCGGGCGTGCCGGCGGGGATTCATCGGATCGATGTGTATGCCGACGATGCGGCGACCGGCGTGCCGACGCTGATCGATTCCGAGACCATTTCGACAAACCAGCCGCCGACGGGGAAGGTGACGGCACTCGGGCCGACATCGCTGAGCGGATGGGCGTTCGATCCCAACGCCGGGACGGCGCCGATCCAGATCCAATACCAGATTGATGATTTCGCGCCGGTGTTTGTGACGGCAAGCGTGAATCAGCCATCGCTCAAGGCCAAACTGCACTCGACGCAGCACGGGTTTTCGGTGAAGTTTCCGAAGCTCGCGGCGGGGAAGCATGTGGTCTCGGTGTATGCCGTCGATTCCACCAGTGACGAAACGGTGCTGCTGCAGACCAGGACGGTGACGGTGGGCAACCCCGCTGGCAATCCGCTGCCATTTGGGGCGATTGTGTCGTCGGACCCGGCATCGATCACCGGCTGGGCCTACGACCCCTCCAGCAAAGCCACCCCAATCAATGTCCGCGTGGATGTCGATGGTGTCGCGGGGATTCCGTTGCTCGCGCAGCAGGCGGTGGCGTCGGGATTGCCCGCGGCGGTCATCGGAACCAATCATGGATTTGATGTGCCCCTGAATCTCTCCGCCGGCGAACATTCGGTAAACGTCTATGCCATCGACAACAAGGGGGCGGCGGTGCTGATCTCCAGCCAGCTCATCGAAGCGCCGGTAACCGATTCGCCGACCGGTGCAATCGAGTCAACAGACGGCGGAACCATCACCGGCTGGGCGTATTGGCCGGGGCTCGGCGATGCGGCAACCTCCGCGCTGGTCCGCCTCGATGTGGATGGCGTCGCGGGAAACGTCTTTTCAACCGATGTCCTGCGCGACGACATCAACACCCAATTCAACCTCGCCGGCGGAACGTTTGGCTTTTCCACCCCAGCGCCCGATCTCGCCGCCGGCACGCATACCCTCTCGCTTCAATTCATCGATCCGCTGACGCTCCAGACAACCGCGGTCGCCAGCACCTCGTATAGCGTCAGTGAATGACACGCATGCAGGCAACCCCGCTTACTGAGGCGCCATCTTCAACCGGTCTCCCCGCCGCATCTTTTGGATGGGCCTTAATCCCGCCGTCGACGTTGGCGAGGGCCTGGGCGGCGGGCATGTTTTGTGCAAACGGGACCGTCCGGGCGAGAACGGAAACCTGCGGCAACAGGACCGCAAACACCGCCGCAGTCGAAAGAAGTCTTATGTGAATTCTCGCCATGAATCGCGCTCCGGTGGGTGAAATCCGTTGACGAATGCAACGGTCGATAATTAGATTCGCCACAAGTTAAGAAGTTCCATATGTCTTCATGGCAACTCCGCCATAGCCCGATAATCCTCGCTTTCGTGATGCTGTAAATTGGATACTGCCTCAAAGACTGGTAAAAACCCTTAAATTCCGTTTATTCGTCTTGCCTGTCGCAGCAGTGATGTTACATTGATGCGTGTTGGGACGTCATTGTGAGGCCATCCGGGACCGTGGGAATACCCGCGGCCGACATCAATGACTGAATTGCGTGGGTGAGTAACGCTTACGCCAAGAGTGCAAGGTGAGGGGCGCATGCCCGGAGCGCTGCGATGCGCGCCGGAAGCGGCTGCTGAAAGGCAGGTTCCGCGCGTGCGCCGTTCGCCGCCGGCTGGGACCAGGGCCATGGTGAACTGGAAAGGCAACGGTTTGGAGCGCCGCCGCCGCGCTTCGGCGTTGAGGCGGGTCTGCCGGAGGGAACGCGCGCTCTTTGAGCCTTTCGAGCCGCGGCGGATGCTCGCCGGCACTCCGACCATCACGCAGACGACGCTTTCGGCGGGGACGATCGACGAGAACGGCATCCTGGTGCTCTCCGGCAGCTATTCCGACAGCGCATCCTCCGACACACTCACCGTGAACTGGGGCGATGGAACGACACCTGATACCCTGCCGGTAACCGGGGGCGTATTTGTCTTTGCCCACCAGTATCTTTCGCCGAGCATCAACTCCGGCGTTCAGACGACATTTTCGATTGCACTTACGCTGAAAAGCAACCTGAGCCAGACTGCCACGGCCGCCTCGGCGGTCATCGTGCGCAATGTCGCGCCGGCCGGCGTGGCGATGACACTCCAGGGGACGAGCCCCGCCGCCATCAATACCGGCTCGTTTTTTGCCACGGTCTATGAAGGCAGCAGCCTCACACTTTCGGGGACTTACAGCGATGTCGGCACGCTCGACACCCACACGATGGACTGGCACGTGGTATCGAACAACGGCCAGGTGATCTCTGATGGAACCGGATCGACGTTCACGTTTTCCCCGAACAACAACGGGCCCAACGGCGCGAGCGCCCAGTATGTCGTGACGTATACCGTGGCGGACAACTATGGCGGGGTGGGTTCGGCACCGCCGTTTTTTGTGACGGTGGTCGATTCGCCGCCGACGATCGCGCTCAGCGGCCCATCAACGACGCGCGCCGGCACGCCCTATTCACTGACCCTGGGCGCCATCACTGATGCCGGAAAGCTGGACGTCGTCACCGGATACAAGATCGACTGGGGCGATGGCACGGTGCAGGATTTCACCGGTGCGGGAAGCCCGGTCAATGTGGTCAAGACGCACACGTACGCCGGCGGTGCGGGCAGCAGTTATGCCCTGAACGTGACGCTCATCGACAGCGACGGCACGCACGCCAATGCCGGCGCGGCCAGTGCCAACATCATCGCGGCGGCGGGCAACGCGATCGCCGGCCGGTACACGTTTTATGCCGATTCGACGTTCTCGGCGTCGGGAGCGGATTCCGCCGTGGCGGCCGACAAATCGGCGCTCCTGCCGGGTCACACCGCAAGCTTTGCCAATTACACATCGTATGACCAGGGCCTGAATGGCATCATGGTGGATATCGCCGGGACGGTGGGCAGCATTTCCGCCGCCGATTTTTCGTTTAAGATCGGCAACACCGCGTCGACGGCGAGCTGGACGGCGGCGCCGGCGCCGATTTCCGTGATTGTCCGGCCAGGGGCGGGCGCGGCCGGGTCCAATCGTGTACAGATCACCTGGGCGGACGGGGCGATCAAAGATGAATGGCTGCAGGTGACGGTGGTCGCGGATGGCAACACGGGCCTGGCGGCCAATGACGTGTTTTACTTCGGCAATGCCGTCGGCAGCACGGGCGCGGCGACGACGAGCGCCAAGGTGACCGCGACGGACCAGATTCTGGTGCGCAACAACACCATGGGGGATGGCGCAACCTATTATGTTTCGCCGAGCGGGAGTGATTCCAACAGCGGCGCTGAGAACGCGCCCTGGGCGACACTGCAGCACGCGGCGGACATGGCGGTGGCCGGCGACACCGTTGTCGTTCGCACGGGGACCTACACCACCGGAATGAACATTTTCGGCGTTCCCGGCGGAACGCAGGCCGATCCGATCCGCTTTATCGCCAATACCGGCGTGGTGATCACGCATGCCGGAGCCGAGGGGATCAATGCGAACCTCGCGGGTATCAACATCGAGAACACCGGCGGCTGGTATGTCATAGAAGGGTTCGACGTCGAAAGCGACGGCAGCATGCAGCGCGCCGGCATCCGCGTGGCCGCCAGCAACAACGTCACGCTGATCAACAACATCGTCAACCATGCCTACATCGGCATCTTTGCCAGCGACTCGAGCAGCCTCCTGATCCAGGGAAACACCTGCGAAAATTCCACCGATCAGCATGGCATCTACATCTCCGGATGCAGCAACTACACCATCCTTGGAAATGTCCTCTTCGGCAACAACTGGGACGGCCTGCACCTGAACATCTCCGGCGACATGCCCAACACCGGCGGCATCATCGAAAACAACACCATCTACAGCAACACCCTCAGCGGCATCGATATGGAAGGCGTCACCAACAGCTATTTCGTCAACAACCTCATCGTCGGCAACGGCAAGCACGGCATCTCGCTGCACAACCTCGACCAGGCCAACACGCCCGCCTGCACAGGCAATCTTTTCATCAACAACACGGTGGCGGGAAACAGCGGATTTGCCATCCAGATGCAGGCCGGCGGCAATGTGCTCAACATGCTCTTCAACAATATTCTCCTGGGCAGCGGCGGCCTGTATGGATCGATCGGGATCAGCGGCGATCCCACCGGGCTGCTTTCCGATCACAATATCGTGAGCAACAGCTTCAGCCCGGACCTGGGCGTCTCGCAATACACGCTGGCACAATGGCAAAGCTACACGCAGACGACCTCCACGACACACTTCACGGATGATGCGGCATCCTTTGTGGCGGCGGGGAGCCAGCTCTTCGCGAATTCCGCGGCGGGGAATTACCACCTGTTTGCCACGAGCGTCGCGGTGAACGCCGGCGTGGGGGCTTACCTCGGTCAGGCCGCCCCGGCGAGCGATGCCAACGGCGGTTCGCGTCCGGTGGGAAATACGTGGGATATCGGGGCGTTCGAATATGGATCAACGGCCAATCCGGCGATGTTCGCCGTGAGCCTGCCGGGTGCGCCGGTCACCGATCCTTACGATTTGAATCGCGATGGCCGCGTGGATGCGGCGGATGAAGCGGTGGTGCGGGCGAATCAGACCACGGTGCTCAACGCGCTGCTGCTCATTTCGCCCACCGGCGGCCTGAGCCTTCTGCCGGATGCCGGACTCGGAACGGTCGCAGCCTCGTCGGAAGTTTCCAGCGACACAGGGTCGGCAATTACCGCTGCTGCCGAAGATAGCGCGTCGCCGGCTTTGATTCAGCAACCCGCGGCGCAAAATCCCACGAACGGGAGGCAATCGGAACGTAAAGATCGGACTGCGCAGGCAAAGTCCGGGAAGAAATCCGAGATGGTTGAGCCGGCGAAAGTAAATCTGGTCGTGGCTCGTTTAGTCAGGCCCAAGAATTTGCGGCGGCACGGGATTCCGTTGGGCGATGGTTTCGAAGGAATCTTCCGGCAGGATATCTGATGGCGGCCCTCATCCGCGGACGCCTCATGTCGTGGTGAACGCCTGGGTGCCCAGGGTTGTGGCTTCCAGGGTGACCGGATCAATCAGCGTGAGGGTGACCGTGTGATCGCCCGGGGCGAGCTGGGGCATGGGGATGTTGAAGCCGACGTTGGTGGCGTTGAGCGTTCCGGCGAGGTCCGGGCGCGGGAGCGAAGCGGTGATGGGGGCGCCGATCAGGTCGTCCACGTCGAGGCGGACGAGGGCCTTGCCGCTGGGCGTATAGGCCCAGCCGGATGCGGCGGTGGCGTTGAGGGTTTCGACGGAACCGGTGGCGGGGGTGTCATTTACGAGGCTGCTGGCGATGAGGACCGGCGTGCCGGAGAGCGCATCGATGGCGTAGACGTCGACGCGGTGCGGGCCGGCGGAGAGTCTTGGAAGCGTATAGGAATAATTATACGTTGTCGGGTCGCCATCGCCGGTGGTGCTGGTGAAGGGCTTGCCGGGCTTGCCGTCGATGTCGATGCGCACCTGGATGGGCCCCGCGGAATCGGAATCCGTGACGGTGCCGGCGGCCTGGGTGGTGGTGAGGGTATCGAGGGTGCCGGTGGGGAGATCGTTGCCGTCGGGGCTTGCGACCGTGACATCCTGTGAGCCAAGTTCGATGAGCTGCCGGGAGTTGGGGTCTACAACATCGACGGTGATGGTGTGATCGCCGGCGATGAGCTGCGGCAGATTGATCGTGAAACCGTGGTTCCTGGAGCCGAGCGTCGCCTGCAGATCGGGGCGGCTGACGTTCGCGGTGACGAACACAGGGGCGAAATCGTCGATCTGGTAGCGCACCTGCACGGCGGCGTTGCCGGCGTCGGGATCGTAGGCCCAGCCGGTGATCTGGCTGCTGGTGATGGTTTCGAGGTTGCCGGTGGCGGGCTGGTTGGTGTTGATCTGGCTGGTGCCGATGAGGATCGCGGCGCCGGTAAGTGAATCAACGGCGTAGACGTCCATGCGGTGGATGCCGGGCTTGAGGGTGTTGAGTTTGAAGGAGTAGCCGTGGTTGGCCGAGCCCAGGGTATCGGCGAGGTCCGGGCGGTTGATGCCGGCGGTGACCGTGGAGAGCAGTTTGCCGTCGACGTAGAGTTTAACCTTCACGGGCGTGGTGGGCGTGTCGGGGTCCTGAGCCCAGCCGGTGAGGGTTTTGCCGATGCTGGATTCAATGGCGCCCGTTGGCGGCTGGTTGACCACAACGCTGCCCTGGCCGATGAGGGTGGGCGTCCCGGTGACATCGTTGAGCACGTAGACTTTCACGGCGTGTTTGCCGTAGGGAAGATCCGGGACATCGAAGGAAAATCCATGGTCGCCGGATCCGGCGGTGGCGGGGGTGTTGTCATCGGGGTTGTTGGCGACCACGGTCGGATAGGTGACGCCGTCGATGGATACCTGCACCGCAGCGCCACCCGAGCCGAGGGTCGGATCATAGGCCCAGCCGCTGATGGAGGAACTGCTGATCGATTGAATGGCCCCGCTTCCGGGCTGGTTGCCCAGGAGATATTGCAGGGCATTGAAAGCATTGACGCGCCGGCCGGTGATGGTCTTGCCGGCGAGCGCGGGATCGGGGTCGCCGGATTTGAGGATCGCGTTCTGGATTTGCCCCATGGTGGCCGTGGGGAGGCGGGATTTGAGGAGTGCGGCGATGGCCGAGACCATCGGGGCGGCGAAGGAGGTACCGGAGAGCGGGGCGTAAAGGCCGCCGGGGATGGGGAGGGTGATATCGACGCCGGGCGCGCCGACGGCGACAAAGTCTTTGCCATAGTCGCTGAAGGAGGCGAGGTGGTCCTGGTTGTCCGTCGCGGCGACGAACATCATGTTCGACGGCAGAAAATTCGAGATGTAATTGTTCACGTATCCCTGCAGGAACGACGGCACCTGCGGGACGAGGCTGTCGAAATTCATGCCCGCATTGCCGGCGGCGGCGATGTAAAGCATGCCGCTGGAGCCGGCGGACTTGATGGCGTTGATTTCACCGGTGCTCGGCGCGTTGTAATCGATGTAGGAGGCGTTGATGGCGACGATGTTGACGCCGGCTTTTTTGAGCATGATGACGTAATTGATGCCGTCGATGACGTCCTGGGCGTTCACGCCGGAAGCGGTGCCGATCTCGACCGGCAGGATCGTGACGCCGGGCGCCACGGAGTGAATGGTCGCGGCGACGGCGGTGCCGTGGACGAAATTGTCGGAAACGTCGCTGGAGTTATTGAGGAAGTTCCATCCGTGGATGTCATTGGTGAAGGTATCGCCGGGAAGATTGCCGGGATTGGTCCAGAGGACCGAGTTGAGGTCCGGGTTGGAGAGGTCAATGCCGGTGTCGAGGACGGCGATGACGACGTTGGAGCTCCCCTGGGTGATGTTCCAGGCGTCGGTGGCGTCGATGTCAGCGCCGGGGGTTCCGGTGGCGGGGCCTTCGGTGGGGTTGCTGAGGGTCTGGCCGGTGTTCTTGAGCCACCAGAAGTCGCTGGGGTTGGGATTGAGGTAGCCGGTGAGGTTGCCCAGTCCCAGGGGAAGATTGTTGATCGGGAGGTTGTTCAGGCTGGGGAGGGAAGGCAGGCCGGGAATACCGATGCCGCCGAGGGGGAGTCCGCTGAGCAGCACGCGGGATTCAAGATCCTCCACGAGCGCCGGACTATGCCGACGCGCACGCGCCTGTGATTTCCGCGACCCGCCCCGCTGTGGAGTTGCACGGGAAAAAAACCAGCTCACCAACCAATCCTCCGAGCCTCACAGGTGTGTGATCCAGCGGTGCCGCACACGTCATGGTAGCGCTGCCGCATGCGAGCGCCACTTCCTGTAACGATCTTTCGTCAAAATGGGTTGGCTGAATTAGCGGTGGCTGGGTAATTCGAATTACGGAATGCCGAATTCAGCATTGGGAAGCGGTGTGTTATCGGTGGATTCAGCGGGGGAATGCTCAGCACGAGAACGCCGGACGCGACTTTTTTTTGTTCATAAAGTAGGATAAACCCTCAACTTTTTGTAACGCTTATAGGACTGGAGATTTTCCATGCAGGTCGGCAAAGATGCGGTGGTGACGATCGATTACACGCTCAAGAATTCCGAAGGCCTGGTGCTCGACACCTCGGAAGGCCGGCAGTCGCTCCCCTATCTCCACGGCAACGGGCAGCTCATTTCCGGGCTGGAAAAAGCGCTCGAGGGAAAAGGCGCCGGCGACAAGCTCGCGGTGACGATTCCGCCCGAAGAGGCATACGGGGCGCGCAATGAGCAACTCGTCCAGGTGGTTTCCAAGTCGGCGTTTCAAGGTGTGCCGGAGATTAAGGTCGGCATGCAGTTTCGCACACAGGGCGGCGGGACGCAGGGGGCCCAGGGCGGCGGTGGAGGCGTGCAGGTGGTGACGATCACCAAGATGGAAGGGGACCAGATTACCGTCGATGCCAATCATCCCCTGGCCGGCATTCCGCTGCACTTCGATGTGACGATCAAGGAGGTGCGGCCGGCGACCAAGGATGAAATTGCCCACGGCCATGTGCACGGCCCGGGCGGGCATCACCACCACTGATCAGACGATAGACGTCGATAACCACGGCCAACAAAAAAAGCCCCGGGTTTTGGACCTGGGGCTTTTTGCTGGATTGCGTCTGACGGCGCCTCAGAATGGGGTGCCGGGGGGATTGGTGTTACGACCCCGGGGAGGGTTCGCACCAGCCGGGCCGGTGGTTGGAGGGACCGAATCCGTGTGCGTCGCGCCGCGACCCTGGTCACCGCGATCGCCGCGACCGGTGTCGCCGCGGCCGACGTCGGTGTGGCCCCGGTCCTGGTCGCCGCGTCCACGCGCGGGTGGAACGTTGACCACGCGATGATCGGTCGGCGTGATAATTTTGTCGGGGTAACGGATCACGGGCCTGGCATCATCATGCACAAAGGCGTGCGTTTCCTGCGGGCCATCGTGACGATCGTGGTCCGGCACAAAGACATCATGCACCACCCCGTCATGGCCCGGGGCGTGCTCGACAATGTCGACATGTTCACGCACGGGCACATGCACTTCATGGCGGCCCCAATCGACATCGTTGTGGATGAAGGAGAGCGACAGGCCACCAGTGCTGAACGTGATGGCGTCGCGGATCGGGCGGACCGGGCGGACGAAGACGACGGCCGGGTCGTAAACGGGTACGTAAATGGTCTGAACGGTCGGCGGCGGGGCGATGACGATAATGTTCCCCTGCCGCACGACGCTGAGCTGCGGCGTGGAATAGAGGGTGCCGTAGGTGACGGCAGTCAGACGCCAGCGCTGGATGGCTTCCATGACATCGTTGGGCTGATACTGAAACGCCACGCCGAGGGCCTGGGTCCAATCGATGTTGTTGGCGAGCATGGCCAGAACCGTGGGATAGTGCATCAGGGTTTGCACGGATGGATGCACCGGAAGTGAGGCGATCGCGCCATCATCGGCACCGGGGTGCTGGGCGAGCCATTTGTCGGCGTAAGTCACTTCCTGGACATAGGTGGTCGCCGGAAGCAGTTCGGCAACCAGGGGATCGGGGTACAGCGCGACCGAACTGGTGAGGTCGTTGAGCTGGGCGTCGCTGAGCTGCGGAATCACGATCTCAGGCGGAGCTTGAATGACCTGCACCGCCTGTGGGGCGACCTGTTGCAGCGGCGCAGCCTGGGGAGCCGGTGCGGGACCCGGCGTCTGCCAGCTATACCCTGGCTGAACCGGGGCCACGGGCGTGGGGGCGGCCGGGACAGCAGGCGCCGGGACGTAAGGAACGCCCATCCCGGGAGTGTATTGGGCGAAAGCCGCGGCCGCCGCCATGGAGAGAAACGCTGCGGAAGCCAGATGGAGTTTACCGTTCATAAAGACACCTCGTGAAGTTTGGTCGCACCGCACATGGGCGGGCGGTGATCATTCCACTCGTTGACACCGAAGGAACGCGAGAGGGGGCGGATAAGACCGCAAATTGCACACAGGCGGGTAAAAAGGGGTATTTTTGCCCCCGATTTAGGGAGCAGCCAACGCTTCCCAGGATTTGCGGAATGCCCAGTATTGCCGCATTATAGAGCCATTAATTCACGAGCGACAGCAGGCAGCACAGCGTCGTGGGCGGCGGCTCATCCCTCTTTAGTCATAAGGAAGCGACTCACATGGCCAAATACAGTCCGACGAGGCAGGAAAAATTCACGTTTGGTTTGTGGACGGTTGGGAACATCGGGCGGGATCCGTTTGGCGGGCCGGTGCGGGAACAGCTTTCGCCGCCGCAGATTGTGGATTTGCTCGGCGAAGTCGGTGGGGTCTACGGCGTGAACCTTCATGACAATGACCTGGTGCCGATCGATGCCTCGCCGGCGAAGAAGAAGCAGATCGTGGCGGATTTCCAGAAGGCCCTGAAGAACAACGGCCTGGTTGTGCCGATGGCGACAACGAACCTCTTTTCCGATCCGATTTTCAAGGATGGGGCGTTTACGTCAGGCGATGCGCGGGTGCGGGCGTATGCAATTCAGAAGACGATGGCGTCGATGGACATGGGGGCGGAACTTGGGGCGAAAACGTACGTGTTCTGGGGCGGGCGCGAAGGGGCGGAATCGGATGCCGGCAAGGATCCAACCGAGGGCCTGAAGCACTTCCGCGAGGCGTTGAATTTCCTGTGCGAGTATTCGATTTCGCAGGGATATGGGTATCGGCTGGCGCTGGAGGCCAAGCCCAATGAGCCGCGCGGGCATATTTATCTCGCGACGACCGGCAACATGCTCGGATTCATTGAGACGCTGGATCATCCGGACATGGTGGGGGTGAATCCGGAAGTTGCCCACGAGACGATTGCGGGGCTGAATTTCACCCACCACGTCGCCCAGGCCATCGATGCCGGCAAGCTGTTCCACATCGATCTCAACGACCAGGTGATCGGGCGCTTTGACCAGGATTTCCGCTTTGGCTCGGCGGACATCAAGGGGGCGTTTTTCCTCGTGATGCTGCTGACGGATCACGGCTACGACGGCTCGCTGCATTTTGATGCGCATGCCTATCGCACGGAAGATTATGCGGGCGTGAAGGATTTTGCCCGTGGCTGCATTCGCACGTACATGATCCTGAAGGAAAAGGTCGGCCGGTGGAACGCGGACAAGGAGATCAAGTCGCTGCGGGCCCAGATCAATGTGGAAGACCAGAAGCTCGAAGGGCTCGTCCGGAGTTTCTCGCCGGACTCGGTCAAGCAGCTCCAGGCGATGAAGTTTGACCGCAAGGCGCTGGGCGCCCTGGGCCTGCCGTACGAACGGCTGGACCAGCTCACCATGGAAATCCTGATGGGTGTGCGGTAAGTGCCGAAACTGCCCAAGAGCAGGGATATAAGCCTGCCTTAACGTTAGGTATTCTCGAAGGCAGCCTTTCTCCTGACTGGGGGAAGGCTGCCTTGACTTGCGCAGGCGGCAGAGGACAATAACAGCTCTTGTCATGTCATCCCATTTTCTAACCATGCCGAAGGAGGCAACGAATGAACCTCAAAAAGGGAATGTTGATGGGCGCTGTAATGGCGGCACTGGCCGCCGGCGTTGGAGTCACGCTGGCGCAGGCGCCTGGTGGCGGGCCAGGGGGCGGCGCAGGCGGACCTCCGGGCGGCGGATTTGGCGGTGGACCCGGGGGAGGCGGTCCGGGAATGGGCGGTGGACGCATGGGTGGCGGCCGCGGTGGGCGCGGCGGACCTCCGGCGAATCTCGGGGCGGCGATGGGCGATATGAACCGGATGGTCACGGCGCTCAAGGCTGAAGCGAGCGATCCATCCAAGAGCGAGCAGGCGCTGAAGGATCTGGCGCAGTTTGAGCGTGATGTGGCGATTGCCAAGACCATGCCGGTGCCGGCGGTCGATCCCGCGACGGATGCGGCAAAGTCCGCGACTGATTTCCGCAACGGCATGAACACGCTGCTTCGCGCGGCGCTGGACATGGAAGATGCGGTGGTCAATAAGAAGCCGGACGTGATTACCAAGAGCCTTCAGACGTTTGCGGACGTTGAGAAGGCAGGGCACGGGGAGTTCCGCAAAAGCGACTGAAGCATCCCACAGGTGTGGAAGAATTGGGTGGCATACAAGAAGGGTGGCGCCGCGGAAAGCGTGCGTTGCCCTTCCTTTTTTTTCATCGGATCGCCAGGGGCCGCGATCGATTGTCCTGCCGGCGCGCTCTGGCGTAGGATGGCCGGATGGAAAACGAGCTGGCGGATCGCATCGCGCGAAATGAGACGGGCCACCAATGGGACACGCGTGTCTGGCTCGCGGTGGGGCTTGTGCTGCTGGGGGCGGCGCTCAATGCCATCTACCTGTTCCGGCACTGTCCGATCGATCTTTCGGAGGATGAAACGCATTATTGGGAATGGTCGCGGCACCTGGATTACGGGTATTACTCCAAGCCTCCTGGGATCGCGTGGGTGATCTGGGCGGCGATTCGGATCGGGGCGATGCTGGGGATCAACGGTGATGGTTCGGGGGCGGCGCTCGCGCCCGTGATGCGGATGGCGGCGGTGATTTTTGGCATGTGCTCAGGGCTGCTGTCGCTGTTTCTCGCGCGGCGGATGTTTGGCGGAAAGGGGGCGCTGGCGGTGATTCTTTTGTCCGCCGCTGTTCCGATGTTTGCGGTGGGGAGTCTGCTGATCACGATTGATGCGCCGATGTATTTATGCTGGGCGGGGACGGTGTATTGTTTGTGGCGGTGCGTTGAAAATGCAAAGCTCAAGACGCAAAACGCAAATCAGAGGGTGACCTGGCTTTATGCGGCGGGGGTGTGCGCGGGGATGGGGATGCTGTTCAAGCCGGTCGGGATCGTTTTGCCGGTGTGTTGTTTTATTGCGGCATTGGCGGATCGGGAGGGGGCGCGGCGGGCGTTCAAGACGTGGCATGCGCTCGGGGCGATTGTGGTGATGATGGCGTCGCAGGTGCCGGTGTTGGTGTGGAATGCGCGGCACGGATGGGTGATGTTTTTGCACATCGGGACACAGGGCGGACTGGCAGGTGGTGTGACGAAGCACAAGGGATTTGTGCAGGCGGCGCTGCTGGATCCATTGTCGCGCGTGGGGGCGTATGTCGGCGGGCAGGCAGGGGGCATGGGCGGCGTGATATTTGTGCTGCTGGTGATTGCGGTGGTGGTGGCGTGGACCAAGGCGCGGGCGGCAACCCAGGGAAAGGCGGAGCGAACGCGGTGGGTGTTTCTGTTGAGCTTTGCGGTGCCGTTGTGGGGATTTTATTTTCTCCTGAGCCTGTGGAAGGGAACGGAGCCGAACTGGCCGGCGGCGAGTTATTTTGCGGGGATGATTTTGCTGGCGGGGGTGGTCGCCGAGGGGTGGAGCGCTGCCGAAGCGAACGTGCGGAAGGCGTGGCGGGTGTGGGGCGGCATTGCGGTGGTTTCGGGGATTCTGATAACGACCCTGGTGATGAATTTCTATCGTTTCTTTCCGGTGGCGGCTTCGCATCTGGAGCCGCTGAAGGGGACGCCGAAGTATTTTTCGTCGCGGTGGCATCCCGTCGCCTTCTGGGCCAAGCCCCTGGAGAAGGTGATCGGCATGCAGGCGCGGGCGGAGGCGATTGAACCGGTGCGCGAAGCCCTGGCGAAGGAGACGGGGCAGGAGCCGCTGATCATGACAGGCCGTTATGACACGAGCAGTTCGCTGGCGTTTTATCTGCCGGGGCAGCCGTTTGTGTATTGCCTGATGTCGAATCTCGGCGGGCGGAAAAGCCAGTACGATCTCTGGCCGGGGCTCAACGAGACCGCGGGCGATAAGCCCGTGCTGGCGGGGCGGCCGGCGGTGATTGTGGGGATCGACGGGAAGGATTTTGACGAGGTGGTGCGGCCGGCGTTTGAGCGGGTGGAGGGTCCGGAGAAGTTGCCGATAGTGCTCAACGGCATCACGCTCAAGATGGTGGTGGTGTACAGGGCGTGGGGGTACAAGGGTCATATCGGCACGGTAGTCGGGGCTGGCGGGTCGTATTGAGAGGGATCTGAGGAGGATTCGGTGGACGCGCATGAAGCATCGAGACCGGTTGCCTCCACGCCGGCATTTTGCAGCCGGCGGTGGCTGCGGAGCGATCGCTGGCATCTGGTTGATTCGCACCTGGAATGCCAATCGAGCTTTCTGGGCATCGTTCTCCGGCGAAGGAGGTTTTCGCTTTCGGCGTTGCGCTATTCCCTTCATGTCCATATTCAGCCAAACGGCTGGCTGCTTCCGGCATGTCTGTCGCTGGCGATGTTCGCGGTATCGTGGGGGTGGTGCATCCTGCGCTTGCCGCTGCCTGCGGCCGTGCAACCCTTTATCTGGCTCGAGAAAAGCAGGCTTCTGACGTGTATTACTGGGGGCGTGGTTCTTCTGCTCGCAGGCTTTCCGCGCTGTGCCATTTCCGTCGATGGATCGCCGCCGCTTTTTATCGAATTTGCGTGGTGGGAGCGGAAGCAAGCGCGGGCTTTTGCCGACAAGATCGGGCGCCTCGTTGACAGTGGCCTCCAATGAGATGCCGGATCGATGCTTCTGCATGTTGGATGAGGCGACGGGATGAGGTAAAGTCGGCATGATGATCCGGCAAACAGTCGCGCAATTCGGCCTTCCAGCAGGGGTTCAGGATTCGGTCCTGTTCTGGGGCGGTATTTTGATCGGCGTGGTGCTGATCGGATTTTTTGTGCTGATGTTCGTGCGCCGGCGATACGTGGGCGAGGGAGAAAATGACAAGCAGGACCCGGGCTTTTCGCTGGCGGGCCTGCGCGAGATGCGCGACCGCGGGGAAATCACGCCGGAGGAATATGAGGCGATGCGGGCCAAGGTCATCGCCAAGGTGAAAGGCACATCGCCCTGAACTGGGGCCCTGAACTGGGGCATTGTTTATTTGCCGCCGGGCTTGGGAATATCCCGAAAACTACTGAGCGCGGTTGGACCTGCTAACCGAGAATTACTATGATACGGCGGGCAAAAGCGGTGGCTGCGCGCCGATCCGGCGCGACAGGCAAGTCCCGCGCGTCCCTTTGAATTTTATACCAGCACGAACTGGAAACGAATATGGCAAATCAAGCAGGCGGCACAGGCGGACCAGGGAATCCCCCGTCCGGTGGTAATTTTGGCGGCGGCGCCGCGGGCGGTGTCGGCAGCGGACCTGCCGGTGGCGGCGGCACGGGAGGCGGTGGGGGTGGATTTCGCGGACGAAAGGTCACCAATTGCTCGTTCTGCGGGAAAAGCTCGCGCGAAGTCGGGCCGATGGTGGAAGGACCCAACGACATTTACATCTGCTCGAACTGCACGGAGCTCTGCCAGAATATTTTCCGGCAGGAGAAGCGCAAGGTCTCGGGCAGCCGGCCGATGTTCGGGCAGATTCCGACGCCGCGGCAGCTCAAGGAATTCATGGACCAGTACGTGATCGGGCAGGAAGCCGCCAAGCGGGCGATGTCCGTGGCCGTGCACAACCATTACAAGCGGCTGGCGCATGCCGATGCCGGCGGCGCGGGCGGGCCGGATGACATTGATATCGACAAGAGCAACGTGCTGCTGATCGGGCCGACGGGCTCTGGCAAGACGCTTCTGGCCAAGACGCTGGCGCGGTGCCTGAATGTGCCGTTTGCGATCGGCGATGCGACGACGCTCACCGAGGCGGGGTACGTCGGCGAGGATGTGGAGAACCTGCTGCTCAAATTGCTCCAGGCAGCGGATTACGACCTGGAATCGGCGCAGCGCGGCATCATCTACATCGATGAGATCGACAAGATCGGCAAGACCAACATGAACGTCTCGATCACGCGGGACGTCTCGGGTGAAGGCGTGCAGCAGGCACTCCTCAAGATGCTCGAAGGCACGATGGCCAATGTGCCTCCCCAGGGCGGCAGAAAACATCCGGAACAGCAGTACATCCAGGTCGACACGTCGCACATCCTGTTTATCTGCGGCGGGACGTTTGTCGGCCTCGACCAGATCATCGCCAAGCGCCTCGGCCGCAAGATGATCGGCTACGGCAGCGAGGCGGCGGGCCGCGTTGAAAAAGAGGACGACAAGGGTAAGCTGCTCCTGAAAGTGACGCCGGACGATCTGATTGAGTTCGGAATGATCCCGGAATTCATCGGGCGCTTGCCGGTGGTGGCGCCGCTGATGCCGCTGACGGAATCGGCGATGATCCAGATTTTGACCGAGCCGAAGAACGCGCTGGTGAAGCAGTATCAGAAGTTCTTCCAGATGGAAGGTTGTCAGCTCGAATACACCGAAGGGGCGCTCAAACTGGTGGCGCAGCGGGCGCTGAAGCGCGACACGGGGGCGCGGGCGCTGCGCAGCGTGATGGAAGAAATCATGCTGGATCTGATGTACCAGTTGCCGGACCTGCAGGAGCGCGGCAAGTACATCATCACGGAGGAAGTGGTGAAGGGCGAGGAAGCGCTCTTTGACCGCAAACCGATTCCGATCAAGGAAAGCGCTTAAAACACGCCGGAGTTGTTTCTCGACAAAAGAGTGCAACGCTGAGGTTGCCTGTGACGAAAGGGACGAACAGGTAACCTGGGAAGCGAGATTGTCGAAATCGCCTGATGAAGTGGGTTGAATCAGGCTGCGGGGGCAGGAAATCGTGCACAAAATCGTGGGCCGTGGATCGTTTGACCGGTGCGCGCAGTGCCGGGCGGCTAGAATTGTTTGATGCTGGAAAGTCGCTGTTTAGCGGCTTTTGCGGGCAGTGCAGCGAGCCGATAGCAATCAAGGGCGCTGCACAGCCGTGCCAGACCAAGGCGGAATGATGGCACAAGAGCAGACGAGCATTTCCACTGGTAACCCGCTCGATGCGGGTTCAGGCGGGCTCCACGCCACACACCACAAGGCCTACGAACGCCGGGCCCATGAACGGCCTGCCGAAGCCCATGCGGTGACGCGGCGGGCGATCTTCATCGGGATGCTGCTGGTTGCCTTTGTCGCCGCCTTTACGCCGTACAACGATTACATCCTGCAAAATGCGCCATTCATCGGGAATCATTTTCCGATTGGAATCGTCACGCTGATGGTCGGGATCATTCTGCTGGTGAATCCGGCACTCTTGTTTTTCAAGCGACGGGCGCTGGGCACCGGCGAGATGGTGGTGATCATGACGCTGATGCTCGTGGGCGCGGCGGTGCCGACGAGCGGATTGATGCGGTACCTCGAGCCGGTGGTGGTGACGCCTTACTGGCACCTGCGGCAATTTTCGTGGTGGAAGGAAGTGACGGACCTGATGCCGGCGTGGCTGACGCCGACGAAGGATCCGTATTCGCCGATCGTCAGCAACTACTGGCTGGGGATCGATCCGTTGCGCGGGGGACACGTGCCATGGGTGGCGTTTCTTCTGCCGGCGCTGCTTTGGGGGATTCTGATTGCGGCGCTGCTGGGGGCGGCGCTGTTTCTGGCGGCGATCTTTCGGCGGCAGTGGGTGCATCACGAGCGGCTGAGTTTTCCCCTGGCTACGATACCGCTGGAGCTGATGGCGGCTCCGGATCCGGGGAAATGGTACAACGCGCTGTGGCGGAATCCGGTGCTCTGGACGGGGGCGGCGATTCCGTGCCTGGTGTATCTGCTGGCCGGGCTGCACAGCATTTTTCCGAATCTGCCGTTCATCAATTTGCAGTATGACGTGCGGGCGGCGTTTACGGATCGGCCGTGGGATGCGCTGCCTTCGCACCTGGCGCAGGCGCAGGTTTTTTTTGCGGTGGTGGGTGTGTGCTTTTTTGTGCCGTCGGAAGTGGCGTTTTCGCTGTGGCTGTTTGTGGTAATGAACGGCGCGGTGCGGGTGTTCTTTGCGCGGAGCAGTTTTGATCCCGGGCAGCAGGAAAACACGCGGGCGATGGGCGTGTATGTGGCGTATTTTCTGGGATTGCTCTGGCTGGCGCGCGGGCATTTTAAAACCGTGGCGGTGTCGGCGTGGCGTAACACACCGCGGGCGGAGGATGAGCCGATCAGCTACCGCGCGATGGCGATCGGGTGGCTGGCCTGCATGGCGGGGGCGTGGGTCTGGCTGATGGTGATGGGGATGAATGGGCTGATGGCGGGGATTCTGCTTTTTGCCGGGACGATGCTGGTGACGCTGATGGCCCGGATCGTGGCGGAGACGGGTCTGTTTTTCGTGGGTCCGGTGTTCTGGCCGAATCACATTTTTGCGGCGCTCCTGGGCAAGGGCGTGGTGGGGATGAAGAGCTATTTCTGGACCGAGACGATCTCGCGGATTTTTTATGCCGATCTGCGTGAGACGCTGATGCCGTTTGCGGCGAATTCCCTGCGCATGGCCAGCGAGATCAAGGCGCCCGCGGCGGTCACAGGTTCCGCGCCGAGCCTCGCGCCGGCGAATCCGGAACGGCGGACCTGGTTCCGCTGGCTGTTTGCGGCATTGCTTGTGAGCGTGCTGGTCTCGGGGGTGATGAATCATTATTTGAGTTACACAACGGGGCGCAGCGCGATGGATCACTGGGCCAGTGACATCATGCCGCGGGAAAGCCTGCGCGAGACGTATCAGTTTGCACATTCGCCGGCGGATGTGCCGCTCTCGACCTCGTGGGGGCATTTTGCGTTTGGCGGAATCCTGGCGGCGGGGCTGATGGTGGGGCGCGTGATGTGGGCGGGGTGGCCGTTCCATCCGATCGGGCTGGTGCTGATGGATTCCGGGCCGATGAAGATCATGTGGTTTTCGATTTTTCTGGGGTGGGGCGCGAAGAAACTGCTCTTGACGTATGGCGGGGCGGCGGTGTTCCGCCGGGCGCGGCCGTTTTTCATCGGGCTGATCCTGGGAGAGATGCTCAGCGCGGGGGCGTGGATGCTGGTGGGGCTTTTGTCGCACGGGGCGGTGCGGTATGCGTTTCTGCCGCAGTGAAATGACGAATGACGAAATTCGAATGACGAATCAAATTCAAATGACCGAATGACTGAATGACGAAACGGGACTGTGCTCGCGTGTTTCGTCATTTGGACATTTGAACATTCGGACTTGATTCGTCATTCGTCATTCGAAACTCGTCATTGGTCAGGTGCCTTGCGGCGGGAGCCATTTGCTGAGGTGGGCGGGTTTCCAGCTGCGCATTTGTTCGAGGAGGGCAGCAGGGTTCTCGTCGGTGAGGAGCAGGGCGCGGTGTTTGGGCTTGATGAAGCCGGCGGTGACGGCGTGGTCGAGGAAGGTGAGGAAGGGGTCGTAGAAGCCCGCGATGTTGAGCAGGCCGAGCGGTTTTTCGTGGAGGCCGAGCTGGCTCCAGGTGAGGATTTCGGTGAATTCCTCGAGCGTGCCGAAGCCGCCGGGCAGGGCGATGAAGGCGTCGGCGAGGTCGGCCATCAGGGCTTTGCGTTCGTGCATCGACTGAACGATGCGGAGATCGGGGAGATCGATTTTGCCGATTTCTTTTTGCAGCATGAATTCCGGGATGACGCCGGTGACGTGGGCGCCTTTGGCAAGGGCGGCGGAGGCGACTTTGCCCATGAGGCCGATGTTCCCGCCGCCGTAGACGAGGGAAAGGTTTTGCGCAGCGAGGAGTTCACCGAGGGCGACGGCGGCGTGCACATAGGTCGGGTCGGTCCCGGAGGAGGAACCGCAGAAAACGGCGATCCTCTTCATGCTCAAACCAGCTTGTCGATCAATTTGACTGCTTTGGCGAGGCTTCCCGGCTGGCGATCCAGCAGGGCGTCGCTTAACCGGTGGAAGGTATTGAAGAAATCGCGGAGTTCGGTGACGCGTTTGACATAGGCGTCGTGGGCGGATTTTTCCTCGGGGCTGGCGCCCGGCTCGGCTTTTTTGCCGACGTGGGCGAGGCATTCATCGAGGCGGGTGAGCAGCGGATCGAGTTCGCGTTTCTTGCGTTCGCGCAGGATGATCTGGAACATGGTCCAGACATCCGCTTCGGTGGTGAAGTAATCGCGCCGGTCGCCGGGCGTGCTGGTGCGGCGGACGATGCCCCAGTTCACGAGGTCGCGGAGATTCATCGAGGCGTTGCCGCGGGAAATCTGGAGTTCCTCCATGATCTGCTCGGCGGTGATCGGCTCGTGGGTGGACATGAGGAGGGCGTGAATCTGAGCCATGGTGCGGCTGATGCCCCAGTGATTGGCCATCTCGCCCCAGAGGTCGACGAATTCGCGCCGCGCTGCGGCGAGGGTGAGGGAGGGAATGTGACCGGAATCGGGCATGGCCAGCAGCATATAGCCGCCGGCTCGCCGGCGGTAGGGTCAGAGCAGATTGAGGAATTCCTCTTCCGGAAGCCCGGCGCGGCGAATCTGCGAGCGGAGCAGGAAAGGGTAGACGCTCTTGTGTGCGGGAATTACCAGCGACGGGAGTCCCGCCTTCTCGAGAATGATGTGACTGCCGCGCTACCGAACAATTTTATAACCGGCCCTCACAAAGGCCTTGGCGGCGCGAGCGCCGGAAATGCCGACGAGCCGACCCATCTCAGACTTCCACCACAGTGGTCAATGCGGGACGGGACTTGGGGCGTTTATGCCCGGGAACGGTCGATAGATAAAGAGTGATTGCCTTGCGCACGTTGGCCATAGCCTTTTCGATCGTTTTTCCCTGGCTCATGCAGCCTGGGAGCTCAGGGACGCCGGCGACGTATCCTTTGCCTTCCGTGTCGTAAACTAAATTCACGAGAAACTTCATGTTCAACCTCACTTGCCCGATCATAGCAAGCCTGCGATGCACTTTCCCGGTTACCGCTGGCAAGCCGGCGGCTATTTGGAGTAATAGGCCTGGATGGGTTTGACGCCCCAGTCGCCGGATTTCAGGGCGGCGATGGCTTCGGCGGCGGCGCTGGCGGCGGTCATGGTGGTAATGATCGGAACTTTGTTCATCACGGCGGCGGCGCGGATCTGGCCTTCGTCGGTTTTGGGGCCTTTGGTGGTCGGCGTGTTGATGAGGAGTTGCACTTCCTTGCTTTTGATGGCGTCGATGATGTTGGGACGGCCTTCCTTGATTTTGTTCACGCGGGTGGCGGGGATGCCTTGATCGCTCAGGGCCTTATGCGTGCCGGCGGTGGCGAGGAGTTTGAAGCCCAGGTCGGCGAGTTTCCTGGCGATGGGGAGCACCGTTTCCTTGTCGGCGTTGCGCACTGAGATGTAGATCGTGCCCTCGGTCGGGAGGCTGCCGCCCGCGGCCATCTGGGATTTGGCGAAGGCGATGGGGAAGGAAGCATCGATGCCCATGACTTCGCCGGTGGAGCGCATCTCCGGGCCGAGGATGACGTCGACGCCCGGGAACTTGCTGAAGGGGAAGACGGATTCCTTCACCGCGACGTGGCCGGTCGGAATCACTTCCCCTTTGACGCCCAGTTCCTTGAGCGTTTTGCCCATCATGACCTTGGCGGCGATTTTGGCCCACGGGACGCCGGTGGCCTTGCTGACGAACGGCACAGTGCGGCTGGCGCGGGGGTTGACCTCGAGCACGTAGACCTGGCCGTCCTTGATGGCGAATTGCACATTCATCAGGCCCCGGACCTTCAGTTCCTTGGCCATGATCAGGGCGTTGCGCCGCACTTCATCGAGAATTTCTTTAGGCAGCGAGAAGGGCGGGAGCGAGCAGGCCGAATCGCCGGAGTGGATGCCGGCTTCCTCGATGTGCTCCATCAGGCCGCAGACGATGTAGTCGGTGCCGTCGCCGATGCAGTCGACATCCATTTCGGTGGCGTCGCCGAGGAAGCGGTCGATCAGCACCGGATGTTCGTCGGCGACTTCCACGGCATTCTGGATGTAATAATTGAGCTGGTTTTCATCGGAGACGATTTCCATCGCCCGGCCGCCAAGGACGAAACTGGGGCGGACAAGGACGGGATAACCGATGCGCTGTGCGACGACGCGGGCCTGCTCGGCGGAGCGGGCAGTACCGCCCTCGGGCTGCTTGAGGCCCAGCTTGATGATCATTTTGTTGAAGAGTTCGCGGTCCTCGGCGGTTTCGATGGACTCGACGGCGGTGCCGATGATAGGGACGCCGGCGTTCTTGAGGCCGCGGGCAAGATTGAGCGGGGTTTGGCCGCCGAATTGAACGATGACGCCCTGGACGAAGCCGCCGGCTTCCGAAAGCGGTTTGCCGTTGAGGCGTTCGACGATGTTGAGTACGTCTTCGTGCGTGAGGGGCTCGAAGAAGAGCAGGTCGCTGGTGTCATAGTCCGTGGAGACGGTTTCGGGGTTGGAGTTGACCATCACGGATTCGAGACCGAGTTCCTTGGCGGCGAAGGCGGCCTGGACGCAGCAATAATCGAATTCGATGCCCTGGCCGATGCGGTTGGGGCCGCCGCCGAGGATGATGACTTTTTTCTTGTCGGAGATACGGATTTCGTCATCCGTGACGGCCGTGAGCTTGCCGTCGATGAGCTTTTGCACCGGGGCTTCGTAGGTGGAATAGTAATACGGCGTCGCGGCCTCAAATTCCGCGGCGCAGGTGTCGACGAGTTTATACACGGGGTGAATGTTGGCCCGGTCGCGGACGTGGCGGATCAGCGCCTGATCAGCGCCCCAGATGGTCGCAAGCTGCACATCGGAGTATCCCCACTGCTTGGCGCGGCGCATGAGGTCGTGGAACTGCTTGCGGCGTTCCTCGGTCTTGGGATGCTCCATGAACTTGGGCGACGTCTTCTGAATCTCCATCAGCTCATTTTCAAAATCGACGAGCTCCTTCATCTGCGTGAGGAACCACGGATCGATTTTGGTGAGCTGGTGCACCTGCTCGACGCTCCGGCCCATTTTGAAGGCGTAGCGAATGTAATACATCCGGCCTTGGGAGGGGACGCTCAGCTTGCGGTTCAGTTCTTCTTCCGGGATCGGCCAGAGGGCGGCGGATTCCTCCTCCGCCTTTTTGCGTTTCATGTCGCTTCCGCGATCGCCGAGGGTTTTGGCTTCCGGCTGCGGCTCGGTTTTGGTGTTCTGGGTTTCGTGCTTCCACCAGCGGTCGATTTTGTCCAGGCCCAGCCCGAAGCGCTTGATCTCCATCGAGCGGATGCCTTTTTGGAGCGCTTCCTTGAAGGTGCGGCCGATGGACATGCCCTCACCGACGCTCTTCATCTGCGTGGTCAGCGTTTCGTCGGCGTCCGGGAACTTTTCAAAGGTCCAGCGCGGAATCTTGACCACGACGTAATCGATCGAGGGCTCAAAACAGGCGACGGTCTTCTTGGTGATGTCATTGGGCAGTTCATCGAGCGTGTAGCCGACGGCGAGCTTGGCGGCGATTTTGGCGATCGGGAAGCCGGTGGCCTTGGAGGCCAGGGCGCTGGAGCGCGACACGCGCGGGTTCATCTCGACGACGACCATATCCCCATTGGCGGGGTTGACGGCGAATTGGATGTTTGAGCCGCCGGTCTCGACACCGATGGCGCGGATTACGGCAATCGCCCCGTCGCGCATCCGCTGGTATTCCTTGTCGGAGAGCGTCTGGGCTGGTGCGACGGTGATCGAATCGCCGGTGTGCACGCCCATGGGGTCGAAATTTTCGATGGAGCAGACGATCACGACGTTGTCGGCGCGGTCGCGCATGACTTCGAGCTCGTATTCCTTCCAGCCGATGAGGCTTTGATCGATCTGGATTTCGGAGATCATGGAGGAATCGATGCCGCGCTGGGCGAGGGTCTCGAATTCTTCCATGTTGTAGGCGATGCCCGAACCGGTACCGCCAAGGGTGAAGGAGGCGCGGATAATGGCGGGGAGGCCGGTCATTTTGACGACTTCGCGGGCCTCTTTCATGGTGTAGGCGAGGCCATTCTTGGGCATCTTAAGGCCGATTTTCTCCATGATTTCTTTGAAAAGCTTGCGATCTTCGCCGCGGTGGATGGCTTCGCGGTCTGCGCCGATCATCCGGACGTTGTATTTTTTGAGGACGCCGGCGTCGTAGAGTGCGATGGCGGTGTTCAGGCCGGTCTGGCCCCCCAATGTGGGGAGCAGGGCGTCGGGGCGTTCCTTTTCGATGATCTTGGTCACGGCCTCGACGGTAATGGGCTCTATATAGGTAGCGTCCGCGAATTCCGGATCGGTCATGATGGTGGCGGGGTTGGAATTCACGAGGATGACGCGGAAGCCTTCCTCTTTGAGGGCCTTGCAGGCCTGGGTGCCGGAGTAATCGAATTCGCACCCCTGACCGATGACGATGGGGCCGGCGCCGATGATGAGAATGGAGTGAATGTCGGTGCGTTTGGGCATCGCGTTTGGACCTTCCGAATACCTCTAAAGGCAAGTTCTGGACAAACTCGCAAGGTTATAGCGTTTGAATCATAGCGCGTAAAGCGGCTGCAGATTCCGCGCGAAACGATCAAAAAAACTTCATGCAATTGCTGGTGTTTGAATGCCTCCGGCAAATTCTGCGCGGGCTTGTTCCGGAATTGCTCATTTTTTTTTGCCCGTGGGCCGAAAAATCCCTTGCGTGTCCGCGCTGGGACGCTACACTCTGAACATCGTCTCAGCAATTTGCCCACACGTCTTGCACGGTTTTCTTGTTTGGAATTTTCCGGCGGAAATTGGCGTGCCCCTGCGTGCGGGTTGAAAGTTGCTGCGGACGTCTGAAGCAGGATGCTTCGGTTAATCGACGAACGGAGTCGTCATGGCAGCCGCCACGGCAGTACGCACAGCTTCACGGACGGGAGACGCGGGCGGCGGCATCCTCGCCAACATTCCAATTATTTCCACGATTCACAAGCACCGCAGCCTGATCATTCCAGCGGCCTTCATTGCCATGATCATGGTGCTGCTGGTGCCGATGTACACGCCGATCCTCGACGTGCTCCTGGTCATAAACCTGACGATCTCGGCGATCGTGCTGGTGAGCGTGATGTTCGTGAGCTCGCCCCTGGATCTTTCGGTCTTTCCCTCCCTTCTTCTGGGGACGACACTTTTTCGCCTGGTGCTGAATGTCGCTTCCACGCGGCTGATCCTGACTGCCGGCGATCGGGCGGCCGGCGCGGATGCCGCGATGTACGCGGCGGGGCATGTCATCTATGCCTTCTCCACGTTCGTCACCGGCGGCGGCAGCGGGGCGCAGCAGCAGATGGTGGTGGGGATCATCATCTTCATCATCCTGATCGTGATTCAGTTTGTCGTGATCACCAAGGGTGCCACGCGCATCTCGGAAGTTGCCGCCCGGTTCACCTTGGACGCCATGCCCGGCAAGCAGATGGCCATCGACGCCGACCTCAACGCCGGCCTGATCAAGGAAGAGGAAGCCCGCCAGCGCCGCAAGGACATCGCCCGGGAGGCCGAGTTTTACGGGGCCATGGACGGTGCCACGAAATTCGTCCGCGGCGATGCGGTCGCGGCGATCATCATTGTGTTTGTAAACATCATCGGCGGCGTGGCCATCGGAAAGTTCCAGTACAACTGGGACCTCTTGCAGTGCCTGTCCACGTTTACCAAGCTCACGATCGGCGATGGCCTGGTGTCGCAGGTGCCCTCGCTGGTGATTTCGCTGGCCGCCGGCCTGCTCGTGACGCGTACGAGTTCCAAGGAGGACCTGGGTGAGGAATTCATTCAGCAGCTGACCGGCAAGACGGTTTCGCTGTATGTGGTGGCGTCCTTCTTGATGCTGATGAGTTTTACCGGGATGCCCAAGCTGCCGCTGTGGGGCGTGGCGCTGTTCGTCGGCGGGACGGGATGGGTGATGTCGCGGAACAAGCAGCTCGCCGCGGCCAATGTGGTCAAGCAGGAAAAGGCCGCCGCTTCGCAGAAAAAACCGGAGAAAATTGAGAGCCTGCTGAATGTGGACCCGATGGAGCTCGAGGTCGGTTATCAGCTGGTGCAGCTGGTGGACACCACCAAGGGCGGCGACTTGCTGGAGCGCATCAGCCTGATCCGCCGGCAGATCGCGATTGAATATGGCGTGGTCGTGCCGCCGATTCGCATCCGGGACAACATGCAGCTCGACGCGCATGGATACGTGATCAAGCTTCGCGGCAACCCGCTGGCCACCGGCCAGGTATATCCGGGGCAGTACCTGGCGATGGATTCGGGCGCTGCATCGGGAAAACTGATCGGCACCGAAACGCGCGAGCCGGCGTTTGGCCTGCCGGCGTGGTGGGTTTCCGAGGGCCAGCGCGCCCAGGCGGAAATGATGAATTACACGGTGGTCGAGGCCAGCGGCGTGCTGGCGACGCACATCACCGAGGTGGTCAAGACGCACGCCGCGGAACTTGTGACCCGCGACGAAGTCGCCGCCCTGCTCAAGCAGCTCAAGGAAAAGGCCCCGGCGCTGGTCGACGAAGTCGTGCCCGGCCTGGTCAAGCCCGGCGAGCTGCAGCGCGTGCTGCACAACCTTCTCCGCGAGCGCGTGCCGATCCGCGACCTCGAAACAATTGTCGAGGTTCTCGGCGAATGGGCGCCCAAGACCAAGGACATCGACGTGCTCAGCGAAGCGGTCCGCCATGGCCTGGCCCGCACGATCTGCAACCAGTACCGCGACGACAGCAACGCAATTCACTGCGTCACGCTGGATCCCGCGCTCGAAGACACCATCAATGGCTACGTGGAGCGCAACGACCGCGGCAGCTTCCTCACGCTGCCCCCGCAGGTGGCCCGCCAGATCGCCGAAAATGTCGCGGCGAACGTCGCCAAGCTGATGCAGCAGGGCTTCCACGGCGTCGTTCTCTGCTCCCCGCAGGTGCGGGCGCATGTGCGGAAGCTGATTGAGATCTCCCTGCCGGCGGTGGCCGTGCTGTCTTATAACGAGATTGTTCGTGGCATCAGTGTTGAGTCGGTGGGCATAGTCGGAGTGAATGGATGAACGTCAAGTCGTTCCAGGGGCCGTCGATGGCCGAGGCATTGGCCAAGGTGAAACAGGAGTTGGGCTCGAGCGCCGTGATCCTGCACACGCGCAGCTTCAAACGCGGCGGGCTCATGGGTCTGGGGGCCCGGAACGTTGTGGAAATCACCGCGGGGACGGAAGTGAAACTGCAACCGCGCAGGAAAATCAGCGCCGCGGGACTGGCCGCCGCAAAGGCGCGCGCCGCCGGTGACAGCGGTTCATTTCCCGCGGAATCGGGCGGGACGGCCACCGCGGTCGCCGAACGCAGTCCCCTCCGCTCCGCCTATGGCCTGGCAAACTCCGCGCAGCTCCCGCCGAACAATCGCCTCAGGGAATCGTCCGCCGCCACCGCCGCCACGCGCGAATTCGCCGCCACGGTTCTCAAGGAGCCCGCGTTCGAGCTTCGCAACGAACTTTCCTCCCTCCGCACCATGGTCGAAAGCCTTCTGCAGCGAACTTCAACGAGCCCCGGCGCCAAGCGGCCCGACCTCCCCGAAGCCCTTGCCCGCCTTTACACGCAGTTGATCCAGCAGCAGGTCAGCGATGAAATCGCCTATCGCGTGGTGGATGATGTGAAAGCGGAGCTTGCCCCGGATCAGCTTGCAAATCATCAGCTGGTGCGGGAGAAGCTCCTCGCCAAGCTGGAACAGATGCTGCCCAATTCGCTCGGGGCGAGCGTCGCCCGGCCCACCACCGGCACCGGGTGCCGGAGCATCTGCCTCATCGGCCCCACCGGTGTGGGCAAAACCACGACCATCGCCAAGCTTGCCGCCGCGTTCAAGCTCCGCCAGAAGCAGAACGTCGGTTTGATCACCATCGACACCTACCGCATCGCCGCGGTCGATCAGCTCCGCACGTACGCCAACATCATCGGCGTGCCGCTGAAGGTGGTGCTGACGCCCACGGAGCTTGCCGCCGCGATGAAGGAGATGGCAAATTACGACACGGTGCTGATCGACACCGCCGGCCGGTCGCACATGGACCAGCTTAAATTGAATGAGCTTTCGCAGTTCATTGCCGCCGCCAAATTGAGCGAAGTGCACCTGGTGCTCTCGAGCACGACCACGCAGGAGGCGATGGAAGCGGCGCTGGAGAAGTTCAGCGGGGTACGCGTCGATCAGATCATCTTTACAAAACTGGATGAGGCTGTATCCTTCGGCATCTTATTAAACGTGGCGCGCGCCGCCAGCCGGGCTCTTTCCTACGTAACCACAGGCCAGGATGTGCCGGACAATATCGAGGTGGGACAACCGAGGCGGCTTGCGCGATTGATTCTCGGAGAGAAACTGTGATCAAAGGTTTCGAGTTGATTGGGTAATTGAGTTAATTAAGTTAATTTGGACGGTGCTGCCGTAATCAAGAATGCATTCCATCGGAGAAGTGCGGCGAGGTCCAAATTAACCCAATTAACTCAATTACCACATGCGAAGCGGTAACAAACGTTCCTCATGAAACCAGGCTCTCGCGGGCCAAACAATAAAGGGATTGCTATGACGGTCATGGATCAGGCCAGTGGGCTGCGGGCTATGACGCGGAGACCGGAGTCGCGGGCACAGACGCTTGCGATCACATCAGGCAAAGGCGGGGTCGGGAAGACCAATCTCGCGGTGAACCTCGCGGCGGTGCTGGGAAGCATGCAGCGGCGCGTGGTGCTGCTGGATGCGGATCTGGGCCTCGCGAATGCCGACATCCTCTGCAACGTGCAGCCGCGGTTTAACCTGGCGCACGTGGTTGCGGGGCAGCGGGCGCTCTCTGAGGTGCTGACGCCGGTCCCGGCGGGCTTCTCGCTGATCCCCGGCGCCTCGGGCCTTGCGAAAATGGCCGATCTTACCGAGGCCGACCGCACGCGCATCGTCAACGAACTGGGCCTGCTGGATGAATCCGCGGATGCCCTGATCATTGACACCGGCGCGGGCATCGGGCGAAACGTTCTCTCCTTCACCAGTTCCGCCGACCATGTGGTGGTCGTCACTACCCCGGAACCCACCGCCATTACCGACGCCTATGCCGTAATGAAGGTGCTGGTGCGCTGCGGCACCTCCGGCCGGATCAGCATCATGGTCAATATGGCCCGGAACCGCGATGAGGCCCTGCAGGTACATGAACGCATCGCGTCAGTCGCCAGGCAATTCCTCAAGGCCGACGTCGCCTTCTCGGGGTATGTACTGGCGGATGTGGCGGTGCAGCAGGCGGTGCGGAAGCGGGCGCCGTTTGTGCTGCAATACCCGAATTCAGGGGCCGCCCAGTGCGTGCGTGCATGGGCCAACCGCATCGATCACCATGTCGATGTGAGCACGAATGCCAGCAGACCCGGATTTTTTTCACGGCTGGCGTCGTGGTGGCGATAAGAGAAATAGGCTTTGGTAATGGCAATTAGGAAGTGGCAGGGATTTTATTGCCAGGAATGTCGCCCCAAATGACGACGTACCAATAACCAATTGCCATTTCTCGACTTCCGGCAAGGATGCCATGAAACTCGCGCCCTTCATCTCTGGTGTCTTTGGCACGTTGGGCTTTGGCCTTTCGGTGCTGGCGGGTGTCGGGGCGGGGAATGCCACGGACGCCATTCTGACGCATGCGTTGATGAGTGCGGCAATCTGCTACACGGTCGGCTATTTTGCCGGGATCATCGCCCAGCAGGTCGCGTTCGAGCACGCAGCGCACATTTCGCGCATCATCGCCACCCAGGACGCCGACGCCGAGACACAACGTCTTGAGGAGCAGGCCAAGCAGGATGCCGAGGCCGCTGCCAACGCCGAAACGACCGCGGCGGCAATAGCTGCGCCCCATGTCGCCTCCCCCGGAACGGGCTGACAAAAAAAAGTGAAGAATTTTTCTTTGCAAAAAGACTGAGATAGAGCAGAATAGTACGCTACTCAATGTCCGATAACGCCAGAGCCATGGAATGGCTTTGCATGGATTGCAACGGATCCGCCCGTGGGAAGCATCAAGGCGGGTCACTCAGGTCTAAGGAGAGACCCTTATGGCGAAAACGCACACCACTACCGCCTCCGTCCAGCAGGACATCAACGATGTCTGGCGGGCCTTCAAAAAACACAAGTCTGAAAGCCTCCGCAACTTATTGATGATGGAGTATCTCTCCATGGTCAAATACAACGCGGAGCGCATCTACGCCAAACTTCCCGACGAAGTCGAGCTCGACGACCTGATGCAGGCCGGCATCTTCGGCCTCAAGGATGCGATCGAATCCTTTGACCTCGATCGCGGGGTGAAGTTCGAGACCTTCTGCGCGCCGCGCATCCGCGGGGCGATTCTCGATGAACTGCGCTCCATGGACTGGGTGCCCCGCCTGGTGCGCTCGCGCTCGCACAAGCTTGACTCGGTCTCCAAGCAGCTGGAGATGGAACTTGGCCGCACGCCTTCGGAAGAGGAAATCTCCAAGCGCCTCGGCCTGCCCACCGCCGAATACGACAAGCTGATGAAGGACGCGACCACCGTCACGCAGGTGTCGCTGTCGCGCAAGTGGTTTGAAACCGACGGCAACAAGGATGTGCGCGAAATCGACGTCCTCGAAGACCGCCGCACCACCGACCCCACCGATGAAATCCAGCGCCGCGATTTGAAGGGCCTGATCACCAAGGGCCTCACGCGGGCCGAGCGGCTGATCCTGATCCTGTACTACTACGAGGAAATGACGATGAAGGAAATCGGCGCCACGCTCGATCTTTCGGAATCGCGCGTCAGCCAGATGCACTCCTCCATCATCATGCGGCTCAAGGCGCAGATGGCCAACAAGGACAAGGAATTCGTCGTCGAGGAAGAATAACCCCGCCACGACCTGAATTGCGAACGAAGAGCCCCGGATGGCATTCCGGGGCTTTTGTTTTAGTGCTTAGGGTCGGCGACTTCCCGCACATCGGGCTTGGCAATTACGGGTTCGACGAAGCCGGGTTTGAGTTGGGATTGCCAATTTAGCACGTAATATTCCGCGGGCACGCTGCCGATGCTTTTGACGTTGTGCCAGTCGTTTGAGGCGAAGAACATCACTGAGCCGGCATCCGCGATGGTTTTTTTGCCGTTGATGGCGCATTCGAGCTTGCCTTTGGTGAGGATGACGAGCTCCTCATTGACGTGCTGATGGGCGGGGTGGGAGATTTCGCCGGGGTTGAGCGTGGTGATGTGGCCTTCGAGGTTCAGGAGCGTGCGCGAGGGGCCGTCGAAGAGGTCGCGGTGGGTGCCGATGCCGGTGTCCGAGGATTTGAGATCGGCGAGATTCAGCACCGCGGATTCGACCGGCTTTTTATTGGCCACCGCGGTGGGCAGTGTGGCGGGCGTCTGGCCGCGCAAGAGGTTCATTCCGCCCATGCCGAACGCCATCCCCGCGAGCACGGCGACGAACAAACTCGTTCCGCTGAATCGTTTCATGGGTTCTCCTCGATTTTCAAACAGGTCCCGCATCCGAGCCGCGACCGTCAGGGAACGGTTTTGCGCGATTTATGTTCCGCATGATTCGACCGCTCCCTGACGGTCGCGGCTCTGAAACTAAAGCGCGCAGCGCTCAATACGATTGTGCGAAAATGACCTGCGTCTGCGTTTCCTGGCCGCTGAAGATGTCTTTTCCGCTCCCGCCGGGTTGGTCGAACGGGATGCAGCGGACGGTTGCCTTGGTTTCTTCCTTGATCTTGGCCTCGTTTTCGCGGTTCGGAGTGAACCAGGCGCGCACGAAGCCGCCGGCTTCCACAGCGCTTTTCAATTCGTCATAGCTGGCGGCGGTCTTCAGGTTGGCATCACGAAAAGCGCGGGCTTTTTCAAACATCGCTTTCTGCACCGCATCCAGTTGCCCGCGAAGCCAATCGGCGCTCACCGTGCCGAGCTGGACATTTTCTTTCGAGCGATCGAGGCGCTTCTTGAGCACAAACGCGCCGCCGTCGACATCGCGCGGGCCGACCTCCATCCGGAACGGCACCCCGCGCTGCTCCCAGTGGAACTGCTTGTCGCCGGGGCGATTGTCGCGCCAGTCGACGATGATCGCCTGATTGGTGAGACGATCAAAGAAGTAGCGTGGGAGGGCGGGATCCGTCTGGCGCGCTTTGGCGGCGGCGACTTCCTGCTCGCCGACAAGCTGCGTGAGGATTTTGTCTATGAACGCGGAGACCTTCTGCTGTTCCTCTGGCGATTTGAAAATCGGCACGATCGCGCAGGCAACCGGCGCGACCTTCGGCGGAATCACCAGCCCCTCATCATCGCTGTGGGCCATGATCATCGCGCCGATGAGCCGCGTGGAGACGCCCCAGCTGGTCGTCCAGGCGTGTTCGAGTTTCTGATCGCGGCCGAGGAACTTGATCTCGAACGCCTTGGAAAAATTCTGCCCGAGGAAATGCGACGTGCCGGCCTGGAGCGCCTTGCCATCCTGCATGAGCGCCTCGATG
>Ga0265314_10000620_pt1 | contig 43702 bp, 37 predicted proteins | sample 4126metaG_FD_203106 | JGI IMG/M metagenome (GOLD analysis project Ga0265314, IMG submission 203106) | Rhizosphere microbial communities from Carex aquatilis grown in University of Washington, Seatle, WA, United States - 4-1-26 metaG | ecosystem: Host-associated > Plants > Roots > Rhizosphere >... | reverse complement strand
ATGAATGTGGAGACCAAGCGATGCTAATCTGGTCCCTTCGACTCCGCCGCGACGGCTCATCCTTAGCAAGCGAAGCGCGTCTGCGCCTGAGGCGCATGAGCCTATGGCTCAGAAGGAGACCGTCGCGCCCGCCGCTTTTCGGCGGGATCAGGGTGAACATCAGTTTTTACGATGAGAAGCAAAAGACCCCACTACCCGAAATTGATATTCGTTCAAGATTTCCGTATTTTTAGTGAAGAAACTCTTTGCCGAGATGGTGGAATTGGCAGACACACTAGCCTTAGGAGCTAGCGCCGTAAGGCATTGGGGGTTCGAATCCCCCTCTCGGCACTCTGCTTCTATGAGTAACGGACACGATGACCTTCCTTAATCCCTTTGTGCTTTTCGGCCTCGCAGCGGCGGCCATTCCCCTTGTTCTTCACCTGCTGAATATTCGAAAGCTTCGAACGATAGAATTCAGCACGCTGACGTTCCTTAAAGAATTGCAGAAGAGCAAAATGCGGAGGGTGAAAATCCGCCAATTGTTGCTGCTGATTCTCCGAACGCTCATTGTCGTGTTCATCGTTATTGCGTTCTCGCGCCCGGCATTGAAAGGAACGCTCGCAAGCCTCGGAACGCACGCCAAAACGACAGCCGTCATCATTCTCGACGATACGCGCAGCATGTCGCTCCGGAACGAGCGCGGCTCGTTCTTAAAGCAGGCGCAATCGTCCGCCCTCAGCCTGACCGACATGCTGAAGGAAGGAGACGACGCGCTGTTCATCAGGCTCTCCGACCTTCCCCGTGCTACGATCGGCGAGCCGACTCATGACGTTCAGCAGCTTCGCGACGCCATCCGCAGGACTGAAGCGAGCGACAAACATCGCACCGTCGAAGACGCGCTCCGCCTTTCATCGCGCCTGCTTCAACAGTCAAAAAATTTCAACAAAGAAATTTACGTCTTCACCGACAACCAGAAAACGACCGTCGTCAACCCGCGCGCCGCGGAAAGTGCGGACCGGACGGAAAAACTCTTCGATTCCAACGTCAGGCTCTTTTTCATTCCCCTTTCCGACCAGCCGTTCGAAAACATCGGAATCGAAAAAGTAGAAATCCCGCCGACGCTCTTTCAAAAAGGAAAACCGTTTACCGTGCGGGCCGACGTGAGGAATTACGGGATTGCGGCCGTGCAAAACCATCTTGTCAATCTGTTCCTGGACGGAGCGAGGGTCATGCAGAAAAGCGTGACGATTGAGGGAGGACGGCACTCGTTTGTAGAATTCATCGCAACGCCGCAGCATGCCGGCTTTCTTTCGGGCCGTGTCGAACTAGAAGAAGACACATTCGACGGCGACAACGACCGCTATTTCACCGTAAACATTCCCGAACGGGTCAACGTGCTCTTATCGTCATCCGACCCGAAAAGCTCGACATACGTTCTCCTGGCGCTCACGGCGCATAACGAAGACGAAGCGTCGACAGCGATCGCGTTGACGGAGCTGTCGCCGCAGCAACTGACATACTCGGCGCTGGTCCGAGCGGATGTCGTGATTCTCTCGAACGTCGCTTCCCTGTCGCCGCTGCAGGCGGATCAGCTCAATCAGTTCGCTTCGCAAGGAGGCGGAATCATTCTCATCCCCGGCAGTTTGCTGAACGTCGATCAGTACAATGCCCTGCTGCTGCCGAAACTCGGACTGCCTCCGCTCATGCCGGTGGAACGGCAGAAAACGCCGGAGGCGTACCGTTCATTCGAGAAAATTGATTTCGGCCATCCGGTGTTTCAGGGAATGTTCGAAGCGGCGGCAAGCGCGGTGAAAGAAAAGAACGGCGTCGAATCTCCAAAAGTTTTTACGTCGATCCGTTTTGCTTCGGAGAAGGAAATACGTGCGATCATTTCGCTCTCCGACGGAACTCCGTTCTTGTGGGAAAGAATTTCCAACCCGTCTGCCGGCGGGCCGGTCGCTCCCCGCATGCTTGGGTTTGCCGTCGCTGCAAATTCCGAATGGTCGGATTTCCCGGTGAAGGGAATTTTTGTCCCGCTGCTGTACCAGACAATACTCTATGCCGCATCGGGTGGAAGTTTGCTGATTGCTTCCCCGTCCGCCATTGTGGGAGAGCGAATCGACATTCCGCTTTCACAACTCAGGAAAAGAAACATCGGCTCGCAGCAGACCATATCCCCGACCGTCCGAATTTTCGACCCGGAAGGAAAAGAAACGCTGGTGCAGCCGAATTCGGTCCAACCGTCCGGTACCGCTTCGTCCGCAGGAATTTCAATCGACAACTCATCGCTGCCGGGCGTTTATTCCGTTACACGGGGAAAAGACACGCTCGTGCAGATACCCGTGAACGTGGACCCTGTTGAATCAATCGCCAAACGGGCAGCGTCCGGCGAGGTTATGGAAATGGCCCGGCGGTACGGGCTCGAAGGCAGCGCCGTTTCAATCGTGACAAATCCTGAATCGCTCAGCTCGGTTGTCTTGCAGAGCAGGTTCGGCGTCGAGCTGTGGAAATATTTTCTCATTGCGGCTCTGATTGCCGTGTTGATTGAGATGGCGGTTGCACGCGAATCAAAACAAGAAGGAGCGTAGCGTTGGGTCTATTCAAGGCGGAGGCGGAACTCGTATGATCGATCTCATCAAAGAGCAAAAAGAACGCGCCATCGTTGTGGGAGTGGTGACCAGGAGCATTCATAAAAAACAGGCAGAAGAGTACCTCGACGAGCTGACGCTCCTCGCCGATACCGCCGGAGCCACGGTCATCCACAGAATCATGCAGGAGCGGAACAAGGTCGACCCCGCATTCTATATCGGAAAAGGAAAAGTCGAGGAGATCGCAAAGATTGCGGAAGACGACGATATCGCAAGCGTGATATTCGACGACGACCTTTCTCCCGCGCAGGTGCGGAACCTGGAAACGAGCATCAACCGGAAAATTCTGGACCGGAGCGGATTGATCCTCGACATTTTCGCGAGCCGGGCGAAGACGAACGAGGCACGCACGCAGGTCGAGCTTGCACAGCTCCAGTACCTGCTCCCGCGCCTCACCCGCGCATGGACGCACTTGTCGAAACAATTCGGCGGAATCGGAACGAAAGGGCCGGGTGAAACGCAGATCGAAACGGACCGGCGGATGATCCGCCAGCGTATTTCTCATCTCGAAGAAAAACTCGAGAAAATCGGGCGCCAGCGAGAAACACGCCGGAGCGGAAGGAAGGACTTCGTCAACGTATCGCTCGTCGGCTACACGAACGCCGGAAAATCCACGCTTCTCAACGCGCTGACGGATTCAAACGTGTTCGTGGAAAACCGCCTCTTTGCAACGCTCGACACTACCACGCGAACGGCAGTCCTTTCTCCTTCGACCAAAATTCTTCTCTCCGACACGGTCGGCTTCATCCGGAAACTGCCGCACCATCTTGTCGCGTCGTTCAAAGGGACGCTCGAGGAAGTTGTGGAAGCCGACATCCTTCTTCACGTCATAGACGTCTGCCATCCGAAGTTCGACGAGCAGATCCGCGTCGTCAACACGACGCTCGAGGAATTGGGAGTAGCCGGCAAACCGACGCTCTACGTCTTCAATAAAATTGATGCGCTGCAGGACCGGGAGCATTTGCAGGAACTGCAGCACCAGTTCACCCCGTCGGTGTTCATTTCTGCAGATCGGGGAATCAACCTTCTCGGATTGAAAGAGATGCTGCTGCAGACGATCCACCACTCGCGGATCAACCTCACGTTTTCAATTGGTCACACCGAACACAAATTGCTCTCCGCGCTTCACGACCTTGCTGAAATCGAAGAAAGAATTTACGAGGACGGCAACATCATCGTGAAAGCAAAGGTAAGCAGCCGCAACAGCAACCACGTTCGGGAAATCCTGAAGCAGGCTCACGCTACGATACTCTCCTTTCAACCGCCGAATGAGCCTCCCGCACCGGAGAAGGCGAACGATAAGCCTGAAACCAAGTGAAGTCATTGCTTTCTTAATTAATAGGGCGCTAACGGCGAAAGGACTTTCTTTCATTCATGCCTGTCATCCGGTGGTGTTACAGGTTCACGCTAGACTCTATTGCTTCAAGCGCTTTCTCGTTCCCAATCTCCGATTGGGAACGAAGTGAGTCAAGTGATCAATATTTTCAGACGAAAAAACAAGTTAAGCAACTCGTTCCCAAACTGAGTTTGGGAACGAGAGTGAAATTTCTCAAACTGTAACACTACCTGTCATCCCTCCGTCTTGACTCTCTATGCCGTAATATGTAAATTTCCGCAGACGTAAAATTTTTGCACGTAAACTACTCTTCACCGAAACTCGCCAAGCCAAGCATGGAAAACACGAATCTGACGATCGAGAACCTTCGTTCGAACGCCCTTTTCAAGTATATCAGCGATAACGACCTCCGGACAATCGCGAAAACTTTAAAGGAAGAGACGTTCAGTGCCGGTACGATTATCTTCAACGAGAAGACCCGGGGCGAGCGGCTCTACCTGATCCTTGACGGAAGAGTGAAGATCTCCAAAATCACAAAATCCGGCATGGAAACCCCTCTCGCCATTCTCGGAAAAGGAGAGTTCTTTGGCGAGATGGAACTCATCGAGAACCAGGGCCGATCGGCGCGAACCACTGCAATTGAAAACACCGTCGTTGCGGGCATCGCCAACCACGATTTTGACAACCTGATTAAAACGAACCACATCGTCACACTGAATTTGCTGAAGGCGATCAGCAAGCGGCTCCGTTCAACGGACGAAATTATTGTTGAGGAGCTGGAAAAGAACCTCGAAGCTTCCAAGCTGCAGGTTGAAAAGCTGAACTTGCTGATCGATGCGGCAAAAAGCGTCAACTCCACGCTCGACCTCGACAAACTTCTTGACGTCATTCTGGAAACCGCGATCAAATCCATCTCGGCTGACCGCGGGACGCTCTACGTTGTCGACGAACTGAAGTCCGAAATCTGGTCGAAGGCGCTTCGGGGGACCGAGGTCATCGAGATTCGCCTCCCCATCGGCAAAGGCCTGTCCGGATACGTCGCGAAGACCGGGGAAACGATCAACATTCCCGACGCCTACAACGACTCGCGTTTTAACCCTGATGTCGACAGAAAATCGGGCTACCGCACGAACAACATGTTGTGCATGCCGATGCGCAACCGCGACGGAAGGATTATCGGCGTGTTCCAGATGCTGAATAAAAAGGGGGGGCCATTCACGACGCAGGATGAAGAGTTTATCAACGCGTTGTCTATTCATGCGTCCATCGCCATCGAGAACGCGCGGCTCGCACAGGAAATGGTCAACAATGAACGGCTTTCGGCCGTCGGGAGAATGGCGAGCACGATTATTCACGACATCAAGAATCCGATGGGAACGCTGAGAGTCTACGCGCAGGTGATGAAGAAAAAATCGGGGAACGAAGAAGCCGGAAAACTCGCCGACGAAATGATTCATCAGGTCGACCGGTTCGTCAACATGACGCAGGAGATTCTCGACTTCAGCCGCGGCGTGAGTGCATCGAATATACAGGAAACGAATTTCGACGAAGTGATGGAAGGCGTGCTTGCGTTCATCGAAAAAGACCTGACGAAACGCAATATCAAGCTCGAGCGGAATCTCATGTTCAAAGGAAAAGTGAAAGTCGATCAGGACAAAATCGCGCGGGCGTTCTACAACATTGCCGGCAACGCCGCGGACGCAATGCCGACCGGCGGAACTCTCACCGTAACAACGGAAGATGCCGGCGGAATGGTAAAAGTGGAATTCAAAGACACCGGAACGGGGATGCCGGAAGAAGTGAAAAGGAGAATCTTCGAACCGTTCGTGACGTACGGAAAAAAGCACGGCACCGGCCTCGGCATGGCGATCGTGAAAAAAGTCATGGACGACCACAAGGGCAAAATCGAAATCGAAACTGAATTAGGAAAAGGAACGACGATCCGGCTGTTCTTTCCGCTGTAAAGTTTGTTTCTCTCTTCTATATAATCTTTAGGCTTTTTTAAAAAACCTGCATAGTGCCCATTCTGAGCAAGAGGAATGCCAAAGGCATCCCTTTGGGAGAATCTACTTTCTCTTCTCAAATTGAACGAGTAGTGATCTTTCAAATGTCGCATCCTATTTTTTCCCGCCTGTGTTCCGCAAATATTCCGTCACCAACCCGCAGCATGCATAGCCGCTTTGAGCCGCCCCTTCAATGGTCGCGGGCAATTTCGTATCAGTCCAGTCTCCCGCCAAAAATAGATTCTTCAGAGAAGTTGTGTTCCCCGGACGGAAAGCCTGCGTTCCGACACGCGGCGAGAATGTTGCCCGCTTTTCTTTCACTACCAATGAATGGACAACCGACGACGACGCGCTCGCAGGGTAGAACCGTCGCAATTCAGACACTGCCAGCGTGACGATCTCATCTTTATCCCGGCCGATAAAATCCGCTGCGCCGCTGATAACCAGGGAGAGGTAATCTCCGCCTGCATTTTTTTTCTTGTAAATTCTCGTCTTGTTGAACACCCAGTGGATCGGAGAGTCGAGAAGCGCCACAAACTCTTCTTCCATGAAACTCCTGTCAAACCAGAGGTGAATGGTTACGATCGGCGACGAGACAAACCGATCGGCAAAGGAAAACTCAGGGTATGACCGGAATGCCGCTTCGCCAAACACTCTGGGCAAGTCATAGTACGGAACGGCCGCGACGACCGCGCGCGGAGAAACGTTTTCTCCGGAGCTTAAGAGAACCGATGTGACAACCCCATTCTCAACTTCTATGCGTTCAACAGATGTTTCTGCTTGAATTGCGCTGTTGCGGCGTTTCAAGAAATCGAGGGCTCCGTCAACCAGCACTCCGCTCAGGCCTTCTTGCGGGATCACCATCGATGAATCTGTCTTGCTCCCCAGGAACGCCGATTGAAGCACTTTCACGAAGAGCGCGGCGGAGACAATCGCGGGAGAATCGTTGAGCGTCCCGATGGCAATGATATTCCATAAATAGTCTTTGTTTGCTTTGGATTGATGAAGCCCGTCGAGCCATTGCGCAACGGTCATCGATTGCAGCCGTGTATCGGTATCGGGGTTTGCGAAAAGAAGCGCCGCTCCAACGCGCAGCAACGAAAGCCGTTGATTGATCGTTAGACTTTTCAGTCGAAGCAGGCCAACCAAAATGTTGAACGGCGCCGGGAGAGATGCAGATTGAAGACGAAAGACGCCCCGTTCCGCATGGCGGAACGTGACGGAAAGGTTTTTCTGAATTGCAACGCGGGAAAGAGCGTTTATTGTCGAGAGAAACTTCAACGTAGAATGGTAGCAGCCCAGCATCAGATGCTGTCCGTTGTCCACCTCATCCCCCGTTTCTTTGTGGACAAACGAGTACGTCCTGCCGCCGCAGTGCTGCTTTTGTTCGACGAGAAGGACGGAAAAGCCCGCACCGGCAAGGCTGACCGACGCCGTCAATCCGCTGACGCCGCCGCCGATGACAACGACATCGGGTTTACGACTTTCGGAGAGATGCATGAGACCAGAGCGTTCTGTTTTTCCACCACACTTCGATGGTAATCAGAAGCTTTGTAAGATTGATGAGGCGGATGCGTTTTGCAAACACATTATATTCGGCGCGCTCAATATCCTGAAGCAAACGGAAATAGATCGCTTCCATAATCTGCGCAGCAAGGAACAGCGGCTTATCCTCCTCGGAAAGATGTTCGAGCGCCTGTTTGAAGTACGAGCGGGCGCGCTCGCACTCAAATTTCATCAAGCGAATAAACTGAGGATTGTACGTCCCCGCCAGCAGTTGCTCTTCGGTGTAACCGAATTCTGTCAGGTCCTCGAGAGGAAGGTAGATTCTTCCCTTCGCGGCATCGGTCTTGATATCCCGAAGAATGTTCGTCAACTGCAGGGCGATGCCGAGATTGATCGCGTATTCTTTTGCCCCTTCGTTTTTGTATCCGAAAATTTCTGTACATATCAAGCCCACGGTCGAGGCCGCCCTGTAACAATATTCGCGCAGCTCGCTGAAGGTAGCGTAGCGGGTTTTCAACAAATCCATTTCCATGCCTTTGATGAGGTCGTGAAAATGACGCAGCGGGATGTTGAACCGCTGGATGATCTGGCTCAGCTTATTGAGCAGCGGATAACGGGAGGTTCCTTCGATCGCGCGCTCAAATTCGCGCGACCATAACCGCAAGCGAACGTATTTGCGCTTAACGCTCTCGTCTTCATCGACAATATCGTCAGTGGTGCGGCACCATGCGTACACAACGTTAATCGCGTCGCGCTTGGGTTTCGGAAGAAGAAAAAACGAATAATAAAAATTGCTTCGTTTATTCTTCTCGATTATGTCTGCAACAAGAAGAGTTTCCATCTCAGCGAGCTGTAAAGGATCGAATACCAATGAGTGCCCAGTCAAAACCCGATAATACCGGCCGTCGGTGGAGCGCATCGCAGTTGGGGCTTTCGAGCTTCTCCAAAATTCTCATTCCGCCGTGGTACGTCAATTTCAGTTCAAACGCAAAACGCTTATCGATCAACCGGAAAAGCGGCCTTCCATCCATAAAAATCTTCTTCGTCCGGTCGACTTGAAATTTCAACAGTTGCCCGGTAGCATCGGTTTCGGTGTTTCGCAAATCCTCGGGAGTCAGGCCAAATCGCTCGAAGTCTACACGTGGAATATAAACACGATTTCGCTTTATATCAATACTCAAATCCTGCCAAAAATTTGTCAATTGAAGCGCGGTGCAGATTGAGTCTGAGAGCCTGCACGTCTCGTCGTTTGCACAACCGAAAATGTGAAGCAATATTCTTCCCACAGGATTTGCCGAATGACGGCAGTAGAACAAAAGGTCTTCAAATGTAGTGTAGTCCTTCCCTCCGGCATCCATCCGAAATGCTGTGATCAAATCAATAAACAGCGACTGAGGAATGGAATACTTTATGACGACTTCTGCCAATTGCCGAAAGAATACTGTGCCTTTCCCCGTAGCCACTCCTCTTCTGAATTCCCCTTCCCAGTCGTCAAGGCGCTGCGACCTAGTTTCTCTCGAGTCGTTTCCCTCGTCCGCAATGTCGTCTGCTGCGCGTGCAAAGGCGTAAATGAGCCGGATTGGCTCCCTCAAGTCCTTTGGCAGAAAAAAGGAGCCGACAGGGAAATTCTCATAGTGTTTTTCTGCTATCACCTGGAGGGGTTTTGCCACAACGTTCTCAGTAAAGCCCAATGCGAAGAAGTGATTGACTATCCGGTCAGAATATCCTCATTTATGGACCTACATGCAACTTCGCTCAGAAACCCGTCAAGCCGAAATTGGAACCTCTGTCTCCATTTGTGCCAGCGCAATGAACCGAATGCGGGCTCAAAGAGCCAACCAATGTCAATAGTGTCACCCTTCTTAGTACATAAAACGATGAAAAACTTCTAAATTATCTTGACTCTCTTTATTGTTCGGATTAACTTTCTTCATCGTTAAGAGTCTTAAACCCGCTCGAAATTGCCATAATCTTGAGTGTCGCGAAAATAACTTACTTACCGGATCATTTCCGTTTATGTCATTAACGTAATTAGGAGCGATTGATGGATAAGCCGTTGCATGTTCTTATTATCGAGGATGAAGAATCATTTGCCGATGTTCTGGCAATGGAACTGAAAGAAACGGGTAAGTACGAAGTCACAACGGCGTACACCGGGACTGAGGGCATAGAGCAATTGAATTCCAACAAGAAGATCGACATTGTGTTAATGGACTTCAACCTGGGAGATATTACGGGCCTGCAGGTTCTTCAATGGATCAACGAGCAGAAAATGGAGACGCCCGTGATCATGATGACGGCAGCAGGGACGGAAGAAGTGGCGGTCGAAGCGATGAAGCTTGGGGCGTACGATTATGTCCGCAAAGAGCATCTCGAAATAATTCATTTCCCGATTCTGCTTCATGGCGTCTATGAGCGCTACTTATTCCGAAAGGATAAACAGGCGCGGGAAAATGAAGAACGCGAGAAAGAAAAAATGGAAGCTGCCGTGCACATGTTTCAGACGACCGTCCGGACAATTGCCCACCACATCAATAACGCGTTGGCAATTTTCAAACTTCAGTCGTCGGTGTGCGAAAGAAATGTGCAGAAGATGCTCGACCCAGCCCTCGCCAAACCTCTCCTGAAGCTGGTGTCGGATTTGCGCCGGCAAGGTGAAACGGTAGAATCAATCGTCCGGTCGCTCGTTGGAATTTCAGATGTCGTCTACACAAAATATGCCGGCGACCAGGACATCATTGAAATCCGGGCGCAGTTGGAAATGAATCTGGAAAGCCTAAAAAGACAAAAGTTGGAGATGCTTCAGTAATAGCATTGCTACGGATGTTGACGTTTTATCGTTTCGCTGAAGTTTTGCAACCCGCGGTTTCCCTTTCTCACCCCCGGCGGTGTTACAGTTTGAGAAATTTCGTTCTCGTTCCCGAACTCAGTTTGGGAACGAGAAGGCGTTTGAAGTAATAGCGTCAAGCGTGAAACTGCAACACCACCACCATCCCGCTTTTCTTGACTCAGCACCTAAAAATTCGTATTTTTCATATGAGTTTTAATGTTTTTGCAAACCGGTAGGGACCATAATGGCTGAAAGCCTGAACGAACGGGAAAGAACAATATTGCGGAGCATTATTTACAGCTTCATCCAAACAGCTACGCCTGTTGGATCGCGATATATTTCCAAGCGCAACGGCTTGGATTTGAGCCCGGCGACAGTCCGCAATGTTATGTCCGACCTCGAGTTCTTAGGATATATCGACCATCCTCATACGTCGGCTGGAAGAATTCCAACGGACAAGGGGTACAGATTCTATGTCGATTCCCTGATCGATTTGGAAGCTCTTTCTGCACGCGAGCAATCGACGATCCAATCCCAGATCCATTCGAGTGCTGACCCGGATGAGATCCTAAAAGAAACCTCCAGGATTCTCGGAACTATCTCTCATCAATTAGGGATTGTCTCAACGCCTCGAGTAATCGCGGGCGTGTTTGAAAAACTCGAACTCGTTGCCATCTCCAGTTCTCGGATCATGGTCATTCTTTCCATCCGTTCCGGTTTGGTGAAAACCATTATGATGGAAGCTCATTCCGAAATACCGAAGAACAAATTGGAGGAAGTCGCCAGGCTTCTTAATGAAAGACTTTCAGGGCTGACGCTGCGACAAATCCGGAAAACATTTCGCCACCGCGTCCGGGATATGGAAAACGAGGAGACCGGCTTGATCCGTTTGTTTGTCGATTCCGTCGATAAGGTCTTCGACGAAACACGCAATAAAGAAAAGGTCCACATCGGAGGGACGCAAAGCCTTCTCACACAGCCGGAATTTAACAACGCAGAAAACTTCCGCGGCATCATCGAACTACTGGAGAATCAGGACATTATTGTCCATATCCTTGAGAAGAAAGAACTGGGAGAAGGAAACATCTCAATTTCTATCGGGTCTGAAAACGAGGAGGAGAAGCTGCGCGATCTGAGCATTGTCACTTCGCAGTATGCCGTCGGCGATGTCAGCGGCACGGTAGGCATTATCGGGGCGAAGAGAATGGATTATTCGAAGATGATCCCGCTCGTCGATTACATGGCAAGGATGATTTCTTTGCTTTTCCGTCCTTAGTGATTCAGACAAGTTTTAAATTATAGAAAGTGCGAGAGAATATGTCCGTAGAGAAAGACGACCCTAGACAGCAGGAAAATACCGAACAGGCGCCAGGCAACAAACCACAACCTACTCAGGAAAGGCCGGAAACGACTCTATTGAATGAAAGAACGGCGGAGCTGGAGAAACAATGCGCCCAGTTGAAAGACCAGCTTTTGCGAAAGGCCGCCGAGTTCGACAATTACAAGCGGAGGACGGAGAACGATTTTGCCTCCCTCACAAAATTTGCAGCGGAAAACATCATCACCCAGTTAGTTCCCGTCCTTGACGATTTCAACCGGTCGTTGAAAAGCATCAAAGAAAAATCGGAAACCGATTCGTTTTACAAAGGCATTGAACTCATCTATTCAAAATTCCTTAAGGTGCTTGAAGCTCAGGGACTGAAAGCCATGGAGGTTGTCGGAAAAGAATTCAGCGTTGATGTGCATGACGCATTGATGCAAATACCCCGTGCCGATGTCCCGCCGCACACTGTTCTTGAAGAAGTCGAAAAAGGTTACCTTCTCTTCGATAAAGTGATCCGTCACGCAAAAGTAGTCGTATCGGCGGCGCCGACTGAAGAACCCGTTCGGCAGGCGAAAACGGAGAATTTCGAAGACTAACTATGGCTACCAAACGCGATTTTTACGAGGTACTCGGCGTTGCTCGGAGCGCATCGCAGGATGAAATAAAAAAAGCATACCGCAAGCTTGCGCTTCAGTACCATCCGGACCGAAACCCGAACAACAAAGAAGCTGAAGACAAGTTCAAAGAAGCTGCGGAAGCATACGAGGCACTGAGCGACCCTGCGAAACGCCAGCGCTTCGACCAATACGGCCACGAAGGAATGCGCGGTGCTGACTTCAGAGGCTCCGCCGACATCAACGACATCTTTTCAAATTTCGGGGATATTTTCGGCGGATCGATTTTCGACGACGTCTTCTCCGGCGGCAGGCAGCAGCGGCGCCGCGCGACGGGGCAAGCCGGTTCCGACCTGAAATTACAATTGAAACTGACGCTCGAAGAAATCGCTTCGGGAGTCGAGAAGAAAATCAAGATCAAGAAATGGAAGACGTGCCAGACTTGTTCCGGCAGCGGGGCAAAACCTGGATCGTCGAAGACGACGTGTCCGCAATGCGGCGGCACCGGTGAACTCCGGCAGGTTTCGCGTTCGATGTTCGGCCAATTTGTAAACATTACCGCCTGCCTTAATTGCGGCGGCGAAGGACAGATTGTGCGGGACCGCTGTCCGTCCTGCGACGGCGAAGGACGCGAACAGGGTGAAACGACAATCAAGGTAAATGTGCCGGCCGGCGTCTCCGAAGGAAATTATATTGCAATGCAGGGACAGGGAAACGCCGGAAGACGGGGCGGTCCATCCGGGGATGTGATTGTCGAATTCCATGAAGTGCGCCACGAACATTTTGTGCGGAACGGCGACGACATCATTTACAACGCTCTCATAAGCTTCCCGCATGCCGTGACAGGGGGAGATATTGAAGTGCCGACGTTGACCGGACGGTCGCGCGTAAAGATTGAGCCGGGAACGATGCCGGGAAAAATGCTGCGGATGAAAGAGAAAGGGATTCCGCACCTCAACAGCTTTGGACGGGGGGACCAATTGATCAGGGTTCAGGTTTGGGTTCCGACAAAGCTGAACGCAAGAGAAAAAGAATTGCTGCGAGAACTTTCGTCGAGCGAGCATATAGTGCCGACGGAAGAAGAAAAGAACGCGAATAAATCGTTCTTCGAAAAGGTACGGAACGCTTTTTCATAACAGGAACAACACCTGTTTCTCTCTCGACAATCACTATTTCCATGAAGCTGCTGAAGCGCTTACAGGAATTTGCCGCATTCACAAAGAACGAACAGAGAATTTTTCTGTTCCTGTCGGTTGTGTTTATCGCCGGCGTCTCGGTGAAGGCGTATCGGGCGTATTTCACGCCGCCGGTCCGGCAATTCGATTATTCGGCATCCGACAAAGAATTTGAAGAGCGCTCGAAGTACTTGACATCGGCGCCCCCAGCCGACGGAACAAGCGATACAACACGCGCAACAAGCGGCGCGAAGGCCAAGAAGGAAATTAACTTGAACACGGCGACCAAGGACGAACTTGTTTCGCTCCCGGGAATCGGCGAGAACATCGCCGAACAAATCCTGATCTACCGTGACGAACACGGCGTGTTTTCCTCCGTCGAACAGTTGAGAAAAATAAAAGGCATCGGAGCCAAAAAATTTGAAAAACTACGACCGTACGTGAGCACACAATGAAAACAACCGAACGCCGTATCGCACTTATTCTTGAGCAATCACAGGTGACCGCTGTCGAGATCGCACACAGCCCCAAAGGGCACACGTTGACGGCTGCGGGCTCATTCAATTCTTCACTTAATTTCGACGACCAGGATCTGTTCAGCCAGCCGGGCGCTTCAGTACGAGAACGGAGTTTTGCGGTAGAATTGCAAACGCTCTTCAAGAATATCGGGAGCGGTTCCCGCACGTTTGCCTTCGGATTGAACAGCAAAATGATCGTGGTGGAATCCATCCCGACAGACGCAACGCTTTCCGATTCGGAGCTGGATCAGCATTCATCGTGGGAATTGAGCCAGTATGCACTCGTGAAGAATACCAACGCTTTCAATATCAGTTCGATGGTGCTGGACTCAAACGAAAAGATACAGGTGAACATGACGGCTATCGTCGCCGTCCGGAAGATTTTTCTCAATTTCCTGGCCAATGTGAGCAAGCAGTTGAGCGGAACTCTGAACATTGTCGACCTCGATCACTTCGGCGCCGAGAATGCCCTGCTTTTCAATTATCCCGAGCTCGCCACGAAACGGGTCTTGCTTGCCGGCGTGGATGAAAACTCTTTTGATGCAAGTGTTGTTGCCAACGGACAGACGAAAAACATTGTAACGATGGAATGGACGACCGAAAACGATATGGCACAGCTTGCCGAGTATGTGAAGGGGGAGAATGTCGAAATGGTGTTCTTCCACGGAAGGATTGTCTCGCCCGCATTGGTGGGAAGCTTAAAACAATTACTTTCCATACCGGTCGAAATCGTGGACCCGTTTAAGAAAGTCGCTCTCCCGCGGACGTTGAAAAATTACCGCGAAATACAAGACCGTAAGCAGGAATACGCGTCGGCGGTCGGCCTTGCGCTGAGAGCGGAATAAGGATGCGCGTCATTGCCGGTAGGTATAAGGGGAGGTCGTTGCGGACGGTTCCCGATTTGTCGGTCCGGCCTGCCACAAGCAGAGTCAAAAGCTCGGTGTTCAATATTTTGCAGAACAGGGTCGATTGGACCGAAGTGCAGGCGCTGGATTTGTTTGCAGGAAGCGGGAGTTTAGGAATCGAAGCCTCGAGCCGCGGGGCGCGCCGCGTTGTGTTCGTGGAGAATTCAAAACGCGCGGTTGAATATTTGAGAAAGAACATCGCTCTGGTTGGCGGAACCTCTGAGTGCGAGGTTATCGCAACCGACGTGTTCGAGTTCCTTGCCCGGCCGCGTGCGGCGTTTGATGTAGTGTTTGCCGATCCCCCATACGATTTCGAAGTGTTGCACCGGTTGCCGTCAATGATCTTCCGGAGCGGAGTTGTGTCCCCGGAAGGATATTTGATCATCGAACATCCTCAAGACCTGAAATTTGAACCAAGTCCATTGTGGGAAGCGGCGGTGGTGAGGAAATATGGCAGGACTGTTGTCACGTTTTTCCAATCACGACATGAAGGCCGACCATGAAGATCGCACTGTATCCCGGAACATTCGACCCGATCACCAACGGGCATATCGATATTCTTGAACGCGGAATGGAGCTGTTCGATAAAGTGATCGTGACCGTTGCGAAGAATTCCACAAAGTCTCCCCTCTTCGATGAACAGGAGCGTGTGGAGATGATCGTGGAGATCATCAAGAAAAACAAATACAGAAATGTCGCAGTCGAAAGCTTCGACGGGCTCCTGATCAACTTTGCGCGCAAGAAAAGAGCCGTTGCGCTTATCCGCGGGCTGCGCGCAATATCCGATTTCGAGTACGAGTTTCAGATGGCGCTCATCAACCGAAAGCAGGACAATAAGATCTTCACGGTATTCTTGATGCCCCATGAACGGTACACATACCTCAATTCCAGCATCGTGCGAGAACTGGCGCAGCTTCACGGCGAATTCAGAACGTTCGTTCCTCCGAACGTTTACGCGCGGCTGAAGAAAAAGGTAACGGAACATTAGCTCGAAACATCTGAAAAGTCATCTCGCGCCAAGACGCTGGCGAAGCCATCTTCGGGATTTGCGCGAGAAACATTCTTAACGATATTCAGAAGCCAAAACTCAATACGAAAGGACACACCACAGCATTGAAATCGTTATCGAGACAAGTTGCCAAGGCAGAGCCTTCAATGACGATGGCTCTTTCAGCTGTCGCCAAAAAACTGAAGGCCGAGGGAGTTGACGTTGTTACGTTGACCGCCGGCGAACCGGACTTCCCTACTCCGTTTCATATCAAGAAGGCGGCGATCTCTGCGATCGAAAACAACTACACGGGATATACGATCAATGCCGGCATCCAGGAACTGCGGAAGGCGATTTGCGACAAATTCAAACACGATAACGGTATTTCATTCGACCCGTCGCAGATTCTTGTGTCGAACGGCGCCAAACATTCCATCTACAACGCCGTGAGGGCGATCTGCAACAAAGGGGACGAAGTGATCATCCCCGCGCCATACTGGGTCACCTATCCTGAAATTGTGAAGTTGGTTGACGCAGTCCCCGTGATCATTACGACATCTGAAGAAAATGATTTCAAAATGACGCCCGCGCAACTGAAGCGTGCCATCACAAAAAAAACGAAAGCGCTGCTTTTTTGCTCTCCTTCCAACCCAACGGGGACTGTCTACTCGAAGGAAGAGATTGAAGAACTTGCCAAGGTTACCGCGAAGGCCGACCTCTACGTCATTTCCGACGAGATATATGAAAAGGTGATCTACGACGGAACGAAACACTTCAGCATGGGATCGATTCCCGCGGTGCAGGACCATGTCGTCACCGTCAACGGCGTCTCGAAGGCTTTTTCGATGACGGGATGGAGAATCGGCTACCTCGGCGCCAAGAAGGAGATCGTTGGCGCGGCTGAAAAAGTGCAAAGCCAGATCACATCAAATGCTTCCTCAATTTCGCAGCATGCAGCCCTTGCGGCCCTGACCGGGTCGAACGATGAAGTCGACACCATGACTGCAGAGTTCCTGCGCCGGCGAAATTTCATTTATGACGCAGTGACTTCCATCAAAGGAATCACCTGCGTTAAACCGAAGGGAGCGTTTTATGTTTTTCCGAACGTGAGCGGTTACGTCGGAAGAAAGGTCAACGGAAAGACGCTCAAATCGGGGGACGATATTGCCCAGTTTTTATTGGACGAAGAGGCGGTCGTCGTTGTCCCGGGGAGCGGGTTTGGTTCGAAAAATCATGTCCGCATCTCTTACGCCTGTTCAATGGAGGAATTGGAGAAAGCCGCAGAACGAATGCGCAGAGGGTTCAAAAAACTTTACGGGAATTGAAAAAAGAGTATGCCAACCTACGAATACAGATGCAAGAAATGCAAACATGAATTTGAAGAAGTTCAGTCAATGAGCGCCGATGCGCTGGTGCTGTGTCCCGTTTGCAAAACGGAAAACCTTGTGCGGATTATCAGCAAAGGGGGCGGAATGATCTTCAAGGGGAGCGGATTCTACCAGACGGACTATAAAAATTCCAGCTCGGACTCGAAAGAAACAAAATCGACATCCAAGGGGACAAAGCCGAAATCACCGAAAACCTCGGACGATAAATCCTCCTCCGCACCGAAACCGGAGCCGCCGTCAACGCCATCAAAGCCTAAAGAATAACCATCCACTAAGATCACGAAGGGAACGAAAGAATATTCTGTCTCGCTCCCAACGTCCCGTCACTTACGAAGTGATGCCTTCGGCAGACGTGATCCCTTTGGGATTGGGAGCGAGATAAGGAGCAGTTCAGAAGCAACAACAGCGTTCCTAACAAAACTAACATCTCGTTCCCAACGTCCCGTCACTCACGAAGTGATGCCTTCGGCAGAAGTGATCCCTTTGGGATTGGGAACGCTAACTTTTCACACATTGGTTTTGATTCTTGGAGAGGAAATTAAGAAAACGCCCCATGAGAATTTCGTTAACGGTTAGATAAATGTCAATAACGCATGACTCAGATTTCTTTCTTACTTAACAATGAAGCATAGCTTCAGGCGAGTTGCGTTCCCAAACGGAGTTTGGGAACAAGAAGTTAAAAGCCTGGCGTTCCCAATGTACCTCGTTCCCAACGTCTCGTTGGGAACGCTAACGTATGGAACTCCGTTTCATCAAGCCGTGCCACGCCGTTCCCAATCGGAGATTGGGAACAAGATATACAGAACGCCCTATCTCGTTCCCAACGTCCCGTTGGGAACGCAAACGCGGAGATGCGTTCCCAATCGGAGATTGGGAACGAGATGGTTAACAAAAATCCCCGAACCAAACTGGTCCGGGGATTTTTTTCTTTAATTCGCGGTCTGTATTACTTTATCTTTGGTCCCGCATCAATGACTTCCTGCGGACACCCTTCTTCAAATTTTTTGAAGTTCTCGATAAAGCGCGACGCCAGCTGTTTGTACTTCGCCAGATGGTTTTCTTTGCTCGGCCACGAACCGGATGGGTCGAGCACATTGGACGGAACGCCTTCGCAGCTTGTCGGAATTTCAAAGCCGAAGATCGGGTCTTTGGCAAATGAAGCCTGCTGCAGTTGGCCGGTCAGGGCAGCGTTGAGAAGCGCGCGCGTATGTCCAATGCTGATCCTCTTTCCGATTCCGAATGGTCCCCCGATCCATCCGGTATTGACCAGCCAGCACGTGACGCCGTGCTTCATTATTTTCCGCTTCAACAGGTCCGCATAGAATGAGGGGTGATGCACCATGAACGGCGCGCCGAAGCACGTACTAAACGTCATTTCCGGCTCTTTGCCGAGCCCGACTTCGGTTCCCGCGATCTTCGACGTGTAGCCGGAGATAAACTGGTACATCGCCTGATTCGGAGTGAGCCGTGCAATCGGCGGCATGACGCCCGAAGCATCGCACGTCAGCAGAATGATATTTTTCGGATGTCCTCCCATCTTTTCAGGAACGGCATTCGAAATATAGTCGAGCGGGTATGACGCGCGTGTGTTCTCTGTGATCGATTCATCGTCCAGGTCGATCAACCGCGTCACCGGGTCGTAGACGACGTTTTCCAGAATCGTCCCGAACATTTTCGTTGTCGCATAGATCTGCGGTTCAGCGCTGGCCGAGAGCCGGATTACTTTGGCGTAGCAGCCTCCCTCGAAATTGAAAACCCCTTTGTCGCTCCATCCGTGTTCGTCGTCTCCGATGAGGCTTCTCTTCGGGTCGGCAGAGAGCGTCGTCTTTCCCGTTCCGGAGAGGCCGAAGAATATCGCCGCATCCCCGTCCTTGCCGATGTTCGCCGAGCTGTGCATTGCCATGACGCCCTGCAACGGCAGAAGATAATTGAGGATGGTGAAGATAGACTTCTTTATTTCGCCGGCGTAGGCAGTGTTGCCGATAATGCACAACCGCTGCGCAAAGTTGAGCGCAATGAACGTGTTCGTTGCTGTCGCGTCGATCTGGGGGATGCCCTTGAACCCGGGGAGAGCGACGACAGTGAAATCGGGGACGTGCCGCCGGTATTCTTCATTCGTCTGGGGGAGAATGAACATGTTCCGAGCAAACATGGCATGCCACGCATATTCGCTGATGATACGGATCGGCATTCGGTAATTCGGGTCCGCGCCGCCATAACAATCCTGCACGAAGACGTCTCTTCCCTGCAAGAATCCCTGCATACGGTTGAACAGGTCGTTGAATTTGTCGGCGCTGAAGGGACGGTTATACTGCCCCCACCAGATGTTGTTCTCCGTCGACGGTTCTTTGACGATGAATTTATCGTTGGCGGACCGGGCAGTATGTTTTCCCGTGTTGGCGACGATCGGGCCAAGATGCGAAATCCTCGCCTCGCGCCGAAAAGTGATCTCCTCGTAAAGCGCTTCGGTCGGCAAATTCCAGTATGCCATACGTATGTTTTCTATGCCGTGGTTGATGAGCCCATAGTCGCTCTTCAGCACGGCTGCTTCGCTTTGAGCAGGTGTTTTAATGTCTAAGATGTTGTTCATAGCCAGTCCCTCACAAGTTTACGGTCGCCAATGTAGATTTCGTTTGGTGATGATGGATCGAGCGCCCACTTAATGCGCGCAACGCCTTCGGTAATGTCCTTAATAGAGCCGGCATAACTGAGGCGCAAATGGCCTTCCATACCGAATTCTTTTCCCGGCACCGTAACAACAAGAGCCTTCTTCAAAAGGAGTTGTGAGAGATCCACCGATTTATTATAGTATGCGCGAAAATCCGGAAGGCAATAGTACGTTCCGTTCGGTTTTGTGCATTTCACTCCGGTGAAAGAATGGAGTTCCTGCATCATTACGTTGCGGTTGTTTTCCAGCGTCATGCGGAGGCTTTCGGTGACGCTTTGCAATCCCGTCATGGCACCTTCAGCCGCAGCTTGCAGCAAAACCGACGTGCACGATGTGATTTGTCCCTGAACGTTCGACATTATCCCGACAAGCTCTCTGCTTGCGATCGTCCAACCTATCCTGAAACCGGTCATCCCGTACAATTTCGAAACGCCGTTGACGACGATGACGTGCGTCGTCTCGATATCTTTCTTAGTGTACTTATAGCCAACGGGAACGGTCTTCCCGTCAAATACCAGCTTGTGATAAATGTCATCCATGATGACATAGATCCCCTTTGCCTCGCAGAACTCGACAATTTGTGAGATAAACTCCTCTGAATAAACTACTCCGGAGGGATTGTTGGGGCTGTTGACGATGATTGCTTTGGTATATGAGCTGACCGCCTTCCGAACATCTTCCATTCTCGGATAGAATCCGCCGTCTTCCGGTGTAACAATAACCGGTATGCCGTAGACCATCTTCACCATATCGGGGTAGCTAACCCAGTACGGGGCGAGGATAATGACTTCATCCTGAGGGTTGACGATCGAATAGAGAACGTTGAACACCGATTGTTTCGCCCCGGAAGAGACGATCACGTTTTCCGGCGCAACAACCCGGTCGTAGTTCTCTTCCGTGTACCTGATCACTGCCTTCTTAAGCGATGGGATGCCGTCAGTGGGGGTGTACTTGATATCGGCCGCGTTAAGCTTAGCAGCGGCGCTGAGAATGGCATTGATTGGAGCCTTGTTCTTCGGCTCACCGGCACCAAGGTGAATCACTGCTTCTCCTTTTTCCCGTAATACTCTCGCCTCTTCGTTCAACTTCAACGTCGGAGACTCAGCAATTGATTTTGCAAGCTGACTGACGCTCATAGTATGAAACCTCCATTGTGAAAAAGATGTGGGTGGACCAAATAGTAGCTTTGCTCAAAACGTATGCCAAGGTTGACTGCTTAGATCTTCTCTGATTACGCTCAGATTGCAGATTGAGACGTATGATTTCACGGATTCACGCAGATTTTGCACGGATTGTTTCGATGGGCTTCTGAAGAGCCGACGGATACAGTTTCGTTCTCAACAATGCGAAGATACAACGAAAATTGTTGGCAGAAATAATAAAAAATAGAGCGTAGCTTTCATTATTACTTGGTGAGAAGTAAGTAAAAACCCCTTCTTGCCTGAATAAGATAGGCTGCTTTGCACAACATCCTAACTTTTCAAGATTCTTGAACCATCGCAAGGTCATTTCAACAGGAGCATCTTCCTCACAGCTGAAAACCTTATTGATGGATTAGCGACTGACACCGCCTCGATCCGGTAGAAATACATTCCACTCGGAACCGATGCGTTCCATACCACCTCGCGATATCCTGCTGCCTGATCTCCGCTGACCAGTTCAGCGATCAACTGTCCCAAAACATTGAAGACCTGTATTCGAACTGCACTTCGGTACGGGAGCGCGTAACGAATCAGTGTCGAAGGATTAAACGGATTAGGAAAATTCTGACTAAGGCCGAACTGATCCGGCACACCGGTCTGCGAGAGTGCAACGCCTGTCGCAGACTGGCCGCTCCCGTCTACCATCAAAGTATCCGGAGACGTGCCCGAGTTGCTGACAATGAGAATCGACGTCTGAACAAGCCCGATCGACGACGGCGAGAAGGTGAGCGTGTCGATAAATGATTGACCGGGGGGAAGGCTCTGCCCCGGAGGTTTTGCACTAAAAATGGCGGAGCCGGATATAACACCGGTGATCTCCAGCGTGTCGTTCCCATTGTTGGCAATGGTGACCGTAGTGTCTTTTGATTGTCCGATTTTGACATTCCCGAATGAAATGGAATGAGTTAAGAGATGCAGCACCGCTTCGCCAAATCCGATACCGCCCACTTTAATCGTGTCGGGTGATGACGGTGCATTGCTGGTGAGAATAATCTCCCCGTTTGCAGACCCGAGGGCCGACGGAGTATATCTCAGTGTGTCGATAAGTGATTGGCCCGGCGCGAGGCTCGCTGAAGTTGTCCGGACGGAAAAAGAATTCCCCGACGAGACAATGCTGGAAATGTTAAGAACATCTGCCCCGTTGTTTGTGATTGTTACCGTCGTATCCTTAAAACTCCCCAGAGCAACTTTGCCAAAGGCTATAATTGTTGGTGAAGCACTCAAGGAGATAAGGATTGAGGAATCAGTAAGAAGCCCCGCATTAACAGCTGCAGTGAACCAAAGATTAGCCAAGTCGAAGGTGGCATCCTGAATTTGATTTTGGGTCATGGCACCGGTTCTCGCCCACAGAGCGGCATAGTAAGAACCTTTGTAGGTTGGGTCTATTGCTTTTGCATAATTGTCGGCTTTCAGAATGGAATCGACAAGAGTGTTGCCATGCGCGATAAATGCAAAATTGGTGTCGATTGGCACAGGAATAAAGTGCGCTTGTTTCGCAACCACTGTGACCTGACTTAAATAGTTATACGTTGCGAGCATTGTCGATTCGTACCGGCTGTGAATCCCGTTGTTGCCGGTCGCCCCTCCATCATAATTTGCCGTCACATGAAGGGGTTGATGTGCATCGCCTACGTAATGCCCCAGATCGGCCGCAAACTGCAGCGCCCGTACCGAGTCTCCTCTTCGGAGACAATTTGTCAGCGAATCAAAGGACCAGATAATCGCCCATGGAACCACGCCCGCATTTGTCACAAAATTCAGGCCGTGTTTTGCTACCAGGGTGTCATAGTTGTGGGATAGTGTCCGCGTCGCAAACTCGGGATAGTTTTCAATGTCGATGAAATGCTTGGGTCCCTCTGTCGGATCGCTGCTTTTGCGATTGTCGGCGTCTACCGCGTGATCGCTGATCCACTGGGCATTGTTCGCAAAAAACGGGCACGATGCGGGCAAATGCTTCATCGCCTGCATGTTGATGAACTTGTGTGTCGGCCCACCCCAGCTCCACGCGAAAGAAAAACTAAAAGCAATTACCCCAGCGATACAAAAAATTCTACGCGCCATCACAATCCTTTTCCATGTTTAATATTTCTACAGCGTGATTTCGAGTGAGCAGCCCTATCCGAAAAAAAACAGCTGCCGTATCATCATGAATTGGAACATCTGAAAAATTGGTATTCAAATGTCATTCTGACATTACTTAAGGATTTTCAGAAGTCTCAATTACTTTGCGACGCGAAAACCTTTAGAGCGGAGCGACTTCGCGGCCAAGCGCGCAGTCTCTGCAGATTCGAACGATAGCCGGAATGTACCTCCTTGCCCTTCCCGCACCTTCAATAATTCAATGTCGTTGATGTTGATACCGGAGCGATACAGCGTCGCCGTTATCGTTGCAAGCATTCCTGGTTTATCGTCCACCCATACGAAGAGGTCGTGGAGGGAATGAATGAAGCCTTTTGTATTTCTCGGGATTGAGTCGCGAAATGATTTGGCGCGGAGAAACTTTTTGCCCACGTCCGATAATGAGTCCTGGTGAAGTCCTTTGCGGAATTGTCCGAGCAGTTTCTCAAACTCACTCAACGCCCGGCTCGTTTCATCCCTGTTGTTGGAGAGGATGTCCTTCCACACATGAAACGGGCTCGAAGCAATCCGCGTCATATCCCGGAACCCGCCCGCAGCGAGCTGCAGGAATGCAGGGTTGCGCTCATTCTTGCGCGCCGCAGTATCCATCAAACTTACCGCTATGAGCTGCGGGAGATGGCTGATCGCCGCCGCAACACGATCGTGTTCGCGTGCATCCATTGTCAATATTCTCGCGCCGATTGATTTCAGGAGCGCTACCAGCGGCTGAATTTTCTTCCCGGCTCCTAGAGGCGGGCAAAGAACATAGACGGCGTTCTGAAAAAGAAGCCCGTCGGCGTACTCGATACCGCTCCCTTCCGACCCGGCCATCGGGTGTCCGCCGACGAAGACACCATGCAACCTAAAATATTTTTTCGCACACGATTGAACCACGGCTTTCACACTTCCGACATCGGTGACTATCGCATGAGGAAGAACGAACCGTGAAACCTCGGGAAGAAGCTTCAGAATACCATCAACCGGTGTGCACAAAAAGATAATTTCCGCATCGGACACGGCGCTGCGCAGCGACGGTGCGGAGATATCTATCGCTCTTCGCTTCCTCGCACGGCGTAACACTGCAGCCGAATCAAAGCCGGCAACGGTGATCTCCGGATTGTTCTGTTTGAGAGCAAGGCCGAGTGAGCCGCCGATAACGCCGAGTCCGATTATGGCAACCTTCATGTCAATCAACAATCATCAATGAACAATGAACTGGAGACAGTGAACAGTAAGGAAAATGAGAACAGTTAATTCCTAATTCATAATTCTTAATTGCTTTCACGCCATGTTTCTTCCGATGGCTTCGGCGATGATGCGGATTTGCTTCATTAGCTCGTCGAATTGTTCCAGGAAAAGCGATTGCGCTCCGTCCGATTTTGCGTGGTCGGGATCGTTGTGCACCTCAACCATGATTGCGTCGGCCCCCGCTGCGACTGCGGCGCGTGCCATTGGCGTCACTTTATCGCGAATGCCGATGCCGTGCGAGGGGTCCGCGACGACCGGCAAATGACTTTTCGCGTGAATCACGGGTATTGCGCTGATATCCATCGTATTGCGCGTCGCAGTTTCGAATGTGCGGATGCCGCGTTCGCACAGGATCACCTGCTTATTGCCTCCCGAAAGAATGTACTCTGCCGACATCAGCCACTCCTCAATCGTGGCCGATAATCCTCGTTTCAACATCACCGGCTTCGCCGATTTGCCAAGTTCTTTGAGGAAATTATAATTCTGCATGTTGCGGGCGCCGATTTGAAGAACATCAGCATAGTTCTCCACAAGTCCTATTTGGTTCGAATCCATCACCTCGGTAATGACAAGCAATCCGAATTCATCGGCGGCGTGGCGCATCAATTTCAGCCCTTCTTCACCCATGCCCTGAAACGAATACGGCGACGACCGCGGCTTGAAACCGCCTCCCCGGAGAAATTTCGCGCCGTGTGCTGCAACATGTTTTGCGATGGCGAAAATTTGCTGCTCGCTTTCGATTGAGCATGGACCCGCCATGACTATAACTTCCTTCCCTCCTATTTTCACGCCTTTGACATCGAAGACTGAGTTTTCCGGATGGAATGACCTGCTCGCAAGCTTGAACGGGTCGGTGATGCGGTAGACGTGTGCGACACCCGGCAGAAGTTCCAGCTGGCGCGTATCGAAATCCGGTTTTACACCGATGGCGCCCAAGACAGTCTGATTGATGCCCGTCGAACGATGAACATCAAACCCAAAATCATGGAGCACTTTAATAATGCGTTCCACATCCGGTTCTGTGGCGTGTTGCTCGAGTACGACGACCATTGTGCATCCTTTGATAGTGATGGATTGAGAAATCAGAAGACAGAAGTCAGAAGACAGAATTCAGGAGACAGAATACAGGAGACAGAATTCAGAATACAACATTCAGAAGTTTTTAATCTGAATAGCGTTGGAATATGCGTAAAGGAGTTTGCTGACTTCTTCAGCGGTTTTTTCGAGATCGTTTGTTTCTCCATAATGCAAGTCTTCAGATAATATGAGATAATACCTGCATTCTTCTAAAGAACCTTGAGCAATATTCAAGAATCTAATCTTGTCTGCCTTCCCATTTTTCTTAAATCCCTCGGCAATATTGGCAGCGACGGAAACGGCAGACCGTCTCATCTGCGATACTAATCCGTATGTTTCCTTTGCCGGCAAACTTTCAGTAAACAAATAAATTCCGAGAACAAATCTATGCGCCTTCTGCCATACGATGAGTTCTTTAAAATTTGCCGCTCCCCTTCGATCCATGATCCATTCCCCCTGATTCCTTTATTCTGTCTTCTGTATTCTGTCTTCTGTATTCTGTCTTCTGTCTTCTGTCTTCTGCGCTTCACTCATACCGGTCCAATTTAAAACTCTCTCCGAGATACAATTTCCGCGCCTGAGGGTCGTTCGCAAGGGATTCGGCTGTTCCCGCTTTCAATATCCTCCCCTCGAACAAAAGATATGACCGGTCGGTAATAGAAAGAGTTTCGTGTACGTTATGGTCGGTGATCAGCACGCCGATGCCGCGCGAGCGCAAGCCGGTCACGATCCTCATAATCTCTTCGACGGCAATTGGATCGATGCCGGCAAATGGCTCATCAAGTAATATGAATTTAGGATCGGTCGCCAGCGCACGGGCGATTTCCGTCCTCCGGCGTTCTCCGCCGGAAAGAACGTATCCTTTGCTTTTTGACAATTGTGTGAGACCGAATTCTCCGAGCAATTTGTCGCACCGTTCATTCTGTTCCGCGGCCGAGAGTTTGGTCATCTGCAATACCGCGAGGACATTTTCCCGCACGGTCATCGTCCGAAAAACTGACGGTTCCTGCGGGAGGTATCCTATACCGGCTTGGGCGCGCTTGTACATCGGCAAGCCGGTAATGTCCTTCTCCTCAAGGTAGACGTGCCCTCCGTTCGGCCGGATCATACCTACGATCATATAAAAAGTGGTAGTCTTTCCAGCGCCGTTCGGGCCAAGCAGGCCGACAATTTCTCCCTGCGATACCTCCACCGAAATATCTTTTACGACGGCCCGCTTCTTGTACAATTTCAGCAGATTCTCGGCGCGAAGGACAATTCGATTCAGCGACGGGTTCAAGTTCGGAAATAATTCAGCCTCAGCGTTGCCAAGGCCGGTTTGTTCTTCAGTCATGAGTTCATCAGAGTAGGAAAAATGGATTTTAGCGTCGGCCGGTCACCCCGCAGCTCGAAGCCGTCGAGATTGTAATTGCTCTCCCTTTTCAGCACCATGTTCTCCGGGTAATACGTCCCCTCAATCCCTTTCACGATCCGGATCACATCGATTTTCCCTGCGAGAAATGTCATTGTAATGATATCACCGCTCGTCCTGTTGGCGCCGTTCGGATCCTTCCCATCATACAAATAGTACAGGCTGATGGCATTCTGGTCCACCGCCATCTCGCGGAGTTTGTCATCCTGAAAAAACATCTCAATTTTTCTCCCCGTCAACTGATTGTAGCGTGCAGGATATGAACTGTCGCTGAGTGAAAGGGCAAACGTCCTGTTGCGTATGACGGCATGCTGCAGCTTATTGTGCGACATAAACAACGTGATCGAATCGCCGGAAGCCTGGTTGTCCTCATACCAGACAACGGGCGCCAGGCGCAGTTCAATAAATTGTTTTTGCGTAAAATACCTCGCCCATCCACACCTGACCGCCAGCGGCCCGCGCACCATTGCAACGCTGTCGGTGGCGATCAGTTTTTTCGTCGAATCGTCGAACGATTCCATCACTATACTTTTTACGACAAGAGTATCGATAACTCCTTTCGAGGACGTATCGATCTGCATGAGGCGCGGCCGTTCCGTGATTCGGGTGTACCGCGTATCGTCAAAATGCTCCAGATAATTGCCGAACAGCTGAACGTTGTTGTCGGAGTTGATCACCTTCACCCTGTGGACGGCTATTGATTCTCTTTCTTTTTCCAGGTAGGTCAATTCGTCGCTGAAGATTGTTGTCGTTGAATCGATTACGCGGACGTGCGAATGAAAGAACGACTTTCTTTCTTCGGTGAAATAGGTTCCTGAATCGGCCAGCAGGATAACATGAGTCGTTTCAAGGCGGACACCGTCTTCGCAAACCGCTTTTTTTGTGTTGCCGTAATAGGTTCCTCTTTTTGCTGTCAACGTTACCGTGTCCCTGAGAATCCTCACCCTGCCCATCAATTCAACTTCGTTTTTCGAGAGATGTTGAACCGCCCGGTCGCACCAGACCAGAACGTTGCCTTGCGCCAAATGAACATTGCCGGTAAGCTCGCGGAGATCTTCACCGTTCACATTCTTGCCTGCAAATACGTCCGCATGCTTCAATATAATATCATCTTTCCCTTGCCCGGGCGCATTCCCAGTCAGAAGCAAAATCATGACTAGAAACAGACCGGCACAATTCGAAATACTCTCCTTCTGGAACGCCGCCAAGAAACGGCTCTTTTCTTTGTCTTTTGTCTGCGTCATTGCTGTGAGCTATTGTTGCTTCGCCGACCCAGTGACTTTGAAGATTCTGTAGTTCTTCAAGCTTTGATCGGACTCAAACCCATGTCCCTGTAAATTTTCTTTTGGGGATGTGATTTTGACGAATTCATCTGAATGGATGAGTTGGCGCCGGTTATCCCAAAAAAGTTTTTCCGTTTCAACAACAACTCCGCTGTCCGACACGACAACGACGTTCCCGATCGCTTCAAGATTATTTGTGCTCTCGTCGACTTTGCCCGTTCGCGAGGTGAGAACCGATGAGTGCACTCCATGCTCGTCAAAAAAATCCACGTGAACACCGCTGTCGAGCATCGTCTGTTTTGATGCTTCGAAGGCTGAGATGTGTCCCGCCTTCAAAATCGCCTTAACGATTCCGGAATCAGTGAAAGTTACTGTCGTATTCCAGCTTTCTTGAGAAGGAAGCGCGGTGCCGGAAACTCCTCCGAGAACGGAAGGTTTTATTTTCTCTTCACACCCGTTGGAAAGCAGCAGAGTGCATGCAGTGAGAAAAGCGACGTGCCATTTCAACCGCGTTATCCTCGTTCCTGTGTCACCAGGCCGGCTTTCACCAGCTCATGAATATGGACCATGCCGACGGGCCGGTCCTCCCTATCCACAATAATCAATTGCGTAATTTTGAATGTCTCCATTTCTTGAAGAGCGGCGGCAGCCAGCGCCCCGAACAGGATCTTTTTGGGATTCCGCGTCATCACTTGTTCGGCGGTCACGCCGGACACATCGGTGGTTTTTTGCAGAAGACGGCGCAAATCTCCGTCGGTAATGACACCGCGGAGAATTCCTTCCGCATCCACGACACACGTAGCGCCTAATCGTTTGGTCGTCATTTCAAGAATTGTATCCCGCAGACTGGTCGTAAGCAAAACTTTCGGCACAAGCGCTCCTCCCGTCATCAATTCTTCGATCTTCAAGAGCAGGCGCTTGCCAAGATTTCCGCCGGGGTGAAACATTGCAAAATCTTCTTTGCTGAAATTTCTTTTTTCCAGCAGCGTAATCGCGAGAGCATCCCCCATCGCCAGCATCGCAGTCGTCGAGGATGTGGGCGCCAAGTCATGCGGACAGGCCTCTTCCTCCACCGAAACATCGAGAACGACGTCGGATTCTTTCGCGATAGATGAATTCATGCGGCCGAGCATCGCAATAATCGGAACCTCAATCCGCTTGAATATCGGGATGAGCTGGCTGATCTCCTGCGTCTCCCCGCTTTTGGACAGACACACCACCACGTCTTCCCTTCGCACCATCCCCAGATCGCCGTGGACGGCGTCCGACGAATGAAGAAAAATTGCCGGCGTGCCGGTGGAATTCATCGTCGCAACAATTTTGCGAGCGATAATCCCCGACTTTCCCATGCCGGTAATGACAATCCTTCCCTTTGCCTCGAAAATTATGCGGACGGCTTGTTCAAACGAAGCGTTGATTTTGTCAACGAGCGCTGCAAGCGATTGCGCTTCGATGCGAATGACTTGCTTCCCCTTTTCAATTTCAAACGATTGTGAATTCATTTTTTTAAGAGGGAAAAAACTTTGTCGATGAAAGATGTCTTTTTTGAACGGGGCAGAATAATCCTGCCGAGTTCGACTTTCTTCCTCAGTTTATTATACTGCACAAACGCGGCTCCGAGGTCCGCGTCGGAAAATGTGTCAAGGTGCTTGAAAAAATTTTCCGCAGCCAGAGCCGTTTTGGGGTCGCGGTTGTTCTTGTAGAGCATAAGCGCATTATGAAAATTCGTCACCGGAATGAGATGATTCACTCCGTCCAGAGCGTCGAATATCCATATTCTCTTGTCAACCGGGCAGACCGCCAGCGTTGCATTTCCTCCAGCTTCCCTTTTGATCGTTACCTCGCGCAGTCGTGAGCCGCATGCAGGGCATCGCTGCGCCGGCATCCACAAAGAAAAATTCCATCGCCGCCGTTCCGTAAGATAATGCGGAATTGTTTCGTCGTTCAGGTTGACGATTTCATACTCAAGCTGGCCTTCAAACAACTCCCGCAGCGTTGCGGAAATATTCATGTTTTCCGCTTCGATCACTCCGTACGCGAAGACTTGCGGCAACGGCAATTCCACATCGGGAAGAACGCTGCTTTCTGCCAGAATAAAATTTCCCGCCCCTCGCCGCCCTTCTCCGACAACCGTCCACTCCGCAATGTACTTGCGGTACTCGTTGTAGCCGGGCTTGGACTCCGGAAGAAGCCAGAGCAGTGTTTCGCGTTCAAACGGAGACAGCGGCCGTGGAAAAAGCGCCTGTTGTCCGTTGTGGGGAGAAGCGTGGCTCACGACCATCCATTTCTTTTTACGAGGGAATCGATTTCCATCGCCTGGAGCAACAGATCTTCAAGGCGCGAGAGCGGAAGCTGGCTTGCCGCATCGCTGAGGGCATGAGCAGGATCCGGATGAGTTTCGATGAACACGCCGTCGATTCCAACTGCAACACCGGCGCGCACAATCGGAAAAATATATTGGGGCTGGCCGCCGCTCTTTCCGTTGTCGCCGCTCGGAAGCTGTACGGAATGTGTTGCATCCAAGATTACGGGGTAACCGAACGAGCGCATCACCGTTAGACCGCGCATATCCACCACGAGATTGTGATAGCCGAACGAAGCGCCCCGTTCCGTCACAAGAATTTTTTCGTTTTTTGTCGATGCAACTTTTTCAATCGGATGTCTCATATCTTCCGGGGCGAGAAACTGCCCTTTCTTGATGTTCACTGCTTTACCGGTTTTCCCGGCGGCAATCAAAAGTTCGGTTTGACGGCAAAGAAATGCCGGAATCTGGATGACATCTGCAACCTGCGCCGCGGCGCTCACTTCTTCCTCTGTGTGGACATCTGTCAAAATCGGAACACGTAACTCCTTTTTCACATCTCCTAAAATCTTGAGCGCTTCGTCAATACCAATACTTGTAAAACCGCCTACACTTGTTCGGTTCGCTTTTTTGTAAGAGGATTTGAATATAAACGGCATTCCAAGCCGCGATGTGATTTCTTTTATCTTGGCTGCCGTCGAAAAGATCATATCACGATTTTCGACAACGCAAGGACCGGCAATCAACACCAAGGGATTGCCCCCGCCGACTGAAATTGATGAAATCGCAACCGTTTTCATAAGTTTTCACTAGAAGCTATCTCAAAAATGGTTTCGATGCAGAATGCATTTGTAGATGTCATGCTGATCCCGCCGCATTTTGGCGGGAGAAGCATCCACGACATTGAAGCCTCGTAGATTCACAATGCACGATTGTCATGGATTCTCCCGAAGGGATGCCTTCGGCATTCACTCCGCTTCACTCCGTTTCCCGAAGGGATCCCTTTGGGACAGAATGACATTTCTTGGGAGTTTTTGAGATAACTTCTAACAAAATAGCAATCTTTTCAAGGAAAGTAAAGGTGAATAAGGATGGGGAAATTCAACGGAGCAGGAGGCTTTGAGAGCTAAATCTTTACATGGCCTTACGCTCAAACAAGAGTCAAGAATACAAAGATTAGAGATCCTCCGACAGCGCACACCCAATTCACCAGATCGTTGTCCATCCACCGGACGCCGCCGATAAGCGAAGCCGGAGATTGACAATGAATAGGCCGCTCGGTCACTTTCCCGCACACGCCACACCGATACTTCGCCTGCACGGTTGCACCGAGCAGACTGTCGACAAGCGACCCGGACACGCCCGATGCGATGATCATGATGAACATAGGAAGAACCGCGACTCCGGTCATCCAGAAACTTCCGCTCACAGCGATGAAAAAAGCGCCGAGTGCCCCGCCCGCGATCCCGGCAAACGAGACCGCGCCGCTCGTTCCGGTTTCCACTTTCTTTAAAGTGATGATCGAACGTGGTGAATTTTTTGCCAGCAGTCCGAGTTCTGTCCCCCACGTGTCTGCTGTAACAGCAGCCAGCGAAGCGAGGTAGACGAAATACCACATATTGTTTTCGGGGAAAAAATACCAGCAGAGCATTATAATTCCGGCAACGCCGCCGTTTGCCGCAACCTGTCCTGCATCACGAGTATCGGTCTTTTCAAACATCAACTGGAACGCAGCTTTTCTTCTCTTGCCGAATTTCGAAAGCACGCTCGACAAAATAAAGAACGCCAAAATCGGGACTGTCCATTGCCATCCGCCAAGGCCAAAAATGATTGTTGCCAAAATAAACGTTCCAACACTTCCGCTCGAAGACAGGAAACGGAAAGAGTATGACACTGCGGCAAAGATGAGTGCAAGCGCAAATCCCACAAGGAACTGTTCCAAATGATGATGGGGGAGTGAAATGAGAAAATAGTGAAGGATAAACGCCGTTGAAAGCGGGATAGTGAGATTGTCCAAACCTTTCGAAGAAATCGCTTCCCATGCTGTGGCGAACAGAGAAACGGCGAGGGCAACCACGCCGGCGAGGGCTGTCCTGGAAAGGTTGCTATTGACGGCAAGAGTGAGAGTGCCTTTGAGGCCGAAAGAAGTGGCAAGAAGAAAGGCAACAACAAGAAATGTCGTGGCGAACATTGCCGCCGATCCTTCGAACGATTTCTTGTCGCTTGTAAGGTAATAGGTATGAGGCGAAGGAAGATTTTCCCCAACGATGGCGGCTGCCGCATCGCTCAACCCCAGCACAAGTATTGAGATAGAAATTATCTGAGGAATGGTATCCCAGCAAAGGAGTACAAGAATTAAGAACGAGAGCGGATAGTAGACTGTCCCGTAAGACCGCCTGTTCGTGCCGTGGATTCCTTTCAAGAGGCCGAATTCAATAGCGGCAAAATTAACAGAAATAAAAATGATTGCGAGAAGAATGGCGGGGATACCTGACTCGAATATCTTCGGCGCAAAGAAGATGAGAACGCCGGTGGAAATATGGACGAGTTTCCTCGTTACCTCGGGCGACCAGCGCAGTGCCTTCCTCACAAGCTCGGCTGCTGCGATAAACGATCCCAATCCTAAAAAGATCAGAAAGAAAACTATCCATTCAGAATTCGACGGCGGGGAAAATAGATGCATGCGCGGCTGCTATTGTGTTGACGGGGCGGCGTGAACAGCCGTGTGTTCCATGATTTCGCACAACAACACGTCCATCACTAATTTGGGATCTGTAGCGGAGGATTTCAGTTCCCGGTCGGCGCGGGTAAGAGCAAGAAAAGCGTTTTCTACAGCAACGGGAGAATAGCGGCGAAGCTGCGAGAGGTACTCCTTAATAAAAAAGGGATTGATCCTGACCGCACCCGCCAATTCGAATTCCGATCCTGCCGCGGCATGAAGCTCGCGAAGTTTTGCCATGATAATGAAATGGCGGGTGAGCATAACAATGATTAATTGCGGCGATTCTCCGCTGTCCAGCATTCGCTCGACAATTTCGATTGATCTGGAAATATTCTTTTCGCCGACCATCTTCGTCAATTCGAAAACGGTGAATTCCTTCGAAATGCCGACGACGGCTTCAACATCTTCCACTTCGATCGCCGGTTTCGACCCGACGGCGATCAATAGTTTATCTATTTGATTTGAGATTTCGCGGAGCGAATTTCCGACGTACGCCTGCAGAAGCTCAGCCGCTTCCGGCGTCATAGTCCGCCGCAGCTGCGCAACACGGCGCTGAATCCATCCCGGTATCTCATTATCATACAAACGGCTGAATTCGCCGCCGACAGAATTCTTTTTCAACAGCGGGTACGGTTTCTTGCGCGTATCGGGTTTCGATGCAATCAGTATCAGGCTTGTCGACGGCGACGGGTGTTCGAGATAGGGTTCAACCAGTTCTTTGTTCGAGACGCGGTCGAAATCTTTCACAATGACGACCCGCCGTTCCGCCATCATGGGAAAAGAGGAAGCAATGGAAACGATATCTTTTCCGTTTACTTCACTTCCATGAATAATGTCAAGGTTGAAACCCTTGGTCGCGGGGTCAACACCTTCGGCAACGACGGCATCGACAATTTCATCAATAAGAAAATCCTCGTCGCCGAAAAAAAAATAGACCGGCGCAAATTCCTTCTTCCTAATGGAAGAAAGAAACGTATCGACTGAGATTTTTACTTTCCCGCTTTTGGCCATACCAGAAAGAGCGTTCTTTTACTTAATAGTCACTTTCTCAATCACCACTTTTTGGATTGGATTATCATTGCGGTCCCGCGGTACCGCAGCGATTGCATCCACAACGTCCATGCCCTTAATCACTTTTCCAAAAACGCTATATTGGCCGTCTAAGAATGTTGCGGGAGCGACGGTAATATAGAATTGGCTGCCGTTTGACTTACGCGCCGGATTAACCTGATCTCCCTGACGCGCTGCGGCAATAACGCCCCTGTCATGCGTCAAACCAATCTCGGCGTCGATCGTGTACCCCGGTCCGCCAAGACCGTCGTTCGAACGGTCGTCGTCTTTTGAATTTGGGTCGCCCCCTTGGATCATAAATCCTGGAATCACGCGATGAAATGTTGTTCCGGCATAAAATCCTTCTTTTGCAAGTTTACGGAAATTTGCCGCGTGTTTCGGCGCTTTATCGTCCGCCAGTTGAACGGTGATGTCGCCCAGCGATGTCTTAATCACAACAAGACCGTGAGGTTCCTTCGTTGTCGCCACAGTTGATTTTCCTTTCTTTGTCGATTTTTTTTCCTGGCTGACGGAAAAAGCGGAAAGAAGAACTATTCCACAGAGGAAAAGGATTAATGATTTCATTGCGTTGTTCCTATGGATATTCTAATATGAAAACAAATGGTAAATGTTGGACCGCTTTTCACGGAATGCAAACGCATCAAAACTTTTCGAGACTCTCCTAAAAATAATATATCACACCAAAACTAAGGCCGACGGCAAACATCGACAGCGATGCTGATTGTCCGTTGTTTTGTAATACGGCGCCGTTGACGCCTTTCACTTTTCCGAGCAACTCCCATCGCATATCTCCGCCGATGTACCCGTACATATGATCGTCAAAAGCTGTTTGGCCTACGACTTGAACTTTGAATCCAACGCCGTGAGCGGAATAGGTTGAGTCCGTACCGTATAATGACGACTTTTGTTCAATGGAGCCGGTGTGGTAGCCTATTCCGCCGCCAAGTTTTATGAAATATCCTTTGCCCGGCACGACATAGTGGACCATTACCGTCGGCATGTGGAGGCTGTAAAATATAGTATAGGTTCCGGCATCATCGAGTGTAGGAAGATTATACGATTTGAACAGGTAAGAATATTCCAAAGCACCGCCCCACTCGACACTCAGAGGAAATTCCGCTCCGCCAAAGAACTCGACGTTGGTCCCAAAATCAGTTACCTGCTGCGGCAAGCCCGGAAGAGTGTTGAGATATTTCACCAGTCCCGGTGCAGCCGTGATCGCAATGCCCATACCGCCGTACATTGAAAAAGTGTTTGCCCGTTCCTTCGCCCCGTTATCCTCCTGCGACGCAGACTGAGCGTACGAACCATCGGCGGAACACAACACCATGACGACGACAGTGACAACTTTCAATGCGGCAACAGGCGGTTTAGATCTCAACGGGGAGCCCGCTCTCGAGCGATTCGATAATTTTAAAGGTCGTTCGCGTCGTTGCGACGAGACTTTGAAACGGGATGAGATCTTTTGCGAGATGCACTGAGTTGATAAATTCTTCGACCTCAGCCTTATGTCCTTTTTCAACGACCGGCGTATCCTGAACTTTGCGTGCCCCTCCGTGATATGTTTCCAACGACTTGAAGTTGTCGATTATTGCGGTTTTGCCTCCTGAAAAAATTTCAATGCGCTCTTTTGAGACAGCGGAGTCTCCGTTTGCAAGATACGTAATAACTCCAACCGAACCGTTCGCGAACCGAATCGTTATTGCCACATTGTCGCTTTGCGACCGTTCTCCGCTCAGCGAGAGGGACTGTGCAAAAACATGCGTCGGATCACTATCAACGAGATATTGCATCGTATCGATGAAATGGCATACCTCGCCGATGATTCTCCCGCCTCCTTCTGCAGGATCCTGTGTCCAATGCTCCTTCGGTATGAAGCCGGCATTCACGCGATAGTTGATGAGCATCGGTTCGGGTGCACCCGCAAAAAAGGCCTTCGCCCCGCGCACCGAAGGCGAAAACCTCCGGTTAAACCCGACCATAAACCGAAGGTGGGATTGTTTCTTGGCTGCGTCATGGGCTTTAATGATTTCGGAAAGCTCTCTCTCGTTAAGAGCAAGGGGCTTTTCCACAAACACATGCTTATGATGTTTCATTGCCTGCACGCACAACGATGCATGAAGGTTGTGGCGAGTTGCGATGAATACCGTGTCGATTTCTTGCGATGCGAAAATCTCTTTCGGATCAGTTGTTGCAAATTCAAAACCGAATTTCCGCGCGACATTCTTTGCATTCAAACCGTTGGAAGTGCACACACCCTTCAATGTTACGGCTTTGGAATTGATGAACGGTATGAGCAAGCTTTGAGCAAAACTTCCTGCGCCGATAAAACCGACGGAAAGCGTGCCTTTTGATTCATGCGGCGGCGCAACCGAAACATAATTGGGGAAGGTTTTGCCCTCGTGCGGATATTCCAACAATACACCGATGTAACGCTCTTTTGTTCCCCGAGCGATCATCGCATACGCTTTCAGAGCTTCCGCAATGGGAAATGTGTGTGTCGTCAGCTTTTCGACGTTGACCTTCTTCGCATGCACAAGCCGAACAAACTCCTCCATATTCCGCCTCTCGGTCCAGCGTACAAACCCTACCGGATAATCCTGTCCTTTCTCTTCGTACGATGCATCGTATCGTCCAGGTCCGTACGACCGCGATATGCTGAAATTCAGTTCTTTCATGTAGTACGGCTTGCGAGGAATAGAGATACCAACATCCCCGACAAGAACAACGCGCGCTTTGTCGCGTGCGATCTCGCCTGCAAGCTCCACGGGGTCGCTGCTCTTCGTTGCCGCGGTGATGATGATTGCATCCGCTCCAAGTCCATGTGTCTGGGATTGAATATCGGTCATCAATCCTCTCGATGTTCGAGGAAATGCGGCATCGGCACCGAGAGATTTTGCGAGCGCAACGGAGCGCGGGTCAATATCGATCCCGATGACCGAACATCCGGCGGCTTTCAATATCTGGACCGTCAACTGTCCGACAAGGCCAAGACCGATGACCGCGACCGTTTCTCCCAGCGTAGGCGCTGTCTGTCGTACACCCTGAAGCGCAATTGCGCCGACCGTGGTGAAAGCAGCCTCCTGCATCGAAAGTCCCGCCGGAACTTTTACGCAAAGATTTTTCGGCACGAACAATACTTCGGCGTGGTTTGCCGAACTGCCGCCGCAAGCAACCCTGTCTCCAACCGCAAAATCATCGACATCCCCCGCAACTCCAATAACCGTCCCCGCCGAGCTGTATCCGAGCGGACCGAACGCCTCGAGCTTGGTCATCACTTTTCTGTACACATTCATGACGCCTTGCTGCCGCATCTGTTGGAGGACAAGCTTCACCATGTCCGGATTCGACCGCGCCTTGGAAAGCATGCTCTCTTTCCGTTTTTGAACGGATGACCGCTCCGTGCCGGCACTGATCAACGAATACTCGTTGCGGACGATGACGCCGCCGTTCTTCAAGGCCGGCACCGGCACATCCTCGACATGCATCGTTCCTTTCTTCATTTCCTGCGAAACCTGTTTCATACGTCACACCTTTATGCTACTCCCCCGATGATTTTATCCTGCATCCTTTACAATTTCAGTAACACGAATATGGTCTCTAAAGAAATAATAGAAACCTATGACCACCATCAGCAACGCGGCGACTTCATGTGTGAGAATTGAATAACTCAACGCGGTTACGGCGTCAACATGATACAATTGGGTAAGGGTATAGGACGTGAACGAATGGTACGTTCCAAATCCGCTCGGTGTCGGGACGGCAAAGGCAACGGTGGACACAACAAGCAATATTGCGGCAGAGCCGAAATCAAGCGAGTGATTGGCCATCGCGCTGAAAGCAAAAAACGGAATATAGACCAACAACAGGTAGAGTCCTTGGGTAATATAGCTTGTGATGATGATCATGACGAACTGCCCGGGGTCCTTGGCGACAGCAAAACCGCTTATAAGCAGTTCAAAAATCTCCTCGATTTTCCCGCGGATTTTTTCCGGAAGAAACACCAGGCTTTTCTTTATGAGGGAAAAGATATATTCCGCCTTGAAAAAAAGGAGGATAAAAAAGAGAAATGCGCATACTGAGCCGCCGAGGAAGTACGGTTCGATCGAGGCAAATGAAGGGAACAACTCGGCAAACGAGTCGGAATAGAAAAACATCACCGCAAGCAGGATGGAAAAAAAGGTGATGATGTCGATAATGCGTTCGATGATCACGGTGCCGAATACCGCGGTTTTTGAAATCCCCTCAAGCTTTCCAAGTGTGTATGGCCGCACAATCTCGCCCACGCGCGGCAAAAAATTATTGACCATATACCCGATCATCACCGCGGAGAAAGAATTCCGGAGCGTGACGTTTTTCTTGATGGGCATGAGAAGATATTGCCACCGCCACGCGCGGACGATATGGCTGAGAAGGTTTCCGACGATGAGATAAAAAATCCACACAAAGTGAACCTGCGTCAGCGAAACCCAAATAGCATCAAAATCCTGGCCGCGAAATGCAAGGTACATGAACAGCGCCGTAACGAGAAAGCTGACAGCATACCGAATGTACGTTTTAGACTTGTTCATGGGGAATAACCAGCAATGATATAGTTTGAACAGTGATGCCGCAACTCATAGTATGTCGCACGCGTTTATCACGAAATTGTGTCAGTTGCCAAGAATGAACATCATGGTATCAATGAGGAACAGAGCGTCCGTTGGAACGGAGGTCGACAACCTCGACATGTTCCGGAACGACAAAAGTAAAGCGTTCATCCGGAATTCCGGTATTGGGCCGAAAATCCTTCAACGAGTAAAACGTCCGCGTTTCGTTCATGTCGATGTACTCGACGCCGCGGATACTCCAATCCGTGTCATCAATCCACACTTTGAGTGATTTCAAATATTTGGCAACGCCGGATTTCGGCGAAAGTTTCAAAGTGTACGCAGCATGGATATCCGCCCCATTGTCATCGACGAGCGTAGCGCGGAAATTCTTGGGAAGTCCCACGAGGAATTTTTCGGGGGAAAATGAATCCGGAGTTTCCTTGTACAAATCGATGAGCACTTGCTTGTTGACCGGAGAATACACCCAAACAGTTGCACCGTCGGTCACAAGAATTTGCTCCTGCGACTCGATGCGGTATTTGTTCCCCTTCTTCATCATGACTGTTCCGGTATACGTTTGCTCAATTTTGGCGTACTTCAATGAAACGGTCTGGGTAAAACCGACGGATGCGTCGTCTATTTTCGAATATGCTTCCTGCACTTTTTCGAGAACTTCAGCAGCGCCTAGCTTTGCCTTCTGGCCGGAATGCAGCCGCGCAACCGGGGCGTGCACCACCGTCAGCACTATGAAAACGGCCAACGTTCGCATCATCATATGAGACTCCTTAGAATGGCTTCAAGTTCTGCTTCGCTTTCGACAAGCACTTCCCGCGCTTTGCTTCCGTCGAACTGTCCGACAATTCCCGCGGCTTCAAGTTCGTCGACCAGCCGCGCAGCCCGGGAATAGCCCACTTTGAGACGCCGCTGCAATAGAGAAACAGACCCCTGCTGATGACGAACAATTGTGCGCGCCGCTTCCTGAAACAACTCATCCCGCTCCCCGCCGCTTGAACTCATGGAAGCACGCTGTTTTTCCAACACCGACGGCAATTCAAACGGCCTGCTGTATCCTCTCTGCCTGCCGATGTGGTCGACGATCGATTCAACTTCGTCGCTCGAAATGAACGCGTTCTGGATACGGATCGGTTTCGGGCTGGACGACGGCATGTAGAGCATGTCGCCGTTGCCGAGCAGCTGCTCGGCGCCGTTCATATCGAGAATTGTGCGCGAGTCGGTTTTGGATGATACCTGGTATGCAATGCGGGCCGGAAAATTCGCCTTGATAACACCCGTGATGACGTCGACCGAAGGGCGCTGCGTAGCAACAACGAGATGAATCCCGACGGCTCGCGCAAGCTGCGCGAGGCGCGTGATCGGTTCTTCCACTTCGCGGGCTGCCGTGATCATCAAATCGGCAAGTTCATCGATGATGATCACGATATACGGAAGCTTCCTGTGTTTAAATGTATCCGAATCCTTCAACCGTCCCGATGTGATACGTTCGTTGTAGTCGGCAATGTTCCGTACGCCGGCATGAGCAAGTTTATCGTAGCGCTGTTCCATCTCAAGCTCGACGGCTTTCAGTGCAAGCACCGCGTTCTGCGGCATCGTAATAATTTTTTCGTCGACGTCTTTTGAAACGGCAAGATAATGATGTTCAAGTTTTTTGTAGAGGCTGAGCTCGATTTTTTTCGGGTCGATGATCAGAAACTTTACCTCCGACGGATGAAGCCGGTAGAGAATGCTCGCAAGGATCGTATTAATCCCGACGCTTTTTCCCGAGCCGGTAGAACCCGCGATAAGGAGATGCGGCATCTTGGACAAATCATCGACATAAACTTCGCCGGAGATTGTTTTTCCCATGGCAAGCGGGAGCGCCGCCTGCGCATCGCGGAATTTTGCCGAATTGATGATGCTTCGGATCGTCACCAACGACGGCTTGTGATTCGGTATTTCAACGCCCACGGTACCTTTGCCCGGAATCGGTGCTTCGATCCGGATTCCTTTTGCCTGCATGGCAAGAGCGAGGTCATTCGCCAGATTGACGATTTTCGCGACTTTAACGCCCGTCGCCGGAACAAGCTCATACAACGTCACCACCGGACCCGGCGTAACGCTGACATTCGCCACCTCGACATCGAAGTCGGCAAGTTTTGCTCGCAGCAGCTCTGCGTTGGCCTTCAATTCCGCGTCATCGATCGTCTCGGCCTGGCGCTGAGAGTTCAGCAAGTCGACCGAGGGGAACACGTAGTCGATTTCTTCATCCTGAACATCCCGCTCGTCCAAACCGACCTCTTCTTCGCGCACCATTTCCTTGATATCCAGCGGCGTTTCCTCTTCTGTCTCCGTTGAGGCTTTCCCGGCAGGTTCTATTCTATCGTCAGCGTCATTCGCCGCCGGCGCATCTTCGGCGGCCGTCGTCTGTTCTTCCCGCGTCGAAAAAACATTAAGTCTTGCGGCACGTTCCGGCTTTGCCAAGACTTCTTCTGCCGGCCGTTTAACTTCGATCATTGCCTTCTGCTTCTCTTTCTCCGCGGCATGAATAGCCCTCTGTGCCTTCCACCGTTCGAGCGCGCCGGTCATTGCCGAAGCGATCGCCACAAAAAAATTCTTCACGCGTTCGGATGTTACATGAAGGTCCAAATCAATCGCAAGCGTCACGATAACAAAGAGGAGAGAAACGGTAACGATAATTCCCCCCGCCGAACCGATTAATTGCCTTAAGACGGATGAAAGGAAAGCACCGACCGCGCCGCTCCATTGCGGCGAAAGGTCTTCGGACATCCCGACCAGCCTCAGAAGTCCGCACAGCGTCGACCAGAGGACAACGATGGCGAGAACGTAATTTGTGAAATAGACTAAACGGCGAAGATCGCCTCGGCGGAGCGTCATCCATCCCCATGCGATGAACAAAAAAGGCAGGACGAAAATGGCGTAACCGATCGTTGAATTGATGAGAAAGTTCGACGTGATCGCCCCGACCAATCCCAGCCAGTTGTGTGTGCTGTTCGCTTTTTCCTGAATCAGCGGATCGTTGGTAAAAATTTTGTAGAGCTGCGAGAAGGCAACATCTCCGCTTGCTTCGTCGGCGGGAGAATACGATACGAGGCAAAGAAGGATGAGAACACCCAGCACCATGACGAGGAATGAGCCGATCTGCTTGTTACGGCTGAATTTTTTCCCCTCGTTGTTTTTTTTCCGGCGGGGGGCCGGCTGATCAGTTGAGATTGAGGTGTCGTCCATTGAAAAAAATTTCTTATCCCTCTTGAACATCAAGAGTAATGGAGTGCTTGGCTTCTTCCTTCTTCAACTTAATAACGTTGCCGATAAGGAGGGGCAGCACTGGAATGGAATCGACGTTCACGCATGTCTTAAGGTCGTTTTCGAAACCGATGTCAACAAGAAACTTTCCATGGTCGGAGCTTTTCGCCATCTTGAGAAGATTCTTGCCGACAGTCTTGTAGAGTACCTGTGCGGCTCCGGCTGCATCATTCAGTTCGACGGTGATCGGTGCATCTTCGACGAGTATCTTCACGAGCATGCCAGCGCAGACAGCATCTTCCATGCTAAAAAGCTGCTTCTCGCCGGCGCAAACGATGGAAAAATCCTCGCCTGCCTGACGGATAAAATCGGCCACAAGCGAAACGTTGATAAAACCGCCGACCGCCATGCGCTTGGCGTACTTTGCCTTCACCATCGCGGAGGACCCGTTCGTCGTGCAAAAAATAATAGACTTCCCTTTCACCGCTTCTTCCGTATACTCGCTGGGAGAATTTCCTAAATTGAAGCCGGTAATAATTTTTCCGTTCCGCTCTCCGCCGCGAAGAACAACATCGCCAAAAAGATTTCCGGAGACTTTCACTGCCGATTCGACGGAACCGACCGGGATAATTTCGCGCGCCCCGTTGTTCAGGGCCGTCACGATGGTCGTGCTCGCCCTCAACACGTCGATAACAATAACATTTTTATCGCGCAGCTGCATCTCATCGACTTGAGCCGGAGAAAAATACACGTCAATTTTCATCACAACACCTTGTTTCTGTAGTCATTGGCAACGCCCCCATGCAATCGTGTTCAGGTCTTAGGTTTGGAACATTTGCTGTAAAAAATGATGTTTACTCCATACTTCTGAATAATCAGGAAAGCTTGCCTCTCGCAAATCCCGAAGGAATGGCTTCGCCAGTCGCTAAGGCGCAAAGTATATTAAAAATGAATCTTATGCGTCTTTGCGCCTTTGCGTGATACTATTTTTCAGATGTTTCTTCTCACTTCTTAGCTCTATTTTTTCAGAAATGGCAACGCTGTAATCTTACCTTGAACCGATTTCCCTCGCACATCAATGTGGACCGTATTGCCGGTCGAGCAATGTGCGGCATCGACATACCCCATCGCAATACCTCTTTCCAGGGATGGGGAGAACGTGCCGCTGGTGACCGACCCAACCTGTGTCCCGTTCGAGCTGATTGCGTATCCGTGGCGAGCGATGGCTTTCTCTTCAATTTCGACTCCCACAAGCATTCTTTTCACACCCTCGGCCTTCACTTTTTCCAATACAGGCCTGCCGATAAAATCTCCTTTTTTGAGTTTTGTAATCCAGCCGAGGCCCGCCTCGAGCGTATTCGTAGTTTGGTCGATATCGTTTCCGTACAGGCAGTATCCCATCTCAAGCCGCAAGGTATCGCGCGCGCCGAGCCCAACAGGCGTAATGCCGCAATCTTTGCCTGCCTTGAAGAGCGCACTCCAAACATTCTCGGCATACGCCGGGGAAAAGTAAATCTCAAAACCGAGCTC
>Ga0265314_10000619_pt1 | contig 43744 bp, 32 predicted proteins | sample 4126metaG_FD_203106 | JGI IMG/M metagenome (GOLD analysis project Ga0265314, IMG submission 203106) | Rhizosphere microbial communities from Carex aquatilis grown in University of Washington, Seatle, WA, United States - 4-1-26 metaG | ecosystem: Host-associated > Plants > Roots > Rhizosphere >... | reverse complement strand
CAAGCAGGGATCCGGTACAAAAAACTCTTGGAAAAAATTCTAATGCCCGATCTTAAGTTATTTTTGTATTCCGTAGTGAAATGGCTGCCCGGGCTGGGATCGAACCGGGGCCGGCGATTTGACGTTCATTGGCTAGCAGCTTTCCAATAGAGAGTTAGGAAAGTCAAGAATCGGCCACGAATCTCAAATGTGGCCTCTAGAGCGGTGAACTATTCACCAGCTATGCACCGGAAGGGCCAGTCTACGGTGCTCGTGACTCATTTCTCCGCAGCTTGACGCGGTACACCATGCATGCATGATGCATGCATGGCAACGAAGACCATCAGCGTCGATATGGAAGCATTCAGGATCTTGCGTCGTGAACGGAAGGGCCCGAGAGATTCCTATTCCCAGGTGATCCAGCGCCTCTACGCCGGGCAGCCAGCTCGCACGGTCGATGAATTTCTTAAGCTTCATGCTCCAGAACTAGAGGGGCGCGGCTTCGGAGGACCTCGAGGCGATGAAAAGCACGCTACTACTTGATACGGCATTTGTATCAGATTTGGACGCTGAGCTCACCCGCCGTGAAGCAGGCCCGGCCCGCGCATTCTTCGACCGAATGCGCCAGGCAGAGGTCTTTGTCAGCGTGGTGACGCTCGAGGAGTTTTATGAAAAGAGAGGCCCCGAGGCTTCTCGCGAGCTTGCGTCACGGTTTTCTATCTTGGGTATTCACGTAGGTGATGCAATGCGCTGCGGCTTATTGCAGACTCGGTCTGCACGGCGCCTGGGTGAGAATGACGCTTGGCTAGCGGCGCAGGCGCTTCGTGGCGGATGTTCGATCGTCACTCGTGACCGCCGCTTCGACGATGTCCCGGGGCTAGAGGTTCTTAACTATTGAAGATCCGCGCCGGAGGCTTCGGGTTTGTCTCGTCGACAATCTTCTGGCAGAGGAACCGTTCGACATAGGTTGGCAAGTCGCATCCCCATTCAAGTTTTGCCCGGGCTCATCGCCGATGAAAGAGGCGGCAGGTGCTCTCGCGGTTGACCGAGGACAAGTGCCACGAGGTGGGCAAGGCATTGGGGTATTCAGTCTGATGCAGGTGATCTTCTCTCCGATAACGGAAGGTTCGTAGCCGAGAAGCTGCGCCAAACCGCATTCCCTAAGGTGGCATGGTGGCCCAAGTCATGCATTGGTTGGCTCGTCGGGTTCTAGCAAATTCTCACTGCGTACTATCGGATCCAATCGGCGCTTTTTCTGCGGCCTCTATCTCTTCCCACGATGGGGCCTGCCAGACTTGCAGAAGACGTCTGTTACTCATGTGGGCAATGACATTGCCGTCGCCCGACATGGCGATTCCCGAGTATATGCCGCTCCCCGAGAGTCCAGATAACGTTAGAACATCCTGCCAACCTTCAGTATCCCAAAGTTTTACGGCTTCGTCACTCGAGGACCCCGTGGTGAGGAGACGCTTGCCATCGCGTGAGAACGAAGCCCCGCCTGCGGCGAGACGAAAGCCGTTGAGTGTTGCCACTTCGCGCCAATTAATAGTTTCCCAGACACGGACGTAGGCCTCGTTGCTGGCGACGGCGAAATATCGACCATCGGTCGAAAAGTTAGCGATGTTTGGTTCGAGGATTTTTAGGTCCAACCGAGTGGTGCGTTGCGCCTCCAGATCCCTTAGGAAGGCGCTTCCTTCCACACCGAGGATAATTATCGACCTTTCATCCGGCGAAACGTTGCCAGATTCGGCAATTGCCGGACTCGACCACGCCTGGACTACACTTTTCGTTGCCAGGCTCCATTCCCGGCACTGATTGTCGTCATAGGAGTAGGTGAGCAATGTATTGGAATGAGGGAAGATGCTTATCGGATACTCTTTTGGTGTCGCTGGCGTAAGGAAACTCAACGCGCGGCGTTGCCCGATGTCCCAAACCGCTAACCGTCCGTCCAAAAGCCTCATCACAAATTGTCTGTGATCACTTGAAAATGCTTCTAAGGAGCCGGGTCCGGTATCCAGCAGGAGTTCCTGCTGCTCGTAAGTCGGTCCGGTCCATTTCACCAAGTGCCCTTCCGAATCCCATACAAGAATCGACCGACCGTCGGGAGCAAAGGACCAGACTTTCACCGGCTTAGGCAAAGTGATCGATTCCTGGTGGCGATGAAGGGTGGAAATGTCCCAGAGTTTTACGGTGCCGTCCTTGCACCCACTGGCCAAGGTCCGGCCGTCGGGCAGGAGGGCGAGCCGCCACACCTCTCCACGGTGGCCACGAAGCAGGTCCAGCTCCTTTCGACTGGCGACATCCCAGATGCGGATTGTCTGGTCTGCGCTGCTCGACGCCAGCTTGCTGCCATCAGGCCAGAAGACCAGGGAACTAACCCAGGAACTGTGACCCGACAGACGCCCAATTTCAGAGCCCGTGGCCACGTTCCAAAGGCGAATCTCCGGGTCTTGGTACGCACCGCCAGTCGCGAGTGTTTTTCCGTCCCGTGTAAATGCCAGGGCCGAGATCGTTCCGTCCGTGGCAATCGCGGACCAGATAGTGTGGCCGTCATTGAGATCTACCACACCGACCCGGCCGTCCCTCAACCCGCAGGCTGCCAGCGTCCCGTCATATGAGAGGGCGAATGGCGTCCCCGGAAATACGTTGTTCGACTCAATCTTGTACTCGGCCAATTTCTCCCCGTCTGGCATCCGACGGAGAACTATTGTGCTGGCGGTCAACGTAACCAACGTTCGTCCATCCCCGGTGAAGGCGATGCCCTGGCAGATTTCTGCTAACGGCAAGTCGGCCGTGATTCGGCGCGTCGCCGTATTCCAAAGATGCAGACGGGTGATCCCATTTGCACCCGCTTTCGAAGATGAAATATCGGTGCTGGAAAAGGCCAGAAATGGTTCGGTGGGCGAAAACGCCGCTCGGACCACGCCTTCAGTGGGCTCAAGCAAGGCCACTTGCTTTCGAGTGGCCAAGTCCTTCACCACCATCCCACCGACGTGGGAAAGCCCGATGGCGAGCAATTGTCCGTCTGGTGACGCGGCCAATGACTGGATCTCTCCATTTCCGCCGTGATAGACGGTGGCTAGGGCGTCGCTTCGGGCCTGCTGCCAGAGATAACGCCATTCCCAACCGCGCAAGTCCTTCTGGCCGGGTTGCGGGCGCTGGCGATCGATAAGATCCATCGCGCGACCGAGGTTGCCATCATGGAGCGCTTGGGCAGCCAGGTTCATATCCGCGGCATAGGCGATCTGGCGCGCGGTAAGCTCGTTTGCCTGCGCCTGTTCACGCAGTTGCGACTCGCCCGCCTTTGCCTGTTCCGCCTGATGCTCGGCGGTCCTTGCCCGGCCCAAATTGATCCAGCCAAAAAGGGTGCTACCCGCGGCCAGAAGCATCAAAATAATGGCCACCGCAGCGACAGACCGCGCTCGAACCAAGGACCGGCGGGTGGCCGCCTCGCGCTCCTTTTCCAAAGCCAATAAACGCTGGGCTTCGCTCAGCGCCTCACGCTCATGCCGCGAGTCGCGGCTGGCGCTGATGACATCGGCGAGGACATCGTGGGTGAGCTCGACGCGTTGAATGCCAAGGCGATCCTCGATCCGGAGCAGCCGGCGGGACACAAGAGTGTCAACGAGAGCCCGGGTTACGCCATTCGCCTCAAGGACGGTCTCGAGGGCGAGGTTGTCGCGGAAGCCGGACTTTGTCAGAAGGTGATCCTCGACGTATTCGCGCATCGCAGGAGGAAGGTCGGCGACGCTCCGCTCATAGAAATCGTTGAGGATTTCACGCCGGTTGCCCGATACGAGGTCGGCCGTGATCGCTTCCTGACCGAGAGAGCGCCGTCGTTGGTTGAGCTCGCGGCAGATGACGCTCAACAGCGCCGGCTCGACTTCCATCTCCTCAAGCCGCTCAGCGGAGCCGCCGCGCGCACCTGCTACAAACTCTACCACGCGCACCGCCACCCCTTCAGCCAACAGTTGCGGTGCGGGTCGAGTGACAATCTCGAGTGCTTGGGTGCCCGTGAGCCGGCACACGCGCATGCGGTTGTACATAAGCGAGCGCATTTCGTTCTTCAGGCCCTCCAAATCCGGCAAGAAATCCTCCCGTAGGCTGAGGATGACCTGGCACGATGGCTTGTCGAAATTGTAGCGTCCCGTGTCCATCTCACCGGAGTCAAACTTGGCGCGGAGGCCCGATGGCGGGCGGTTTTCTACCAGGTCCGCGAGCTCGGTGAGAAAAGCCCGGCCTCGCTCCCGACGAATGTCGTCGGCCCGGCCGAGCGTGAAGATTTCTTCGAATTGGTCGAAGGCGAGGACCGGGGTCAGGAGGCGATTCTTGGCGCTCCAGATGTCGATATCCTTTCGATGAAAATACTCCCAGAGCGACTCGTCTGCGCGCGGCACGGGTGCGTCGGCGCCGACGGATTTGAAGGCTTCTACTAATGCGGCTTTGACCTGGTCGGCCAGAGGAGGCGTTGCCGGGTCGTGGTCGAGCCGCAGATAGAGCGGCAGGAAATCGGCCTCGCGCAGCAGCGGGAAAACGCCGGCCTGGAGCAGCGAACTCTTCCCCAAACCCGACTGGCCGAAAAGCACCGTGAGAGTGTTGCGGCGAATTAGGCGCACGAGTTCGTCGGATTCCTTCTCCCTGCCGAAGAAAAAGCTGCGAAGGTCCTCGGTGAACGATGACAGACCCGGCCACGGGTTGTCGTGGTCGACGGCGGACGAAGGGGCGGGGGCGGGGTCGGACATCGGAGTGTGGAGCGAGTACTACGCGGCTATCACAGGCGGGGGTTCACCCGGATTGACGCATGGTTTTGTGCTCTTCTTTGCGGTCGAGCGGGGGAGCGTCACAATAGCCCCTTCTCGCGTTTGCGGTAGTCACGGATCAGTCGGATCATCCGCTCGACAAATTCAGGCGTCGGCTCGCCGCCGGGCAGCCGGGTCCATTGCACCTGCAGGAACCGCTCGGGCACCAGCGCATCGTTCTCAGGAACCGGGTCGATCGCCACTGGCAGGATAAAGGGAATCGTCTCCGCTATAAGTTTGGCGCGCTCCACGGCGAGTTTCCATTCCAGACGGAAGTAACCCTCGTGGCGCGCCTGGGTCTGGGCAGAAATTACCGGCAGGAAGAAGGAGCAATTGCGGATGTTGCGCTTGATCTGTTGGTCAAAGTCGTCGCCACTCTCGAGATGGCGTTGGTCGAACCACACCTCGATGCCAGCGGCATCAAATGCATCGCGAAGCTTGCGCACGGCTGGGGCATCTTGGCTCGCGTAACTTAGGAACACTGAGCCGGGTTTGAGCTCCGGGACAGTGGGCGCCGGGGCGGAAACTGCAATAGGCGCGGTGGAGCCACGCGGATGACGTTCCTCGTAGCGGGTAGCCAGTTCGCGGACAAAATCAGCGGCGTTTCCCTGCTCGAACACCTGCGTGCAATAGGAAAAGTTCTTCAGGAAGAGAATGAGACTGGGTTCATTCCTAACCCTCCGGTCCGCGACAATCTCCTGCTCCTCGCGCTGGAGGGAGAGGCGGCCGCTTTTTGCGATGCGGATGAAGAAGCGCGTCAGCCAGTCGGGGAAGGTGTTGCCGATCAGCAGCAGGTGGCTCGACTTAAGTTCGTCGAACAGGACGTTCGGCCGTTTCGACTCCGCCTGCATCGACGTAAAAAACTCGAGGGTGTCCTCCTCGGTGATAACGAAATCAGGTGAGGCAGAGAGCCGGCCCAGCATATGAAACACGGTCGGCGTAGCCGCGCTCCGGGCCCCAGAAGGTAGGTCCTGGATGTGGTTGGGCGCATAGGCGAGCGAAACGGTCTTGGAGGCACCGCCGTGCCGCTCCTCATCGAGCGCCTGTTCCAGCAAGGTGTCGAAGGTCGTGGTGACAAACAGGTTGAAATGGCGGATGCGGGCGAGCTGGCGCAGGCTCTCCGGCACGGGCGGCGCCAGTTCTTTCATTAGGTTGCGAATGCGCGGGTAGATTTCCTCGCGGCGTCCGCCTCCCTGAAGGTAACGGCAGGCAACCTGGTGGAGCGCGTCGTCACCCGTGAAACCGTCCGCCGGAAGTCGCAGGCGCGCCGCTAATTTTTCCGCTAACAGGCGCTGAAGTGGAATCTCTCCGCCAGAACCATCCGGGACTCCAAGCAATTCGGCGCCGACTATCGGAATCACCTTTCCCTCGTCGATGAACTCAAGAATGTCATCCCAGAAGAATTCTTGGAGAGCAGGGGGCGAGGTAAGCACGCACCCAAGCGTTACTTGGGTATGAACGGGGAGTCCAGTCGACATTGCTAACTCCCGGAAAGAGACTACGGCCGGAATTGATCAAAGGGCCGCCGAGGAGGGGCGAGATTAACGGACCGCATAAACAGGGGTAACTACGCCAAAGCGAATCAAGAAAATGGGGTTTACCCTTGAGAAGCTCGGGAAGAAGCAGGATCCAAAGGGCCGGATAAAAACCGGACAGGCGTTTTTTTGGCACACAACCATTTATCCGTAACCCTTTTGGGGGTAAATGGCTGCCCGGGCTGGGATCGAACCAGCGACCAAGTGATTAACAGTCACCTGCTCTGCCACTGAGCTACCGGGCAATCTCTTTGGCGCCGTTGGGGGGCGCCGGAAGGGTTCTAGTACGGACAGGGTGCGTACCCGGGCAAGAATAAATTGGAGGGAAGCGCTTCCTAGATCTGAAGGAAACGCACGCAAAGCGGCTCCGGCACCGCGATCGATCCCGTCAGGGTTAATCTACCTGTATCGGCATCGATCCGATATACTGTAGCGGTATTTGCCGCGAGGTTTGCGCAAACAAGCCATTTACCGGACGGGTCGATGGCGAAGTTGCGGGGAACCTTGACCCCGTCGGCCATGCGCTGGACCAAGGCCAGCCTTCCCGGGGCCTGGTCAAAGGAGAGGACCACGATGCTGTCGTCGCCCCGGTTGGACCCGTAGACAAAGCGTCCCGACTTGCCCACGACGACCTCGGCGGACGTGTTGAGGCCCACGTAGTCGTCGCGCAGGATCTTGATGGTTTGGTAGGGCGACAGGACGCCCCGGTCCCCGTCCCAGGCGAGCGCGGTTACGGATCCGGCCAATTCATTGATGACAAACGCGTGCCGCCCGTCGGGGTGGAAGGCGAAGTGCCGGGGGCCTGATCCCGGCGCCACGGTAGCGTAGGCAGGGGCGTTAGAGGTCAGCAGCCCCTTCGCCGCGTCCAGCCTGTAGACGTACAGCCGGTCGAGCCCCAGGTCGGCAACAACCGCGAAGCGCCCCGAAGGATCGACATTGATGGAGTGGGGGTGGGCGGACTCCTGCCGCTCGCGATTGGGCCCTGAGCCCGAATGGTGGATTATGCACGAGCGCGGGCCCACGGTCGCGTCGGCCAGGACCGGGAATACCTCGACGTAGTGCTCGCCGTAGTTAGCCGTCAGCACGCACGTGCCCGAGGGATCGACGCTGATATGGCACGCCTCTGACCCGTCCACTACGCGCTCGCCGACTCCCTTCAGGGCGCCCGTGGCCGCATTGATCTGGTACGTCTCGATGGCTTCCCTGGGATGGCGCCCGAGTCCCGGCACCTCGGCCAGCGAATACAGGTTCCTTTTATCCGGGGAAAAGGCCACGAAGACCGAGTTGGATTTGTCGGCCGCCCGGGCCGCCGGCGAGAGCGTCCCGGAGTCCTGGTCGAGCCTCGACAGATAGAGGCCGCGGTTCGAGTCGGTCGCCGACGTGCCGAAATAGACCCAGCATGCGGGCCCTCCGGCACGGGCGGACGCGGAAAGTCCCATGAGCGCTCCGATTGCGGCTGCCGCCAACGTGGGGTTCATGGGCCCAATGACGTGGGGATCGAGGGCCGCCCTTGCGAGTCAAAACCCATAGGCCTTGCCTCGCCCGTTTGCGGGCGAATAATGGGACCCATCATGGGGCGCCGGGCCAATGTCGGACTTGCGGCGGTGTTTCTCCTCGGGGCAGCCGGGGCGCGGGCCTCCGCGGACCCCGGGGCCGCCAGTCCCTACGGGTCGCTCCAGCTCAGGGACGGGCGCGTGCTCCACCACGTGCGGACCTTATCGGATGAGGGGGCCAGCGTCGTCGTCAGCTCCGACGAGGGCATGGTGAAGTTAGATAAGGCTGACCTTCCGGATGCGGCTCCCGGCGCCCCGGCGCCGGCCAAGGCGGCATCGTCGCCGCAGCTCGTCATGGAGCCCTTCAATCCGGACCAGGCCCCGGCTGGCCCCGTGCAGGAGCCTGCCCCGAAGAAGCCGGAAGCCAAGCCGGGTGCACCTGTCCAGGCCAGGAAACCCCAGGAGGCAAACCCGGTTTTCATGGGGTGCACGATCGCCAGCTTCCAGCCCAAGGCGTTCCAGACCGCCTTGGGCAGCGCGGCGGTCGTGTTCAGGAACGGGACCGACGCCCCGGTCGTCGTTCGGCCCTGGGACCTCGTCTGCATGACCTCTTCCGGAACCCGGCACGCGGGCCGGAGCTTCGTCATCGAGGCGTTCCCCCCCATCGTCCGTCGCCGGCTGGTCCTGCCGCCACAGGGGGAGGTCGATGAGATTGTGGTGTTTACGTCCGAGGCGTTGGATATTTCCGGCGTCCAGTGGGCCCATTGAAGTTTTGGTTGATTTCCGGCCGACCGGCCTTTCTAATCTCACCTTTCAACTACGCCTGACTCCGATTCCCGGAGGCAAAGGGGGAACGAAACCATGAAAACTCCGCTCATACTCAACGTCGCGACGCGCGCCCAGACCGGCCGCAGCGCATCACGCCGCCTTCGCAAGGTAAACCGCATTCCCGCCATACTTTACGGGAAGCACTCGGCCCCGGAGAAGCTCTCCATCGAGGTGCCGGAATTCACGAAGCTCCTCAAGACGGTCGCGGGCCGCTCGCTGCTGATCGAGCTCAAGCGCGACGACAAGGCCGAGAAGGCCCTCTCCTTCCTCCAGGAGATCCAGCGCGACCCGATCACGGACCGCTACCTCCACGTCGACCTCCACGAGGTCAAGTCCGACGAGACCTTCGAGATCCGCGTCCCCGTCCGCGTCGGCGGCGAGTCCTTTGGCGTCAAGAACCAGAGCGGCGTGCTCGAGATCGCGACACACATGCTGCGCATCCGCTGCCTTCCGAGCGACCTGCCGGAGGCCATCGAGGTCGATGTCACCCCGCTTAAGGTCGGCGAGACGATCAAGGTGGGCGAGATCAAGCCCGTCAAGGGCGTCACCTTCCTTGACGACAAGGGCCAGCCCGTCGTCGCGTGCGTCGAGCCGGTCGCCGAGATTGTCGTGGAGACGGTCGCCGCCGCGGTCCCCGCGGAGGGCGCCGCAGCGGTCCCCGGCGCCGAAGGCGCCGCCGCAGCAGCGGCGGCCCCGGGCGCGGACGGCAAGCCGGCAGCCGCCGGAGACGCCAAGGCGGCTCCCGCAGGCGACAAGAAGGGCGCAGCCCCCGCCGCGGGCGACAAGAAGGCCCCCGCCCCCGCAGCGGGCGCCAAGCCCGCAGCGCCCGCCAAGAAGTAGTTTTTCACATCCGGCGACCCCGTCGCCGGCCGTTCTTTGAGTCATGTCCATTTCGCTCGTCGCCGGCCTGGGTAACCCGGGCCGGGAGTACGAGCATTCGCGCCACAATCTAGGTTGGGCCGTCATCGACGCGTATGCGTTGAAGCACGGCCTTGTCTGGAAGAACGCGCCCGATTTCGAATCGGCCGTGGCGCGCAGGGACCTGGGGCCCGGGCGAACGCAGTGGTTCGTCAAGCCCCAGACCTTCATGAACGAGAGCGGCCGAGCCGTTGCCGCACTGGCCCGGTACCACAAGATCGCCCCTGAGGCGGTCGCCGCGGTCTATGACGACCTCACGATCGACCTCGGGCTCATGAAGGTGTCGGTGACCGGCAGCGATGCCGGACACAACGGCGTCGCCAGCCTACTTGAGCACCTAGGGACCGGGTTTGCACGGTACCGGCTCGGGATTGGCCCCAGGAATCCGCCGGAAATGGACCTCAAGGACTTCGTGCTCGCTAAATTCACCCAAGAACAACTCACCTTAATCCAACAAAAGACAGACACCTACGTCAAAGGCCTGGAACTGCTTCTCGAGAGCGGCGCCGACCGGGCGATGAACCAGCTCAACCGAAGAGACATCCCATGAGTAATCCGACCAAACGCAACTACCGCGCAACCTTCATCCTCGACAACCGAGGCAAGCAGGAGACCGTCGACCAGATCGTCGACGGCGTCAAAAAGGAGATCGCTGCCGTCCAGGGCGACGTCACCGCGGTTGACAACATCGGCAAGAAGGACTTCGCCCGCGTCACCGACAAGAAGCTCACGGGAGCGGCATACGTCCACATCAACTTCAGCGCCCCCCCGCAGGGGCCCGCGCAGCTGCGCGAGCGCCTTCGCCTCAACGGCAGCGTCTACCGCACGTTTGTCCAGGAGGTCTAACTCCCATGGCAAACTTCAACAAGGTCTACCTGATGGGCAACCTCACGCGCGACCCCGAGATGCGAGTCACGCCGAAGGGGACCGCCATCTGCCAGTTCGGATTGGCCATCAGCCGGTCCTGGAAGGATGAGAGCGGCCAGACGCGCGAGGAGACCGCCTTCGTCGACATCGAGGCCTGGGGCAAGCAGGGTGAGGTGATCTCCAAGTACTGCACCAAGGGCCGCCCGCTCTTCGTCGAGGGGCGCCTCAAGTTCGACCAGTGGGAGGACAAGACCTCGGGCCAGAAGCGCAGCAAGCTGAAGGTCGTGCTCGAGAATTTTCAGTTCATCGGGAACCGGGGCGACGGCGCTCCGGGAGGCGCAGCCCAGGGCGAGCCCTCCGAAGCCTCATCGGGCGATGCCCCGTCTGCATCCAGAAGCCCCGCCAAGGGTCCTACGGCCTCGAAAGAGACCGTTGATGAGGATGTGCCGTTCTAGGGGCGCGCCTAGTAAAGCGTAAAGAAAACCTTGGCTAGACGATAGCTGAGTAGCAGGCCCGCGCGGGAAGCGCGGGCGTTTGAGTGTTGGCCCCGATCGGCCCCCTCGAGGGGCCTGTAGCGGGGGAATCCCTCACGAATCCCTAGCCCTGCCCGTCAGGGCGACGGTTTCGCCGCGACGACGTCGATGAGCGTGACATTCATGATGACCGGCATGCCTTTCTGAACGCCCTCGGGCCACGGGTTGTTGCCGAATGACAGTTGCGGCGGGATGGCGAACACGGCGTTTCCGTCAATCGTCATCATCTGGATCCCCTCCATTAGCCCGGGAAGGAGCCCAGCCATCGTCATGCGGATGCGCGTGCCGGACATCTGCGGCAGCCTGGTGACGCCGTCCGCGGCCGTGGCGGTGCAGGTGAAGACTATGGTGTCGTCGGGACGCGGCCGCGTCCCCCCGCGCCCCGTCTCGACCCGGTAGGCGAGCCCGCTCGAAGACAGCTGAAGTCCGAGGCGAAGCCGAATCCTTCCCATGTACCACTGGATCCGTCCCTCTTCGTCGAGCGAGCCCGGGGCCTCCAGCTTGCGGAGCTCGCCGATGTCGGCGATCTCGCGGCCGAGGTCGGCGAGGAGCCTTCGCGCCTGCGGGTCGAGCGCGACCGGCCTTCCCTCGAGGGCACCGCGGGCGCCGTCGAGGAAGGCGCCGGACTGCGCGGGGTTCCACCCTAGCTCCGCGAAATGGGCGGCCATGGCGATGAAAGATCCCAGGGCGGCGCAGGACGGCAGGGGAAGGCCGGCCGAGGTGGGTTGGCCCGCTTCAGGGGCTGCCTGCCCTGCGGCCCTGCGGCTCATGTCCTCCAGGAACTGCCGGGCGCCGTCGTCAAGCGGCAGGGGCCCGCCCTGGAAGACGGCGCGCATGCCGTCGACGAAGGCGCCGATCTGGGGCCCGGCCCACTTCAGTTCGGTGAAGTGCCCGGTCTGGGCGAGGGACGAGCCGATGGCGCCGTAGGCGGGAAGCGGGAAATCCGGGCCGGCCTTGACGTGGCCCGCGTGCCAGACGTTCTCCTGGACGAGCGCCGGGTCGGTCGACCAGCTGTCGGAGGACATCTGGGCGGCCACCGGCGCGGCCAGCGCGAGGGCCGCGAGAAGCCACGCAAGCGGCCTCGTCACGCCGTTGACGGGGAGGGCCATTTGAAGCTCCGGAGTTCGACGGCGACGGGCGCCTCGACGCCCTCTGTGACCCGGTAGAAGCGGTCCATCTCCAGGCCGGGCACGACCTGGCGGGTGTTGGATGCGGGCCAGAATATTTCGACCCGGGTTATCCCTCGGGCCTGGCCGAGGCCGATCTCCTGGCGAAGCGGCGAGGATCCGAAGCTTCCGCCCGTGCAGACGGTGCGGTGGATCTCCCTTTCGCCCTCCTCCGTCGCGACAACCACCCGAATGCGGGCCCCGATCGCGGCGCGGTTCGTCCTCACGCCGACAAGCTTGAGCTTGAGCCAGTGGTTCCCGTTGCCCGGGTTCGCGAAAAGCTGGTTATAGAAGCGGTCCCCCTCGACGGCACCGCCGATGACGGCGTAGATGTCCTGGTGCCCGTCGTTGTTGATGTCGCCGAACGCGACACCGTGGCCCTTCTGCAGCTGCCCGAACCCGCCCGAGGTCGTCACATCCTGGAACCGCCTGCCGCGGTCGTTGCGGAGCATGCGGTTCGGGATGAGCGTGTTCAGCTGGGGGTTGCCGGTGCCGAGGTAGAAGTCGAGCCAGCCGTCATTGTCCAAGTCCCCGAAGTTGGCCCCCATCGACACGAAGACCTGGTCCAGGCCGCACTCCTTGGTGACATCCGCGAACGTGCCGTCGCGGTTGTTTCGGTAGAGCTTCGGGCGCTGGCCCGCATGGGGGAGCCCCAGGTACTCCGCGGCCACGTCGCCCGCGTCCTGGATGCGGTACCCGCTCACGAAGATGTCGGGCCAGCCGTCGTTGTCGTAGTCCCAGAACCAGCAGGGGAAGCTGATCGGCGGGTCTGTCACGCCGGCGATTTCGGCGACGTTCGTGAAGCGCCACGGCGCCTTCGGCGACGCGTCGGCGCCGGCGGGGCCGTCGTTTCGCATCAGGACCTTCGGCCCGTCGACCCGCGAGAGGAAGAGGTCGGGCCGCCCGTCGTTGTTGTAGTCGCCTGCGACCGCCCCCTTGAAAAAGCCCACCAGGTCCATGCCGTGCTCGGCGGCGCACTCGGTGAAGGTGCCGTCCCCGTTGTTGCGGAAGAGCTCGCACGGGTTGCGGTCGTCCTTGCGGGACTCATTCGCAAGGAAGAGGTCCAGAAGGCCGTCGCCGTTGTAGTCGAACCAGACCGCCGAGTGAACGGGGCGCATGCGCAGGAGCCCCGCCTCCTCGGTTACGTCGGTGAAGGTGAAGTCTCCGTTGTTGCGCAGGAGGGAGCAGGGATAGTGCCCCTCGGTGCCGAGCCACGCGCCCCGGAGCACGAGCACGTCCGCCAGCCCGTCGTTGTTATAGTCGGCGTGGACCATGTTCAGGCCGCCCGTCAGCCCGACGAGCCCCGCCTCCTCGGTGCGCTCGGTGAACGTGCCGTCGCCGTTGTTGTGGAAGAGCCGCAGCTGGCTCTTCAGGCCCCACGCCGACACCATGATGTCCAGGAAGCCGTCGTTGTCGAAATCCTCGAGCACGACGCCGCCGGCGAGGTCGTACACATCGAGGCCGAGCTCGGGCGCGACGTCGGCGAAGCGCCCGATGTCGTACTCGGAGGCGAACAGGCCAGGCTCAATGAGCCAGGCCTTCGGCACCTTGTCGGGGTATTCGCCGAGGGTCATGTAGGCGATGTTGAGCATCCAGCGCGCGCGCAGGTCGCCCGGGTACTTGTCCAGGAGCCCGGTGAGCGTCTCGATCGCCATCCGCGATCCGCGGGGCAGCGTGTGGACACCCTGGCCCCGGATCGGGAACAGGCACGAGTCGGCGTTGTGGCGGGCGCAACAGTTCTCGTCCTCCCCGATCCTCAACTCGCAGGTGGCCTTGAACGTGAGCCAGTCCGCCTCCCTCCGCTCCTCCCGCGGGACGTTCTGGGCCTCCATCATCTGCTGGATCACGTCGTGCATCTTGAGTGCCTCGCCCGGCTGGCCGGCATCCAGGAGCTGCCAGGCGAGTCGCAAACGGACCCGAAAGACATCTCCCAGCTGGGCGGCCTGCGCCTCCTGGGCCCGCAGGAGCGCCACCTGTTCGTGGTTTCGGTAGGGATTGCGCAACGGGTCCGCGGCGAGCCGGATCTTCTCCAGGAGCGCCGCCATCCTTCGGTTGCTCTCCGGCTGCGGGCGCGCCGGGGCGCCCTTCGCCAGGCTCGATGCGGCCTGCGCCGCGACATGGATCGGGAGGGAGGCCCCGGCGGCCAGGCCGAGCGAGGTCCACATCGCGGACCGCATGAAGGCCCGGCGGTCCAGCATCCCTGTGGGGAGGGGCGGGAATGCTTTGCCGTCGCTCATAGGAGACCGCCGACGGCCGGAAAAGCGGGTGTGTGGATCAGGTCCCTGTGGCCCATGGTAGTGGGGGACGTTGCACACGGGAAAAGGGTGCTCAATTCCCTTGGGGCCAAGGGCGCGGATTCCGGGGCGACCCGACGGGAAGTGGGACCGGTCGCCGATTTTCTCGCCGCTCGGCGGTGCCGGGCTCGAAGAGCGGTCCCAACCCTTGCGCCTTCAACCGTTCCCTGTGTCGGGTCGTTTGTGACGCGAGCTGTGGGGCGAACAAAGCGCCACCTCGCACGCGTTGCGCGTCAGTCGCGACATAACCCCGCCCTTAATTGATGGTTGCGAAGATGCCTGTTTGGGATGGAACTCGATCCCTCCGTTGAAGACCTGCCCCCTGTCCCGTTTGTTCGCTTCCGGGTTTGTGGCGATGCTCGCGTTTGCCGCCTGCGTTGAGGCAGAAGCCGTGGTTTCGGCGGACAAGGTGCAGCCCCGCGTCGCCGACGTCCTGACGCCGCTCCCGAGCGGAGCGGTGAAATTGGGCGGCCACCTGGGCGAGCAGATCGACCTCTGCCTGCGCGCCCGGATCGAGGCGCAGGACGTGGGCGAACTGATCGGGCCCTTTCGGGAACGGCGCGACGTAACGGAGTGGCGCAGCGAGTTCTGGGGCAAATGGATCACGTCCGCGATCGACGGCTGGCGCTATTCGGGCGATTCGACACTCCGCGCGCTTGACGAACGCGCCGTCGCCGAGCTCATCCGGACCCAGACTCCCGACGGCTACATCGGCGCCTACGCCGACGGCGGGCACCTCCAGCGCTGGGATGTCTGGGGCCGCAAGTACGTCCTGCTTGGCCTTCTCGCATGGAATGAGGCGACGGGCGATGCCGGCGCGCTCAACGCCGCGCGGCGCGAGGCGGATTTCCTCGTCGCGGAGGTTGGTCCGGGCAGGTCCAAGCCATTCACGAACGACATGTGGAATGGCATGGCGACCAGTTCGGTCATCGAGCCGATGGTCCTGCTTTACAGGCGCACCGGCGACGCACGCTACCTCGACTTCGCCAATTACCTCGTCGGCGAGTGGCCGACCCCGGAGGGTCCCGACCTGCTTCGCAAGGCGCGCGCGAACATCCCCGTATTCCAGATGTTTCCCGGGCCGGCCGCAGTCGTTAAGGACTATGCCGACGGAGGCCACTCCAAGGCCTACGAGATGATGTCCTGCTTCGAGGGGCTCGCTGAACTCTACCGCACGACCGGGAACCGGGACTACTTTGACGCCACGGAGAAGGTCTTTGCCAACATTCGGGACAACGAGATCACCGTGATCGGATCAGGCTCCGATTGGGAGCGCTGGCACAACGGCCATACGCGCCAGACGGAGCCCTGGGTCAAGGGGATGGAGACATGCGTCACCGTCACCTGGATGAAACTTGCCGGCCAGATGCTCCGCCTCACCGGCGATCCCGCCTATGCCGATGAAATCGAGCGCTCGACCTACAACGCGCTGCTTGGCGCGCAATCCCCGGACGGCGCCTGGTGGTGCAGTCATTCCCCGCTTGCGGGTGCAAAGGAGCGCGCGCCGGAGCAATGCGACCTCCACCAGAACTGCTGCGTCGCCAACGGACCGCGCGGCCTGATGCTGATCCCGCAGCTGGCGGTCATGAAGGCCGCCGCCGGTCCGGTGGTGAACTGCTACGGATCCATGAGGGCCCTTGTTCCGCTGCCAGCCGGCGGCAACGTCCTTCTTGGGCAGTCCACGGGCTATCCGCTGGACGACACGATCCGCATCACGATAGGCCTTAGCGAACCCGGGACGTTCGATCTTCGGCTTCGGATTCCAGCGTGGAGCGAAAGGAACACCCTCGCCATAAATGGGACCCCCTTGCCGCCCCCCCTCATGGGCACCTACGCCTCGATCGATCGCCTTTGGCATGACGGCGATGTGGTGCAGCTGCGCCTTGACCTGCGGGCCCGCGCCGTGAGGGCGCCGGGCCATCCGGAATACGCGGCCATCGTCCGGGGCCCGCTTATCCTCGCGCGCGATGTCCGGCTTGGTCGTGCCTCGGACCTCAACCTTCCCATCGCCCCGAAGATGGATTCCGACGGCTGCGTGGACGTCAGGCTCGTCGAGAGTCCGCCGGGCAACGGTATCTGGCAGGCCTTTGAGCTTCGGATGGGGAAGGATGCAGCCCCGCTGCGCCTCTGCGATTTCGCGTCGGCCGGCAATACCTGGGACGAGGCCTCCGCCTACCGAATCTGGATGCCGCTCGCCCGCCCCTAACCCCCGTCACGAGGGCGGAGTGGGGGACAGGGCCAACCTGCGCGGGGTGTGGCGCATCCCGATCACGCCGCAGATGAAGTCGATCACGTTCTCACGGTAGCCGATGAACTCGAGGACGCGCGACAGGAACCGCCTCTTCGTCGCGGTATCGATGTTCATGATCGCCCAATAGTGGGAGTTCGGAATTTCGCGGGCCTGGTTGTGGCGGCACTGCTCGACGATCGCCTCCCGCGACAAGCCAAGGTAGCGGCGGCCGCTGGAGGAGGAGGTCAAGGAGTGGATGAATTCCCCGAATTCCGACCCGTGCTTGGCCGCAAGCCAGCCGAGGATCGCAAGGTACTTGTCGGCGTCGGTGAACTTTGTGCGGAACTCGGCGCCCATCAGGAATCCGATCAGGGGCTCCTCCGACGCGTTGGGAACAGCGCCGATGTTCAGGAGTGCGGCAAGGACATCGTTGGGGCTCTGATTGAAGTCGGTCGTCAGCCTCTTGAGCATGTCGTAGACGTCATCGCTCACTTCGATCTTTTGCACGTCAACAGGTTAAACCGGTTTAAAATGTTTTCGAGGTTGTTTTTTATCCTAAATGATTGATTACCAATGGCCGGTGCGGCCACTTAACCTTTTGTTGTTCAGCGCGTTTTCCGGGAGGTGCCTTCGAGGCCAAAGGTGCCTGCGAAGGCTGCGTTATGGCACTTCGTAGATTTCGACGAGCGCGATGCCGGTCGTATTGTTCAGTCCGGTGACCTGGGCCGTATAGGAGCCCGGGGGCAGGGTCGCGACGAGGGCGCAGTCGGCGGAGTTAGCGTTGATTGAGAACGCCCCGAGTTGCGAGAAGGTCGCGGCCGTGGCTGCCGTGATGGTGGCCTGGACCGTCGAGGGTCCCCTCGTGGAGGTGTTGCCCCAGCCTGTGTTGGTGGCAATCACGGTGCTCGTGCCGTTCACGGAGTCGTAGAGCGAGAGCTGCGGGGCCGCCAGGACCCCCGGCACGCCGAACGGGGTGAGACCGGGGCCGATGCCGCGGATGAGCACCGTCTCGGAGCCGCTCCCCGACACCACGAAGCCCGCGATCAGGGTCTGGGCTCCGGTGCCTGCCTGGCTGCGCGCCGACAGGTTGATGAAGCGCGCGCCCGGGGTGCCCGTGTCGGCATCATAGACCTCGACGAGCACCACCCCGCTGTCCGCGTTCGTCGATGAGATCTGGGCCGTATAGGGGCCCGTCCCTAGGTTCGTTAGGATGGCCGTGTCCTTGGAGGTTGCATTGAGCGCAAAGGCCCCCACTTGGCCAAAGGCGTTAACCAGGGCGGTCGTGCCGCCCCAGGCCGAGTTGCTCTGGAGGAGCGTCGAGCTCCCGTCAGGGTTGCTCCTGAAGAGGGAAAGCACCGGGTCGGGCAGTACCCCGGTGACGCCGAAGTTGGTAAGGGCAGGACCGTCACCTCGGACCAGGATGCTCTTGGATCCGGACCCTCCGATCACGAAACCCCCGGTCAGGGTCTGGGCCCCCGTCCCTGCCGTCGAGCGAACGGAGAGGTTCGCCAGGTGCGCGGTGGAGCTGCCTGGGGGCGGCGTCGGGGTGGGTGTTGGCGTGGGCGTCGGTGTCGGGGTGGGCCCTCCGTTCGTGGTCGGCTGACCGTACCGGATCGTGCTGTTGTTCAAGTCGAGGATGTACAGGTCGCCCGACGCCGTCACGGCCACCGAGGAGGGATAGCTGAACTGGGCCGCGCTCCCGGTGCCGTCGGCGCTGCCGAAGAACAGAGGGGTGCCGGCGAGGGTCGTCACGGCGCCGCCCGGGGTGACCATGCGGATCGTGCTGTTGTTTGAATCGGCAACATAGACGTTGCCGGCCGCGTCGAGCCCGAGCCCCGTGGGCGTGTTGAACCTTGCGGCCGTCCCGGTGCCGTCCGCGCTGCCGGAGACGCCAAGCGACCCCGCCAGCGTCGTCACAACACCGGCCGGAGTGACCTTCCGAATCGCATGGTTGCCCGAGTCGGCGACATAGATGGTTCCGGAGCCGTCGATCGCGAGTCCCATGGGAAGGTGGAACTTGGCCGCGCCTCCCGTGCCATCCGAGGGTCCAAGGTTTCCGGCCGTGCCCGCGAGAGTCGTCACGATGCCGCTCTGGGTGATCTTTCGGATCGTGCCGTTGACCGAATCGGAGACATAGAGGTTTCCGGCGCCGTCCTCGACGATGCCAACCGGCTGGTTGAACCTCGCGGCGCTCCCGGTGCCGTCGGTGCTGCCCCCCGATCCGGCGTAGCCAGCAAAAGTCGTCACGACCCCGCCCGCCGAGACCTTGCGGATTATGTCATTGGAGGTATCTGCGACGTAGATGTCGCCGACACTGTTGACGGTCAGGCCGGAGGGATGGTTGAACGTTGCCGCGAGGCCGGTCCCGTCGTTGCCGCCGGCCGTGCCCGCCGATCCTGCGATCGTGGTGACCACCGCTCCCGGTGTGACCTTGCGTATCGTGTGGTTGCCCGTGTCGGCGACGTAGGCGTTGCCGGAGCTATCGAGGGTGATGTCCTGGGGGTAGCGGAACCTGGCGGCGCTTCCGGTGCCGTCCACGGCCGCCGCGCCCGCGGCGCCCGCCAGCGTCGTCACGACGCCGCCCGAGGTGATCTTGCGGATCGTGTTGTTGCCCGTGTCGGCGACATAGATGTTGCTGCCGGAGGCGTCCGAGGCGACCCCGTACGGATAATAGAATCGGGCTGCGTTTCCTTGGCCGTCCGCGCTGCCGATCACGGAGACGCTGCCGGCAAGGGTGGTGACCACTCCCGCCGGAGTGATCTTTCGGATCTCATCATTGCCGACGTCGGCAACGACGACGTCGCCTGCGCTGTCGCAGGCGACGCCGAAGGCATAGTAGAACCTCGCTCCGCTGCCAGTGCCGTCCACGCTTCCCTCCGAACCGGCGTTGCCCGCAAACGTGGTCACCACCCCGCCGGGCGCAATCTTGCGGATGGTCAGGTTCTGGGAATCCGCGACGTAGATATTGCCGGCGCCGTCCACCGCGAGGCTTGTCGGGGTATTGAATGACGCCGCGGCGCCCGTGCCGTTCGTGTGCCCGATACTCCCCGGCGTCCCGGCGATCGTCGTCACGACCCCGGCCGGTGTTATCTTCCTGATCGTAAAATTGTTGGAATCCGCGACGTAGACATTGCCCGCGCCGTCGGTGGCGACGCCGCTGGGATTATTGAAGAGCGCCGCGCTTCCCGTCCCGTCCGCGCTCCCTATGACTCCCGGAGTTCCCGCAAAGGTCGTCACCACCCCGCCCGGCGTGATCTTTCGGATCGTGCTGTTCAGCGTGTCGGCCACGAAAACATTGTCGGAGCCATCCACGGCGATCCCCTCGACAATGTCGAAGCGAGCCGCGCTTCCCGTCCCGTCCGCGTTGCCGTAAAGTCCCGCGGTGCCCGCAAGCGTCGTGACCACTCCGGCCGGGGTGACCTTGCGGATGATATTGTTGCCAGTATCGGCGACAAATACGTTGCCGGAGCTGTCGACGGCGACGGCGTATGGATTGTAGAGACGCGCGGCGCTCCCCGTCCCATCGGAGCTGCCGATAGGCACGCCGGCGAACGTCGAAATGGCAAACGGCGTCGCATAGTTGCTCTGCGCCCAGGCGCAGCTCGCAACGAGAAGCCCGGCAACCACGCCCAGGCAGGCGCGGATTGTCGGGGCAATGGGGTTGGCTGTGGTCGGCTGGATCGGCTTCATCAGGGTATGGGTTTCTCTCAGCGATATTCCGCAAGGGTTTGTTGCCGGTGTCACCTCGGGCCTTACGGCAAAACACCGCCGCGGGCCGGATTACTTCGGGATTCTGGGGAAAACGGGGTCGGAGTTGCCCTGGCGGTTGCGTGTCCGGTGATTGGGACCATCGGCGGCCCGCCTCGTTCCGTCAATTTGCCTTCGAGCATGCGGTCACCCTCCAACGTGGATTGCGCGCGGTTCAGGGGTGGTGGTGCGGGGTTTTCGGCTGCGCCCCGATGGGGCGGTGGCAATCGTCTGTTTCCATTTCCTACAGGGTGACCCGAAAGGGGGTCCACGGGAAATGGGGACCCGGCACAAAGAATAAGCTCATGTGACTGGGTGCTCTGTATAACCCTTATGGGCCGCCTATTGTTACCAGCTGCTCTTTTGACGACGTATGCGGACGCCTCTCGGCGCCATCCCTGGAAAGGCTGGCGTGCATTCCCCGCGGTCCACAGGACCGACCTGATTCGCGGTTCGGGTGCTGCGGGAACGTGCATCCGGATTGCGAATCGGGTGGGGCCTGCCTCCGCGGTATGAGGGCCGAAAGGGTGAGAATTGAGTGCCTTTTTGGGGTTGCTCGGTCGTCCCAAACCCGGGAATTCCCGAGCGGCGGGGGCCCGATCGGCGCCCGCCCGGGAACGGGCTAAATGGGGCCCCGGGAAATACTGCGTTGACACCCCCTCCCGGCTGCGGGATTTGTTTGGGTTTCCACACAAGAATCCCCTCATCTTTCCAATCATCATGGCCCACAGCGAAGTACTCCTAGTCAAGCCCGTCGAGGGCCTCGGCGGTGAAGGCGACCAAGTCAAGGTCCGCGCCGGTTACGCCCGCAACTACCTCCTGCCGCGCAACGTGGCGGTGCCTGTCACCAAGGCCAACCGCAAGCAGGTCGAGGCGCTCAAGAGGCGCCGCGGCGAGCGCGAGGCCCTTGAGCTCAATGGGGCCCAGGACCTTGCGCGCAAGCTCGAGAAGACGGCCCTGGCATTTGCCGTCACGACGGGGGAGGGCGGCAAGATGTTTGGCGCCATCACCTCCGCCGACCTTCACGACAAGCTCGTGGCCGCGGGCTTCACGATCGACCGCAAGCGCATCCACCTGCACACCCCGGTGAAGACCCTGGGCAAGCACACCGTGAAGGTGAAGCTGCACGAGGAGGTCTCGGTCGAGCTGTCGTTCGACGTTGTTTCCGAGAACCCGATCGAGCCCTCCGCAGAGGAGAAGGCCGCCGAGGAGAAGAAGAACAGGAAGGGCGAGGCAAGGAGGTAGTCTCCCGGCCTCCCGCCAACGATCGCCGGGCTGATCCCTAGACGGGGGGCCCGGCCGCACCCTGAATGGCCGACGAGAAGAGCATCAGCCCGCAACGCTCCGGCGCTCCGGCGGCGGGCCGTGGGATGCCCCATAGCGTCGAGGCCGAGGAATACCTCCTCTCCTGCTGCCTGATCGACGGGGCGGACGTCGTGGCGCGCTGCCTTGAGGCAAGGATTACGCCGGAGTCGTTCTACGTCCCGGCGCACGGCATCGTATTTGAGAAGCTCCAGGACCTCTATGGCCGCCAGGTCCCGATTGACGTCGCGGTCCTGGGGGAGGAGCTCAAGACGGCCAAGCAGCTCGAGTCCATCGGCGGGTACGCGTTCCTGACCCGCGTCAGCGGGAGCATCCCAACAACGGCCCAGGCGGGCTACTTCATCGAGCGGGTCCGCGAGCAGCACCTGCTGCGCGAGATCATCCGCTCGGCGACCGGGGCCGTGGAGGAATGCTTCAATTTCACGGGCGGGATCGACGAGTTCGTCGACCAGGTCGAGGCCAAGATCTTTGCGGTCACCCAGAGCCGGGTGAGCGAGGGCGCAAAGCCCATGAGCGTGCCGACCAAGGAGGCGATGAACGTCGTCCACAAGATGATGATGAAGAAGGGCGAGATGACGGGCGCGCCCTCCGGCTTCCACGACCTCGACAGGCTGACATTCGGCTTCCAGCGCCAGGAAATGATCGTCCTGGCCGCCCGCCCCTCGATGGGAAAGACCTCGTTTGCGCTCAATATTGCGGAGGCCGCGACGCTCCCTAAGCGGGGCGTGCCGTTCCCGACTCTCATCTTCTCCCTTGAGATGAGCGGGGCCCAGCTCGCCCTTCGCATGCTCTGTTCGCGCGCCCGGGTCAAAATGCAGGCCCTTCGCGACGGGCTCCTGTCAAAGAATGGCAACGAGCAGCAGCTCCTGGTCGCCGCCGCCGATGAGTTCTCGAAGGCCCCGCTCTTCATCGATGACTCAAGTAACCTGTCAATCATGCAGTTGCGGGCCAAGGCGAGGCGCCTGCACGCTCGGAACAAGCTCGGGCTGATCATCGTGGACTACCTCCAGCTCCTGAGTCCCGTCGACTCAAAGGTGCCCCGCGAGCAGCAGGTGGCGGAGGCCTCCCGCGGATTAAAGTCTCTTGCGAAGGAACTTGATGTCCCGGTCATTGTATTAAGTCAGCTGAACCGTTCGTCAGAGAAGGAGAACCGCGCCCCCAAACTGGCCGACCTGCGGGAATCCGGATCGATCGAACAGGACGCAGACGTAGTGCTCATGCTTGCCCGACCCAAAGACGCAGACGAAAAGTTCCAGGTGGCCGCCGACTCGGCAGAGTTAATCGTTGCCAAGCAACGAAACGGGCCAGTAGGAGAACTGCGGCTTACTTTCCTCCGCGACATCACACGATTTGAAAACTATACCCAGTAACCCTGTGATTTACAGGGTCCTACGCATTGCCGCTGTCTTTGTGATCCTCGCGGGTGCCTGCGCCTCCCGCATGCGGGCACAGGAGGCGCCGGGACAGATCGCCGAACAAGGAGCCCCTGCGCCTTCCTACAAGGTGGGTGCGATCGCGGTCAAGTTCGTGGGAACGGCCAACGTCAACGAACAGGTGGTGCGGGCCAACATCCAGGTGCGCGAGGGCGGCGACCTTGACGAGACGATGCTCGATCGCGACATCCGTGCCCTCTACAAGACGGGCCTCTTCGAGTTCATCGAGATCAAGCGCGAGGCCGTCGACGCCCGGACCTTCAACCTGGTGATCGAGGTCACCCCCAAGTACCGGGTGCTCAGCATCAAGTTCGAGGGCAACAAGCAGCTGAAGACGCGCCGGATAGAGAAGGAGATCAAGTCCGCCGCCAACACCTCGCTCGACGAGCGCCAGGTGAAGGAGGACTCCGAGAAGCTCAAGGAGTACTACCAGAAGCAGGGATTCAACCAGGTCTCCGTGACGTACTCAATCAGCCGCGACCGCAGCACCGGCCTGGGGACCGTCACCTTCAAGATCCGCGAGGGCAAGAAGGTGAAGATCCTGGCGATCAACTTCGTGGGCAACGCCCACGTCAAGACGAAGGCGCTTCGCAAGGTGATGGATACCAAGAAATGGTGGATGTTCTCCTGGCTCATGGACACCGGCAGGTTCAAGGACGACGAGTTCCAGGACGACTTGGACAAGCTGCGCGACTACTACCGCGAGCACGGCTACCTGGACGTCGAGATCCCCGAGGAGAAGATCGTCTTCAGCTACCCGAAGTCCGACGGCCTGGTGATCGCGATCACGGTCAACGAGGGCCGCCAGTACAAGATCGGCGAGATCACCATCACGGGCAACAAGCTCCACTCGACCGTGCTCCTGAAGCGCGTCGCGTCCCTCTACGCCAAGCAGGGTGCCGTCTTTGCGCCGTCGAAGATCGACAAGGCGGTCGAGCGCATCGAGGACTACTACGGCAAGGACGGGTACCTTGACACGCGCGCGCACGTGACCCGCAGGCCCAACCTCAAGACCAACGACATCGACCTCGAGTTCAAAATCGACGAGAGCGAGAAGTTCAGCGTCGAGTCGATCCAGATCGAGGGCAACACGAAGACAAAGAGCGTCGTGATCATCCGCGAGCTGATCCTCGGGCCGGGGGACGTCTTTGACACGGTCCGCATGAAGATCAGCAAGAACCGCCTCCAGAACACGCGGTTCTTCGACGAGGTGGACATCACCCCGCAGGACACCAACATCCCGGGACGGCGCGACATGCGCGTCGCGGTGAAGGAGGGCCGGACGGGCACCTTCACGTTCGGCGCGGGCTACAGCACCCTGGAGCGGGCGACGGTGTTCGCCCAGATCCAGCAGACCAATTTCGACCTCTTCAACAGGCGCTCCCTCTTCCAGGGCGACGGCGAGAAGTTCAGCATCAAGGTGTCGCTCGGCCAGCTCTCCAACGAGGCGGTCCTCAGCTTCGAGGAGCCCTACCTCTTCGAGAAGCAGCTGGCCTTCGGGTTCAGCCTCTTCCGCGAGCAGTCCACCTACGTGAGCACCTATTACCAGGAGCTGACGGAGGGCGGCAATGTGAACCTGCGCAAGCAGCTCTTCGGCCTCTTCAGCGGCACCCTCACCTACCAGTACGAGACCATCAGCATCTACGACGTCAACCCGTCGGCCTCCAACGTGATCCAGACCTTCTCGGGTCTCCACAAGGTCTCGGACGTCTCCTTCGAGCTGATCCGCGACACCCGCGACAAGCTCGTGAGCCCGACCTCCGGCAATCGTATCGACTTCATCTCGACCCTGGCGGGAGGCGTCCTTGGCGGCACCGACAACTTCTACAGCTTTGAGTTCAAGGGGTCCCAGAACTTCAAGGTGTTCGACACCCAAACTCAGGTCCTCGAGCTGGTTGCGAGGGCGGGCGTCATCAACAACTACGGCAACTTCAAGGTGCTGCCCTACTACGATGCGTTCTACCTGGGAGGGCCCTACGACCTGCGCGGCTTTGAGTACCATGAGGTTAGCCCGACGGACCCCTTCGGGGAGCCGATCGGCGGCAAGACCTACGGCATGTTCAACGTCGAGTACTCGGTCGAGATCGTGGACCCGATCCGCTTCGCCGCCTTCTACGACGTGGGCTTCGTGAACGCGGGGGCCTACGACTTCAACCCGGGCGCCTACAACGACGACTTCGGCTTCGGCCTGAGGCTGATGGTGGCCGGCTCCCCGCTGAGCCTTGACTACGGCATCCCGATCAAGGGGACCAAGCTCAACAAACATGGCGGCCAGTTCAATTTTTCGTTTGGCACCCGGTTCTAATTCCGATTCGATTTACCTCTTACACCCTGCGATAACATCCCATGAAGAAATCCATACAGTCCATAGTTGCAGTCGCCGCGATCGCCCTGTCGGCCCTGACAACGCACGCTCAAACCGCCCCCAAGATCCTCGTCGTGGATCTGGCCAAGCTTTTTGACACCCACTGGAAGACCCAGGAGCAGCAGGCTAAGCTCCAGGCCGACGAGACGAAGGCGCAGGACCAGCTGGCCGAGATCACAAAGTCCGGCAATGCCCTGGTCGAGCAGTTCAAGGAGCTCGACGAGCAGTCCAAGAACCCGACTGCGACGGCCGAGGCGAAGACCAAGGCCCAGGCCGAGGCCCAGAAGAAGTACGAGGAGATCCAGCAGAAGCGCAGCGAGCAGAACTCCTTCGTCCAGAATACGAAGAACACCCTCCAGCAGCGCTTCCAGACCTTCAAGACCCTGATGATCGAGGAGATCACGAAGGCATCGGTCGAGATCGCCAAGAAGAAGGGCGCGACGTTCCTGATCGACAAGTCGGGCCCGACCCTGGTCGGCGTCTCGAACGTCCTCTACTATGAGCCCTCGCTCGACATCACCGACGAGGTGATGGCCGAGTTGAACAAGGACCGCCCGGCCGCGACCGCCGCCCCGGCGCCCGCCTCATCGACCGCTGCCCCGGCCGCGAGCGACTCGCCGAAGATCACGGTCCCCGGCATCGCGCCGAGCAAGTAAGACCGGCCCCCTGGGGGCCATGGAATTCTGATCGAACCCCGCTTGCGTTGAGCAAGCGGGGTTCTTTTTCTATGGGGTATGAAGGTCTCGTTCACGCAGGCTGAAATCACCGCCATCGTCCAGCCGACCAAGGTTGCGGGATCCGCGTCCGGCTCGATCACGGGGATCGCTTCGCTTGGCTCGGCGGGCCCCGGGGACCTCTCGTTCCTCGGCAACCCCCGGTACAAGACCTCGGTGGCCTCGTCCCGGGCCACGGTCGTCCTCGTGCCGCCCGACTACGACGGGACGCCCGGGCCCGGGCAGGTGCACCTGTTCGTGGACAACCCCTCGGTGGCGCTGGCGCGCCTGTGCGCGCGCCTCGAGCAGCAGCTCTGGCCGAAGCCGCTCCCCGGGGTCCACCCGTCCGCCGTCGTCGCTCCCGGGGCCCGGGTCCCGGCGTCGGCCACGATCGGCCCCATGTGCGTCGTGGAGGCGGGGGCCGACCTCGGCGAGCGGGTGCACCTGCAGGCCGGGGTGTTCGTCGGCCGGGGAACGGTCATCGGCGAGGACTCGTGGCTCATGGCGGGGGCCGTGGTCTGCGCCGACTGCACGCTTGGCAGGCGGGTGCGGCTCCACCCGGGGGTTGTCATCGGGGCGGACGGCTTCGGCTACGAGCACGTCGCCGGGCGCCTGGAGAAGGTCCCGCAGGTGGGCACGGTCGTGATCGGCGACGACGTCGAGATCGGGGCGAACTCGACGGTCGACCGGTCCCGCTTCGAGAGGACGTCCGTCGGAGAGGGGACGAAGATCGATAACCTGGTCCAGCTCGGCCACAATGTCGTCGTGGGCAGGCACTGCCTGATCTGCGCCCAGGTGGGAATCGCCGGGAGCACGACACTCGGCGACTATGTCGTCGTCGGGGGCCAGTGCGGCCTTGCCGGGCACATCACCATCGGCTCCGGGGCCATGATCGCCGCGAAGTCGGGGGTCAAGGACGACATCGCGCCCAAGACGTCGGTCTGGGGCTCCCCGAGCCTGCCGCTCCTGCTCGAGCAGAAGATCGTCATCCTAAGGAACCGCCTGCCGGATTTGTTCAAGCGCGTCGACGCGCTCGAGAGGGAGCTCGGCGCCGGCTCCGGCCCCAAGCGCGCCTAGCCGAGCTCGTCCAGGCGGATGCAGGCCGCCTCGCGGGAGGCCCCGCAGGGGACGAGCGCGGGAACGGCCGCCTTGCAGCGCTCGATTGCGTGCGGGCACCGGGGGTGGAACGCGCATCCGCTCGGCGGATCGATCGGGGAGGGGGGGTCGCCCGCGAGCACGATCCTCTGGCGGTTGCGCTCGACCGCGGGGTCGGGGACCGGGATCGCGCTGACGAGCGCCCGGGTGTAGGGGTGGCGGGGGTTGTCGATCACCTGCGCTGCGGGCCCGAGCTCGACGATCTTGCCCAGGTACATGACGGCCACCCGGTCGGAGATGTGCCGCACGACCGACAGGTCGTGGGCGATGAAGATGAGGGTCAGGTTCATCTCCCGGCAGAGCTGGGAGAGGAGGTTCAATATCTGGGCCTGGATCGACACGTCCAGGGCCGACACCGGCTCGTCCGCGACGACGACCTTCGGCTTGAGGGCCAGGGCGCGCGCGATCGCGATCCTCTGGCGCTGGCCGCCGGAGAATTCGTGAGGGTACTTGCGGGCGAAGCGCGGCGCCAGGCCGACGAGCCTCATGAGCTCGTCGACGTGGCCCTGCACCTCGGCCCTGGTGCAGATCCCGTGGACGAGCAGGGGCTCGGACAGCGCGGCGTGGACCGTCATCCTCGGGTTGAGCGAGGCGTAGGGGTCCTGGAAGATCATCTGCAGGTCCCTTCGGCAGAGCAGGAGCTCGGTGCGGGACGCGGTGGCGAGGTTCAGGCCGTTCAGGGACACCGTGCCGCCGGTCGTGGGGACAAGCTGGAGAATCGTGCGCGCGAGGGTCGACTTGCCGCAGCCCGATTCCCCGACAAGGCCGAGGACCTCGCCCTGGCGCACGGAGAGGGTGACACCGTCCACCGCCTTCACCGAGCCGGTGTGCTTCTTGACGAGGAAGCCGGTGTGGATGGGGAAGTGGGTCCGCACTTCCCTTAGCTCCAGGATGTTCTCAGGCATGGGCTGCCTTGGTCCCCATGGCGTCCACATCGATCTCGCCTGCCCTTGCCCGGATGCACGAGTGGGCGTGCCCTGCGGAGACCTCCTCGAGTTCGGGGCGCCTTGCCAGGCACGCGTCCGCCACGAAGGGGCAGCGCGGGGCGAACGCGCACCCCGGGATGGCCTTCGAGACGTCGGGAGGGAGCCCGGGGATCGTGAAGAGGTCCTGGCCTTTAGGCTGAAGCGCCGGTATCGAGCGCTGGAGGGCGCGGGTGTAGGGATGGCGGGGCGCCTTGAAGAGCGTGGCCGCGTCGGCCGTCTCCATGATCCGGCCCCCGTACATGACCTGCACGTTGTCGCAAAGCCCCGCAACGACGCCCAGGTCGTGCGTGACGAAGATGACCGCCATCCCGAGCTCGCGCTGCAGCCTGCGGATAAGGTCCAGGATCTGGGCCTGCACGGTCACGTCGAGGGCCGTGGTGGGCTCGTCCGCGATCAGGAGCTCAGGGTGGGTGACCAGGGCCATCGCGATCATCACCCTCTGGCGCATGCCGCCCGAGAACTCGTGGGGGTAGAAATGAATGCGCCGCGCGGCATCGTTGATCCCCACGGCCTCCATCATCTCCAGGGCGCGGGCGAGGGCGTCCTTCCTGGAGATGTCCTGGTGGATCAGCAGGGGCTCGATCACCTGCTCGGAGACCCTCAGGTAGGGGTTGAGCGAGGTCATGGGGTCCTGGAAGATCATCGAGACCCGCTTGCCGCGTATCGAGCGGGCGACGGCCGGGCTGCACCGCAGGAGGTCGACCCCGTCGAACATCGCCGATCCGCTCTCGATCCTGCCGGGCGGCTGGGGGATCAGTCCCATGATCGAGTAGCACGTGACCGATTTGCCCGAGCCGGACTCCCCGACGATGCCGAGCGTCTCGCCGCGCTCGACCGAGAAGCTCACCCCGTCGACGGCCCGGTAGACGCCGTTGCGCGTGTGGAAGTGGGTGCGCAGGTCGGTTACGGTCAAGAGCGGCATCGGGGTCGAAAGCGTGTCGGCATCGGTCGCCCTATGGCAAGTCTCGCACCGCCCGGACGACGCGGTCGGTGGACAGGCCGGCGAGCGAGCCGCCGCCCGTCGGGGGGCAGCCCGGCGGCTGGAGAATCCTGTAGGGGGACGAGAAGGCGGGGCCCGTCCTCAGGGGGTTCGTGGGGCCGAAAAGGGCCACGACCGGCACCCCGAGGGCGTTGGCCAGGTGCATCCCCCCGGTGTCGTTTGAGACAAGAAGCCGGCATCCGGCCAGGGCGCCCGCAAACCCCTCGAGGCTCGTCGTGCCCGCCAGGTTCGAGACGCGCTCGCTGGCGAATCCCGCGGCGATCCTTGAGGTGATCGGGGCGTCCCCCGGGGTGCCGAAGAGGACGAAACGCTCGGCGGGGAGGGCCTCGATCAGGGCGCGCCAGTGGGCCTCGGGCCAGCGCTTCTGCGGGTCGTTCTCCGAGCCGGCGATCAGGCCGATCGGCCCGACTGCCCCCGGCGGCCGCGCGGGCGCGAGCGCGGGGGCCGCGAGCGGAGTGGAGTCCGCCGGCGCATCCAGCCCGAAGTGCCGCAGGAAGTTCTCCCACAGCTCGATCTGGTGGTGGCGCGCCTCGTCGAATCCCTCCGGGGGCCGGTAGGCGTGGGTCAGGAGCGGCCGCGGCCTTCCCCGCCTGGCAATGCCGAAGCGCTGCGGGCATCCCGCGAGCAGGGCCTCGAGGTCGCCCCTAAGCGAGTTCGTCAGCAGTATCCAGACGTCCGGGTACGACGAGCGCAGCGAGAGGAAGTGCGCGAAGTATCCCGGGCCCCCGGGCGGCAGCGGGCGGACCCTGTCGGCGACCCCGAGCCCCTCCAGGAGCGGGACGAAGCCCGGCTTCGCAAGGAGGGTGATCTCGGCGTCCGGGCGGGAGGAGCGGATCGCCCGGAGCAGCGGCAGCGCCATGGCGACGTCCCCCAGCCAGTTCGGCATGCGCACCCACACGCGGGTGTTGCGCGGCAGCGACCCGAGGCCCCGGGCCCGCAGGTCATCGGCAAGGAGGTCGCGCTTGGCCTCGAGGCGCAGCCTGCGCGAGGGCACGTCCTGGTTGCGCCAGCGGTCGTGGGCCCAGAGCCAGGACGCGCAGAGGTTCCCGTCCGACAGGGCTCCCTCGAGCCACCGGTTGAGCGCAAGGGTGGCGCCGGCCGGGGTGCCGTCGTAGGGCACGGCGTCGGTCTCGAACGTGACCCGCCAGAACCCGGTGCGCCTGGGGTAGAAGGTCCTCAGCTCCGCCCTGAACTTGGACGCAAGGACCCCGGGCAGCTCGGTCGAGGAGCACACCCGTCCCATCAGGAGCGTCAGGGCGCCGCGCGTGCCGGCGTTCTGGTCGAAGAGGACCCCGACGCACCCGTTGTCGCGGAGCATCCCCAGGGCCTCGGCAAAGCCCGCCTTGCGGGAGAGGAGCCGCATCCCGTGCCGTTCGCGGGTCGTCTTGACGAAGGCGTCGAGCGACGGGTTGTCGAAGGGCCTGAAGATGATGCCGAATTCCGGCATCGGGACCCCCGCGAGGTGCCTGAACCAGGTCTGGCTCTCCCAGAGCGCGAAGTGAAGGGTCGCAAGGACGATCGGCCGCGGCCTCGACGAGAGCTCGCGCGACAGGGACAGGGCGGAGGGCCCGAGGGTCGCGATCGCCCGTATCCGGCGGTCCGTGAGGTAGGGGGCCGCCAGGGAGAGCATGGCGGTCTCCACCAGCCTGCGGGAGCTCTCGCGGGCCATCGAGCGCCGCCACGAGCGGGCCCTCCCCGGGAAGGCGTGGTGCAGGTTGGACCTAAGGACCCGCCTTCGCCGCGGCGCGGCCCACAGCACGAGCTCGCCCGCCGCCGCCGAGAGGGCGCGCAGGACGGGCTCGGGCGCAATGGCGAGCAGGCGGCCCAGCAGGCTTAGGGCGAGGGGTATCACGCGGTCTTTGGCTGGATTATGGGATTTGGCGTTTGATCTTGGCCCGGAAAAGCCATGAAACGTTACGCTCGCGCGTCAATGACCGAACTCCTTGTCATCAAGCCGTCCTCCCTGGGCGACATCGTCCAGGGCCTCCAAGTGGCCACCTCGCTCAAGGCGCAGCGGCATGACCTACGCATTTCCTGGATCGTTCGCGAGATGTTTGCGCCGATCGTGCGGGCCTGCGAGGCCGTCGACCACGTGTATGTGTTCGACAGGAGGGGCGGCACGAAGGGCTTCCTCAAGCTGATGCGCGAGGTCCGGGCGACCAAGTTCGACTACGCGTTCGACATGCAGGGCCTCCTTCGCACGGGCCTGATGACCTCGCGCGCCCGCGCCAAGGTCAAGGTGGGCCGCAGCGACTCCAGGGAATGGGCCGGCGTGTTCTACGACCAGAAGGTCCCCCTTCCGCCGGACGGCAGGAGAAGCCACGCCGTCGACATCCTGCTGCAGTTCTGCCCCGTCCTGGGCGCCAAGCCCGAGCTAAGGGGGACCGTCCGCTTCCGCGAGGTGGACAGCCTCAACCTGAAGTTCGCGGACGGGCGCGGGGGGGCAAAGCCGTTCGTCATGTTCCCCGACAGCCGCCGCGCCGACAAGAAGTGGGGGGGCTTCAAGCAGCTGACCGAGATGATCCTGCGGGAGGACAAGTCGAGGAAGGTCGTCTGGGCCGGGAACAACTTCCTGCCGGACCGCGGGGCGTTCCCCGCGGAGCAGTTCATCAACCTGACGGGCAACACGAGCCTCGTGTCCCTGCCGGCCCTCGTGAAGAGGGCCGACTGGGTGATCAGCAACGACAGCGGCCCGATGCACCTGGCGGCGGCCCTCGGCGTGCGGGTGTTCGCGATCTTCGGCCCCACGGACCCGCGCCTGTACGGTCCCTATCCCCCGGGCGGGCCCTCCAACTTCGTGATCCAGGCGCCGCTCGGCAACATGAAGCTTCTGACGGTCAAGGAGGTCCAGACGCGATTCCAGCGCATCCGCGCCGCCTCGAGGACCACCCAGGGTTGATTTGCCGAGGCCGGCCAAGCATAGTCGCTTCCGATGGATACACTCACATTTCTCCAGGCAAACGGTTGGGGCGGTAGTTTTCCCCCCGAGGTCGAGGCCCGCGCGACCGGGGCTCTCGAGGACGGGTCGGTGATCGTTCTTCCCAACCTGCCGTTTCCGATGACGGACGATGAGAAGAAGCTCCTCGACCCCAGGATTTTGGCGAAGGCGAAGAACGTCAGCTACAATCCCGCAACCGGGCGGCTCGGCGGTACGAGCTGCACGGGGGCGGAGGCCGAGCTCCTGCGCCTCCTGGTCGCCCGCTATTCGGAGTCCGCGCGAACGCTCGTCCACAACCTCTTCCCCAGGTACCGGGGCGCCGTCCGCCTGGAGCGCACCAGCCTGCGCCCTGCCGAGATCGCGGGCCGGGCGAGCTCATGGCGCAAGGACGACACCCGGCTGCACGTCGACGCCTTTCCCTCGAACCCCGTCCGGGGCGACCGGATCATCAGGGTCTTCTGCAACGTCAACCCCTCGAATCGCCCGAGGGTCTGGCGCCTGGGCGAGCCCTTCGAAAAGGTGGCGGCCCGCTTCGGCCCCGCGATCGCCAGGCCGTTCCCCGGGGGGGCCGTGGTCATGCAGTGGCTCAGGATCACCAAGAGGCGCCGCTCCGAGTACGACCACATCATGATGGGGCTTCACGACGCGATGAAGTCCGACACGGCCTACCAGTCCTCGACGGGGACCGCCCCGGTCGAGTTCGGCGCGGGCACGACCTGGATCACGTTCTCGGACTCCGTCTCCCATGCCGCGCTCTCGGGGCAGCACCAGTTCGAGCAGACATTCTCCCTGCCGGTCTCCGGGATGGCCGACGAGGGCAAGTCACCCCTGCGCATCCTGGAGCGCCTGAAGGGACGCCGGCTGGCCTAATCATGCTCGACCCAAAACTGATCCGTGAGTCGCCCGACCTCGTCCGCGCGGCGATTGCAAAGAAGCACCTCGCCGTCGACCTGGACGCGGTCCTGGCCGCTGACGCCGCATGGAGGACCCACCTCCAGGAGGTGGAGCAGCTGCGCTCGGTCCAGAAGGCGGCGAACGCCGCGATGGCGACCCTTCCCAAGGGATCCCCGGAGTTCGCCGCGAAATTGGCCGAGATGAAGGCGGTGTCCGCGCATATCAAGGAGAAGGACGCGGCCCTGAAGGCGGCCGAGGAGAGGCACCGCGAGGCCATGCTCGCACTCCCCAACCTGCCGCACGCGAGCGTCCCCGAGGGGAGGACCCCCGAGGAGAACGTCGTGTTCTCGGCGTTCGGGGACGTGGCGGCCGTGGGGCCCTGCGCCGTGTCCCACTGGGACATCCCGGGATTCTCGAAGCTCTTTGACTTCGAGCGGGGCTCCAAGGTGACGGGGGCCGGATTCCCGTTCTACATCGGCGATGGCGCGCGCCTCGTGCGCGCGCTCGTCAACTTCTTCCTGGAGGAGGACGTGAAGGCGGGCTACGCCGAGGTTTCGCCGCCGATCTTCGTGAACGCGGCGAGCGCCACCGCGACCGGGCAGCTTCCCGACAAGGAGGGGCAGATGTACGAGACGACCGCGGACCGCCTGTACGCGGTGCCCACGGCCGAGGTCCCGCTCACGAACTTCTTCAGGGACGAGATCCTGGACGAGGCCTCGCTGCCGGTCAGGCGCTGCGCCTACACGCCGTGCTTCAGGCGCGAGGCGGGCAGCTACGGCAAGGACGTGCGCGGCCTCAACCGGCTCCACCAGTTCGACAAGGTCGAGCTCCTGAAGTGGGTGCACCCGTCCCGCAGCTACGAGGAATTGGACGGGCTAACGGACGACGTCGAGGGCCTCCTGCGAAAGCTCGGGCTCCCGTACCGCGTCCTGCTCATGTGCGGCGGGGACCTTGGGTTCGCCCAGGCGAAGAAGTACGACCTCGAGGTTTGGGCGGCCGGGCAGAAGCGCTGGCTTGAGGTCTCGAGTTGCTCCAACTTCGAGGCCTTCCAGGCGCGCCGAGCCCAGATCCGCTTCCGCTCGAAGGAGTCGGGCAAGGCCGAGCTCGTCCACACGCTCAACGGCTCGGGACTCGCGGTCCCCCGGGTGCTCGCGGCGATCCTGGAGAACAACCTCGAGGCGGACGGCAGGGTGAGGATCCCTCCGGCGCTCGTTCCCCATTTCGGCAAGTCGCACCTCACGTTCGGCTGAGACGGCCGACCGGATCGAAATGAAGAAGCGCGGAAGAGCCCGGTGGCCCGCGGCGGCCGACCGGGCCGCAGCGCTCGTTCCCAAGGGGCGGCTTCATCCCGGCGTCGTCGAGTGGGCGGACGCGCGGCCGGCGAGGGAGCCCTGGGGCGTGGCGCTTTCGGGCGGGGCCGACTCGGTCGCACTTCTGCTGCTTCTCTGGGCCCACTGGCCGGCAAGGCGCCCTGACCTCGTGGCCTTCCATTTCGACCACCGGCTCAGGGGACGGGAGTCGACGGCCGATGCCCGGTTCTGCGCCCGCCTGTGCAAGGGCCTCGGCGTTCGGCTCGTCTCGGGGAGGTGGGCCGCGGCGCGGCGCGGGGCCGGCGAGGCGGGGGCGCGCGACGCCCGGTTCCGGTTCATCGAGCGTGGAATGGCCGCGCGGCGCATGCGCGTCCTTTGGCTCGGCCACCAGCAGGACGACATCGCCGAGACGATCCTCATGCGCCTGGCTCGGGGCAGCGGCGGGGCCGGGCTTGCCGCCCCCCGGCCGATCCACCCGTTCTCGCCCGCCCGGGGCGCGCGACGGGGCGGGTTCCATGTCCGGCCGCTATTGACGCTGAAAAAGAGGGAGCTCTCCGGGGTCCTCCGCGCCGCCGGGGCCCCGTGGCGCGAGGATTCAAGCAACGCCGCGGGCTCGCACTTCAGGAACCGGCTGCGCAGGGACGTGATCCCGCGGTGGGTGCGCTCCGCCGAGAGGGACGCCCTTGGAGGCGCCGCCCTTTCCCGGGAGCTTCTGGAGGAGGACGACCAGGCGCTTGAGGCGTGGGTCGACGCGCTCGACCCCCTGGGGGAGGACGGCTCGCTTCACGTGGCGCGCCTTGCGGGCCGTCCCCGGGCAGTCGTCAGGCGGTCCCTCCACCGGTGGCTCCTCCTTCAGAAGGGCGCCGGGGAATTGTCGAGGCAGGGCTTTGACTTGCTGCTTCGCGCGGCCGAGCGGGGATCACCCGCAAGGCACAGCCTTGGGAGCCATGGCTTTGCGGTGATCCGGGGGGGGCGCCTAAGGTTCGATTCCAGGCGCAGAACAGCGACGTCCCATTGACTTGTAACGCTGGAACCACAAGGTAGTTTTAACAGTCATAATATCCCCTAGATGCCCGACAACGACACCAAGAAACCACGCCGGCAGCTGAAGAACATCCCACCGGACCGCTTCCAGCCGAAGGTGCTCATCTTTTGGATCGCCTTGGCGTTTGCCGTGGTTGCGCTTCTTTTCTGGTCCCCGGGGATCACGGTGTCGCCGGCGCCCCTCACCATCTTTGAGGTCGTCACCCATGCCGAGGCCTCCGACATCAAGACGGGAATGATCCAGCCAGACCCCTCGGGCGGCCGCGACTGGGTCCTGATCACCGGCGAATTGAACAGCGCCTCCCTGGTTAACGAACGCGGGACGAAGACCTCGGCATTCCGCGCCGCGGGACGGCTGACCGACTCGAACATGGAGCGCCTGCAGAAGACGAACAAGTTCGTCGAGCGGCCCACGACCACCGTGCTGACCCAGCTCGCGCTCAGCGTCCTTCCGGTGCTGATCATCATCGGTTTCCTCTACTTCCTTTTCAGCCGCCAGCTGCGCCAGGCCGGCCGCGGCGCCCTCAATTTCGGCAAGAGCCGCGCGAAGCTCCTGACCCGCGACCGCGACAAGGTCACGTTCGGCGACGTCGCGGGCTGCGACGAGGCCAAGGAGGAGGTCTCCGAGGTCGTGGAATTCCTCAAGGACCCGAAGAAGTTCACGAAGATGGGCGGGCGCATCCCTAAGGGCATCCTCATGGTGGGACCCCCGGGAACGGGCAAGACGCTCCTGGCGAAGGCCGTGGCCGGCGAGGCGGACGTGCCCTTCTTCAGCATCTCGGGCTCGGACTTCGTCGAGATGTTCGTCGGCGTGGGCGCCTCTAGGGTGCGCGACATGTTCGAGCAGGGCCGCAAGAGCGCCCCGTGCCTCATCTTCATCGACGAGATCGACGCGGTGGGTCGCCAGCGCGGCGCCGGCCTCGGCGGCGGCAACGACGAGCGCGAGCAGACGCTCAATTCCCTCCTGGTCGAGATGGACGGCTTCGACACGACGGAGGGCGTCATCATCATCGCGGCGACCAACCGCCCCGACGTCCTCGACAGCGCCCTTCTGCGGCCCGGCCGCTTTGACCGCCAGATCTATGTCGACCTTCCGGACATGATCGGCCGCGAGCAGATCCTGCGCGTCCACGCCCGCAAGCTGAGCCTTGCCGACAACGTGGACCTCGCGGTCATCGCGCGCGGCACGCCCGGCCTTTCCGGTGCCGACCTTGCGAACCTCCTCAACGAGTCGGCGCTCCTCGCGGCCCGCCGCAACCGCAAGAAGATCGACGCCATGGACGTCGAGGATGCCCGCGAGAAGGTTCAGTTCGGGCGCGAGCGCCGGCGCCTGATGGACGACGACGAGAAGAAGCTCACCGCCTACCACGAGGCCGGCCATGCCCTCATCCAGGGAGTCCTGGATGACGGCCACATGCCCGTCCACAAGGTCACGATCATCCCCCGCGGGCGCAGCCTCGGGAGCACCATGTTCATCCCGAAGAAGGATGTCCTGACGCAGGCGATGAAGCGGATGCTCAACCAGATCGCCATGGGGCTCGGAGGCAGGATCGCCGAGGAGCTCGTCCTCGGGGACATCTCAAGCGGCGCCGCGGGCGACATCGTGCAGATCACCGCGATCGCTAGGCACATGGTCTGCGACTGGGGTATGAGCGCCCTGGGGCCCATCTCCTACGGCGGCAACCACGACACCGTCTTCTTGGGCCGCGACATCACGAGGACCGAGAACGTCTCAGAGGAGACGGCCCGCAGGATCGACGTCGAGATCCAGCGGATCATTTCCGAGCAGTACGAGCGGGCCAAGGTGATCATTACCGAGCGGCGCTCCGCCCTCGACAAGATTGCGGAGGCGCTCCTGGAGCACGAGACGCTCGAGGGCAGGCATGTCCTCGAGATCCTTGAGTTTGGCGAGATTCGCTCCCCGATTGCCGCCGCGTTCATAGGTAAGCCCGCGGAAAAGCCCGAGGAGAAGAAGGCCGCCGACAAGCCGACGCCGGCCGAGGGCCTCGGTGCGGGTCCCGCTCCGGCGCCGACGCCAGCCTGACCGGGCGCTCGGCAATATGCGCCGCCGCGTCTTTACCGCTTGGATTTGCCGGGCATGCGCGCAACATTGCCGGACCACCCCCGTATGAAGATCTGTTGCATTGGCGCCGGCTACGTCGGCGGACCCACGATGGCGATGATCGCGCTCAAGGCGCCGGACATCGAGGTCAGGGTCGTCGACATGAATGCCTCGCGCATCGCCGCGTGGTGCTCGGACACGCTTCCCATCTACGAGCCGGGCTTGGTGGAGGTCGTGAAGCAGACACGGGGCAGGAACCTGCATTTCTCAACCGACGTGAAGGGCGGCATCGAGGCGGCGGACATCGTCTTCGTGGCCGTCAACACGCCAACGAAGAGCTACGGGGTGGGGGCGGGGCGCGCGGCCGACCTGCGGTTCATCGAGTCGGTGGCCAGGACGATCGCCGAGTGCGCGAACGGTCCGAAGATCATCGTCGAGAAGTCGACGATCCCGGTGAAGACGGCCGAGACGATCAAGGACATCCTCGCCGCCAACGGGCGCGGCATCAAATTCCAGGTCCTCTCCAACCCGGAGTTTCTCGCCGAGGGAACGGCGGTCGCCGACCTGCTCAATCCCGACCGCGTGCTGATCGGCGGGGAGCGCACGCCCGAGGGGGCCGCCGCCGTAGCGACCCTTGCCGACGTCTACGCCCGGTGGGTGCCCCGCGAGCGGATCATCGCGACCAACCTCTGGTCATCCGAGCTCTCGAAGCTGGTGGCCAACGCCTTTCTCGCCCAGAGGATCTCCTCGATCAACTCGATCTCGGCCCTCTGCGAGGCCACGGGCGCCGACGTGGACGAGGTCGCCAACGCGATCGGCAGGGACTCGCGGATCGGGCCGAAGTTCCTGAAGGCCTCCGTCGGCTTCGGCGGCTCGTGCTTTCAGAAGGACATCCTCAACTTGGTCTACCTGTGCGAGCATTTCGGGCTTCCCGAGGTCGCGTCGTACTGGGAGGCCGTGGTGAAGATGAACGACTGGCAGAAGCACAGGTTCACGACAAAGATCGTCCGGTCCCTATACAACTCTGTTGCCGACAAGAAGATAGCCGTGCTCGGGTTCGCGTTCAAGAAGGACACGAACGACACCCGCGAGTCGCCGGCGATCGCCGTGTGCAAGGACCTGATCGCCGAGCAGGCGAGGGTGTCGATTTACGATCCCAAGGTGCCCGCCGATGAGATCCGCCGCGACGTCCTCGGAAAGGACCCCGCCAATCCGCTGCTGACCATTGCCTCCGACGCCTATGGGGCCGTCGAGGGTGCGCACGCCCTCGCGGTGGTCACCGAGTGGGACGAGTTCAAGGCGCTGGATTTCAAGCGGATCTTCAGCCTGATGTCGAAGCCGGCATTCGTCTTTGACGGACGCAACATCCTGGACCTGCCCAAGCTCAAGGAGATCGGCTTCAGGGTCTGCGGGATCGGCAAATAGCCCCACCTGGAGTCGCTAGGTGCCCAAAGCGGTACGGTAGACGCGGGGAACCCGCTTGGTGACGGAGCAGAGCGTCTCCCAGGGGATCGTATCTGCCCACCTGCTGAATTCCCCGATTGATATCTCGTCGGCGCCCTGGCTGCCGACGATGACGGCCTCGTCGCCGCTGGCCACCCCTGCGACATCGCTCACGTCGACGATGGTCTGGTCCATCGTGACCCGGCCGAGGACGGCGCAGCGCTTTCCCTTGATCAGCACGCTCGCGCGGTTGCTGACCGCCCTGGGGATCCCGTCGCCGTAGCCCGCGCACAGGACCGCGATGGTCGAGTCCCTGTCGAGCTTGCGCGTGCGCCCATAGCTCACGGTCGTGCCCGACGGCAGGCGCTTCACGATTCCCACGCGCGTCCGGAAACTGAACACGGGCTCCGTCCGCACGTCCGAGAGGAACGAACTGGGGTGGGGCAGGATCCCGAACTGCAGGAGGCCTACGCGCACGGCGTTGAACGGGCTCTTTCCGGGCATGGTCTCGATCCCGGCGCTGTTGTCGGCGTGAACGTAGAGCTTCTCGGGTGGCTCCCGGTCCAGGCCGCTCTCGGAGAGCACGCGAAGGAAGCGGCGCCGCTGTTCCTCGGTGAAGCGCATGTCGTCGTCGGGGCTCGCGAAATGGGTGAAGATCCCGGCGAGCCTGAGGTGTGGGGACTCGCTGATCCGCCTGACGAGCGAGGTGGCCTCCTCGTGCCATACCCCGAGCCTGCCCATCCCCGTGTCCACCTTCAGGTGGACCGAGATGGCGCGGCCCGAGAGCAGCGCCGCCTTGTCCAGGCGCGACACCTCGTCGTCGGTCGAGACGGTGGCGGCCAGGTCGTATTCGGCGACAAAGCGGTCCTCGTCGGGCAGGAGCGGGCTAAGGAGAAGGATGGGCCAGCCGGGCCCCAGTTCCCGCAGCTGCGCCGCCTCGGTGATGTTGGCGACGGCAAACAGGTCGGCCCCGGCGTGCATGAGGCGCCCGGCGACCTGCTGCAGGCCGTGGCCGTAGGCGTCGGCCTTCACGACCGCGACGTAGCGGATGTGCGGGGGAAGCGACGCGCGGATGTGGCGAAGGTTGCGCTCGAGTGCGGCGAGGTCGATCTCGGCCCAGCAGCGAAGCGGTAGGGATGAGTGGGAGGGAATCACGGGGCTCGGTGGATCTGGGGGGTCCATTTCGCGTAGGCCGGCTCCTGGTGCAGGAAGGCGTCAGGGGTGGCCGTTTCATGGAAGAGGTCGGCCTCGGCGAGGGGACCAAGGGCGAAGAGGGACTCAAGATCGTACGGTGTGGGCAGCGTTCCCGCCGGCACGGGATCCCAGTGCCGGAACCCCTCGGGCATGAGGAGCTCTCCTGAAAGCTCCGCGGCCGGCACCCGCTCGAGCGTTCCCCCCTGGGATTGCCGGTGCCAGAGGCCCCGGCGAGCGTCGGCGATCACCGTCACCGAGGGGCGTGCCACCGCCGCCGCCACGACCGCCAGGCTCCTGTAGGCGTACACGGGCCTGGGAGCCATGGTGCTCCACATCCGAAGGGCCATGGCCGAGGTGCGAATACCGAGGATGGAACCGGGACCCTCGCAGAACGCGAACGCCCGCACCAAGGCGACGTCGACATCGAGCTCGTCGATGCACTCAAAGACACCCACGCCCGCCTCCTCCTTGCGGGAGCACCAGCGCGGCGCCAATCCGTGGCCGAGGAGCCCCACCTGGATCCTTTCCGAGGCGGCGTCGATCAGGAGCAGGGGCGATTGTTTGAGGAGAATCTGGCTGAGGCTCGGCATCTTGCAAAACTGACCAAACGCTTCAGGGGGCGCCCCCGCAAGCCCGGTTAAAGGGGGTCCCAATCCGGCATTGACCCGACCCCCCTGAAACCTACGCTGGACCCTTACTTTATCCGCATACCAGCCCTAGCCTCCACTCCGTGAACGTCCAACTGAGCCCTGTTTCAGAGTCCCGCAAGAACCTCGTCGTCACCCTCGACTCGCCCGAGGTCGACACCGAGCACGCCGCCGTCGTGGCGGAGTACGTGCGCCAGGCAAGGCTCCCCGGGTTCCGTCCGGGAAAGGCGCCGGCCGCATTGGTAATCAAGCGGTTCGCAAAGGAGATTGCGGAGGAATTCAAGCAGAAGGTGGTCACCAAGGCCTACCAGGGAGCCCTCGAGAAGGAGAAGCTCGAGGTCCTTAGCGTCGTCAGCGTCGACGAGGGCAAGATCGAGCCCGGCCTCTCGGCGGCGATCACCGTCACGGTGGACGTGCGTCCGGAGTTCACGCTGCCCGACTACGTGGGGCTGCCGACCCAGGTCGCGCCCGTCGATCCCACCGACGCGGAGATCGACAGCGTCGTCCAGGGCCTGCGCTCCGAGCGCGCCGACTTCAAGCCCGCGGAGCGCCCCGCCGCGAAGGGCGACTATGTGAAGCTCTCCTACGAGGGGTCCGTGGACGGCAAGAAGATCGCCGAGGTCGCGGGTGACAAGCAGCTTTATGCCGCGGTGCCGCAGACTTGGGAGGAGGTCGAGGGCACCAACGAGGGCATCATTCCCGGACTCGGAAAGCACCTCGCTGGACTCTCGAAGGGCGACAAGAAGACGGTCCCCGTCGTTTTCCCGGCCGACTTCCAGCCGGTGCCCGCGCTCGCCGGTAAGAGCGCCGAATATGCGATCGAGATACAGGAGATCCGCGAGCGGATCCTGCCCGAGCTCAACGCCGAGTTCTTCAAGGCCCACCGCGTGGACGACCTCGAGGGCCTCAAGGGCCAGATCCGCACGAGCCTGAAGCTTCAGAAAGAAAAGCAGAACCGGGCCGCCCAGCGCAGCCAGGTGACGCAGGCCCTCGCCGAAAAGGTGAACTTCGAGCCCCCGACGAGCCTCGTCGAGGCGGAGACACAAGGGGTCCTCCGACAGTTCATCGAGGAGAACATGCGTCGCGGGATTCCCGCGGAACAGTTCGAGAAGGACAAGAAGGAGCTCTTCGACGGTGCGCGCAAGGCCGCGGCGGGGCGCGTCAAGGTTCAGCTGATCCTCGCCAAGATCGCGGAGGCCGAGAAGATCACGGTCACGGACCGGGACATCGACCTTTTCATCCGCAACGAGGCCGCCCGCTCCAACAGGAGCCCGGACAAGGTGGCGAAGGACCTCACGCGCAACCGCGAGGCGCTGCGTTCCGTACAACAGTCGATAATTTTCGACAAGTCGGTTGATTTCCTTGTCTCTAAGGCTAGTCTGTCCGTAACACAGCCGTGAGCTACTACGTACCCATCGTCCTCGAGAACACCGGCCGCGGAGAGCGGTCGATGGACATCTATTCGAGGCTCCTTAAGGACAGGATAATCTTCATCGGCACCCCCATCGACGACATGGTCGCAAACCTCGTCATCGCGCAGATGCTCTATCTGCAGATGGAGGACGCCAAGAAGGACATCCACCTCTACATCAATTCACCGGGCGGCGTCGTCACCGGCGGGATGGCGATCTATGACACGATGAATTTCCTGCAGTGCGACATCCAGACCTTTTGCGTCGGGATGGCCGCAAGCATGAGCACCGTCCTGTTGGCGGCGGGCACAAAGGGGAAGCGCTTTGCGCTTCCGAACAGCCGGGTCATGATCCACCAGCCGTCGGGCGGCGCGGGAGGGCAGGCCGCCGACATCACGATCGCCGCCAGGGAGATCCTGCGCTGGCGCAAGACCTTGAGCGAGGTCATCGCCCGGCACACGGGCAAGCCGCAGGAGCAGGTCGACAAGGACTCCGACCGCGACTATTACCTTAGCGCCTTGGAGGCGAAGGAGTACGGGATCGTCGACCACGTGGTCGCCTCGACCCGGGAGGCGCAAACCCTGGTCGTCAAGTCGGCCGCATAAGGGAGAGCTTTCGTCCGTAGTTTCCGCCCTCGACAGTGCGGCTCACCAATCCAGACTAAGCCGCCATGGCAAAATCGTCGAGAATGACACTTTGCTCCTTCTGCGGGAAGTCGCAGGCGGAGGTTAAGAAGATCATTGCCGGGCCCGGCGTGTACATCTGCGACTCGTGCGTCAACGTCTGCAAGACGATCATCGACCGCGAGGTGAAGCAGCCGGCGATCGAGGTGAAGCCGGCTTTCCGGATGATCAAGCCCTCCGGGATAAAGAAGGTGCTCGACGATTACGTGATCGGCCAGGACCACGCCAAGAAGGTGCTCTCGGTCGCGGTCTACAACCACTACAAGCGGCTCAACTTTGAGTCGGGCGTGTCGCCCAGGGACCCCGCCGCCGTCTCGCCCGAATTCAGCGATGTCGAGGTCGAGAAGAGCAACATCCTGCTCGTGGGCCCGACGGGCTCGGGCAAGACGCTCCTGGCCAGGTCGCTGGCCCGAATCCTGGATGTCCCCTTCGCGATCTCCGACGCCACGACGCTCACCGAGGCGGGGTACGTGGGCGAGGATGTCGAAAACGTGGTGCTCAGGCTCCTGCAGAACGCCAATTACGACGTCAAGCGCGCCGAGTGCGGGATCATCTACATCGACGAGATCGACAAGATCCGTCGCACGACCGAGAACGTCTCCATCACCCGCGACGTGTCGGGGGAAGGCGTCCAGCAGGCGCTCCTTAAGATCCTCGAGGGCACCGTGTGCAACGTGCCGCCGCAGGGCGGGCGCAAGCACCCGAACCAGGAGTACATCCAGGTCAACACCTCCAACATCCTCTTCATCTGCG